>JRHI01002029.1_pt1 | contig 15063 bp, 11 predicted proteins | sample 215371 | NCBI WGS metagenome assembly JRHI01 (sample SAMN02929681, study PRJNA255918) | sediment metagenome | biome: cave system; feature: Ice Cave; material: Sediment; isolation source: sediment from deep within a dark volcanic ice cave with no known source of... ...
AGCTAGAGGCAAGCAGGCGCCCATCGGGAGACCACGCTATACTACGAACCCATTCAGCGTGCTCTGAAAGGATATGAAGGGTCTGTCCAGTAGTTCCATCCCAAAGGCGGATAGTGCTGTCAACAGAGCTAGAGGCGAGCAGACGTCCGTCAGGAGACCAAATAATCTGATTGATCCACTGTAAATGCCCTCTGAGCGTATTAGACAATTTGAAACCAGATGGGGGAAGTTGTTGTTCCTGATCACTTTGTATTTCTACTTGTTCCAGTTGTATTTGCATCCAGTTTCGTGCCTGATAGCTTTGCACCATTTGGTTAAGTAGGAAGATCTCTCTGGATTCATGTATCTCATCAGAATCAGCCCACCTGTATCCTAGAAAAAGAAGTATGGCCAGTATAACAAGAAACGAAATAACTAAACTCCCGTATCTTACGATAGTCGGATATAGCAATACTTCAAAAATGTAGGAAGCCTGGAAGCCACCATGCGAGGAGAGTTGATAGAGATTGAAGGCTGCAAATAAAATGTAGAAGATTGCACAAAAGAGGGGTATGAGCCACCAGCGTATGAATACCGAGCGGATAGCGCGAAGCCACGTGGGGCGCGGGTAACGCGCGTCATCTGGTGTGGAAAGTGTAACGTCGGTTGTTTTTTGATCGTCTACCACATGCGTACTCCTCTCCCACATTGTTATCCAGAGAACGAACCTGTCCCTCAAGATGCCGATAGTGTATTGATGGTAGTAAGTATAGTACAGTTATGTCTTATTAGCAATATAAATTGAGTCAAATAGATTGTCAGTGTTTTGTATGCTAAAATTTCTCCAACACTCTATCAAAAAATGGGGTATTGCTACTCTTGCCGCATTTTTCTGTCCTTTTGTACAGCCAATAAACTGTTCTCTTGCTCAATACCAAATCCCCCCTCAATAAAGTACAATTATCATAGACAAAATATCACCGACTCATCCCTTCTCATAAGAAAGGAACATATACACAATGACTGACACTACAAACGTTCGTACCGCGCTCATCACTGGCGCATCGCGGGGGCTTGGCCTTGCTCTGGCGTGCCAACTTGCCCGCGACGGCTGGAACTTACTGATAGATGCTCGGGGCGCAGAGGCGCTTGAAGCTGCTCGTACCGAACTGGCTGCTCTGACAAAGGTTGTCGCCATTCCCGGAGATGTCACTGACGCGCAACATCGACAGGCGCTCATGGAGGCTGCGCAGACAGCAGGCGGCCTGGATGTCCTGATCAACAACGCGAGTATTCTTGGTCCCAGCCCGCAGCCGTACCTGCTGGAGTACCCGCTGGATGTGCTTGAGCAAGTCTATCGCACCAACGTCATTGCTCCGCTAGCGTTCATCCAGACGCTGCAACACCAGCTGAAAATCGGTGCCTGCGTGATAAATATCACCAGCGACGCGGGCGTTGAAGCTTACGAAGGCTGGGGCGGCTATGGCTCGAGCAAGGCCGCGCTGGAACAACTCTCGCACATACTCGCCGCCGAAAATGTCGCGTGGCGCGTCTACTGGGTAGACCCAGGCGACATGCGCACCCAGATGCACCAGGAAGCCTTCCCTGGCGAGGATATCAGCGATCGCCCCCTGCCAGAAGAAAGCGTTCCTGGTTTACTCGTACTGATTGCAGGTTCACATCCCAGCGGACGCTATTCTGCCCGCAAATTATCATAAAAAGGTAATGGTCACTATGGCAACACAAAAAAACTCAATACCATTTCGCCTTATAAGCTCAACTATACCTGATAATACTGTCCTGGATTTCGATCTACCGCCGGAATTGGTGGCAAGCGAGCCGCCGGAGGCGCGTGGACTTGCGCGCGACGAGGTGCGCCTGATGGTCTCGTATCACTCGGACAATCGCGTCGTACACACTCAGTTCCGTCACATCGGGGAATTTCTTGCACCAGGCGACCTGCTCGTTATCAACACCAGCGGGACGATGAATGCCGCCCTCAATGCGACTCGCGCGGATGGCATGCCGCTTGAACTGCACCTCTCCACCCATCTACCGGGGGACCTGTGGGTTGTGGAGGCTCGCGCACTCAACGGCAAAGCGACGAGGCCGTTCTATAGCATCAAACAGGGTGAGGTGCTGCAATTGCCCGGCGGAGCGGAGGTCACGTTCCATGTGCCCTATCTCCATAGTGGGGGAGACAGGGACGCCATGAGACCTCACCGCCTGTGGATTGCCACGCTGAACCTGCCGCGTCCGCTGCTCGAGTACCTTGAGCAGCATGGTTTCCCCATTCGTTATAGCTATGTCAAAGATGGCTGGCCGCTCAGTTATTATCAGACCGTCTATGCTACTGAGAAGGGCAGCGCGGAGATGCCTTCTGCCGGGCGAGCCTTTACCGCCGAGCTGATCACTCAACTAGTCGCGCGCGGCGTGCAGGTCGCGCCCCTGCTGCTGCATACGGGGGTTGCTAGCCTGGAAGACCACGAGCCACCATATGAGGAGTTTTATCGTGTGCCTCTTGAGACCGCCCGCCTGGTGAATACTGCTCGTGGGCTTGGTAAGCGTGTTATAGCCGTTGGTACAACAGTTGTAAGGGCATTGGAAACAGTGACTGATGAGACAGGGGTAGCCCATCCAGGCGAAGGCTGGACAAAGCTGATTGTGACTCCCCAAAGGGGGATGCGTGCTGTGAACGGTATGATCACCGGCTTGCACGAGCCGTGCGCGACCCATCTCGCTATGTTAGAGGCTCTGGCCGGGCGAGAACATCTCAAGATCACTTATCGTGAGGCGCTGCGAGAGCGCTATCTCTGGCATGAATTTGGAGATTTGCATTTGATTTTGCCGTAAGGAATTGTAGGGTCGCCATTTTGTCTTATTCTCTTTGAAATATATTGAGGCTTGCCAGGTATTATATTATAATAGAACTGTGATCGACGGAGGGCCACTTTTTATAAGGCCTGAGCAAGAAGGAGTGTAAAGCATTGCGTTCGCGGATAGAGATAATCCTGACCGCAGTACTTGCCGTGCTTGCTCTGGTGACGACCGCCGTCCTGGTTGAAGAAACGCTCCAGGCTTATGTAAACCTTCAGCAGCAGCAAACTGTTGCTGCCAGAGCTGATATTCGTACCATCAATTCCGGGATGACCATCCCCGCCCTTTCCCAACGCTATCACGTGCCTGAAAATGATCTTTACGGTTCGCTGCGCCTAAAAGGGGCTCGCCTGCTCCCACAGGCACCATTGCTAGGACTTGCTACTCGCGCACATTGGCCTGTCACAAAACTTATTCGCAACATCCAGGTCACGATTCTGGTCTACCAGGATCTCCATCCCCCACGCGGCGTAGAGGTGTTGAGTCGGCTGCTCATCATGCTGATCAACTGGTTCCAGCAATACGGGTATCCCGTGCTCTGGCTGATCATCTTCGTGGCGTCGGCTGGTGCCCCGCTGCCGGTGGGCCTGCTACTCACAGTGGTGGGAGCGTTTGCCGCCGTCGGTGATTTCAACGTGGTGTGGCTTGTCCTGATAGCCATCAGCGCCTCGGCCTGCGGCGATAGCATTGGCTATGTAATCGGGCGCACGCTGGGAAGCAGAGTGCTCGATTGGATCGAACGGCAGCGCTGGTACCGTGCCACCTCATCACGCAGCATCACCCGTGCTCGTGCCTATTTCAAACGGTGGGGAGCCTGGGCGATCGTAATGAGCCGCTTTCTCTTCTCGGCATTGGGCGGGACGATCAATGTAATCGCAGGGGCAGACAGCTACCCTTATCGTCGCTTTGTGCTCTATGATGTCGCAGGTGAAACGCTGGGAGCGATCATTCCGCTCGCGCTGGGCTATGCTTTCGGTGCAACATGGGAAGATGTGGGGGATCTAGTCACGATGGGTTCACTTTGTGTTCTCACATTGCTTGTCGCTGTCGTGCTGGTCAGGCGCCTCTTCAGCCTGGCGCAGCGCTTGAAAGCGAGTGTTCACGCGGCACAACAGCAGTTGCAGAAGCTAGATAAGCAAGCTGTGGAGATCGCCAAGGCAGTGGAAGATACATTGCCGCTTTCACAAGGGGAGGGGTAATCAGCAATTTGTCAAACAAATCATTGACATAGCGAAATAAAGTATGTTATACAAACAAGTAAGGATGTAGGCGTCTTTTCTCGTACTGCTGTTTGTATATAGGCATTTCCTGTTAATCGTAGCTCCATCATCTGGAATTATTCGAGAGGAGTCCTTCATGAACAGTTCTTCCGCGCAATCTTCCCTCCCCAACCGTTGGGTGATCGCTACCGCCGCCTTCTTAATGCAGCTTGCTTTAGGTGCTGTCTACGCCTGGAGCGTTTTCCTCAAGCCTGTGATTAAGTTGTATCAAGTTACACAGCCACAGGCCAACCTCACCTTCACGCTTGCGCTTGTTGCCCTTGGCATCACTGCTGGTTTCGGCGGCTACTTCAATAATCGCTTTGGCCCGCGCGCTATTGCCACTGTTGGCGGTATTCTCTATGGTCTGGGTATTATCCTTTCGGCGTTTGCTGCGCCTAACCTGATCGTGCTGTACCTCACGTATGGCATCCTTGGTGGCATCGGCCTTGGCCTTGGCTACATCGTGGCACTGGCGATGCTCATCAAGTGGTTCCCGGATAGGCGCGGCTTCATTACAGGTTTGGCCGTTGCGGGCTTTGGCGCGGGCGCGGCTATTACCGGCCCAATTGCTGCCAATTGGTTGATCCCATCTCTAGGTGTAGGAACCACTTTCCTCTGCCTGGGTATCGCCTATCTTGTGATCGTCGTTGGTGCGGCCCAATTTTTCCACACGGTTCCAGAGGGATATGCCCCTGCTGGCTGGGTGCCTTCCGCGCGCCAACAGGCCGACCGCTCGGTGCGAGAGTATACCCTTCCCGAGGCGCTGCGCCTGCCGCGATGGTATCTGCTATGGCTCATCCTCGCTTTGAACGTCACTGCTGGCGCTGCACTCATCTCGGTAGCGTCACCATTAGCGCAGACGTTTACCCACGTCGCAGCAGGGGTCGCGTCCATTATGGTGATTGTCATCTCGATTTTCAACGGCGCTGGACGCCTCTTCTGGGGTTGGCTGTCGGATGCCATTGGCCGTCCTTTCGCCTTTCTGAGCATGTTCGTCATTCAGATTATAACCTTTGCGCTGATACCTTCTGTTGGCGTCTTTGCTATCCTCCTCATTCCGGCAGCTATCGTTGGGCTGTGCTACGGAGGTGGCTTTGGCACCATGCCAGCTTTTGCTGCCGACTTCTTTGGAGCAAAGAATGCCGGCACGATTTATGGCGCGATGCTCACCGCGTGGAGTGCGGGAGCCATTGTCGGCCCAATACTGATTGCAAGCTTTGGTACAACCAAACATCCCGATTACGTGACGCCGCTCTACATCATTGCTGGCATCATGCTTGTAAGCTGTGCATTGCCACTGGTCGCTCGTGCTCTTGCGCGTCGTCACGGAGATGTGATTGAGGTCACTGCACAGGCCGTGAGGTAATTGATGGTGCTCATACAATTGGTGAGTATTGGATGACCCTGGCGGTCAACCTGTCCCGGGTTGATGAGTATTGGATGACCCTGGCGGTCAACCTGGAAGCGCACTCCGAAGGGAAATATGTTATGAAAGAACACACATTGTTGCCAGCGCCTGTGCAAGCCGTTGTGTCACAGGTGATGGAGATTGGCTCTCGCGTACAACCTTTCAGCAGCGAGAGTATCGAGAAAGCTCCGCGCATTCGTGATGCGAAGGTTGTTAAAAGTGTTTGCCCATATTGCGCGGTTGGCTGTGGCTTGAATGTCTATGTCAAAGATGGCAAGGTGATTGATATCGAGGGCAATCCTGATAGCCCCATCAATCATGGCAAACTTTGTCCCAAGGGGGCAGCCACGTTCCAGTACACCATCAACTCTAGCCGCCTGACGCAGGTGCTCTACCGCGCTCCCTATAGCGACCACTGGGAGAAGAAATCGCTTGATTGGGCGATGGAACAGATTGCGCAGCGTCTCAAGCAGGCGCGTGACGAGACGTTTGTGGAACGCTTGCCCGATGGACGCGAAGTAAACCATACACTGGGCATTGCCTCCCTTGGCGGGGCGACACTGGACGTTGAAGAGAACTACTTGATGAAAAAGCTCTTCAGCGGCGGTCTGGGAGTTGTCTCGATTGAAAACCAGGCCCGTATATGACACAGCTCCACGGTACCCGGTCTGGGTACAACATTAGGGCGCGGCGGCGCTACGACATTTCCGCAGGACCTGGTCAATAGCGATTGTATTTTGATAATGGGCAGCAACATGGCGGAGGCCCATCCGGTAGCGTTTCCCAATGTGGTCAAAGCCAAGGAGCGCGGAGCTAAGGTCATCCACGTAGACCCGCATTTCTCGCGTACTTCCGCCCTGGCAAACTTGTATATTGCCACACGCGCCGGAAGCGATATCGTGTTTCTGGGAGCAATCATTCGTTATTTGCTGGAGAACAAGGCCTATTTCCACGACTACGTGGTGCATTACACCAATGCTGCCATGCTCATTCGTGAGGATTACCGCGACGCCGAGGATCTGGATGGAGTTTTCTCTGGCTATGATCCTGAGACGGGGACCTATGCCGATCAAGGAAGTTGGGACTACCAACGCGATGCAAAGGGGCAGCCGCTAACGGATCCAACGTTGCAGCATCCACACTGCGTTTTTCAAATTATGCGCCACCATTTCGCGCGCTACACTCCCGAAATGGTGGAGTGGGTCTGCGGCGTCTCACGCGAGCAATGGATGCAAGTTGTGCAGACGCTGATTAACAACTCCGGGCGCGAACGCACCACGGCCCTCTGTTACGCCGTTGGTTGGACGCAACAATCCAAAGGCGTCCAGATTATCCGCGCCGGGGCCATTCTGCAGCTTCTGCTGGGCAATATTGGGCGTCCCGGTGGTGGCATTATGGCTTTACGCGGTCATGCATCAATTCAGGGTTCAACCGATATCCCAACGCTGTATGACCTGCTGGCAGGCTACATGCCGCAGCCGGCTGCGCTCTTGCAAGAACGGCCACAATCTGAGAATGCTGACAACGCGACCACGTGGGGAAAGAACACGGATGTGCCAGCGAATGCCATGTCACAGCAGACGCTTGAAGAGTATATCGACACGTCGGGCACGAAATTGGGCTGGTGGTCTAACTTCCCGGCCTATATTCGCAGCCTGCTGCGAGCCTGGTACGGTGAAGCGGCGAACGAAGAGGATGGCAATTGCTGTTATCGCTGGCTGCCTAAGATTATCGGTGATCATTCGCACCTGACGACCAGCTATGCTATGCTGGACGGCAAGGTGCGCGGCTATTTCCTCTTTGGTCAGAATCCTGCCGCGGGTAGCACGAACTCGCGTATGCAGCGTGAAGCGCTCAAGCAGTTGGATTGGATGGTGGTGCGCGATCTGTACGAGGTTGAGACGGCCGCGTTCTGGTATAAGGGACCAGGGCCGCATTCCGACTCGGTCGATCCTGCTACTATCAAGACAGAAGTCTTCCTCTTACCTGCCGCCGCCTCCACCGAGAAAGAGGGCAGTTTCACCAATACACAGCGCCTGATACAATGGCGCGATAAGGCCGTTGATCCACGAGGGGACGCCCGTTCGGACCTCTGGTTTGTCTACCATCTGGGGAAGCGTTTGAAGGAACTCTATGCCGCTAGCAGTGCGCCCAAAGATCGCCCCATACAGGCGTTGCTGTGGGACTACGAGCGGGAAGAAGCCGAACCCGGTTCGCGCATCCCTGACGAACCAGACGCGCAACTGGTCTTGAAAGAGATCAATGGCTACTATGTGCGTCCGCCTGAGCAAACGGGTATTGGAAGTAAGGAGAGTGCGGGGACTGGTCAAGCAGAGCAACAGGTCTATACCCTGCACAATGCGCCCCATGTACCGGGATTTGCCGTCCTTAAAGGCGACGGCAGCACGGCCTGTGGTTCCTGGATTTATAGTGGCGTCTATCCAGCAGCGGGCAATAACCGTGCAGCTTCGCGTAACCCCGAAGGCTATACATTCCTGCAATGGGGCTACTCCTGGCCTGCCAACCGGCGCATTCTGTATAATCGTGCCTCGGCTGACCCCACGGGGCGTCCATGGTCGGAGCGCAAAAAGTACGTCTGGTGGGATGAAGAACAGCAGAAATGGACGGGCCATGACATACCAGATTTTCCCGTGGGCAAGGCTCCAGGCTACACGCCACCACCTGGTGCGACTGGCATGGACGCCCATTCTGGCAGCGATCCCTTCATTATGAAACCAGATGGGAGGGGATGGCTCTTCGCGCCTAAGGGATTAAAAGATGGCCCTTTACCTACCCACTACGAGGCGGCGGAATCACCGGTTCACAATGCCCTGTATCAACAGCAGAGCAATCCTGCCGCGAAGTACTTCCGCGACCGCCCTGATAATCGACTCGCCGCGGTAGGTGATGAAGACTATCCCATCGTGATTACAACCTATCGCTTGACCGAGCATCACGTCAGCGGGCCGATGACGAGATGGATGCCATGGCTCAATGCGCTTCAACCTGCGCTCTTTGCCGAACTCAGTCCCGAACTGGCGCAGGAACGCAAGATCAAGCATGGCGGGTGGATGATTATCAACACGCCGCGCGGGGAGATCGAAGCGCGGGCCATGGTGACACGGCGCATACGACCGCTGCGTATCGAGGGACGAGTTGTGCATCAGATCGGTATGCCGTTCCATTGGGGCTTCCAGGGGAAAAGTACTGGCAGCATTACCAACGACCTGACGCATATGGTGCTGGAGCCAAACGTGAGTATTGAAGAGGCAAAGGCATTTACCTGCAATGTGCGTCCAGGACGCCTGCTATGAAAGAGTGAGTGTACGTATGGCTGTTCAACCTTCTCAACGCACCGAGACACGCAATACATCCAGGACTCAACCAGGTCTTTTGGAATGGATGCAGGGCATGTTGGGACCCTTACACAAAGAGCCGCCATTGCCGCCACAACCCGCCATGGGTTTTTTCACCGACACAAGCCTGTGTATTGGCTGCAAAGCCTGTGAAGTGGCCTGTAAACAATGGAACCAACTTCCGGCCAGTGATCCCAGCTGGACCGGTACAAGCTACGATAATACCCAGCAGTTGAGTGCGACCACCTGGCGACACGTGCAGTTCATCGAGCAGATAGGACGCGAGAAAGCAGCGCTGCCACCGCCAATTCCATTGTTTGAGGGACGAATACCCGGCGCAACGGGGAATGGCAGCACACCGCATACAGCGCCGGGAACGGCTCTCCCTTTTTTCAGTAGCGACCGCTGGCTGATGCGGAGCGATGTATGTAAACACTGCGCCAACGCCCCCTGCCAGGAAGCATGTCCGACGGGAGCCATTATTCGCACGGAGTTTGACACGGTGTATGTGCAGCAAGACATCTGCAATGGCTGCGGCTATTGTATTGTTGCCTGCCCCTTTGGCGTGATTGCGCGTGACGAGGTTGGCGACCATATGGCGCACAAATGTACGCTCTGTTATGACCGCTTGAAGGATGGTATGGTGCCAGCGTGTGCCAAAGCCTGTCCGACGGACTCCATTCAGTTTGGCGAAGTGGAGCAACTCAAATCCAACGCGCGCGCGCGCCTCGGTTTGCTGCACGAGCGAGGCGTCGAGGATGCTCGCCTCTACGGTGTGGATGACAACATCCTGGAAGGCGGTCTCAACTCGTTCTTTCTCCTGCTGGATGAACCAGCCGTCTATAATCTGCCGGAGAATCCCTTGCGCCCTTCGAATAATGTTGTCCCCGCCTCGCTCTGGACGGTAGCGACGGCACTGCTACTGGGGTTAATGGGCATCATTTTCTTTAAAGAATAATGGCGCCCATACGCAAGCGATATATGCAACAATAAGGAGGAGTTTCGATGCAAGAAACTCGTGTTCCACAGGCTATTGCGGAGCGCCTTTCATCGTTCAACATCATAGAACGGCTAGCGCTGCTGACTACAGGCTATACGCCCGATGCTGAGGGCGAGCAACAGGAATTGTCTTATTACGACAGGCCTGTGCTGAAAGCTCCTGTCTGGAGCTGGGAGATCATCTGGTATTTCTTTTTCGGTGGGCTGGCGGCTGGTAGCTATATCATTGCCAGCATCGCTTCACTCTTTGGTTCGCGTGACGATCGTGCTGTAGCGCGTGCGGGCTATTATCTCTCACTGTTAGCCGTGTTGCCTTGCCCACCGCTACTTATCAAAGACCTGGGACGCCCCGAGCGCTTCTTAAACATGTTCCGCATATTCAAGCTAAAATCACCAATGTCGATGGGAACGTGGGGATTACTCACCTTCTCGCTGTTTAGTGGGGTGACAGCGGTGATACAAGCAGCTAGAGATGGGCTGCTAGGACGCTGGTGGGGAGCAAGATTGCTTGCTGCGCTGCCTCAAAAATTGATAGCGCTGCCCGGCAGCGCTTTTGGCGTTTTTCTTGGCGGCTACACGGGTGTGCTGTTAGCTGCGAGCAGTATCCCTCTCTGGTCTCGCAGTAAGTATTTGGGCGCTATTTTTATTGCGTCCGCCATCTCTACCAGTTCAGCATTGATTTCCCTGGTGTTACGCCTGACGGGAGCGCCTGTCCATGCCCTTCATAAATTAGAGCGCCTGGAATGGATGGCATTGCTGGTCGAAATGACAGGACTGCTGGCATTTCTGCGCGGCGCTGGCCGTACTGCTCGTCCATTAGTCGGCAATGGTCCAACGGAACATGGCTCACTCTTCTGGAAATGTGTCTTTGGAGGTGGATTGGTACTACCCTGGCTGCTTCAAACGTTCTTGTTATTGGGGCAAAACCGGAACCGGAAGAGGAGCATGAGTGGCGGAGGTATCCTTATCTCCCTCATGGTATTGATGGGCGGCTACTTTTTGCGTCGTACCATCGTCGAGGCAGGGCAGGCATCAAGTATCGATGCACGCACAACGTTGTGGAATGCGAAAAGATGAGAGTTGCGCAAAGGTGCCATTTCCACAATTTCGCGGTACAATACTATAGCGGGAATTACATAACACATATTGAAAACAATTGCGGAGACAACGAACAACCATGGACGAACACGAACAAAATCGCACACCTGGCAGATATGGATTAGACGAAATAGAGGGAAGTCACCTGGAAATATGGCCCAATGCTCATCCTGAAAGGGATTACGTCGTACATATGGAGATACCGGAGTTCACCTGCCTCTGTCCCAGATCGGGCTTTCCTGATTTTGCCACTATCACTATTGACTATGTGCCAGGTCAGCATGTCGTAGAGCTAAAGAGTTTGAAGCTCTACATCAACACCTATCGCAATCGACAAATCAGTCATGAAACTGCTGCCAACACCATTCTCAACGATTTGATCGCCTTGCTCTCACCGCGCTGGATGCGTGTGGTCGCTGACTTCACGGTCCGTGGAAATATCAAGACGATCGTCTTTGCTGAGGACGCCGCACCTGAATACCAGGGACCTCACCCGGAGTACAAGCGCTACCTGCCGATGTAAGGCCGCAAGTGTCGCCCGGGTGGGGGTTCTCACACCTGCACAGGACGAGGGCGACGCTGCCTTCATCATCCCCCGGATGCGGCTGCGTCCTCCCCCATCGGCCACGCCGCTCCCGCCCCTACGAGACGGGGGGTCAGGCAGGGAGGTTTGATGAGGGGAGGGGAAGAGGACGGATGCGAAAATTATGGGGGAGTATGTTGATTTCGGTGAAGGTGATACCGCGCAGTAGGAAAAATAGTGTGGAGTTGGAGGTGGGAGAGGAAGGGGAGAGATTGAAGGTGCGATTGACTGCTCCTCCTGTAGATGGGGCTGCTAACGAGGCGCTGGTGGCGCTGCTTGCTGAGCGGCTTGGGGTGCCTAAACGGCAGGTGGTGATTGTGCGGGGTGCGACGAGCAGGCAGAAGGTGGTGGAGGTTGTTGGTTTAAATCTAGCGGATGTAAGACAGAGATTGGCATAAATGCAGTCGTGAACCCCCGGTCCGCTTGCAGGCCTCACATCATTATTTGTATGTAGAATGGCTCAGTTCGCTGTCAGAGACAGGGAACTGAGCCATTCTACATATTTCCTATTTGCACTGGTTGACGAGGAAACAGCCCTGGACGGAATTGAGATGGATGAAGCCTTTGGGGTCTACGTAGAGGATGACAATGGCTTTGTTGCTGGGGTCGTTGTTGGAACCGAATGAGATTTGGCCACTAACACCCTGTATTGCTTTGGCACCGATTATCTGCTGAAGGGCCTTTTGAAGGTCAGCCGGTGTAAGGCTGATACTGCTGGAGAGGGCGATATTACTGGCTTTCAACATGGTAAGCATGGCGTCATATGAGAGAATGACGTCCGCGGTAGGGCGCGTGTAGCCGTATTGGCCACTAGCGTGCTGATTATTTGGGTTATAGGCCGCCGAGTAATCACCGAAGAATCTTGGTTTCTGTGATTGCAGGTTCTGTACGTCCCACTCGTCGGGATAGGCAAAGGCAGTAAAGCGAAGGTGGTTGAAACCGGCACGAGCACTGGTGGGATAGTTTAATTCGTAGAGTGCATCCCCGCCGAGGATGGGCAACGAGGAATACAGGCCGGAGGTGGGTAAGTTTGACAGCAGTATACTGACATCGGCAGCATGACCGGCGAAGTAGATGATGTCGGGATTCTTGCTCTCGGCGTCTTGTAGTAATCTAGGGAGAGCCGCATGTCCAATTTGACCGGTGGTATAGTTTTCGGTGGCAAGGATTTTGTTGCCATCGGCGGTGAATTGTGTGGAGAAGTTTTGTTCCAGGCTCCGGCTATAGGAGTCGGCGTGATCGACGAAAGTGACCGCGGTTTTTGCCTGCAGCGTTTGCTCGGCATATTTCGCACCGAGAAAGGCCTGCGTCTTGTTGGACGGGGCCACGCGGAAGAAGTAGGGTGAGATGCTTGTTAGATCGTCACTGGAGGCGGTCTCTGATACCATGGGGATATGCGCTTTCTCCAGGGTGTTGATGGCTTCGAGCGTATGTGTACTGAAGGGCCAGCCCATGACTCCGACAAAGGTAGAATCGGATTTGGCCAGGAGAACAATCTGCTGTGCCACGGTTGCCGCGTAAAGTTTGTTGTTGCCGGAGTTGGCAATCAGAAGCCGAACATGCGTTCCGCCAGCAAGCTGGGAACTATCATTGAACTCTTTTTGTGCTACATAGGCACCTTGTAAATCATCGTGTCCGACGGAGGCATTATCTCCAGTCATCAAAGTGCCAACCACGATGGTGATGTATGGCGTATTAGAGGTGGAGTGAGCATTCAGAACGTTCTGGTCTTCCAGGTAGATGAGCGATTCGGCATCGCCCGAATCGCTTGAGAGGGCAGATCGCCAGAGCGATTCGGCGGCGACGGAATCACCAGCTTTGAGCTGATCCGCGGCCTGCTTTTTTGAGATGCCACCAGGGCCATTGATAGCAAAGGCAACGGTACCATCGCTGATACCGATAGTCTCACCATCAGGAGCTTTGACGGGACCAATACCATTTGCTGGAAGCGCGGAGGTTGATATAGTGGGAGTAGTTCCACTGTTGGGATTATTGCTTTGTCCAAACGGGTGAGCCCGAAAATAGGGAATGGCGAAGAAGAGACCTCCAATGAGCAAGAGCACAAGGATAAGCAGAAGGAGGCTGCGTCCTAGATAGCCTTGATTGGACTGCTGCGGGGGACTGGTTGGGGGCCTGTTCGAAAGAGCAACGGGCGGTGAATAAGGGGGGATGTTTTGCCAATTCCCTTGCCCTCGCTGCTGTTGCGGTGGAGGTAGTGGTATTGGTGTCTGTCGCTGTGAGCCTTGATAGGGAGCGGAGGCTGGCTGGGTCCTGGTTGGTTGTTGGGGTACGGTGGTGGCGCTTGCTGCACTGACCGCGCCCATTGGCCCAGAGGTGCCGAGGGTGTAGCTGTTGGCGTTGCCCGAGACACCAAAACGTTTGAGCAAGATATCATCGATGTCTTTTTTCATCGCGGTAGCGCTCTGGTAACGCTGGTTGATATCGTTGATGAGCGCACGCGAAAGGATTTTTTCGATTTCCGGCGAGAGTTGAGGGTTCAGCGCCTGTATCGGAGGGTAGGTAAATGGTGGGTGATTGCGCGGGTCGCGGTTTGTCAGCAGATGATGCATAGTAGCGGCAAGGGCATACAGGTCGGAACGGGGATCGGCATTGCCTTGATATTGTTCTGGTGGGGCATAGCCTGGCGTACCAAGGGCAGAGGTCTGTTTGCGCTGTGCATTACGCGTGACGTCGGCACGGGCAATACCAAAATCGACGAGGTGCGCCCACTTATCCTTAGTGCCGATGATGATATTGGCGGGTTTGATGTCGCGGTGGACGATCGGTGGCGTCTCCTGGGAGAGGTATTCCAGGATGTCCAGCACTTCTGAGGCATAGCCGAGAGCTTCGCGTTCTTTCATAGGCTGATTGACGCGGTCCATGCGCTCTTCCAGGTTCTCACCCTCTGCGTACTCCTGGACCATAAAGTAGCGCGAACCTTCCTGGAAATGGTCGGTTACATTGGGAATTAAGGGGTGATCGAGGTGTGCCAGGGTCGCTACTTCGCGTTTAAAGTTCCGTACGTCTTCCTGGAGTTTGGCTGGATCGGTGTTGTCTGAGATGAGTTCTTTGATAACGACGGGCTTGCTGTCCAGGCGAATGTCGGTGGCCAGTAATGCTGCTCCCATGCCGCCCTGTCCAAGGATTTTTTTTATGACATAGCGACCACCTTGCACGCGGGAACCGGGTGTGAGCGAACGAGAGGTGACGTTTGCATTGCTAGCTGCGGCCGCGGGTTTGGTGGCGGAAGCTGTGGTAGCGGCGGAAACAGTAGCATCGGCGGGGTCGAGAGGTAGCGGTTTACCACAATTGTTACAAAAACGAACCCCGTCGCGATTTTCTGCATTACAATAGGGACATTCCATATTTTTAGCCTGCCTTTTTGCTCAGACACACGTGTGCTAGATTGATTAGGGCGATCTGCTCAGATAATTATACTTTGTTTCTCGACAAGAGTCGAGGGGTTTTGGGCTATATACGTCATTGGCGTGCCTTTTATCG
>JRHI01002030.1_pt1 | contig 15060 bp, 17 predicted proteins | sample 215371 | NCBI WGS metagenome assembly JRHI01 (sample SAMN02929681, study PRJNA255918) | sediment metagenome | biome: cave system; feature: Ice Cave; material: Sediment; isolation source: sediment from deep within a dark volcanic ice cave with no known source of... ...
CCCTACGCGACAGTGCAGCGGCGGTGCGAAACCGCGCGGGCGCGGTCACGCATTACGAAGGTCTATGGGAAGAAGCGACGAGTGACGTCGTCGACGCGCGGCCGAGAATACGGCGGACCGTTGCTCTAGTCGCCTTTGCGTGAAGCAGAGACGATCGCGCGCGCTTTTGGCGTCACCATCTTTCGGAGCCGGGAGCGCCCTTGAACGGGCCGACCACGCGCGACGTCACCCAGCCGCCGTAGTAACCGCCGGGCTGTGCGCGCGCGGTTTCCCCGCCTAGCGTGCAGACGAGCTCGTGCGGATAGAACGCGATGCGGCCGCGCAGCCGTTCGTAGCCTTGGCCGAGATCGACGAACGGATCGCGGAAGCTCCATCCGACGCGGCGCGCCACGCGATCGCCGAGCACGAGATCGTAATAATAATGTACGCCCTTCCATTCGCAAAGCGTCCACTCGTCGGTTCGCCGCACCTCGCCCGCGACGAGATCGCGCTCGGCGATGTAGATGACCGGAGCGCCGGCGGTTTCGACGACGCGGATGGCGTCGCGCGTCTGTGCAATCGTCGTTTTATCGAAGGAAACGGTGACCATCTCGCCGGCTAATTCGACGCGAGGAGGACGTGGGTAATCCCAGACGGACTCCTGCCCAAGCTCGGGTCGCACGATCTGCGCGTCGGGTGGACGAACGCGGATCCGTGCGCGCGCTTCGGCAACTTCGCGTTCGATTTCGTGCGCATTCAGAGGCGTCTTCGGCATCGCTGGATCTAGGCGATACCCTGCGAGCAGGGCGGCGCAAGCCACGTCGCGCGCGGCAAGACGTCGCTGAGTTCGTATACGTTCGATAGCGACTGAAGCTTCATATTTCCAGCGATCTTGGTGCGTTTAAGCGAAGACCTGGGCCGCGCTTCGCAGGCCGCAATGCTACGAGTTTGACACAGATTCGACGGCAGACTTTCGTGGCTCAATCGCTTTACACTTTCCTACGTTGTTCGGAACCGCCGGTTTCGGCGTTCCGTTGCATCGAAACAGACTGCGCACGCGCTGCGCGCGCTCGTGCCTCTCGCGTTTTTTCTTCCGCATCGGCGTGCGGATTTCAAAAGGGGACACATGCTCGATTCCTCTCAAGCCTTAAATGGGCAAGTTGCGCTCGTCACCGGTGCCGCGTCGGGAATTGGTGCCGCGATCGCAGTGGAATTTGCGCGCGCCGGTGGCCGTATCTGCGTCAATTACGATACCAATCGTGAAGGCGCCGAGAAGACGGCGGCCGCCATTCGCGAGACGGCGGGCGACGCCGTTCTCCTTGAGGCAAACGTCTGCTCCGAGGCGGCGGTCGAAGGGATGTTCGCCGAAGCGAAGCGAGCTTTCGGGACGCCGACGATCTTGGTGAACAGCGCGGGCATCGATGCCCTGGGGAAACCGATCGCCGAGATGTCGCTTGCCGAGTGGGAGGCTGCGATCCGGACGAACCTGACCGGGCCGTTTCTTTGTGCGCGTGCCTTCGTTCGCGGCCTCGCGCAGGCGAACGCCGCGAGCGGCAAGATCGTAAACATCGGCTCCGTCCACGAAGAGATTCCGCGCGCCGGTGCGTCAGAATACTGCGCCAGTAAAGGAGGACTGCGAAATCTCACGCGTTGTCTCTCGCTCGAACTCGCGCCGCAAAGGATCAACGTCAACGGAATCGCTCCCGGCATGATCCTCACGCCAATGAACCAAGCCGACCTCGACGATCCGGAGAAACTGAAGAAAGACGAAAAGACGATTCCGTTGCGGCGCGGCGGTCAACCCGAAGAGGTCGCACGGTTGGCACTCTATTTAGCGTCGAGCGATGCGGATTACGTTACGGGGGCATCATTTGTGATTGACGGAGGCCTCATGCAAAATCAAGGACAGGGCGCTTAACGCATGAGCGATCGGCACCCGAACTGCAGGAACGAGCGGGTGGCTCGCCTTGCGGCGATTGCCGCAGCCTGACCGGTATAGACCAGCGATAACGGCGGCTCGCCGTCATTCCAACATCAGTTCGGTTTCCAATTCTTGGAGTACTTTGCGCGCTTTGATCACTTGCAAGGGATCGAACTGCGGATTAAGATGAAGCGCGTTGCAGATACATGCGGGCTAGAGTCTGATTACCGGCAGCATGGGCAATCATGCCGGCGTGGTAGAAAAGCATTGCGTCCTTCGTGCCTGTCGGTGCCGAGCCGAAGCAAGACGTCTTGATATTGCGTCTGCGCAGTCTGGTAGTCGCCGGTAGCGAAAGCCGTCTCGCCGAACTGCCACTGATACCAAGCGGTCGCCTCACGCGACGGTTCGAAAATATTGGCCTCAAACGTGAGCGCATTGGAAAAGTGACGCGCTGCGCCGGCGTTGTCACCTCGTAGCAGCGCGAAGCGGGCTCGTCGCGACTCGACGTTGTCGTCGGTGCCGCGGCTGAGTCGCTCCATTTGCTTGTAGGCCCGCTCGGCCGGCCCGTAGTCGCCCAATTCAAGCAGCGCGTCGTCAAGCATTGCGTACGCAGAGCCCTTGGAAGAATCGAGCTGGGCGACTTTAGAGCATGATCGCGCGCTTGCCGAACTCATGCGATGAAACTCCGCCAGTACGAGCGCACCTAGACCACTGTTGTTTCGCGCAACGGGCAAGCAGGCGAGCGACGCATGCGCGGCCCGCGAGGAGAGATCGATGATACTGAAGCGCTCCCCTTTCCCGCAGCAGGTGATGATAGTAACCCGCAAGCCTGTTGTATGCGAGCGCATCTTCGGGATCGCGTCGCACCGCGTTTTCGAGAAACCGGATGGCCTCAGCGGTAGCCACCGTCCTCGGACGCGGACGGCGCCGCAATCGTCGTGATGGAGACACATCGGCTCGCATTGCGCCGAAGTCGTGAAAGCGGCTTGGGAGCAATACGAGACACGATAACGCGATAAAGACAGTGAAACGAAGGATTATCGAACGCCTACTGCCGCGTGTGATCGTCAGGATTGTTCCCTGGTGGCAGCGGTTGCGTCGGATCGGCAACGAAAGGGAACGCGTTGCGGAACGGCTTTTCATTGCCGTCGACATGGTCAGTCATGGGCACGCCGTTGTTGATAACGGTAAACGTCATGTCGACCACATCGTCCCTCAAGCGGCGGCCACCCATCTTCGTGAACCCTCCGTCCGGATTCGCGCCACCGCCCATGCCCTTATTCGGCACGGTCAAATCGAGACGTAGAATATCGCCGTTTTTCACCGCTAGTTTCGCTAACATTGCGATGTGAGCGTCGTCGGTGCCCAAGTTCTTTAAATCCTTAATGATGTCCGCTTCGAATTTTCCCTTGGCGTCGTCTTCAGTTGACGAGGTGTTATATTCGTCTTTGCGAGCGGCAGGAATCAGTCCGTTATTGACGAGCGGGTTGCCGTCGCGATCGATCGTTACCCAATCACCGGCACCGGTGAGTTGTCCGTTGCTCCCCGACGTCTGAGTGCGGTGACGCTGCGTAACGGCGTTGATGCCGATCACGTTTCCAGCGCCCTTCAATATTTTGGCCGGCACGCTGAGGGCCGTAATCATCGTGTTGAAACCCGCGTACGTGTCGCGTCCCTCCCGGAGACCCAAGAGCGACTTGTCGGGATGTCCTGGATGCATCAGAGACGAGGCGACGAAGCGATTTGCGCCCGTGTCGTCCAAGAAGAACGGATCATCCGCGACGCCGGCAAAGAAACCCACTCCCGTCGCCGGGTCGGTCGTAATAACGGGCGTCTTCGGGGTCGGGTCTTGCGTCACGATGGTCGTCGGAGCAGTGAACTTGTGGCCGTCCGCCAGTGCGATGGTGGCCGTTTGGTCGGTCAGGCGGCCGACTCCAGGCGAATACGTGACGTCGATGAATGCATCCGGTTTGGCATCACCGGTGTTTTCGATCTCGAAACGGTATCGGAGATTGGGATCGAAAATACCCATCCCGAAATGCTCGCCCGAGACGATGAAACCTTGGGTGCCCATGATAAGCACGACTTTCGCATTATCGTTCGGGTCCAGAAAGGCGTACGAGTCGGTCAAATCGGCGCCGCGATCCTGCGCGACGAGGGGCGAGTCGATGTGATCGGAAGCCGTCGTGCGAGCAGCTGGCGCCAACCAGATGGCAAGAGCGCCCGTTATTGCGAGTCCGCTGAATACCAGCTTGGCGTGCTTTATGCGTATCATCGTTTCTCCAAAGATTCTAGTTGGCCGCCACGAGCGTGCGCATCGTCGCGGGTATTTGGAATGCCAAAACTTCCGCGCGCAATGCGAGAGAAGAAAAACACCCACGAGTTGCGGAGTTATCGGGCGATTTTCATACGACCCAGATCTCCAGAGACGAACAAGGATTCTCTTAAATATCCTCCCTTATCAAAACTACATTCTGCGCGATAATCCCACGTGTATAATATTTTGATCATCGTCTGTATGTAAGGCGGCTTACACTACGCCGGTAAAATGTGAGATTCTCCATACGCAATGCCCGGCGACTCGCTCCTCGAGTTGGTGACTACGAGTCGGCCGAGCACGCATACGGGAAATGAAGCTCGCGGTACGTAAGAAATGTATGAACTTCATGTATAGCGCGAGTAACTCGTATAGCGCGACTAACTCTGTTGCATCGACGTCTCGACTGCTATGCTTCGCAGCCGTCTTCGGGGACGTTGTGCATCGATCACCGGTGTGTAGCCGGCCATTTTTGGGTAGTGCCGCGATAGGCGCAAGCTCAGCGCGTGCCGCCATTTTGGAAATCGTGGATCTCTTGTGCGGCACGGTTGGAAGCGATTCTGCACACCTGTGACTTCGTAAGGAGCATTCAAGAATGCAAGTTTCACGCGCGAAGCTGCTCGGTATGGGCACGGCACTCGCCGCGTTCGGCCGGGTCTGCTCGGACCGTTCATCTTGTCGACGGAGGCCGCCGAAGAGAGCATCGCCATTCTCAACACCGCGCTTTCAATCGAGCGGGCGGGATCAAGGCGTATAAAGACGCTGCGGCCACCCGGTTGCTGTCAGCTCCCATCTTGGCAGTCGCCAAAGGCTTCATGCAGGACCACATGGCGCATCGCGACGCCTTGGTCGGTGCGATCAAGGCGGCCGGAGAAAAACCGAGCGATATGACCGCTAAGCTACAATACCCACCGCTGAAGTCGCAAAACGATATTCTGCTATTTGCCGAAACCGTAGAGCGCGGTGCAGCGACGGCCTACCTTACGAACATTCCTAAGTTCAAGGACCGCATGTTGGCGAAGGTCGCGGGTTCGATCCTCGGCGTCGAAACGACGCACGTCGCGATCCTCGCGTTTACTCTCAAGAAAGGGGCCGAGCCCTACAAGGAGTTCGTTTCCTAGCGTCGCGACCCCGAAGTAGCGTGACATAAAGCCGCCGCGATTTTCGTCTGCGCGACTTTGGCGCGGGAAACGAAAGGACGAAAGACACGCACATCCGGCGACGGCAACCACGACCGCGACGGGCAGCGATGATCTCAAATGCAGGCTCTCCTACGTTTAGATTTCGACGGACGGTGCGGCCGTGCGGTTCGAAACGCGCGGCAATCACCTAATAAACGGAAGCGCCTTTGAACGTCCCCTTGTGAAGGGGCAATTCCGCACTACCTTTGTCCATGTCGATCACGATTGTGCTCGTTATCGCAAATTTCGCTTTCGGCAGCATATGGGCGCCGGTCATCGACGACTGTGCGGCGCGGACATCGACGTAACCACCGCGCCGCCCACGGCAGCTGTGACTGTAGCAACTGCCCGCCGCTTTATATTGTGGAACGCGTTCACTCGGTTCGTTCGTGTGATGATGCGCACTGAATAAGCGGACCTAATCGATGCATCGACGACGCCGGGAAATAAACGAAGCGCCGAAGCGGAACGCGACTTGCCTCATGAAATGCGTCTTCTATGTGAAGCACAAGGTCGCACGCATAAGCTCTCGGTCGCTGATCGAATAGTAAAGCCAAACGTTGCCGTCGCATTCTAGCGCCGACGCAGCGAACGCGATGTCGGTTGCGTCGTCCTGCACGTCGTCCGGAACGACGAGTGGCTCCGGCAATCGCGAGACGATGCGTTCGCCGTTCGCATCAAAGACGACATAACCAATGCGCCAGTGCGCGTTCCGTGTCGCGCCATTATAAAACATCAACGGAGCGCCGGAGGGTAGGGAAATGACGGGGCCCGGGCTCAGATGCCAATCGTCCCATGAGCCGACGCGGCGCTCGATTGGGTCCGGCCGGTAGGTCCACGGTCCATCGAGATTCGACGCCTCGGCGACGCCGATCCGCGATGCCTCGTCGCGCGAATACTCGAAGTACATGTGCATCACCTGATCGGAGCTAACGAGGAGCGATGTTTCCTTCGCATTGGCGTAAGCGCGATCGGGGAAAACGGCTCCACGTTTTTCGAGCGCATCTAGTCGAGTTCCATCAGCTCGGAGCAGGGTCGATGAAGCCATCTTCGTGCCGTAGCCCGAGTACAGAACGACGTATCTATCGCCGTCGCGCATAACCGTTGGATCTTCGCAACCCCCGTCGTCGTCCGAGTTTGGGCTCGGGGCGATCGCGGGCGTGTCATCCATGCGGAAGCGCAGGCCGTCGTCGCTTCGCGCACGATAGATCCGTGCGACCTTCTTCGTCGCATCGACGTCGTGGTTGACGACGCGCACGAGCATCTCGAAGCCGCCGCCGTCTTTCCAGACGTACGGGCTCAGCACAAAATCTGACTCGAGTTGCGGAGCGCGCTCGAGCGTGAGCGCCTCCGTTTGCATCACACGGAGCACCGCTCGGCTTTGGCCAGAGTCAATCATGGTCTACCTCTTGAGCCGCGGGGACGCTCGAATCGGAACGAAGGGATGCCGGCATTTCCCGCTCCCGAAACGACGCGCGCGGATGCTTTCGATCGTGTTTCACTTCACTGACGAGCATCGACCGTATCATCGAAAACCGCAAGGGGCTGTGTGCAAGCATACAACCGCACGAACGTGCGGCGGCGGTTCGTACGTTGCTCTGGTAACGCGCGTTACCGAATACGAATGCTCATTCCGATCGTGATGCGCGCTCCCGGGCGCACTTGGCCGTTGACATCGTGCGCGCTTGAGGACGATCTCATTCGGCGAGAGCATCCCATGGGGCGACGCCGCGCTTACGAGTTTACCAATGCCAGAACGCGGTGATGCCCGCGAAAACGACGTTTCGATGCCTTAGGTCACCGCAAGATGCGCTGTCGCACTGGGTCCACGAAGCTACCGCATTTCTTGTATGAGCGCCGTGTGCGACGATGCCTTGCGATGGGCTGCGGATAGGGCCTCTCCGAGCGTCCAGATTGAGGCGCCGAGCAGGGTGAAGTCCTTGAAGAGAAACTGGTCGGTCATACTCGATACGTCGAAACCCGGTGTCGTGACGATAAAGCTGATGGTGCCGAGGAACACGATAACGGCCATCGCGCTTCCGAGCGCCGAGAGTCGAGCGGAGAAGAGCCGGGCCGCGATCAGTAAGCCCGTCGCGATCTCGAAGACGCCGAAAACATTCGACGTTCCCTGAATGCCGAAGACGCCGTTCATCCAAGCAAAAAGCGGGCTATGCGTCACGAGCGGCTGAATATTCACCGCTTCGGTAGCAGTGAATTTCAGACCGCCGATCACGACCAGTATGAAGACGAGCCCGAAGCGTGCAACGACGCTTCCGATGTGCATTGCACGCTGCCCGGTCAGCTCGGAGAAGACCGAAGCCTTGGGCGCTTCGTTGCTCGCTTGCTGCCGGATTTCTGGTACGGTTGCCATTAGAACGCCTTTGCTTGCTCTCGTGCGCCTCTCATAAACTAGATTGCAAGGCTAGCACTGCTTTTCATAAACGTGATGTAAGCCAGCATACCGACGCAACATCGAGGGTGCTTCGTTTATAAGTCGCGGCGCCGAGATTCGATGAATGTGCGTTAATCGCTAATCGCTCCAAGCAATGCGAAGCAATCGATTCGATTTACCGGACGGAACTACGGCGCTTTCTTGGCGCTTCAGGCGGATGCCCGAGAACGGGCGCCCGGGACGTCGATCTTATGGACTGCGGCCGCTGTCGAAGACAATCGGCGTCGGCTTTGCCGTGAAGCGCCGGCGGCCCGATGAACCTTCTTTCGTACGCGCCGTACGCTGACAAAGGACGCTAGCCGGTCTCTCACCGGATTTGGCATTACGACGGGCGATAGCCGGCAAGCTTCATGCTGCGCGGGTAAGGATCGTCCGCGGAAATCCGTCCTTCGAAGCCTACGGCACCTGCCACGACGGCGAGAACTGCTCGCAAGCCATCTGTTCGGCGCTGATCGGCGCGGTCTTAGGTGCCGCGGCGGGCACCTACATACCCTTAGCGCTCATGGGTGCGGGGATCGTAGCCGACGGCTTTGCGCTGGGACAAGCGCTCAGCCTCGCAGTCGGCGGTTTCGCCGATAAATACCCCGGAGCCGGTGCTGGATGCAAAACGTCCAGCGGCTAGCGCGGCACACGGCTTACACATCTTTCTCGGACGTGAAATGCCACTTCAGCGGTTCGATTTGCCGCCCGACGAGATCCGCGATTTCGGCCTGAGCGAGGGAGATCAACTGCTTCGCTCCGCTGCGCATGAACTGCCACCGTCCTCCGGCTGACACGTACCTTTACGGGCAGCCTCAGTAGTTTCCCGGATGGCAGGCCGCTGCCGGCCCTCTATTCTTAAAGTGTAAGGCGCTCTTTGCGCCCCTTTCCGGTCGAACGTGGCGTCCGGCGGGCCGTTGGGAGGGCACTAGCGCAACAAATGTGTTTCCTTCGGACGGGGCGCGCGGCGGCGCTTCTGCTCTTCTTCGCTGCGCTTGCCGTACCGTCTCGGATCGCCGTCGCCGGCGAGTGCGCCGGGATGACACACTACGAATACGACGGCGGCGAATGTACGGACAAAGCCGGCGATACGACGGATATCCTTATTGGATCGGGGCGGGACTCGTATCGGATGGGGCTGGATCAGATCAACCGGTCGCGACCCGGTTTTTCGGGCGGGGGCGGGGACTCGGGAACCGCTTTTCGCGGCCCCACACGTGGGCAATACCAGGCCGCCGGCAGACTGCTGCTCTTTCATCACGTGCCGCACATGTTTGCGCCGCTCCACGCGGCCGCGACAGCGACACTGCGCGATAAGTCTGAGCGGCGAGCGTTGCTCCAATTCTATCGCAACGTCTTGAGTGATTGGAATGCGAACGCATCGAAGTACGGATTCTACATCGGAAGCGTGCCCGACGCCCGCCTGTACTTCGTAGAAAGTGCGTTTCACGCATACGACGGCAAATGGGCGACAAACTCGCGTACGCCCTTTGCCGTCTACTCGCTCCTACTGAGGTCTATGGTTCACAATCAAGCACTCTTGCAGCTGGACAACGAAAATAAACAGGAGCTCGCCGAACGCTACGTCGTGTATGCCGGAATCCTCCGGGCTCTTTCTACCTACGTGAGCCGTCGACACGGCGCGAACAGTGACGCCGAACGTGCCCACCTACGCCAATTTGCCGCTGCCGCACTCAAGGACGATCTTGGCATCGCGGCGCCCAATTACGGCATCGACTATCTCCCCTGCGCCCTCTATACGCAGCCTTTCGCGTCTTGCGAATCCGTTTTGCGTTTCTTGCGCAGCGAATAGTCAAGGGCTTCTGCGCCTACGGGTGCCCGCCACGGACACCCCAGACTTTCTCGACAGTGATCCGTTCGGCGGCACTCCGCACCGTCTTGGGTGCGACGGCGAAACAGTTTTGCCGGCGGCGCCGACGGCGCGCGCAATCATCCGACAGCCTTGCACTCGGCTGGCACTCGGCATCGCGGTCGGTAACTCGCCAGCGTAGAAGCTAGGGCGCTGGGCTTCGCGTTTCTTTCGGAACGTTCGGGCCGCACGTATCTCCGGCGCCGGAAGGCGATGCGGTCGGCACGTTCACGATCGTCGCGGCGTGATCCAACGGACCGCGAAAGACGGTGCTCGCGTCCAGACGTATATCCGAACCGCGAATCAATCACGCTGCGAGCCCGACGTAGGGAACGACGCCCAGGAGACCCGCTTGCAGCTTGCGATTCTTTCCGTACACCTTCGAGAATTCGTTTGAAAAGTCGGCCTCGCGTCCGTCGACGGTCGGCATGGAATTCGAAACGACGTGATGTCGCCTTCGTGTCCCGCCGAACCCGCATGCCCGGCCACGAAAATACATCCCGATCCGATGGCGCCACTCGCGACGATCTCGCGGCTATCGACGCGAACCGGATCCACGACGACGAACGGGAAGACGGTGGCGAGCCTGACCTCCGTTCGACGCTATGGGTGCGCTGAGGTGGAAGCTTAAATTCGTACCGGCGGGTATCGTATCGATCGTCGGCTCGGGCGACGCACCGAGCAGCGAAAGCGCGATGGCCGCCAGACACAACGGTCCCGCAATTCGAGATGCGTACGTTGTTTCGCCGTTGCCGCTTGTCGACGATGGTCCGAGGGGTGCGCGTCTCATGACGCTGTCATTTTGCAAAGGCGCGTCGCAGCATTTGTTTCTCGGGGATACGATCTGTCCTGCCCTGCCTCCGAGAGCGCATGCTTTACGCGGGTCCGACGATTGTTTCTTGAGCTATTCTAAACGCTGAATTGTCTCACGGCGTGATCCTCGTCTTTCGCATCCCTTGTTCTTCGTGTACGCGAGTGGCGCATCGTAAGCAGCAATGCCGTACGGATATAGCGGCGAAGTCGAGAGGCGGTAACGTTGGTTCAAGAATAGAGCGCTCGAGCGCTCGCGCCAACCGGAAACTAACGAACGTCGGTGCCTGCCTTGAGACGCATTCTCATCCGTGAGCGCGAAGCGATGATCGACGGCTTGCGCCCGCTCGACAAAAAGCGAGATCGCCCCGTAACCAGCGGCATCGTCGCACTAAGTGCACGCGCGACCTCGAGTGCCGGGACCGGCAACGAGGGCAGCCGGGTGCGAGCGCTCGCCTTCGACCTTGAGTGATTCGCGGCTGGTCGCAAGGATTCGAATTCCCGGACAGCACTTCGAGATTGCGTCGACGACGGCGGCGGCATCGCCGATCACGTGTTCGCAGTTGTCGAGGATCAACAGCAGCGTCTTCTTCTTGAGATACGCAAGGAGCGTCTCGAGCGACGAGCGAGTGGGTGATTCCCCACTTCCGAGGGCCAAGGTCATTGTCGCCGCAAGCTACGACGCGTTGCCGACGAGGCGAACTCGACGATCCAAACTCCATCGCTCCAGCCGTAGGCCAAATCCGTCCCGAGTTGTAGCGCAGTCCGCGTTTTGCCGGCGCCGCCTGCCCCGGTCAGCGTCACGAGCCGAGCGTTTCGCAGCGTGTCGGCGAGTTGTGCAACTTCGGCTTCGCGGCCGACGAGCGCGCGGCAACGCTCTGGCCCTCGGCCGGACGCAACACGGACGCCACGAGTTCCGTTCGCGAGCGGACGTTGAGCTTGTTGAAGAGCGCTGCGATGTGGGTTTCCACCGTGCAGGGACTCAAGAACAGCGCCTCGGCGATCTCGCGGTTGGATTTGCCGCCTCGCGACCAGGCCCGCGATTTCGGCTTGGCGGGCGGAGATCAACGGCTTCGCCCGCATGCATGAGCTGTCGGCTGTCCTCCACGTGGCCGGTGACCTAGAGCGCCTCCGTATTTCCCGGATGCCGGCCGAGCAGTTGGGAGCAAGTCGTTCAAGTCACCCTATCGCCGGCGGCACGAAGACGTCGCCGGATAATTTGGACGCTCGACGTGAACGCCGACATCGCAAAGGACTCTGACGTTACCGATCGCGGTCCCGCTTCATCGAGGGCGCGACCCATACGTACACGCTCGTCAAGCATGGCGAAAACGTCCGTTAAAATGTGGATCGGTCCGGGCGCTGCCCCGTACAAGGAAAGGAGGCGTTAAGTCAAAGAAAGGTACCGAAAGGATCCGCTGCCCGGGCGTTCAGTGCGCTCCCTCACAATCGACGCTCGCTCGCGCGGCGAAATCGTTTCTCGCAATTCCCGGCGTCGACCGTCATGGCCGGTTCGCGGAATATGTAAAGGCGCGTAGCGGACTCACGCTGCTTTCCGCTCGCTAGGCAGTCTTTATTCGACTTGTAACAGTGCCATCGCGCGCTCCGAAATTCGATTCCTGCTGCGGCGTTAGGTGCGAGCGCCTCGCTCTTAAGATGGTCGAAACGAAGCCATCGACGATCGTGGCCTCGAACTGTGAACCGCGACAGCGCTGAAGTTCTGCGATCGCTGCGCTCGGCGCGAGTGCAGCGCGGTAGCAACGTTTGCTAATCATCGCGTCGAACGCATCGGCAACGGCGATGATTCGAGCGCCGAAAGGGATGGCGTCGCCGCCAAGCCCAGAGGGGTACCCGCGGCCGTCGAAGTGCTCGTGGTGAGCACGCACGACATCGGCGTAACCGGCAAGGGCCGGCGCCTCCTCTAGCATCGCTGCGCCTTCGGCGGCGTGCGCTTTCATGCGGATCCATTCGTCCGGGCTGAGCGGTCCGGGTTTGGTGAGAATGCTCCGGGGCGTTAAGACTTTACCGATATCGTGCAGCAGCGCGCACCGCTCGATGAAGGTGACCACATTGGGGGCAAGACCGAGTGTTACCGCAATCCGACGGCTCCAGGCAGCGACGCTGTTGGAATGCAAACGTGTCGCCTCATCGTGACGCGCAAGCGCGCAGAGCAAGACGTTCGCATGAATCTCGAAAGGCGTGAGCTCGTGAGGGGCGGGCACGTTTGGCCGGGGCGGCGTTATCTGGTTCACGAAAACATCCTTGTCCAACATAAGGATAGGGTCAGCCATTAAATAAACGGCATGAAGTATTTCGAAGATGCGATTTCTACTCGGGTGTGTTAGAGATCACTCGCGATAGTAGGCCCGTTTAGCGCTGCGACGCGTCGTGCGAGCCATGAATTCGGCCGAAAGGGGCAATGCGCCAGCATGAATCTCAAAAGACGCGAGCGCGCGAGGTTGGCCATCAGCGAGCGGATGTGATTTTCCGAACTGTGCTCGGGATCACATCCCGCCGTCGCTGTGATTAGCACTTCAGTGCTTCGGTACGTCGCGCAAGCCACGAGTTCGGCCGCTTTGCGGCTTCGCGTACGGAGTAATCAACAAACTTTGCGCCTGCCCCGAGTTCAGCGAGCTCGATCGTGGCCGTCGAAGCAAGCCACTGATATCCCAGCTCCTCCCAAATCTGAAATGCATTGAGGAAACCCAGCTGAGCAGCTTCGAGCGCACCGGAGGCGCGATGTATGCTTGCCTCTGCGCAGCATTCGTATGCCCTTAACCGTCGATCAAAGCTGTTGAGGATCGTCGGAGACAATTTGATCTTAATCTGGCGATAGCGATCGAAGACACCGCGAGCACGATTCGGGGAAAAATGCGCGAGTTGCTGCGCGAGTAGGACGAGCCCGAAGCGGTCCTCGCCGCCGGCGTTTTCCCAATCTACACTCTGCGCAAGGTCCGCGGCATGTTCGATTTCATCGCGTATTAACACGCTCGGTTCTCCGAGCTCGTGCGCGAGATATGCGCGGTCGGCGGTTGCCCAGATTCTTAAGGCCACACTGGGAGCAGCATCGGCGGATCGACGGAAGTCACGGAACGCTCCAAGATGATCGCCGCACAGGGCGCTCGACCATCCGAGTCCGCGCAAAATGTGAAATTTCATGAGTGCAAGATCAGCCGGCCACTGGTCCACGTTCTGAGCGCGCAGCGTTTGCACGTCATCGACGAGGTCAAAGTCACGAACACCAAAAGCGAGATTCATCAGCAATGCCGAAGTGATTCCAAGATCTTCGGTTGGTGATGCGGCCATTTCTATGACTGCGCGGCGGGTGAGCTGGACTTGAGACGCGTAATCCTCACGGCTCGCTGCCAGAACCCCCTGCACTTGAAGTGCGCGTGCGCGAGTCTGCTCGAGCGGGACAAAATAGTCGTCTTGCTCAAAGAGAGGACTCGAGGTGACGTCCAGCGACTGCTGTGCAGCACTTGCTGCCGCAACGAAGTCGCCGTTTGCAAAAAACCACGTTGCTTCGAAGAGGTGATACTCCGCCTCGAGCGCAGCCGATGGGGATCCGTACACGTACACGCGTGCGAGGTCCAGCATTTCGCGAGCGGGTTCAAGCTGTCGCGTGAGGGTCAGTGCAGCACCTCGGAGCGTAAGGAGCTCGCCGCGACTCGAAGTGAAAAGGTCGGCGTCGTCGATCGGACGCAGCTCTTCGATCACATGATCAGCACGTCCCGAGCGCAGCAGGGCACGCGCACGCAAAAGCCGGGCTTCAAGACTCTGGTTGCCGTGGAGGGCGTTCAAACAGTCCGATGGCCGACCGCCGCGATACGCGTCGACGGCCGTCGTGAACGGCTGTCGGCGTGGCTGAAGCGCTGTGACTGAAGAACGCAAGCAGAACCTCAAGAAGACGATAGTCTAAGCGCTAGCGCAACTATCGCAAGAAATGGGAAACTGATCCTGCCGTTTTCTTCGGCAGGTCGGTTACCCTTCTGTAGCCCTGAGTTCGGCGAGCCGGACTAGATGACGATGCCGCCGTGAGCAATCAGTACGATGCCGCCGTGAGCAATCAGTACGATGCCACCATGAGCTATGGCAACGATATTGTGGGCAACGCTGCTAAGAAGCGATAAAAGGGACATAAAAACGGATACCTTCCGGTTTTGGATTCAACCTTGGAAAAAAGTGATCCCCGTCACAGAGTAACTGAACGAGCAGCCAAATGATAGCATTGAAGCAAAATTGCTTGTATTTCTTGTTAGAAGAGTGATTTGGTAACAAGTTATTGTTAACAAGTGGGAGTTGGGCATACGCGTTGACAAGGCCGAAATTGAGCGAAAGCCTGCGGCAACGGTCACAATTGAGCTCTTCGTCTCGATGTTCCCAGGCGGTGGGCGGAGCCACTTGCCGTAGCAAAGAGTGCGACGGCCATTACAGCGTCGAACTCGGCCTAGTCCAGCAGMWRYGGCTTTGACGCGCGGTTCGGGTTCAAAACTTGCCGGTAGCGAGCGCCGCAAGGAACGCCCCGAGCAAGAGCACGCCGCCGCCGAGAGC
>JRHI01002031.1_pt1 | contig 15047 bp, 15 predicted proteins | sample 215371 | NCBI WGS metagenome assembly JRHI01 (sample SAMN02929681, study PRJNA255918) | sediment metagenome | biome: cave system; feature: Ice Cave; material: Sediment; isolation source: sediment from deep within a dark volcanic ice cave with no known source of... ...
GCGCTACACGGACCTGCAAAGCGCACTAAAGCCTCGCGCTCCGTGGCTCGTGCTCCGTGGAGACTGAATGCACTCGCTGCTGATCCTGTCGCGCCACGCGCGCGACTATCACGCCCTTGTCGAGTCGGCGCACCTGCCCGATCTCGCGATCACGTCGGCGACGGAACCCGGGGACGTGGCCGCGCGCGCGGCCGCGTTCGATCTCGCCTTCGGCGACCCGGCGCTGCTGCGCCAGGCCATGCCGGCGCTGACCGCGGTGCGCTGGGTGCAGTCCACCTGGGCCGGCGTCGAGCCGCTGCTCGATCCCGCGCTGCGCCGCGACTACACGCTGACGAACGCGCGCGGCGTGTTCGGCGGGCAAATGGCCGAATACGTGTTTGCCTACCTCCTCGCGCGGGAACGGCTGGTTGCCGAGAAGCAGGCGTCGCAGGCCCAGGGCCGGTGGGATCCCGCGCGGCCGACGCGGCTGCGCGGCAAGCAGCTCGGTCTGCTCGGCGTGGGAACGATCGGCGCCGCGCTCGCTCGCACGGCGAAGCACTTCGGCATGCGCGTGAAGGGCTTCACGCGCGCGAGCGAGGACAGCGACGACGTGGACGAGTATTTCCATGGCCGGCTGGCGGACGTCGCCGCCACGTTCGCGTCGGAGCTCGACTATCTCGTCTGCGTGATGCCGGCTACCGCGGCCACGCGTCATCTGATCGACGAGGCGCTCTTGCGGGCGCTGCCGCCGCGCGCCGTGGTCGTCAACCCGGGGCGGGGCGGCGTCGTGGATGAAGCGGCGCTGGCGGCGGCGCTGCAGGGAGGGCGGCTGGCGGGCGCCGTGCTCGACGTGTTCGAGACCGAGCCGCTCCCGGCCGATCACGTGTTCTGGCGCCTGCCGACCGTGATCATCACCTCCCACACCGCGGCATTGAGTGTGCCCTCGGACATCGCGCCGCTCTTCATCGACAACTACCGCCGTCTGCTGCGCGGCGAGCCGCTGCAGTACTGCGTCGACTTCGAGCGAGGATACTGACCCATGCCGTACGTCGCGAATGCGGGGGCGAGGATCTACTGGGAGGAAGCGAATCGAGCTGCGGCGGCCGGCAGTCGGTACCCGCCGTACCTCTTCGACACCTCGACGCCTCGACGCCGCGCGAACGCGTGGCCGAGGACATCGCCGTCCGTCTGGCGGCGCCGGTCAGCAACGACGGCTACTTCCCGCATCTGCAGGGGATCCGCCGGTGGGCCGGCACGCACGACCGCTTGGCGGACCTCACGATGCCGACGCTGGTCGTGCATGGGGAGACCGACCAGCTCGTGCCGGCCGAGAACGGGCGCATCCTCGCCAGGGCCATCCCCCACGCCCGCCTGGCGATGATCCCGCACGCGAGCCATATGTTTTCCACGGATCAATTCCAGGCGTCGAGCGAGGCGATTCTGTCGTTCCTCGAACCGGACGGGAACGCCTGAAAGCCGCGCGCACGCGCGGTGCGCGGACTATACTGGCGCCGCATGCGACAGCTCATCCTCCTGTTCGTGACCACCATGCTCGCCGCGACGACCCCGACGGCGGGCGCGCAGCCGGAGAAACCGCTCGACATCCATGTCATCGATGTCGAAGGCGGTCAGGCCACGCTGATCGTGACGCCGTCCGGCGAATCGATGCTGGTGGACACCGGCTACGTCGGCTTCAACGATCGCGACGCCGACCGGATTGCGGCCGCCATCACGCGGGCGGGTCTCTCGCGCATCGACTATCTGGTCGTCACGCACTACCACGCCGATCACGTCGGCGGCGTGCCGGCGCTGGCGGCTCGGGTGCCGATTCGCACGTTCGTCGATCACGGTCAGACGGTCGAGCAGGGCGATCAGCCGGCGTTGCTTTACCAACGGTACCTGGCGGCGCGCGGCAAGGGACGTCACGTGCTGGCTCGTCCGGGCGAGACGCTGCCGGTCGCAGGCCTCGACGTACGGTTCGTGTCGGCGGCCGGCGACCTCATCACCACGCCGCTGCCTGGCGCGGGCCAGCCCAACCCGCTCTGCGCCGACTACAAGGCGGCCGATCCCGACCCGACCGAGAACGCGCGATCGGTCGGCATGGTCCTGACGTTCGGCAGATTCCGCATGCTCGACCTCGGCGATCTCACGTGGAACAAGGAACACGATCTGGTGTGCCCGAACAATCTGCTCGGCACGGTCGACGTGTACCTGACGACGCACCATGGGCTGAACCTGTCGGGGCCGAAGGTGCTGGTCCACGCGGTGCGCCCGCGCGTCGCCGTGATGAACAACGGTCCACGCAAGGGCGGCATGCCGAGCGCCTGGCAAATCGTCCGCGAGTCACCCGGCCTCGAGGACCTGTGGCAGCTGCACTACGCGGTGGACGGCGGCGCGGATCACAATGTGGCGGAGACATTCATCGCGAACGTCGACGACACGACCGCGCACGAAATCAGGATCACGGCGCAACCAAACGGCAGCTTCGAGGTCACCAACGGCCGGAACAGTCACAGTAAGATGTATCGCTGAATCTGGAGGAAATTGCATGATGAAAAACACAGGGTTCGTGCTCGCCGGAACGACGCTCGTTTTCCTCGCCGGCCTGTCGGCCGGCAGCCTGCGGCAGTCGGGCATCGCGCACGCGCAGGCGTCCAAGCACGTGTACGAGCTGCGCACGTACACCGCACCCGACGGCAAGCTGGGCGAGCTGCACGCGCGCTTCCGCGATCACACGATGCGGATCTTCAACAAGCACGGCATGAAGAGCGTGATCTACCTGTCGCCGCAGGATGCGCCCGACTCGGCCAACACGCTGATCTACGTCCTCGAGCACCCGAGCCGCGAGGCCGCGAAAAAAGCGTGGGCCGATTTCCAGGCGGACCCCGAATGGAAGAAGGTCAGCACCGAATCGCAGGTCAACGGACGCATCGTCAGCAAAGTGGTGTCGGTGTTCGCGGACCCGACCGACTACTCACCGATGAAATAGGAGGCAGCATGGCACGCATCGCGGTTCTTCTGGCGCTCGGGCTGCTGCTGGTCGCGTCGAGCTACGCGCAGCAGGACGATCCGCGCTTCACCGGGAAGTCGGTCGTGATGGACGGGAAGGAGCTGACCGTTGCACGGCGCGGCTTCGAGGCGGGTGCGCGATCGGCGTGGCACAGCCACGATCACGGCCAGCTGCTGATGGTCGAGGACGGCCGCATGCGCACGCAGAAGCGCGGCGGACCGATGAAGGAGCTGGCCAAGGGCGAGAGCGACTACACCGGCCCGAACGTCGTGCACTGGCACGGCGCCGTGCCCGGGCAGGCGCTGGTGCAGATCAACGTCGGCTTCGGCGGCGACACGAAGTGGCTGGAGAAGACCACCGACGCCGAGTACGAGGGGAAGAAGTAGCGACGCTCATGTGGCAGCACAACTACGAACCTCTTGGCGGCAGCCTCGGCCTCTCGGCCCCGGCCGCCGCCATTCCGATTCTCGTGCTGTTCCTGCTGCTCGGCGTCTGGCGCAAACCGGCGTGGATGGCCGCGCTCTCGGCGCTGGGCTCGGCGCTGGTGGTCGCGCTGGCGGTGTACGGGATGCCGCTGCAGCTGGCGGTGATCTCGACGCTCTACGGCGCGGCGTACGGGCTGTTTCCGATCGCCTGGATCGTGTTCAGCTCGATCATGCTGTACCGCCTGGCGGTGGACACAGGCAAGTTCGAGATCATCAAGGATTCCGTCGGCAACCTCACGGACGACCGCCGCCTGCAGGCGATCTTCATCGCGTTCTCGTTCGGCGCGTTCATCGAAGGGGCGGCCGGCTTCGGCGCACCGGTCGCCGTGTCGGGGGCGATGCTCGCCGGGCTCGGCTTCGATCCGTTTTACGCAGCGGGCATCTGTCTGCTCGCGAACACCGCGCCGGTGGCGTTCGGGTCGATCGGCATCCCCGTGGTCACGCTGGCGAACGTCACCGGGCTGCCGGTGCTGGCGCTGAGCGCGATGGTCGGGCGCCTCTGCGCGATGATCTCCGTGGTCATTCCCGGCTACCTCATCGTCGTGATGGCGGGCTGGGCGCGCGCGCTCGAAGTGCTGCCGGCGATCGTCGCCTGCGGCGTCTCGTTCGCCGCCATGCAGTTCTTCGTGTCGAATTACCTCGGGCCCGAGCTGACCGACATCGTGAGCTCGTTCACCTGCATCGTCGTGATGGTGGCGGTGCTGAAGCTCTGGCGGCCGAAGCGGATCATGCGCCTGGAGACCGATCATCCCGTCACCGTGGCGATGAAACAGCATTCCGGGAGCGAGGTGTTCATGGCGTGGACGCCGTACCTCCTGCTCGTCGTGTTCGTGCTCGTGGCGGGCGAGCCTGACATCAAGATGGCGATCGACCGCTGGACGCACAGCATCCTGCCGTCGTTCCTGCCGAAGGCGGCCACGGGGCTGAACGGGCTGACGGTGCCCGGCCTGCACAATCTGATCACGCGGGTCCCGCCGGTGACAGCGGCGCCCGCGCCGTACCCCGCCGTCTTTGCGCTCAACTGGCTGAGCGCGTCGGGCACCGCGTGCTTCCTGGCGACGATCGCGGCGGCCATCATCCTCGGCGTGAGGCCGAAGAAGTTCGTCGGCATCTACGTCGCGACGTTCAAGCAGCTGTCGTTCGCGATGCTCACGATCGCGACGATGCTCGGCCTGGCGTACCTGATGAACTACTCGGGCATGACGTCCACGCTCGGCCTGGCGCTCGCCACGAGCGGCGTGGCGTTTCCGTTCTTCAGCGCCGTGGTCGGCTGGCTTGGTGTGTTCCTGACCGGCAGCGACACGTCGGCCAACGCGCTCTTCGGCAACCTGCAGGTCGTCACCGCGAACGCGCTCCACCTCAATCCCGTGCTGACCGCGTCGGTGAACTCCGCGGCCGGGGTCATGGGCAAGATGATCTCCGTGCAGAGCATCGCCGTGGCGGTCGCGGCCACCGGCATGACGTCGGCCGACGAGAGCCGGCTGTTCCGGTTCACGATCAAGCACAGCATCGCGCTGATGGTGGCGATGGGGCTCATCGCGCTGATCTACGCGTATGTCGTGCCCGGCTACGTGCCACTCGTGCCGCCGAAGTAACGATCGACCCTTCAAGGAGTCCACGATGACGCGCGGCCGGTTGAGCATGCTGCTTTCGACGCTGGCCTCGGTGGCCGTGCTCGGGCAGGCGCCACCGCAACCCGACTGGGCGGCGCTCGAAGCAGAAACGATGCGGCACTACCAGGCCGTGCTGCGAATCGACACGCGGAACCCGCCAGGCAACGAGCATCTCGTCGCGGAGTACGTGAAAGGGGTGCTCGAGCGGGAGGGCATCCCGGCGCAGATTGTCGGGTCCGACCCAAATCGACCCAACCTCATCGCCCGGCTGAAAGGGAACGGCAGGAAACGGCCGATCCTCATGATGGGCCACAGCGACGTCGTCACCGTGGACGAGACGAAATGGAAGCACCCGCCTTTCAGTGCGACGCGCGAGGGGGGCTACGTGTACGGCCGCGGCACCATCGACGACAAGGACAACCTCACCGCGTCGCTGATGACGATGCTGCTGCTGAAGCGGCTGAACGTGCCGCTCGATCGCGATGTGATCTTCGTGTCGGAGTCTGGCGAAGAGGGCAGCAGCGGCGTCGGGATCGGCTACCTGGTGGAGAAGCATTTCCCCGAGATCGATGCGGAGTACTGCCTGGCGGAAGGCGGCGGTGTGACGCGCATCGGCGGTCAGGTGAAGTACGCCACCGTGCAGACGCTCGAGAAGATCCCGCGCGGCATCGAGCTGGTCTCCCACGGCATCTCCGGCCACGGGTCGATTCCGCTCAAGTCGAACGCCATCGTCCATCTGGCCGGCGCGGTCGCGAAGGTGGGCGAGTGGCGGCCGGACGTGCGATTCAACGAGACGACCGGCATCTACTTCCGCAAGCTGGCGGCGATCTCGCCGCCCGAGGTGGCGAAGTACTACCGCGACGTGCTGTCGGCCGACCCGAAAGTGCAGAAGGCGGCCGACGACTGGCTGCTCGAGAATGAGCCGCGCCATTCGTCGATGCTGCGGACGTCGGTGTCGCCGAACATCTTCACCGGCGGCTACCGCTCGAACGTGATCCCGTCGGAAGCGAAGGCGACGCTCGACGTCCGCGCGCTGCCCGACGAGGATCCGGCGACATTCCTCGAGCAGGTGAAGCGCGTGGTGAACGACCCGGCGGTCGACGTGCGCTTCACCGGCGAATCGATCCGGCCGGCAGGTCCCGACGCCAAGCTCGACTCCGAAGCGTTCAAGGCGCTCGAGGCCGCGGGCACGCGGATTTACAACGCGCCGACGCTGCCCATGATGAGCACCGGCGCCACCGACATGGCGCAGCTGCGCGTGAAGGGCGTCCAGTGCTTCGGCATCGGACCGGCGAGCGACTTCGAGGATCCGCCGAAGGGGTTCGGCGCGCACAGCGATCAGGAGCGTCTGCTCGAAAGCGAGATCCACCGCTTCGTGCGCTTCAACTGGGACGTGATTTCAAGTCTCGCCAGGGCGAAGTAGCTCCGTTTGACTATTAGGTCCGACCGGATGAGGCGCGGCGCAGGCGGTGGAGGCATGATGCGCCTCGTTAGGCTGGCGGTTCTTCTCGCGTCGCTCGTTTCGCTGTTCGCTGCGGCCCTCCTTGCACAGGCGCCGTCTCAGCCCGACTGGGACGCGCTCGAGCGCGAAATCATGCAGCAGTTCCAGGCGGTGCTGCGCTTCGACACGCGCAACCCGCCGGGCAACGAGCACATCGTCGCGGAGTACCTGAAAGGCGTGTTCGACACGGCGGGGATTCCCGCGCAAATCTTCGCGCTCGATGCGAATCGATCGAACGTGGTCGCGCGCCTGAAGGGAAGCGGCAAGAAGCGGCCCATCCTCATCATGGGTCACAGCGACGTCGTCACGGTGGACGAAGCGAAATGGAAGTTCCCGCCGTTCAGCGCGACGCGCGAGGGGGGCTACGTCTACGCGCGCGGTACGATCGACGACAAGGACAACCTCACTGGCGGGCTGATGACGATGCTGCTGCTGAAGCGGCAGAACGTGCCGCTCGATCGCGACGTCATCTTCCTCGCGGAATCTGGCGAGGAAGGCACCTCGAATTTCGGCATCCAGTTCATGGTGGCGCAGCACTTCGCCGAGATCGATGCCGAATACTGTTTCGCCGAAGGCGGCGGCGTGACGCGCATCGGCGGCGAGCCGCGGTTCGCGACGGTCCAGGCCACGGAGAAGATTCCGCTCGGGATCGAGCTCGTCGCGCGCGGGATCTCCGGGCATGGATCCGTCCCGCTGAAGTCCAACGCCATCGTGCACCTGGCCGGAGCGATCGCCAAGGCCGGCGCCTGGCGCCCGGACGCGCGCTTCAACGAGACCACCGGCGCCTACTTCCGCGGGCTCGCGGCGATCTCGCCGCCGGACACGGCGACGCACTACCGCGACCTGCTGTCCCCGGACCCGAAGGTGCGCGCGGCCGCCGACCAGTGGCTGTTCGACAACGAGCCGCAGCACTCGTCGATGCTACGGACGTCGGTGTCGCCGAACATCGTCACCGGCGGCTATCGCTCGAACGTGATCCCATCGGAGGCGAAGGCGACGCTCGACGTCCGGATGCTGCCGGACGAAGATCCGGCCGCGTTCCTCGAGCAGTTGAAGCGTGTGATCGCCGATCCCGCCGTCGAGGCACAATTTCCGTCGCAGAACACACGTCCGCCACAAGCCGCGGCGCGCCTCGACTCCGAACCGTTCAAGGCGATCGAAGCGGCCAACACGCGCATCTACCACGTCCCCACGCTACCGACGATGAGCACGTTCGGGACCGACATGGTGCAGCTTCGGGCGAAGGGCATGCAGTGTTACGGTATCGGGCCGGCCGTCGATCTGGAGGACGGCCCGAAGGGGTTCGGCATGCACAGCGATCAGGAGCGTCTCTTCGAAAGCGAGCTGTACCGCTTCGTCCGCTTCAACTACGAAATCGTGGTGGATCTGGCGAGGGCGAGGCGTTGACGTGGAGCGCGGGGGCGCACAGCCAGGCGATCGGGAACGATAGGCCCACCAATCACGCTCATCCATCAGGTGCGCCGGCAAGTTGCCGGCTCGAAAGGAATCCTTTGACCAGAAAAATATTGTGGACTCTCGTGGGCGCGGCGATCTGCTGTGGCACGGCGTGGATCTCCGCGCAGCAGAGCGCCGGGAAGCTGACGACCGACGATCTCGTCGAGATTCAGCAGCTGTATGCCAAGTACAACTGGGCGCTCGACGCCGGCGAGTCGGATGCGTACGCCGCCACATTCACGCCCGACGGCGTGTTCAACACCAACGTCGGCCACGACGCGATCGCGAAGTTCGCCGACACCTTCCACGCCGGCCTCGGAGCGCGCGTCCGCCACTGGAACACGAACCTGATGATTCTGCCGACCGCGACGGGGGCCAGCGGGCAGGTCTACCTCGTGCTGATCGACTTCACCGCCAAGCCGGCAAGCATCGTGACCTCGGCCAGCTATGCGGACGAGCTCGTGAAGACCGTGCAGGGGTGGCGCTTCAAGAAGCGGGCGACCAAGGGGGACGTGGCGCCTGCCGCGAAGCCGTAACGAACGACGGACGATCGCAGCGCGAGGCTCTGCGCCTTGTAGCGCGAAGGTTTTAGCGGAGCGACGCCGCGCGGCGGATGGTGCCGGCCGCCGGCCTCCGCTTCGCGCGCCGGGAAGTCGGACTCGCTCGAGCCCTGGCGCTGGCGCGGCGACTATCGAATGATTCGGGCCGAAGACGGCTCACGCACGCATTGGCGTGGCTGGCTCGAGCGCCACGGATCATGCAGAACGAAGTCGCCGCGGGCGTCTCGCTGCGCCCGACTTCCGGCTTCGCACTGAAGCGTCGCGCTCAGAAGTCGGCCGGCGTCCGCCTCCATCCGCCGCCAGCCCGGGCATCATTCGACGTTCAAAGGGCTTGTCGGGCCTACTGACCTCTGAAAATATTGAAATGAGGACGAGATGTCATCTCTGCCGGCTTTGCGCTTGCCAAGCCGAAGCTCTCCAGCGCCGTCGAGCGAAGGCGAGCCTTTGACGAACGCGATCACCATACCCACGGCGATGCCGGCGCACGCGCGGATGATTCGCGTGCGCAACTCGTCGAGGTGATCGAGGAACCCCATCCGACGTTCGCGGGCGTCGTGGTCTGGCTCGTCGGCGGGAAGTCGGTGCGGAGCTGCGGCCATGCGATCCCTCAAAAAGTAAAGGCTCGAACCCTTGTAAGGTTCGAGCCTTCGCGATCGTCAGGCGGCGTTTAGATCGGCGGCGCTTAGAGCGCCGTGGTGAGCGTCGGGCTCTTGAGGGCGTTGGCAAGGCTGGTCAGCGCTGCCGTGAGCGTCTGGCGCGACGTCGCAATGTTCATGCGCATGTGGTTCTCGCCGCCGACGCCGTACGTCGAGCCGGCGTTCAGATGGATCTTCGCGTGCATCACGAACCAGCGTTCCATCGCCTGCTCGGGCGACAGCGGCTTGGCCCCAGGCCCCAGCTTCTTGCTGAAGTCCGCCGCGAGCTGCTTCGAGTTGACCCTGTCGGCGACCTGGCTCACGTCCAGCCACGCCAGGTACGTGCCCTGTGGCTTGGCCACCTTGATCATCGGGATGTTCTGGCTGAAGAACGACTGCACGAAGTCGTGGTTGCCGTCGATGTAGGCCACCACCTGGTTGAGCCACTCTTCGCCGCCCGCGTACGCGGCGTGGTTGGCAACGACGCCCAGCGTGGCGAGATCCGGCCGGTGATTCGCCTTCACGCGCGCCATGAGGTCGGCATTGGTCGAGAACATCCAGGCGCACTTCATCGCCGCCAGGCCGAACGACTTGCTCGCCGCCTTGAACGTGATGCTGTTGTCGACGACGGCTTTGTTCGGCAGGCTGGCGAACGGCGTGTACTTGTTGCCCTTGGTGACGAAGTCGCAGTGGATCTCGTCGGCGAGCACCACCACGCGGCGCCGCAGGCAGATTTCGCCCAGCTTCATCAGATCGTCCGGCGACCAGCAGTTGCCCGTCGGGTTCTGCGGGTTGCAGAGGATGAACGTGTTGGTGTCGTGGCTGATGCGCCGTTCGAAGTCCTCGAAGTCGATCGAGTACTTGCCGTTGACCAGACGCAGCGGGTTTTCTTCCGCCTTCGTACCGGTGTACGTCAGGTCGCCGTAGAAGCCGTTGTAGGTCGGCGTGTTCAGGAGCACCTTGCTCCCCGGAGGCGAAAACGTCTTCAGCACCGCGATGATGCCCGGGTGCACGCCGTTGGTCATCACCAGCAGGTCGGGGTTGATGTCGAGGCCGTAGTGCCGCTTGTTCCAGCTGATCACGCCGTCGGCGTACGCCTTGGGCATGTCGAGGTAGCCCCAGTTCTCGTGCTGCATGCGCTCGGCGAGCGCCTTGGTGATCGCCGGCGCGCACCTGAAGTCCATGTCGGCGATGCCCATGCCCGCGATGATGTTCTCTTTGCCGTAGGCGCGGATCTGCTGATCCCAGCGCACCGAATCGGTGCCGATGCGGTTGTAGGGGGTATCGAAATCGAACTTTGTGGAATCGCCTGGTGCGAGGGCGGCGCCAGCGGCCGCCGCCAGCGAGCTGCCGGGTGCGACGGCTCCCGCAAGTGCGGTGAGTCCAGCGTTTCTCAGGAACGACCTGCGATTCAGCCCTTCATTCTGTGCCATGCGCATGCTCCTCGTGTGACTGCCCCCCGGTGCCGCCCGGAACGGAGTGATCCTACACCCGCCCGCGCCGGCCGCGACGAGTCTTTTGCGACGCGGTGAGAGGGCGCCAGGAAAGCCGGACAGCACCGGATTTCATCATAGTAAGCTGTCGCTCACCAAAACCATGACCATGACGACACAGCAGTGGAATCCCGACACCTACGCCCGCAACGCCCGGTTCGTCTCGGACCTCGGCGCGGGCGTCTTCGATCTGCTCGCGCCGCAGCCGGGCGAGCAGATCCTCGATCTCGGCTGTGGTGACGGCGCGCTGACCGAGAAGCTCGTCGCCGCCGGCTGCCGCGTCATCGCCATCGACAGCAGCGCCGAGCAGATTGGCGCCGCCCGCGCCCGCGGCCTCGACGCCCGGCGCGGCCGCGCCGAAACGCTCCCGTTCAAGGCGGAATTCGACGCCGTGTTCAGCAATGCCGTCCTGCACTGGATCCCCGACGCCGGCGCCGTGATCGCGTCCGTCCACCGCGCGCTGAGGCCGGGCGGACGTTTCGTCGCCGAGTTCGGCGGCGCGGGCTGCGTGCAGACCGTCCGCCTCGCGCTCATCGAGGCGGCCAACCGCCGAGGCCTCCACGGCGCGGCGCTCGATCCCTGGTTCTTTCCGACCGACGCCGCGTACCGGACGCTGCTCGAAGCGCACGGTTTCATCGTGCGGGCGATCACGCTGTTTCCACGGCCGACGCCGCTGCCGGGCGACATCACCGACTGGCTCGAGACGTTCGCGCAGCCGTTCATCGGCGCCGTGCCGCAGAGCGACCGGCTCGCGTTTCTTCAGGACGTGCGCGGCGCGGTGCAGCCGGCGCTGTTCGATTCGGTCCGCGGATGGACCGCCGACTATGTCCGCCTGCGCTTTGCCGCGGAGAAGGCGCGGTGATCGCGCTGCTGCAGAGGATGCGGATGCCACAGACGCGCGCGCGCCCGTGTGCCATTGCCGCCAGGGCGATGCGCTAGTCCGAGTACAAGCGCGTTTGCGGCTCGGCGTGTAAACAGAAAGCTCGAAATGTCCGTACCTCATAGCAGAAGTTCACGGTGCCTAAACCAGAACGCTCTGCAACGAGAGGACATTTCGAGTGAAGACGAGTAGACATCAAAACGTGGCGCGGCGCAAACGGCGAATCGAGCAGCGGCTGCGGCCGAGGACGTGGAGGGCGCAGGCGACACCGATGTACCGCGCGAAGAATCTGCAGTACGAGCACAGTGATCGCGTGCGCGGTCTGGCCAGTGGCGGGATCGGCGCGATGCATCGGCTGGCTCAGTCGACGGGGTTAGTCGACGCGATCGATCGGCACGTCGCGGTCTTGAAAGTGCATCTGCCGTATCACGAGTCGGATCACGTGCTCGGGATCGCGTACAACGTGTTGTGCGGCGGGACGTGCTTGCAGGATATCGAACGGCGGCGGCAGGACGAAGTGTATCTGGACGCGCTCGGCGCGCAACGGATTCCCGATCCGACGACGGCGGGCGATTTCTGCCGGCGATTCGACGAGCCGGCGATCGAGGCGTTGCAGACGGCGATCAACGAGACGCGGGTGCGGGTCTGGCAGACGCAGCCAGCCGCGTTCTTTGAGGAAGCGATCATCGAGGCGGACGGGACCCTGGCGGAGACCACCGGACAGTGCAAAGAGGGCATGGACATCAGCTACGAGGGCGTGTGGGGGTATCACCCGTTGGTCGTGTCGTTGGCCAACACGCAGGAGCCGTTGTATCTGGTGAATCGGCCCGGCAATCGCCCCTCGTTCGAGGGCGCCGCCGCGCGTTTCGATCAGGCGCAGGCGTTGTGTCGGGAGGCGGGCTTCCGCCGGATCACGTTCCGCGGCGACACCGATTTCAGCCAAACCGCGCATCTGGATCGCTGGGATGCCGCGCACGTGCGGTTCATCTTTGGGTATGATGCGCGCGCGAATCTCATCCGGGAGGCCGACGCGCTGCCGCCGCGGGCGTGGAGACGCTTGGTGCGGCGCCCGCCGTACGAGGTCCACACGGCGCCGCGCCAACGCCCCGTCAACGTGAAAGCGGCGACGATCGTCGCGCGGGCGTTCAAGAATCTTCGGCTGGAGGCGGAAGCGGTCGCGGAGTTTGCCTATCAGCCCACCGCGTGCTCGAAACCGTACCGGATGGTGGTCGTGCGCAAAAACATCTCGGTCGAGCAAGGCGATCAGCGGCTCTTCGACGAGATTCGGTACTTCTTCTATCTCACCAATGATCAGGAGACGGCCGCGCCCGACGTCGTTTTCTTGGCCAACGACCGGTGTAACCAGGAGAATCTGATCGATCAACTCAAGCATGGGGTCGCGGCGACGCGGATGCCCGTCGACACGCTGCTCAGCAACGGGGCCTACCTGGTGATGGCCGCGCTCGCGTGGTCGCTCAAGGCGTGGTTTGCGCTGCGGCTCCCGGAGACGGGCCGCTGGGCGGCGCGCTACGCCGCCGAGAAGGCCGCGGTGCTGCGGATGGAATTCAAAGCCTTTCTGCACGCGTTCATCCTGATCCCCGTGCAGGTCGTGCGCACGAGTCGCCGCCTCGTCTTCCGCTTGCTCGCCTGGAATCCGTGGCAGGCCGTGTTTCTCCGCGGCTTCGATCACCTGCGCGCGCCGCTCCGGATGTAAGGCGACCGCCGAGACCGGGATAGAGAGGCCCGGATGCAATGAACGCGTTCTCCGCGCGTGGAGGGATCAGCCGATGCCGACAATTGATCGAGGGCCGCGCCGGGACACCGTCCCGAATGGTGAGGTCCGCGCCGCGATCATCTCCGGATCGCCGTCGCCGGCCGAGCCGCAAACGCGCTTATTTTGGGGCTAGTGGCGCAGACGGCGACGATCTACAACTTCGACATCGACATCGCCGATGCCGATCGCCATCTCTACGAGTCGATCGCGCTGCGCGTGGCCCGCCATCCGTCCGAGTCCGAAGAATATCTGGTCACGCGGGTGCTCGCGTACGTGCTGGAGCTGGCGGAGGGGATCGAGTTCTCGCGCGGCGTGTCGGATCCCGAGGATCCCGCGATTTCCGTCCGCGATTTGACCGGCACGATCAGGACCTGGATCGACATCGGCACGCCCGACGCGGCGCGGCTGCACAAGGCCGCCAAATCCGGCGCGCGCGTTGTCGTCTACACACACAAGAACCCCGATCAGTTCCTGAAGCAGCTCTCGGGCGAGAAGATCCACCGCCCGGACGAGCTCGAGCTCTACGCGATCGACCGCGGCCTCGTCGCGGCGCTCGCCGGCCGGCTCGAACGGCGCGTGGCGTTCAGCGTCTCGATCACCGACCGCGAGCTGTATGTCTCGATCGGCGCAGACACGCTCACCGGCGCGGTCACCCGGTTGAAGATGGTGTGAACGCAGAGACGCGGAACACCGCAGAAATGTGCTCGAGGAGCGCTGCGGTCTCTGCGTTCAAGTCGTTGAGCCCGACAGGTGCGCGAGCGCGGTCTCGACGAACGGCGCGGCGAGCGGCCCGAAGATCGGCCCGTGTCCGCCGTTGGGCACGATCCACAACGCGGACCCCGGTATCGCTCGGTACATGTCCATGGCCAGTTCCGCGGGGTAGAGCGGATCGCGATCGCCGTGGACGATCAGCGTGCGCGCCGTGATGGTCGCCAGCAGCGCCGGCGTGAACGCCATGTCGTCGTGGCTGTCCTTGAGCCCGCGCATCTGTTCGAACAGCATCCGGATCTGATCGTCGCCGTGCACGTGGCGCTGGCGGAGCGACGTCCACTCGGCTTCGGAGAAGGCGTCGGCACTCAGCTGCGCCATCGCCGCCCGCGCCTGCTCGGGAAAGTACGGCGCGGCGCTGACCAGCACCATCGCCTCGATGCGCGCGGGTTGCTGCGTCGCCATGTGCAGCAGCGTCTTCGCACCCATGCTCAGGCCGATCGCCCTCACGCGCCGCACGCCGAGGTGATCGAGCAGGGTGAAGAGATCCACGGCCGCCTGACGGAATGTGAACGCCCGCGACGGGTTCGTCGAGCGTCCGTGGCCGCGGAGGTCCGGCACGATGACCCGGAAGCCGGCGGGATCACCGCGCGTGAACACGTGCTGCCAGTCCGCGCCGACGCCGGTGCCGCCGTGCAGCAGCAGCAGCGGCTCGCCGTCGCCGCGCTCCTCGAAGTACATTTGAAAGCCGTTGGCGTCGATCGTGTCGCCGCGCCCCATGCGGAATCTCCCTTCGCATGCGCAGCCTACAGCCGGGCCGCGTTTGAGCCAAGTTGGTACGATGATGGATGGCGCAATCCCAGCCGTGTCGATGTGTCTCTGATCAGAGGGCGAACACAAAGCTAGTCGTAATGCTTTCGGAAATTCCATTGTCAGAAATAGGCCAGAAAACAG
>JRHI01002032.1_pt1 | contig 15034 bp, 9 predicted proteins | sample 215371 | NCBI WGS metagenome assembly JRHI01 (sample SAMN02929681, study PRJNA255918) | sediment metagenome | biome: cave system; feature: Ice Cave; material: Sediment; isolation source: sediment from deep within a dark volcanic ice cave with no known source of... ...
GCGGAGCAATCGGCTCTCCAGCAAATCATCCCTCTCTATAGCGCTCCGCCCGCGAATAGTCTCGTTGCGGAACAGTACCGATTCAATCTGATATCTGGCACCTATGGCAACCAGGACGATTTCACAGGCAGAGCGCGGCTCGCCTTCACTGCTGAAAAGCGTCCTATGTTTGAGAGCAAGCCCTTCTCGCTTCAGGTCCCGACCCAAGAATTGATTCACGGCGGATGGCGCAGCGAGAAGCAGTCGTTTTGGTGGCATGGCGCAGGCGAAGTGTCTCTTCCACATTTCGCAGTGCCGTTGAAGATTGCTCAGGGTGATGACCCGTTCCGCCTCGCTTATTACGATGAGATCTGGATCGATTATTCAATCGTTCCAACTGTGGCTTTGTGTGTGCCTCAAGTGGAGATGCGTTTGGCGGTTCAGCCGACGGGCCGAAGTTCAGGTAAAGGGCACGATTTGCTCGCCAGAACCGGCGCATTGTCAGCATCCCAGGTGCTATCCAACATCGATGCGGGTAAGGCAAGTTGGAAACAAAAAGATTACGACTACCTTGTACGACGCGAGCTCGGACTTGCGCCCGATGACGACTGGCGCTACACGCAAGCCGATCGACATGCGGTGTTACAGCGGCGCATGCACAAGCTGCTCGACAGTGTAGAAGCGCTCGACATTTGGGTGGCGCCCGGCATCAATGTGGAGCAGGTCAATTTGCGTATCAGCAGAACGGACAGTCATCGCGGTGGGGATCTGGTCGAATTCGCTGGATTGCTGAGTAGTCCGAGCCTGCCTGATGGTCGACCGGGCGTGCGCCTGAATCTGCGCGATGCGTTGGAGAAGCACTTCGCTAAAGAGTGGGCGGTAAATTCCAAAGAACCGGGCGAGCTTCATTTTTACCTGCAAGAGATCCAGATATTCGTGCCCGGCGGTGCACACGCCATTGCGCATTCGAATCCAGTTCGGAACCTTGAGTTTGTCGGTGTGGATACCGGCCGACGGGCTGAAAATGGACGCCCGGCCCTCGTAACCAACCTCCCGAGCACCATCGTAACTATTGGCGGCACACGCCGTCGGGTGGTTGGCGACTTGCGCCAGCTTGCGCAAAGAGGCGACATTGACTTGAAGGAGGCATTGCTCGAACTCCATCCCTCACCGGGCGCGACTTCGTGCGCAATTCGTATCGAAGGTGTACATGTGGTCAGCGCCTATGCTGGCAACGTACCTGTCTTCGCGAACCGCGTGGATTCCTGGAGTCGGCGTTGGGGCGATGTATTGAGAGTCGTTGCGCCACAGCGCGGTTATGTCGAAAGCCCCGGCTTAATTGGGCATTTGTTCTTTGCGGCTCTGACCATGCCCGATGTGCGCGAGAGCAACTCTATTGAATACAACATAAAGCTTGGGGCGAATGACCAGAGCCAGATCCAACTCATCCCGCAGCAAACTCATGCGTTGCGGTATCGGATTCTCGGACCGGACCGCAAGGAGGTCGTCGCGGATAGAACGCGCTTGCTTTCTTCAAGAGGGGCGACGATTGTCGCCGAGGGTGGCTTGCCCCGCGCTACGCCAGCAGGCAATCTGCTGATGTTGGAGGGACGTTCCAAAGCGCTAGATATCGCGTGGCCATTGACCGCAAGAATCAATGATAAAACGTGGTTCGCCCTTTCCGTGGAGGAAGGCGTGGAGCACCTCGGTGTCGTCTCTCTGTCGCTCGAGTTGTCCGATGGAAGCATAGTCGAGCGGAAGATCGTGCCGAATCAGCCTATGCGCCTGGGCATAACCGACGCGGAGGTGAGGAACGTCAGGCTGCACATCCTTCCGGTCGTTATTCCCTACCGGTTCAAGCTCGGCGAAATGGTTTTTTTCGAGCCGAAAGCCGCTACCTATGCCGAAGCGTTCTCCATTCCGCTGCCGACTCCTTTTGCGGTGAAGCCGAAGGTAGTGTTGTCTTTAGCCGTTGCGCCATTGTTGGAAATGCAACCCGGTCGCGTGGCGGGCTTGTCGGCCGGCCTGACTGAAAGCGAGCCACTGCGCTTTTCCACATTGATGGAACCGCCGCTCGACTCCGTGCGGGGGCTGCGGCTCAAGTATCGCCTTCCACCCGCTTACCTGGATGGTGAAGCATGTCCGTTGACGCTGCAATTCAACTGGGCCAATGGAAAGACCGAACGTGAGTTGTGTTTTGAAAAGTCCGAGGACGATCTTTTCATTCCGATCGCTAATTGGCTTGGGACCGAGGCAAAACCACGAAACTATGGTGCACTGCATTCAATCGATTGGATACTTCGGCCCGACGCCGGCACGGGCAGATTGCCAATCGAAGCATTCGATCTGAAATTTGAAGTGGAAGGCTGGACGATGTTCTCGGCCGCCGATCAATTTCGCCTTTTTCCGATCTTTAATGCGGGCCATACGCCAATTTTCGCTGACGACGAGCGCATAAAGAAAATCTCGGCGGAACCGTACGCGCCGAAAGTCTGGCTGCCGCTGGATGCGCAGGCGGTGTCGCGTATTGTTGCGACGGGCGGACAAATCCAACCGGTCGAGAACAGCTTAGTTACCCTTGACCAAGTTGTTCTCGAGCCCAAACGGCCGCTGACGGAACAGCAGTGGCACGAACTGAGTGCGCTGCCCATTCCCTCGTCACCGCCACGTTGGCGAACGTGGTTGACATGGGCCACCGTGGTGCTGGTGCCCTTGATCGCTTGGTGGAAAGGCTGGTGGTCACCAAGCAAGGTGTGGAGATTCGGCAAGGCCAGAGGCAATTTCGCATTGCGGATGCTTTCCTGGATCGGAGGCTATGCCATGCGTTGGATCTCTCGCTGGCTTCCTAATTTGAATGTGGCTATTGGCTTGCTAGCGCTGGGACCAGGATTGTGGACGGCGGGCCGGTTAGGTTGGAGCTTCGCGGGCATGATGCTGCTGGTAGGTGCTGGGTTGGTGGTCTGGGGGGCGTATCTCCATTGGCGCAAGGGAACAGGCGGAGACGCTAGGTATGGCATGGCATCCATTCGCTCAAATCTTGTTATTTTGGGACTGACGATCGGTTGCGCAGTCTGGTCGCTGGGACAGTACAAGCTCAGCCCCGAGGCGCTTTGGGGTTTTTTGCCCCTGATTGGTGCGATCTATGCGTCGATTCCGGCACTCCATCGTTGGGTCAGGCAACTCTGGACGAACCACCCACGTTTTATCTGGCTCGGTTTGTGGCTGCTAATCACGATTGTTCTTTATTTGATGGGATTGCGGGCCAGGGCGGCAAGTGGAGAAAACTACTTCTTCACCTTCGGCGGCCTGACTGCAGTTCTTGCATGGCGTGCGGGCATGCTGGTAATTGAGCCTCACCTGCGCCGGCTCTTTCCTGCGATATCGGAGCGCATATATGGAGGGGCGGGCAGCCTCTATTTCGCAGGGGCGCTCGTCATACTTGTCGCCACAACCGCGATGTTAGGCCTGAATTTCGAGCCCATCGCCCAGCAGTTGGCGATTGTCGTTTATTACTGTCTGGCGATCGGCATCGGCAAGGAGGCGTGGGTTCGGCGCAAGGCGGGTACGCTGACGAGTGAGGAGCCTCACGCAGCCCGTGCAGAGACGTCCGCGGGGCAATGACTAGCCGGCAGACGGAGTCCGGGATTAGTTCTCCGCGCCGGGCCGGTGCGTTGGGCTGGTTGGCGACGCTTTTTGCAGCTCTCGCCTATCTTGCGGCGAGCGGGTTGCTCACGTGGCCGGTGGTCGTGCGACTCGACTCGGTGCTCTTCGGGGATTTCGGCGACACGCGCGGCTGGGGATGGTGGATATGGGCCAAGTCGAACGGATTGCTCGATGCGCCTTTGACCCCCCTTCTTGCGGCTCCGTTCGGCATACCATCGGCGCAGGTTTTTAACCAGCCCCTATCCGAGGGGCTGGTTCTGGTAATCGCCAGGTTCTCGAATGAAATCGCGGCGATGAATCTGTTCGTGTTCCTGTCGTTTCCGCTGACCGCAATCGCCACCTATTTTCTGCTGGACCGATTGCTGCACGACAGCACCGCTTCTTTCATCGGGGGGCTGATTTTCGGGTTCAGTCCCGCGGCGGTCATGCAGGCGGCGGGTGGGCATGCCGCGTACGCCTTCAATGCGTTCATTCCGCTATTTTTGCTGGCGCTCTTTCATAACAAATCGAAGCGCACCATTCTTTCCGCGTTTTATGTAGCTGCCAGCTTTGCCGGCATTACATTCACAGCGCTTTATTTCGGGTACTTCGCCATCTATATCGCGCTGTACTTTGTCGTCTTCGATTACCTGAGCGGGGGGAGGGCGGGAATCGTCCGGAACTACCTCCATTGCGCCGCCTTCTCGGCCCTGATCATCGTGCCGGTCGAATTCATGGCGCTCTTCGAGCAATTCACCGCATCGAGGGAGGCTATCGCGCAGGCCGGGCGCATTCGTGACTTCAACGAGCTGGCGGCGTATTCATCCAGCCTCTGGAATTACTTGGTGCCATCCATCGATCACCCGGTGCTGGGCGATTATTTCGTGGATTTCGTCCGCAATCATTTGCGGGGCAACAACGTCTTCGAGCAGACGTTATACCTGGGCGTGGTGCCGCTGGGACTGCTCCTCGCGGGGAGCGTCATCGCGGTTCGAGGAAGGTTCGATTCCGGCCACAGGCGCTATTTTCTGTTTTTCGCATGGGGCGCGCTCTGGATGTATTTCCTGTCCCTCCCGCCGAAAATCGGCGGCAATGTCCCGACGGTGTCCTATTTTGCCCACGAGATTGCTCCGATGTTCCGGGTTTATGGACGTTTTGGCATCCTGGTCAATTTTTTCGTGGCCTGCGCCGCGGCGGTCGTGCTTGCTCACTTGGACCTTCGCATGAAGCATAGGCGATACCAAGCGATTTTCGCCGCAGTCGCCTGCGTGATCGTCTTCGAATATTGGAGCGTCCCGCCGGACCATGCGCTTCCCGTGGATCGGCCGCCTGAGGTTTATCGTTGGCTGGCCGAGGAGCCAGGTGACATCATCGTCGCGGAATATCCAATGGTTCGATTCGACGAGGCGGCCTCCTATACCTACCCGTTCTGGCAGCGGGTGCACGGGAAGAGACTGGTCAATGGCGCTTCGCCGGATAACGCACGGGCATGGGCATTCTTTGAGCGAGTAAACGACCTCACCGATCCGGAAACACCGGCATTGCTGAAATCAGCGGGTGTTAAATACGTGATCGTTCACAAGAGGATGTACCAGGAGGGCCCTATCCCATCGTCCATCAAGCGGTACTATTCGCCCGATCGTGCCGCTTTGACATTCAACGGAGGTCTGGTACCAGCGATCCCGTCTTCTCTGCAATTGCACAAGGTATTCGGAGGTGATTGGGTCTTCAGGTTGGATGAAAGGCGTCCGTGAACTCTTCTGAAACTGCCGCCATTCAGTGAGGTGAGGTAACGTCGTAGCCATTCGGGATTAACAATTACACAGGGCGCGCGCATGACTTCCAGTTTCCAGTCAAACGTTCGCGCGATCACCAAAGGGACAGGGCACTTTTTGTTTCGCTCCTTATCGCTTGCTTGTGCACCGCATGTTCCAACTCGGGCCAGGCGAACGCCGAAAAGAGCATTCCGATACGGATCGTGCCCGCTGACTCGGACGGCATTTCGGACTACGTCCTCGAGGAGGCATCGCCGGGGCCGAGCGGGTCATTTCTCTCGAGCTGTCCAGCACCGTAGACGGAATCATGCGCACGAATCTTTCTTCGTACTCCGACCGTAACCTGATCGTGCAATGCGATATCGCGAATCCGCCAATTCAGAAAGGGAAGTTTGACGTTCTCTATTGCATAAACGTCATCCAGCATACGAAGGATCCGGCGGTCACGACACGCAACTTGTACCGGTTGCTGGGAGATGGGCAGGAGCTGTACAGAGGTGGTTCCCGAAAACTGGACAGGGGAATAGGTGATGGCTGTCGCCCAGCCGCCACCGGGTGTCGGAGCTTCGGCGCGCGAGCATCCTGAACACCCGGCAGCCCTTGGTCAGCAGCAGTTGCGCCAGGTAAGCGCCATCTGCCCTGTGATACCCGTGATGAGTGCCGACTTAGCCAGTCGCGATTTCTTTTTTCCATTCGTGAAGCACCGACGCTAGCGACTCGTCGAGCTCGATTTTCGATCGCCATCCGGTCGCGCGTTGGATCTTTGCGGGATCCCCCACGACCCTTCGGTGCTCCGACTTGCGCAGACGCTTCGTGTCTTGCTGCACGACGATCTCCACGCCCGCAATTTCAGCCAGTCGAAGCAACAGCGCCCGTATGCTTTGCTCGCGCCCAGAACAGATGTTGTATGTCTGACCACTCTTACCATCGCGCAGCAGCGCGAAATACGCACGTACCACGTCGCGCACGTCGGTAAAGTCGCGGGTTATGTCGATATCACCTACGGAGACCGTACGCTCCCGCCGGCCAAGTTTGATCTCCGTAATCTGCCGCGCAAAATCCGATACGACGAATCGTTCGCTTTGTCCTGGCCCGATATGATTGAAGGCGCGGGCAATCGTGATGTCCATGCCTTCCGTAATACTCCATTGGCAGCAAAGCGCCTCAGCCGCAAGCTTGCTCACCGCGTACGCGTTTCTCGGAGCGGGTAGACGATCCTCCCTTATCGGCAATTCATTGTCAGGCACGCTGCCGTAAACATCGCCGGTGCTGACGTAAACCATGCGGCCGGTGAAGCGCTTCTGCCTCAACGCTTGCAGGAGATTGAGGGTCCCAAGAATGTTGACCTGCAGGGTGGAAGCCGGGTCTCGAGACGCCTCCGGTACCCAGCTTTGCGCCGCCAAGTGTATAACCGCGTCGGGTACCTCGTCCTGCACCAGAGCGGCAGCGGCGCTCGCGTCGCGCAGATCCAACGTCGGCGGCACGTCGATCATGCGCCACGGACCGAGGGAAGGCTCTTCGGCGAGCAAGCGGGCCATCGCGCCGCCTACGAAACCATGCCTTCCCGTGACCAGTAGCCGCTTCACGATGCTCTCCGGCCGAGCCGCATATTTTGCACACCGCCCCAGCCCGTCGGAAACACGTGATTATAGCTTCATTGGGGTGTAGAAGATGTGGCAGGCCCAAGCGCACGGTGATACGCGTGCACCGTCGCTTCCGCGCATGACTCCCAGGTAAATCGCCGAGCTCGAATCTCTCCTCGATGCGCCAGATTTGCGCGGGCGGCGGAGTCCCCGAGCATCGCGACAATCTTGGTCGCGGTATCCTCAGGCTGCTCGGGATCTATCACCACTCCCGCATCGCCGATCACTTCGGGCATGGCGGCCCTGTCCGATACGAGCACCGGCACGCCAGACGCCATCGCTTCCAGCGGAGGCAGGCCGAATCCCTCATACAGCGACGGAAACACGAAGGCGGTCGCTCCCGCCATCAGATGCGGCAATTGCCCGCGTGCGACGTGCCCGAGAAAGCGGATCTGACCGCGGTCCGCGAGCGTGCGCAATTCGCTTTCCAGGTCCGCGGCCCGCCAGCCCTTGGCTCCGGCAATGACTAGCGGATACTGCTCCCGAAGGCCGGCCGGCAGGCGGGCGTAGGCGGCGAGGACATGGCCGACGTTCTTTCGCGGCTCGATGGTCCCGACCGTCAGCACATAGCGGCCGTGCGAAAGATGCAACGGTCCCAAGGTGGCGCTCGTTTGCGCCGCGTTGCGCGGCCTGAAGTCCTCCGACACTCCCAGATGCGCGGTATGTACCCGCGCGGCCGCGATCGGGAACGTGGCGAGCACTTCCCGCCTGATGAATTCGGAATCGACCAGAATCGCCGCAGCCCGTTCGAGGGCGCGTGGCAATCCGCGATCCAGCCATCGAACCCGGTCGGCCGGATGCGTGTCCGGAAACCGCAACCACGATAGATCGTGCACCGTGACGACTACGGGGACGTCGTAGCGCAGCGGCACGTAGTTGGGCTCGTGGTAGACCTCGATGCTCAGGCGCCGCAACCCGCGCGCGAACGACCATTGCTGTTGCTGCGCCCGCAGTTAACGCTTGAACGGCACGAACGGCTTCATCGCGTCTCGCAGCGAGCGGACCACCGGCCTCAAAAGCCCCTTCGTGGGGGGCAAAGGCGGTTCATTGCGCCAGCGATAACCGTAGAACGAATGAACATCCAGCGCTTGGTTGGCCGCTAGCTCGGCGCCCAGGTGCACGATGTAGTTGCCGATGCCGGTCAGCGGCGACAGCAAGGGGGTCGCGTTAATCGCGACGCGAAGCGGCATGGAAGTGAAGGTAGACTCGACGATGAACGCGTCGAATGGTATCACCGCCCCCGTCGCTCCCCAGCGCCGCTGATCGGGATCGCAATGGCGCAAATTATAAAATCGTCGCGTCCGCTCGAGTCTTACCCGCCCGCGTCTTGCCGTTTGCGCACCATCGAAGATTCGTCGAATGAGTTCCGCGCCACGGTCAGCGCAGGTAAAATGCCACCCATCGGCGGGAAAATGAGTGCGTCTCCACCACCGTCGGCATTGGACGACAACCGACCGCCGGGCGCGATTGCGCTCAGGGTCGCCGTTGTCCACGATTGGCTCGACACGTGGCGAGGCGGCGAAAGCGTTCTGGCCGAGATTTGCCGCGTCTATCCGGACGCAGACCTGTTCGCGCTGGTCGACTTTCTTTCGGACGCGGATCGGGAGAAGTTGCAGGGCCGGCGTGCGGCCACTTCGTTTTTGCAGCGGGTGCCCTTTGCCCGCTCGTACTTTCGCCTGATGCTACCGCTGTTTCCGCGCGCCATCGAATCGCTCGACGTGTCCGCCTACGACATTGTGATCTCGAGTTCGCACGCAGTGGCCAAGGGCGTCCGTACCCGTCCCGAACAGCTGCACATTTGCTACTGCTATACGCCGATGCGCTACGCATGGGACCTTCGCGAGCAATACCTGCGGCAGGTCGGGCTCGAGCGCGGCCTTCGCGGCTGGTTAGTGCGTCGTGTCCTCGCGCGGCTGCGCACTTGGGATCGCGCGACAAACGTGCGGGTTGACCATTTCGTCGCCATTTCGGACTACATCGCGCAACGCATCCGGCGCGCCTATGCCCGGTCGGCGAGCGTGATCTATCCGCCGGTGTCGCCTGCAAACATGGATGCGGCAATCGCTCGCTCCGCGACCTACGTTACCGTCTCGCAGCTGGTCCCCTACAAGCGGGTTGATTTGATCGCCGAAGCCTTTGCCATGTTGCCGGACCGCGAGCTGGTGGTCATCGGCGACGGCCCCGAACGCGGGCGTATCGAGGCCCTGGGCGTACCTCACGTTCGTCTGTTGGGAACCGTGTCAGACCTGGAGCGCGACCGCTGGCTCGCGGCTGCGCGCGCCTTTGTATTCGCGGCGGAGGAAGACTTCGGTATCGCACCGCTGGAAGCGCAAGCACTGGGCACACCGGTGGTCGCCTTCGGGCGTGGCGGCACTGCCGAGACCATTCGCGGCCTCGACAACGCGGCCCCCACCGGAGTCCTGTTCGATGACCAGACGGCGACGGCGATCGCGGCCGCGATACGCTCGTTCGAAGCGAATGCAGCGCGCATCACAGCGGAAGCATGCCGCGAGAACGCGCGTCGATTCGCGCCCGAGCGATTCCGCCGCGAATTTCGCGCCCTGGTCGAGACGCGCTGGGCGCAGCATAATCTTCGCTCATGATCCGTCCAATCCTCAAGGCCCACGCACCGCTGTTCGCCTTCGGCTTGCGCACAAGCGATCCATTGATCGCAATCGTCGTAGGGCTCGTCGCCTATCGAATTTATCTTGGAGAGCCGTTTCCGCCTGAACACTACCTGCTCTTCCTCGTCGCAGCCACGCTATCCATGGTGCTGATTTTTCCCCTGTTCCGGCTATATGAGCCGCAGCGAGGCGCCAGCCTTGCCGATGAATTGCGGCAACTGTTTCTGGCGTGGGCGCTGCTCGGCGCGCTGGTCGGCGGCATCATGTTTGCCACTAAATCCGGCGACGCTTTCTCACGGGTTTGGGTCGGGTCATGGCTGCTCGGCAGCTTCGTGCTCACCACGGTACTGCGCATTTCGGCGCGCCTCGTGCTGCGCCTGTTGCGCAAACGCGGCCACAATTTGCGCCACGTGGCGATCGTGGGCGCGGGTGAACTGGGCCGGGCGATCGCCCAGCGGCTCGGCGCCGCCGCGTGGACTGGCCTGAACGTGGTCGGCTTCTACGATGACGACGCCGCAAAACACGGAACCCTCATCGCCGGCCGACCGGTGCTGGGGGCGGTAGACGCGCTTGCCGACGATGTCGCGACCATCGGTGTCGACCAGGTCTGGATCGCGCTGCCTCTGCGCGCCGAGGGCCGTATCCGCGACATACTCACGGCGCTGCGGGAGTATTCGGTCGAAGTGCGCTTCGTCCCTGACATCTACGGCTTCCATCTGCTCAATCACTCGGTCACCGATGTCGCCGGCCTGCCGGTCATATCCCTTACCGAAACGCCCATGTCCGGGACCAACCGGATGATCAAGGCCATCGAAGATTACGTGTTCGCGTCGATCGGATTGATCGGTCTGGCGCCTGCATTCATGTTGATCGCTATTGGCGTCAAGCTTTCTTCTCCGGGGCCGGTTTTCTACCGACAGGAGCGAATGACTTGGAACGGCGAGCGCTTCTACATGCTGAAATTCCGGACCATGCCGGCGCAAGCCGAAACTGCCACCGGCCCCGTGTGGTCGCGTCGCGGAGAGCGCCGCGCCGCGCCGTTCGGCGCCGCGCTGCGCCGTTTCAGCCTGGACGAACTGCCACAACTGATCAACGTGCTGCGCGGGGAAATGTCGTTGGTCGGACCGCGCCCGGAACGGCCGGAGTTCGTGACGCAGTTCCGCAAACAGATTCCGGGTTATATGCAGAAGCACTTGGTCAAGGCCGGCATCACGGGCTGGGCGCAAGTCAACGACCTGCGCGGCGACAGCGATCTGGCGAAACGCATACAATACGACCTCTATTACATCGACAACTGGTCGATCTGGTTCGACCTGCGCATCATTGCATTGACGGTCATTCACATATTTCGGAGCCGTCATGCCGGCTAGCACTGAACGACTTCGCACGGCCCCGTGGCCCCTATCGAACATCCGCTGAGCGGCCCCTTGGTTGTTTCGGCGGCCCAGCCGGATCCACCCTCCGCAGGTCCGCCGGCCACGGCGGTGCCCCGTAGCTTGCCGCCGTCGCGCACCTTTGCGCGAGTCGCGCTCGCGATGTTTCTGGCTCTGCTTGCGTGGCTCGCGATCTACCTTGTTATCTCGGTTCCCAGTGGCTGGTTTCCGGCGGCCCCCATCAAGTCATTCGCGGCAAGCGCGCTTGCGCTCACCCGTGGCACGGGTCAATTGGTCGATGGCGATCTGAGTGTGACAGCAGCCGACTCGACCGGCGTCACCCTGATTTCGCTGGCTCCTGAACTGAGAGCCAGCGATTACCCGGTCATAGCTTGGATTGCAATCGGCGTGCCGGAACAGGCCGTCGTCCGTTTGCTATGGCGCACCGATCACGCGCCGGAAAAGCTCAATGCAATAAACGTCCAGGTTGAATTAAGTCGGCTTTTGCCTGTGACGGTTGCCAATGACCCCGCATGGACCGGCCGCGTGATCGGATTAGCGCTCGCGATTCAAGGGCCGCTGTCGGAGCCCATCCGGATCCGGGGCGTAATCGCGAAACCGATGGGGGCGCTGGAAATTCTTGGCGACCGCGCCCAGGAGTGGTCGGCTTTTGAGGGATGGGCAGGAACATCCATTAACACGATCAACGGCGGCGCCGACATTCAGGACCTGCCTCTACCCGTGCTCATGGCCCTGACCATTGCCCTGGCGGGTGCAGCGGTCCTGGTCATCGAGCGGCTGCGCCCCGGTGCAATTGGCGCCTCCGCGCCGATGGCGCTGGGCATCCTGTTCCTGATGGCTTGGCTCATCCTCGATGGCCGGTGGACTGCAAACCTGGTGCAGCAGGAGCGTCACACCGCGGAGCAGTATGCTGGAAAAAGTACCCGGGACAAACTTCTCGCCAACGAAGACGCGCAACTGTTCGCTTTCGTCGAACGGGCACTCCAGGTTCTGCCGTCCCGGCCGGTACGAATATTCGTGGCGGCAGACCTACACTATTTCCGCGGCCGGGCAGCCTACCATTTGTATCCGCACAGCGTGTTCTTCGATCCGCGCAGTCGCGAGATCCAATGGGCCGACCAAATGCGGGCCGGGGACTGGTTGTTGGTCTATCAGCAGCGCGGAATCCAGTATGACGCCAGCCGGCAAATGCTTAGGTGGGACACTGGCAGGACGACAAGTGCCGAGCTGAAACTCGTCGGACCGGGCGCGGCACTCTTTCGAATGCGATGACGACGATGGACGTGCTCATGCTTCTAATCGGTTTCGCGCTCGTATGGGGACTCGGTGTCGCCTTCATTGCCGCAATCGCCGCGCGCGACACCAACGAACCCGCGACAGGAGACCTCGCCTGGACAGTAGGGTGCGGCTGGTTTGTGGGTGCATTCCTGCTCACGCTGTGGATGCGCGTTCTGGCGCTGATCCAAATACCCTTCGGCATTGCGTCCATTGGTCTGCCATTGGCGGCCGCGACCGGACTGTTGGCATGGCGATCCACGCGGACATTGAACACTTTTCGATGGAAAGGCTCTTTTGCCGCAGTGGCGGGACAAAATCTCGCTGGATGGCAGCGCGCGATCTGGCTGATCATCCTGGGTTGGCTGGCCGTGCGGTTCGCATTGCTCCTCACCGAGATTGTGTGGCGGCCCTTGTACGCCTGGGACTCTTGGACGCAATGGGGTACGAAAGCGCGAGTCTGGTTTGAATTGCAGACCATCGCTCCATTCGTCACTGCCTCGGAATGGCTTCAGGCGTCCGGCGCCAATGTCTATTTCGATGCCGCGCCACACTACCCATCCACGGTACCGCTACTGCAGGTGTGGTCGGCGATACTCCTGGGACGCTGGGAAGACACCCTCGTCAACCTGCCCTGGTGGCTGACCGGGGTTGCATTCGCCTTCGCCATCTACGGTTTTCTCGCGCGGGAAGGATTCGAACCGGTGATGGCTCTCATAGGTACGTGGCTGGTCCTGTCGCTGCCTATTCTGGAAGTTCACGTCGCGCTCGCCGGATATGCCGACCTCGCCATGTCGACCTATCTGACTCTTGCCGCACTTTGGTCGTTGCGCTCGGTGCGCACGAGGTATTGGGGTGACGCGGTGATCGCCCTGTTGTTGGTGGCCGCATGCGTGCTGATCAAAAATCCGGGCAAGGTCTGGGTCGCGACCCTGGTGCCGGCGATAGTGATTGCCATGCTCCCCCGGCAAGGGCTTCGCATTGCGATCGCATTGTTCTTGACCGCCATCTGCGCCATGCTCGTTCTGGCGAGTTCGGAGCCGACGATTCTCGGCTATCGCTTGCACCTGGATTTCGAGATGCCATGGCGCGCTTTGTTCGAAGCCTACTTCGCCTCCGGTAACTGGAATCTGCTCTGGTACGGAGCCCTGTCCGTTGCCGTGCTGGCGCGACGGCACCTGCTATCGCGGGAGCTGGCACCTTACACCGCGATCGTCGCCGCCGGCCTCATGTTCCTTCTTTTCGGATTCGCGTTCACCAACGCCCGCCTGTGGGTAGAGGATCAATCGACGGTCAACCGGGCAACGCTCCACCTTGCTCCGCTCGTTATCGTCTGGATGCTTCTAGCGTTTCGCGCATGGGCGCGCCATCGGACGTCGCGGGCCGCGTTCAACACGGACGCCCCGGAAGCAGCTGGCGCCGCCTCGACCTGACGATAACGGCGAACCCAAAAAACGGAACGGCCCGCTTTACGCGGGCCGTTCCGTTTGAAGGGTGCCTGACGATGACCTACTTTCGCACAGGTAATCTGCACTATCATCGGCGCGCCGCCGTTTCACGGTCCTGTTCGAGATGGGAAGGCGTGGTTCCAGCGGGCTGTGGTCGTCAGGCATTGACTTGTCAGGGATCGGGTATCAGGCATCGGGGATCAGAGAAACCCGACGCACAGACGACGACCCTGGATGGAGGAAGAAGTAATGCGGGTTAGATTGGTTGCGCAAACACCTGTGCGATGCACTTCGTTTCAGTTGAGTTATCGGTTCAGGTCTTATCTGATTCCTGATACCTGACCTCTGATACCTGAACACGAAGCGCGCTAGCGCGCAGTGTTATGGGGTCAAGCCGCACGGGCTATTAGTATCGGTTAGCTTAAGGCGTTACCGCCCTTCCACACCCGACCTATCAACGTGGTGGTCTGCCACGACCCTTTAGGGAGATCAAGTCTCCGGGACGTCTCATCTTGAGGCAAGTTTCCCGCTTAGATGCTTTCAGCGGTTATCTCTTCCGTGCATAGCTACCCGGCAATACGACTGGCGTCATAACCGGTACACCAGAGGCACGTCCACTCCGGTCCTCTCGTACTAGGAGCAGCCCCCCTCAAACGTCCAGCGCCCACGGCAGATAGGGACCAAACTGTCTCACGACGTTTTGAACCCAGCTCACGTACCACTTTAAATGGCGAACAGCCATACCCTTGGGACYTGCTACRGCCCCAGGATGYGAYGAGCCGACATCGAGGTGCCAAACSWTGCCGTCGATATGGACTCTTGGGCAWSATSAGCCTGTTATCCCCGGSGTACCTTTTATCCGTTGAGCGACGGCGCTTCCACACGCAACCGCCGGATCACTATGCCCTGCTTTCGCACCTGCTTGACTTGTAGGTCTCGCAGTCAAGCTCCCTTGTGCCATTGCACTCGACGGCTGATTGCCAACCAGCCTGAGGGAACCTTTGGGCGCCTCCGTTACTCTTTAGGAGGCGACCGCCCCAGTCAAACTACCCGCCTGGCCCTGTCCGCCACCCAGCTCATGGTGCGGCGTGAGACACAACACACTGGAAAAGTGGTATTTCACTGCTGCCTCCCCCACCCCCACAAGGGTGAGTTCCACGGCTCCCACCTATCCTACGTAACCACTGCACCGTCTCAAGGCCAAGGTGTAGTAAAGCTCCACGGGGTCTTTTTGTCCTGTCGTGGGTAACCCGT
>JRHI01002033.1_pt1 | contig 15020 bp, 13 predicted proteins | sample 215371 | NCBI WGS metagenome assembly JRHI01 (sample SAMN02929681, study PRJNA255918) | sediment metagenome | biome: cave system; feature: Ice Cave; material: Sediment; isolation source: sediment from deep within a dark volcanic ice cave with no known source of... ...
GAGTCAGACTGACGCAGAGGGGTGAGCAATTACCATTCACTCAGTTTGTTGCGGTCCTCGTTGTATTCTTCCTGCTCGACCACGCTGGCTGGCGCTGGCTCGTCCGCTATTTAAGGCCGAGTATTCAAGCGTCGCGCGAGGCATACACCGCTGTGGGAGACCACTTTGGCCTTGAAACCTTGCGGCTTGCGGAACGCCAGATTTGTGGCACTTGGAAATGGTGGCGCGGGGCCATGGGCGCCGTTCTGATTGCCGCAATGATCTTCATCGCCGTACGCTTTCATCCCGCTGAAACCCTGTCTATCGCCGGTGGCACGGTATCCTGGGGCTTCATACAGGCGTCCAGCATCCTGGTGTGGGTTTTGGCCATGGAGACCTGGATTTGGATCATTCGGCTGAAGACAAAATGCTCCATTGCGGGACTAGATGCTCTGCGCAGTAGGTATCAGCTGCAGCCTGTGTCTCTAGGAAGAACATTGTCCAGCTGACCAAAGCCTCGCCCAGCGTGTCGCTTCACGCCCAGAACCGCGGCAGCGCGGCGAGCTTCTGCCAGCCCTTGTGGGCGTCCTTCCAGGCGTGGGCGGCCTGGGCGTTGTGCCAGCCCAGAACGTAGCCCGTCGCGCGCTGAGCCTCCGGGCTGTCGCCGCAGCCGGCGTGGCAGATGGCATTGAGCCGCTCGGCGGCGACGACGTCGGTGAGATAGCCGAACACCTCCTGCAGGCACCTGATCTCCTTGATGAACTGGCGCGTAGCGTGCTCGGGATGGAGGCTGGCGAAGAACTCGGCCGTGTAGCGCAGGGTCTTGAGCGCCTTGCGCATGGCGTGGCGCTGCTCGATCGTCAGTTCGTCGAGCCGCTCCCCGCTCTCTGCCACCTTGCGCCAGCGCTTCTTCAGGGCCGAGCGCGCAAATTTCGCCACCGGCATGGAGAGCTTCTTGGCGTCCTCGATAGTGCGCGGCCATAGCGCCAGATAGAGCTGGAGCACCGACCACTGCTGCCCGCAGAGCTCCGAGCGCACGCGCTTGCGCTCGCCGGCGCGATGCGCCAACAGCGCCTCGCGCAGGCGCGGCAGGCCTGGATCGGTCTTGATGATGCCGGCGACGGGCGCGTAGATCTCCTCGATCAGCACATCGGCGTCGCGCAGCTCACCCACGCTGCGCGCCAGCGCCCGCGCGTGGCTATCGAGCTCGCGCAAGGCCGGCGTGTCGGTCAGGGGACGAAAGGCAAGAAGGGCGCTGCGCAGCCGCCGCAGGCCGATGCGCAGCTGGTGGGCGGCATCCGGATCGTCCGTCTCGAGCACCGCCACGCGATTGGCGGCGATCTGGGTGGCCGCGGATTGCACGATGAGGTCGAAGGCCTGCGCGCAGGTGTGATCGGCGGAGAGGTGCGGCAGCTCGGCCCGTTGCGGTTGGCTTTGCCCAGCGCCAGGCTGTAGCCGCGCTCGGCCCGGCTGCCTTTGGCCAGGCGAACGGGCGCCGCGGCGAACAGCTGGGCCGCCGTCTGCAGCAGGCATGCCAGGCTCCCGGACTTGAACTCCAGCTCGGCCTCGCACAGGCTGTTCTCGGCGCTGCCGGCGCGCACGACGCCCTCGTCGAGCGCCAGCTCCAGATCGCCCTCGGCCGAGTGCAGCTGCCGCGTGGTGCGCTGCACGACCGTCTCGAACACCGGCTCCAGGATCGATCGGGAGACCGCCTTCTCGACCTTGCGGCGGATGCGGCGATTGCCGATCACCTGCAGATCCGGCTCCGGCCGCTCGACGGCGCCCTCCGCCTCGATCGGCTTCGGCAGTGCGTTCGCGACCGCCGTTCCGGACTTGACCGTTTGCTGCCAGCTGTCGCCGTCCGAGCGGAGCCGGAAGGAAATGCCCAGCGCCCTGAGGCGGTAGTCCGGCGTATCGAAGTAGATCGAGCGCAGCGTGCGCGTCACCGGCTCTCCGACGGCAAGATTGCCGAGCGCCGGGTGCCCGCGTACGCGCTGCATCTCTTCGCGCGTGAGCTCGAGCTTGAGCTCCAACTCCCTGGCAACGCTCATCGTCAACTCCCTGACACGACAGCCGCACCGGGTCCCGGCCGTGATCCCGATTGAACTTCGCCTAGCTCGTGAATCGACCCCTGTCGCAGTCAAGCGCGAAGGCGGATTATCCACAGAATAATCGCGAAAAAGCCTGGCCGGCTCACGAGATCCGCTTCGGCCGTGCCACTCCGCATGCGGGCGAGCGCGGGCGATTTGTCGCAAGGGCCGCGAACCCCATATTGCCTATGTCAAGCTCATGATCCGAGACGAGGAGGTATCCCGCCCGCCGCGCGATTTCATGCGCGCCATGCTGCGTGGGTTCTCGGAGCGCTGCCCCAGCTGCGGCCAGGGTCGAATGTTCGGGAAGTACCTCAAGGTCAGCGAGGCCTGCCCGGCATGCGGCGAGGTGCTACATCACCACCGCACCGACGACGCGCCGCCCTACTTCACCATTCTGGTCGTCGGCCATCTCATCGTCGGCGGTGCGCTTGCGCTAGAGCGCGGGTTTTCACCGCCAACCTGGGTGCACCTGGCAATCTGGCTGCCGCTGACGCTGATTGCCTCGCTGCTCCTCTTGCCGCGCGTCAAGGGTGCGCTCGTCGGCCTGCAGTGGGCGCTCTACATGCACGGTTTCGCCGGCCCCGAACACGCCGACGTCGTCGAGCCGGTGCCGGCGGCGGAAGCGCTGCGTCCGCCTCCAAGCAGGTAGATCCGCGGTTCGACAGGCTCTGCGCTGCGTCGGCGGGAACAGTTCCCCGGGCAGTGTATCCCATCAATACGTGGCGCGGCCGCCGGAGATGTCGAACACCGCGCCGGTCGTGAAGGAGTTCTCGCTCGAGGCAATCCACGCCACGAGCGCGGCCACCTCCTCCACGGTGACGAAACGGTTGCGCGGGATTTTGGAGAGCATGAAATCGATGTGCTCCTGTTTCATCTGGTCGAAGATCGCCGTCTTGGCCGCGGCAGGTGTCACCGCATTGACGGCGATGTCGTAGCCCGCGAGCTCCTTGCCCAGCGACTTGGTCAGCGCGATCACGCCGGCCTTGGAGGCCGAGTAGTGCGCGGCGTTGGGGTTGCCTTCCTTGCCGGCGATCGAGGCGATGTTGACGATGCGGCCGTAGTTTTGGGCAATCATCAGCGGCACCACCGCGCGCGAGCAGATGAACGGGCCGTCCAGATTGATGCGCATCACTTTGCGCCACTCCTCGACGTCCGTCTCCCAGGTCTTGGCATTGACACCGGCGATGCCGGCGTTGTTGACGAGTATGTCGATGCGGCCGAGCGCTTTCGTCGTGGCGTCGCGCGCCTTGGCTACGGCTGCAGGGTCGGAGACATCGCAGGCGACCGCCTGGACGTTCTCGCCGAGCGCCTGGACCGTCTTTCGCGCCAGCGCGATGTCCTGGTCCCAGATGGCGACCTTGGCGCCCGATTTGAGGAAGCGTTCGGTGATCGCCTTCCCGAAACCCTGCGCCCCTCCGGTGACGGCCGCGGTGCGACCCTTCAGGTCGATGTCGTTTGCCATGTGTCGCGTCTCCGACGGAGGGGAACGGATGTCGGCTTGGCTATCACAAAACGAAACTGCTGAAGACAAGCGAATGGTGCGGTCGGGGTGAGCCTCCCCGCCGCCGGAGGCGTTGACCTTCGCGCACGCCGGGATCGGCTGCAAAAAGCGTGGGTGATCTATACGAAGTAGCGAAAAGGGGACGCGCGAGGAAGATGCGCGCTCCCGAAAGTGTGTACGCAACGGCCTTTCCATTTCATGCACTTGTCTTAAAGTCCATTTTCGAGGCGGTTAAGCTTGCGCTCCATGGCAGGTTGACTGCTCCGACAAGTGGAGAGCTCTTGGAGGAGTCTCGAACAAATCCAGGGCATGGTCTCTACTCGTCAAGAATATCAGTGTATTTAAGTGGAGGACGGAGCGAAATGCTTCCAGTATAACATGAACACCGGCGAGATATACTAGCACCTATCCTATGCGGTATATCCGATAGAGCGGCACTCGGAAGGCAGGAGGCAAAACGTGCCGACCGATCGAATGATCTCCCCAGGTCGATTTTCCAATCGACCTCTCTACCTACAGTTGCGCGATACCTTGGCGCAGCGCATCGCCAACGGGGAATGGAACCCACCGCGGCCATTCCCAACGAGAGCGATTTGGCACGCGAGTTCGGCGTCAGCGCCGGGACGATGCGCAAGGCGCTCGATCTCATGGAGGCCGAGCGGCTGCTCACGCGGCGACAGGGCCGGGGCACGTTCGTCAATGACCAATCCTCAGATGAGCTCGTGGCCCGCTTCAGCAATATCCGCGGCCCCGACGGCAAGCGCGTCTGCGGGCTGGTCAAGTCGGCGGAGATAACCGAGGGGCCAGCCAACGAGATGGAGTGCGCGCGGCTGCGGCTGCATCCCGAAGACCGCGTAATTCGCATCCATCGGGTTCGTCATCACAAGGGACAGGTGTTCCTGGTCGAAGACGTATCGCTGCCAGCTTCCCTGTTTCCTGGGTTGGCGGAGAAGGAGACCATCACCGATCGCATCATCGTGTTGGCCCAGGAGTACGGCATTCTGCTGGGCAAGGCGGAAGAGCGCGTCTCGCTCGCCGGGGCGCCGCCGGCGTTAGCCCAAAAGCTCGGTGTCGCTGCGAACTCTCCCGTGATGGTGCTGAACCGGCTCGTGCTGGCTCTGGACGGTCGCCCCATCGAATGGCGGGTTGCCTGGTGCCACTTGGCCGACAGGTACTACATGGCGGAGATGGTCTGACAGGCGAGTTCGCTCGGGCGGGGAAGCGCGAAGACGCCCCTTTGCAATCCGCGTCGCCCTGGCGCAGCATGGGCTTCCCGCGAGGTGAGCACATGCCCGTTCCGAATGCTTCCAGCGCCCTTGCGCGCTTCACTGTCCTCGACCTGACGCGTGTCCGCGCCGGTCCCACGGCCGTTCGCCAATTGGCCGATTGGGGCGCCAATGTCGTCAAGGTCGAGCTGCCGGAGCACCTGGATGTCGGCGAAGCCCTGGGGGGCGCACGCCACGGGCCTGATTTCCAGAACCTGCATCGCAACAAGCGCGGCATCACGCTCGACCTCAAGTCGCCGGAAGGAGCGGCAACCTTTCGCCGGCTTGCCGCCAAGGCCGACGTGGTCGTGGAGAACTTCCGCCCCGATGTGAAAACGCGCCTGGGCATCGACTACGCCGCGCTGAGCAAGATCAACCCGCGCCTCGTCTATGCCAGCATCTCCGGTTTTGGCCAGGACGGCCCCTATCGGGAGCGCCCGGGCGTCGACCAGATCGCGCAGGGCCTCGGTGGGCTGATGTCGATTACGGGCGAGCCGGGGCGCGGGCCGATGCGGGTGGGTATTCCGATCGCCGATTTGACCGCCGGCCTCTTCTGCGCGCTCGGCATCCTGGTGGCGCTGCTGGAACGCGAGCAGTCCGGCAAGGGCCAGGAGGTCGCCACCTCCCTGCTACAGGCACAGATCTTCATGCTCGACTTCCAGGCTTCGCGCTGGCTGAACGCCGCCGACGTGCCCAAGCAGGCCGGCAACAATCACCCAACCAGCATCCCGACCGGCGTCTTCAAGACGCGCGACGGCCACATCAACATCGCCACCGCCGGCGGCGAGATGTGGAAGCGCCTGTGCAAGGCGATCGACGCGCCGGCGCTGCTGGACAATCCGCAGTATGCCACCGGGCCCGCGCGCCTGAAGAATCGCGACGCGCTCAATGCCGCGATCGACAGCTATCTCGCCGATCGCACCAGCGCGGACTGGATCGAGCACCTGAATGCGGCCGGCGTGCCGTGCGGCATGATCAACACCATCGACAAGGTGTTCGCCGACCCGCAGGTTGCCCACCTCGGCATCGTGCAGGATATCGACACGGGGGATGCACGCGGGATCCTGCACGTGGTCGGCCAGCCCGTGTCGCTCGCCCGCACGCCGAGCCGCCTCGTCGCACCTCCCCCGGAGCGGGGTCAGCACACCGAGGAGGTCTTGCGCGAGTTCGGTTTCTCCGACGCCGAGATCGCCAGCCTGCGCGAGAGCAAGGTGGTTTGAGTGCGGGCGCCGGCTCGTTGCAACGGGTATCAATAGGAGCTGGCACGCCGCCGGCCGGAGCTGGGCAGGCGAAGGGAGGACGAGTGGCATCGGTCGCACTGCGCGGGCTGACCAAGCGCTTCGGCAGCCAGACGGTCCTGGACAATATCTCGCTCAACGTCGCGAGCGGGCAGCTCGTCTGCCTGCTGGGGCCGTCGGGTTGCGGCAAGACCACGGCGTTGCGGCTGGTCGCCGGTTTCACCGAGCCGACCGCAGGGGAGATCGCGCTGGGCGAGCGCGTCGTCTCCTCGCCGGCGCGCACACTCCCGCCCGAGCAGCGCAACGTGTCGATGGTGTTCCAGAGCTACGCGCTGTGGCCGCACATGACGGTGGCGCAGAATGTCGCCTACGGCCTGGAGCTGCGCAAGCTCGCCCGCGCGGACATCGCCAAGAAGGTGGAGGCGATCCTGGCCACCACGCGGCTGGCCCCGCTGGCCGAGCGTTACCCGGCGGAGCTGTCGGGCGGCCAGCAGCAGCGCGTCTCGCTCGCCCGCGCGCTGATCGTGGAGCCCGACACGCTGCTGCTCGACGAGCCGCTGTCGAACCTCGACGCCAACTTGCGCGAGGAGATGCGCTTCGAGGTGCGCCGCCTGCACGACGCCTATCGCTATACGACCATCTACGTCACCCACGACCAGAGCGAGGCCATGACGACGGCCGACCTGATCGCCGTCATGAACGCAGGCCGCATCGAGCAGCTGGGCACCCCGCAGGAGGTGTACGAACAGCCCCGCTCCGAGTTCACGGCGAGCTTCTTGGGCGGCAGCAACATCATCCGCGGCACGGCGCTCGATGCGACGCATATCGCCTTTGCCGGCACCACCATCGAATGCTGCGGCGCCCCCATGGTGCCTGGCGCGAACGCGGCCGTATCCGTGCGCCAGCACGAGGTGCAGCTTTCCGCGGAGGCCCCGTCTGCGCCCGGCAATGCGGTGCAAGGCACGGTTGTCCGCAACGTCTTTCTGGGCAACAGCCGCGACTATATCGTCGAGGCGGCCGACGGCACGCAGCTTCGCATCACCGCCCCGCCCGAGCGCAACCTCGCCCCCGGCGCGCCCGTGTGGCTCGTGCTGCCGCCGGAGCGGTGCCGGGCGCTGGTGGGGTGAAAGATGCAGGAACCGCGGAGGAACTGAGCCATGATTGACGGCAACATCACCCGACGCCGGGTCGTCCGGGGGCTTGCAGCCAGCTCGATCGCTCTCCCCCTGTTAGAGCGGACTGCATTTGCCGCGGCGCCGGCGGCGAGCAAGGTGACACCCGAGTTGATCGCGGCGGCGACTAAGGAGGGCAAGGTCATCTGGTACACAGCGGTGGACCTGCCGGTCGCCGAGCGCATCGCCAAGGCCTTCGAGGCGAAATATCCCGGCATTGCCATGCGCGTGGAGCGCTCCGGGGGAGAGCGCATCTACCAGCGCATCGGCCAGGAGTACGCCAGCAACATCCACGCCGTCGACGTCGTCAACAGCTCGGACGCCGCGCATTTCATCGTCTGGAAGCGCGACGGCATCCTGGCGCCGTATGTGCCCAAGGACGTGGCGCTGCACTATCCCCCCGAGCACAGGGATCCCGACGGCCTTTTCGCCAGCTGGCGCATCTGGCTGTGCGTGATCGGCTACAACACCAAGCTGGTCAGCGCCGCGGAGGCGCCGAAAAGTTTCGCCGACCTGCTCGATCCCAAGTGGGTGGGCAAGATCGTCAAGGCGCACCCCGGCTACAGCGGCACCATCATGACCGCCACCTTCCAGATGGCGCGCGACATCGGCTGGGACTACTTCGAGAAGCTCTCCCAGCAGAAGGTGATGCAGGTGCAGTCTTCCGCCGACCCGCCCAAGAAGCTGGCGCTGGGCGAGCGCGCCATCATGGCCGACGGCAACGAGTACAACCTGGTCCAGCTCAAGGAGAAGGGTGATCCCGTCGAGATCGTCTATCCCGCCGAAGGCACGCCGATCATCATCGGGCCGTCAGGCGTCCTGAAGGACGCGCCCAACCCCAACGCCGCGCGTTTGCTGCAGAGCTTCATGTTCTCGCCCGAGTGCCAGCAGCTGATGGTGGACTGGGGCGGCCTGCGCTCCTTCCACGCGCTGGTGAAGGACAAGGGAGGCCGCAAGCCGCTCTCCGAGATCAAGCTGATGAAGGACGATGCGGCCGCGGTCGAACGCCAGGCCGATGAGATCAAGGCGCGGTATACCAAGTACTTCAAGGTGTGACGCCGCGGTTCCCTCTCCCCATTCTTTTTCAGAATGGGGAGAGGGTTAGGGTGAGGGGCGGCTACAAGCGCCGGTGCAAGCGGCCGCCCCTCACCCCGACCCTCTCCTTGTAAGGACGGGGAGAGGGAGAAGCGCGAGCAATGAGAGTGAAACCCATGGCCCAGCACCTGTTGCCTACCACCGTCGTCGGCAGCTATCCGCAGCCGGACTGGCTGGTGGACCGCGCGATGCTGTCGAAGACGGTGCCGCGCGTGCGCGTGGACATCTGGCGCGTCGCGCCCGAATGGCTGGAGCAGGCGCAGGACGATGCGACCTTGCTCGCCATCCGCGACATGGAGCGCGCCGGCATCGACATCATCACGGACGGCGAGATCCGCCGCGAGAGCTACTCCAACCGCTTCGCCACCGCGCTCGAGGGCATCGACACGGAGAAGCCGGGACACGTGAAGGCGAGATCGGGTCATCAGACGCCGGTGCCGCGAGTTGTCGGCAAGATCCGCCGCACGCGCGCGGTGGAAGTGCGCGACATGCAGTTCCTGCGCGCCAACACCGACCGGGTGGCCAAGATCACGCTGCCGGGCCCCTTCACCATGAGCCAGCAGGCGGTGAACGAGTTCTACGGCGACGAGGAGGAGATGGTGATGGACTATGCCATCGCCGTGAACGCGGAGGCGCGCGAGCTGGAGCGGGCCGGGGCGGACATCATTCAGCTCGACGAGCCCTGGCTGCGCAACGATCCGGAAGCGGCCAAGCGCGTGGCGGTGCCGGCCATCAACCGCGCGCTCGAAGGCCTCGAGGTGCCGACCATCGTGCACCTGTGCTTCGGCTACGCGGCGCTGGTGCCGGGCGAGACCAAGCCGGTCGGCTACTCGTTTCTCCCGCAGCTCGCCGAGAGCACGGCCCAGCAGATCTCCATCGAGGCGGCGCAGCCGAAGCTGGATCTGGGCGTTCTAGCCGACCTGGCGCCGAAGAAGGTGCTGCTCGGGGTCATCGATCTCAACGATCCGAAGGCGGAAACAGCACAAGTGGTGGCCGAACGTATCCGGGCGGGGCTCAAATTCGTGGCCCCCGACAAGCTGGTCCCGGCGCCCGATTGCGGCATGAAGTATCTGCCGCGCGCGGTGGCGTTCGACAAGCTGAAGGCCCTGGCGGAAGGTGCGGCTATCGCGCGCAAAGAACTGTAGGGTGTCATCCCGGTGCTTGTCACCGGGATCCATCCCTCGGCTTGCCCCGGCCGCCCGCTGATGGCTGGATCCCGGGCACAAGGCCCGGGATGACACGTTGGAGACCGAGGAACGCATGCTGCCGCTGCTGCCGACGACGCTGGTAGGGAGCTACGCGCAGCCCGACTGGCTGATCGATCGAGAAAAATTGGGCAAGCGCTTTCCGCCGCGCGTGCGGGCGAAGGAGCTATGGCGCGTGGCGCCGGAGTGGCTGGAGCAGGCGCAGGACGACGCCACGCTGCTCGCCATCCGCGACCAGGAGCGCGCCGGGCTCGACATCATCACCGACGGCGAGATGCGGCGCGAGAGCTATTCCAACCGCTTCGCCACTGCGCTCGACGGCGTCGACATTGACAATCCCGGCACAGCGCTCGACCGCAGCGGGCATCCCAATCCGGTGCCGCGCGTGACCGGGCCGATCCGGCGCCGCCACCCTGTGCAGGTGCGCGACGTGAAGTTCCTGCGCGCCAACACCGACAGGCCCATCAAGATCACGGTGCCCGGCCCCTTCACGATGAGCCAGCAGGCGCAGGACGACTACTACAAGGACGAGGTGGCGCTGGGGCTCGACTATGCGGCGGCCGTGAACGAGGAGATCAAGGACCTGTTCGCCGCCGGTGCGGACATCGTGCAGGTGGACGAGCCCTACATGCAGGCCCGCGCCGAGAAGGCCAGGAAGCACGGGGTGCGCGTGCTCGACCGCGCGCTGGCCGGCGTGACGGGCACGACTGCCGTGCACATCTGCTTCGGCTACGCAGCCGTGATTCACAACCGCCCACCGGCCTACTCCTTCCTGCCGGAGTTCGAGGCCTCCAAGGTGCAGCAGATCTCCATCGAGACGGCGCAAGCCAAGCTCGACTGCGCGGTGCTGGAGAAGCTGCCGAGCAAGACGATACTCCTCGGCGTGCTCGATCTCGGCGACATGTCGGTGGAGACGCCGCAGGCGGTCGCCGACCGCATCCGCCGCGGGCTGGCGCACGTGGCCGCCGAGCGCATCGTCGTGGCGCCCGACTGCGGCCTCAAGTTTCTCCCGCGCGAGGTGGCCTTCGGCAAGATGCGGGCGATGGTGGAGGGCGCCGCCATCGTGCGGCGAGAACTGGCACGGTGACGTCGGGCCACACTCGCCTTGCCGTGGTTCGATTAGCTCACCACTGGGGGAGGATACCCCGCATCGCCGTGGTTCGACAGGCTCACCACTGGGTTGGCAGTCCCCCGCCACGCGCACCAGCCTCGTCCTGAGCCTGCTTGCTCTTGGGCTTGTCCCGAGGGTCGAAGGACGGCCGCGCCCGCGTCGCAAAACGCGAGGGTCAGCCGGCGGCTTGCATCGCCGGGCGCGCAAGCGGCGTCTGGAAGGCGTCGTAGCCGTAGACCCAGCTCGGATCGATGTCCTGTTTGCCCCAGGTGTTCTGGCGCGAGGTCAGCTGGATGCGCGCGGTCCGCTCGAGCCGGGTCGCCTCGTAGCTCTGGAAGGCGGCCGCCGGGTCGCCGACCTCGCCGAGGCAACGGGAGAGCACTGCGGCATCCTCCAGCGCGTTGGCCGCGCCCTGCGCCATGTAGGGGGTCATGGGATGGCAGGCGTCGCCGAGGAGGACGATGGGGCCCTCGGTCCAGCGCGGCAGCGGATCGCGCTCGAACAGCGCCCACTTGTGCACGCCGGGACAGGCGGCCAGCAGGCGCTGCACGTCCTCGTGGAAGCCGGCCAGCGCCTGGCGAACCTCGCCCATCTCGCCGCGCGTCGACCAGGACTCCACGTCCCAGTCGGGATCGGGCACGCTGGTGACGAAGTAGATTTCGTCCCGCCGTGAGTTCACGGGATAGACCACGATGTGCCGGTCCGGGCCCCACCACTTGGTGCAGGAATCGACGACGAAGTCCCCCATCAGCGACGCCGGGAACACCGTGCGGTGCGCGACCCGGCCGGTGAACTTGGGCTTCTCGGGACCGAGCAGGACCTCGCGCACCAGCGAGTGGACCCCGTCGGCGCCGATGACGGCGTCTGCGGCTACGCTCTCCCCATCGGCGAAGCGCAGGGTGACGCCGGCGCCGTTGCGCTTGAGGCCGACGAGCTTCTTCTCGTACGCGATCAACTCCGGCGGCACGGCGGAGAAGAGGGCCGAGTGCAGATCGCCGCGATGCATCAGCAGATAGGGCGCACCGTACCGCTTCTCCGCCTCGGCGCCGAACGTCAGCTCGGACAGATACTCGCCGGTGTCCCACACACGGGCAGTCCACGCACGAGGCTGGAAGGCTTGCCGGCGCAGCTGCGGCTCGAGCCCGAGCGCGCGCAGCACGCGCATGGCGTTCGGGCTCATCTGGATGCCGGCCCCGATGCGCTGGAACTCCTTGGCCTGCTCGTAGACCTTGACGTTGGCGCCCTGCCGCGCCAGGAGGCCGGCAAGCGCCAGCCCGCCGATGCCGGCGCCGATGATTGCAATGCTGGGTTTCGTGCTCATCTCAACCCCTCGGCCATGCGCCATTCACCCCTCATGCGAGCCGCCCGCGGGCCGCCACGGGCAGCACGTCGACGATTCTGTCGCCGCGCACCGCGATCAGCCGGTCGACCATGTTGACCACCACGCAAACGTGGTTGGGCACGACGCGCACGACTTCGCCGACCTTCGGCCGGGCGTTGCTGCGCGCAAGATCCAGGAAACCGTGCTCCTCGGCGAAGGCGTGGATCTTGGCCTGGGGGTACTCCAGGATCAGGCCGAAGCCGTCGTTGAGGGCGCCGGTGTCGGCGGTGAGCGTCTTGGAGCCGGAATCGAGGATGCCCCGCTCGGGTGCGGCACGGCTCACGACCGTGGCATAGACGCTGAGTGCGCAATCCTCCAGCGACGCCGCCCCGCAGGCCAGCATCATGCGGTCGTTGAAGATGTAGGTGCCGGCGCGGTGCTCGGTCGCGCCCTCGAGCTTGCCAATGTTGGGCAGGTTCGGCGTGCCGCCGGTCGAGACCATGCGCGGCTCTAACCCGAGCGCGCGGACGCCCTTCAGAGCCTCGTTGTAGAAGCGCTGCGTCTGCGGCCACGACCGCTCGGTGGGATAGAACAGGAAGCCTTCGAAGCGCAGGCCGGGGCTCTCCTTGATGAGCTTTGCCAGCTCGACCGCCTCTTTCGCCGTCTCGACGCCGGCGCGCTTGCGGCCCGTGTCGCATTCGATCACCACGCCGAGCGGGCGTCCAGCGATCTCGGCGGCTTGCGGCAATCCCTCGATGACGGTCGGGTTGTCGGCGGCAACGGTGATGGTGGCCCGCTTCAGCAGCTGGCCCAGCCGGCCCATCTTCTCCGCGCCCAGCAGGTTGTAGCTGATCAGGATGTCGTCGAGGCCGCCCTCCACCATCACCTCGGCTTCGCCGAGCTTCTGGGAGGTGATGCCCTTGGCGCCGGCCGCGGCCTGCATCTTGGCCAGCACAGGGCTCTTGTGCGTCTTGATGTGCGGACGGTTGGCGACGTGCGCGGCATCGCAAAGCTGCTGCACGCGGGCGATGTTGCGCTCGACGCGGTCGAGGTCGATGACGACGGCCGGCGTGCCGAACTCGTCGGCGACTTGCCTCTTCAACACCTCGATGCTCATGCCCGTCTCGTCCCGAAACTGCGCGGCTCGCGGGACGATAGCGCCTTCACGCCGCGGTGGGTAGCAATCTCGCCCTCGCCCTGAGCTTGTCGAAGGGCGGCCAGCGACACCAAGCGTGCTTCGACGAGCTCAGCACGGGGTCGGTGGGCTTGGCGGGTGAAGTCCGTTCGATGGGCAGCCGCTCAGACCGCCACGACCGCCTTTTCGACCAGCGCCTGCAGCGCCGGGTCGATCGATGGGCTTTCCGTCTTCAGGAACGCAAGCAGCGCACGCTCGTTGGGCGACATCTTGCCGTCCCGTCCGATCCGCTCGGCGAGCCAGGTGGCCTCCGCCGAGGTCACCGCCTCGTGCGTGACGATCTCGACCTTCTGCTGCGTGAGACGCGTGATCGATCGCTCTTCCACGGTCTGCTCGCGATAGCCCCCGAACAGCCCCTTGAGGCCGGTGGCCATACCGCCCAGCATGGCATCGAGGGAGAGCTCACCGCGTCGGTCGAGCCAGGCGTCGCGGGCAAGCGCAACCTCGCGAGGCGGGGCGGCATAGCCCGACGCCGCCAGCACGCAATTGGCGATCGCCTTGACGAAGAGATCGGTCCAGGCCGGGTGATTGTCGCGGCCGGTGGTGGCCTCGTCGATGTCGAATAGCACCTCGGCTTCCGCCTGCGTGATGGCGATGCTGCCGTCGCTGCCGGCGCTGTAGAGGATGCGGCGGAGCAGATCGACGTCGGCTTCCGACACGATGCCCGGCTCGAGCTTCTTGCCCGAGCGCAGCGGCCCCGTGCCGTTGAGCACCGCGTCCTTGACCTGCTCGAGAGCGAAGCGGACGAGGCTCTGCGGCGCCCAGCGGGCCTTGTCGAGCACGTTGACCAACAGCTCAAGCTCCGTCTTGGAGTCGACCCGGCCGTCCTTGCCGATGCGCTCGATCAGCCATTGCGCGTTCTCGGCCGTGAGATAGCCCCGGGGCTCGGCCTGCTCGACGAGGTAGTCGGTGATGGTCTCGATGAAGCAGTCGGCCCAGGCCGGGTCCTGCACGGGGCAGGCGTCGTTCAGGGCGAAGATGATGTCGGCCTCCTCGGCCGAGATGCTGCCGTCGTCGTAATAGTTGCGGCGCAGCTTCAGGACATCGGCGTCCTTGATGCTGCCGCGTGCCTTGATTTCCGCGATCGAGACCGCGTTCAACACTGCCATAGCCAGCCCCCGGCCACACAGGGCGGAAGCTAGAGACACATGGTTACCATCCTGCTAATGGCCGCCCGTTTCGGCCAACAGCGAGCCCCGTAGATGCGCGCGAGTATCACCGCCAGTGTCAGGACGGCGATGCGGGGTCCTTGGGGCGCCGGAGCGGAACGCTCGGGCGGTGCGTGATAGGTGTTGCTCCGCCGGCATACCCCATCATAATTTGGCCCGCGTGGTGGTTCTCCAGAATTCATGGGGCACAGTCGGGTTGGCGCGCGGACCCGCGCTTCCCCGGGTTGGATCAGTCGACGAAAGGGCCAGGAAACATGCAGCGACGCAGGTTCTTGACGTTGTCGGCAGCGGCAGCAGCCAGTGCAGCCCTTCCGCTGGGGGCGCGTGCAACCGTGCCGAAGCCCTACAGCTGGGACGCCGGTCCGCCTATGGACAACGCCGTGTCGTTCATCAGGTGGATGGTGGAGAACCGCGGCGAGGACCCGAGATACCTGCGCGCGCGCTTCGAGCGCTTCCAGAACATGGTTGGGCACGTCGACCTGTGGGAGGCGCGCAACAAGCGGGCGTTCCTGATGACGCCGCGCGACGAGTTCTGCATGCCCAGCGACCGCGGCGTGATCTATGACGTCAACTATCACAGCATCGGCTTCGGCGTGACCATCACCGGCCCGCGCGTGGTCGGCCGCATGACGAGCTCCATCGACGTCAAGATGGGCGAGAAGGTGCTCGAGATCGG
>JRHI01002034.1_pt1 | contig 15019 bp, 16 predicted proteins | sample 215371 | NCBI WGS metagenome assembly JRHI01 (sample SAMN02929681, study PRJNA255918) | sediment metagenome | biome: cave system; feature: Ice Cave; material: Sediment; isolation source: sediment from deep within a dark volcanic ice cave with no known source of... ...
AGGGCGCAGTGATGCTGCCGCGAGCTTCCGCCTGGCTCTGGAGCGCGAAAAGCATCACCGGGCCATGTTCAAGGAGGCCTTCGGGGCATTCGAGCAGTGAGCTATGTTGCGTTCGGTGGAGCGGACGACAAGCCATTCACAATGCGTGGCTAGCTCCACGGTCCAACTGCTCCTCCGCAGAGGAAGGTGATGCGATGGACACAGAACTGCTAGAGGATGAGCGCGCATAAGTTATCCAGGTGATCGCACTGTGCAATGTGTGGCTGACCATCCACAAGATCGATTAACATGAACAAGTACACCCACGAGAAGGAGCTCTGAAACATGTTTCAACGCATCCTCGTCCCCCTGGATGGCTCGCTGCGTGCAGAACAGGCTGTTCCCTCCCATCGCAGCGCGCCTCGCAAGGGCCTCCGGCGGGTCTATCACCCTCCTACGCGTCGTCACGCATCCCCGCGATGCCGTGGCATACCTGCTGCAACCACCGGCGAAGGCCGACACAGCCCTGGAAGGGCAACACGCCAAGGCGGTCGACTATCTGACACACCTTGCCAGTTCGGGTGAACTTGCCGATGTGGGCACGGCCCTGGAGGTGGCCGATAGTGGCCTGGCGCAGACCATCCTCTCGGCAGCCCATCTTCAGCAGGTGGATAGCATCGTCATGTGCAGCCACGGAACGACGGGCTTCAAGCACTGGGCACTGGGCAGTGTGGCTCAGAAAGTGGCACGCCATAGCCCTGTGCCGATCCTCCTGCTCCGAGCGGAGGAAGATGCACAGAAGGCCCTTCACCATCCAGAAGCCCCTCATGCTCTGCGTATCCTGGTGGCTCTAGATGGCTCTGCTCTCGCCGAGGCGGCCCTCTTGCCAGCAGCCTTCCTCAGCTCCGCTCTCTCAGCTCCCGCTCATGGAGAACTCTCCCTTACCCTGGTGCTGACTGGGGTTGAGGGTGAACAGGAGAGCCAAAGCGAACAGGTGAAGGGGATGAAACAAGACGCGCAAGCCTATCTGGAGGGAGTGAGGCAGCGACTCGGCGGAGATTGTGCCGCGCTGCATGTGCAGGTCACCTCATCTGTCGCCTTAGGCATGGATGTCGCAGACACGCTCATCAGGCTCGCAGAAAACGGTGATGACAGGGGAAAGGGGCAGGGATGCAGCACCTGTGACGTGATCGCCATGACGACACACGGACGAGACGGAGCAGCCTTGTGGGTGATGGGCAGCGTCACGGAACGCGTTCTGGACACCACAAAGCTTCCTCTGCTAATCATACGACCGCAGGTAGCCGATATAGGCTCAGCAGAGGATGGAAGGAGAGGGTACTGATCAAGACCGACGGAGCCTCGACAACGTGAATGGGTATCTCTGAAGACGCAATGCACAAAGGGTGAGATACAAACATGGACAGGACTGCTGTAGAGGTGCTCCTTGTGGGGACTCGAAAGGAGCTGCTGAGGTAGAGCGAAATGTTGTCACCTCAGACTCACCAACTACTCCAAGTATCGACTACAGCTATCTCAGGGGCATCACGCCGGTTGGCTAGAGCATCACTCGTCGATCACAGGTGAGCGCGGATCTTGCTGTCGATTACAAGAGCACTTCGCGCACACTTCGACGTGGAGTGGGCGGTACCTCCGGTCCAAACCCCATACACAGCACGAGCTGTGGAATGTCTGTTCGCCCGAACAGGTCGCGTACATCTTTGCGCAGCGTGGCGACTTCGATGGGCTGACTGAAGAACGATGCCCAGACCCCCTCGGCGCATGCGTGCAGTAGGATCTTCTCCTCTGCCTGGCCAGCTGCAAGCCAATCGAACCAGGTATCGGTAAATGTCCAGAGCACGGCGAGCACAGGAGAGCCGACAGCTAGATGATGCCCTTTACTCGTCTCTTCATTGTCCATAAAGGTCCGGATTCTGAGTGGGCCCAGATAGGAGGCCATATCTCCCTTGCCGAGGGCATACGCTGGCACGCCATCGCGGCTCTGGCTCTCAACCGGGCGCGTCCACGCCGCGATTTCCTGGCGAAATCGTTCATCCGCCCAGAGCATGCGATCACCAGTTGCGATCAGGTTCGCCAGCGCATAGCGCGCTTCCTCTCCCTGTACCACCTGGAAGATTGTTCCTTCTCGTCCAGCTATGCTCTCGAAGGTGGAGAGGAGTGACGCTGGCACCGCCCGGTCTCTGAACAGTTATCGATTTGTTCTGCGCTGAAGGATCATGCTGAAGAGCGTATGCTCTTCCTCCGTAGCCCCAGCTCCCTTTTCGAGACTGACGCGAGCCAACAAGTCGCGCTTTTCAGGGTCGGTTGGCATTTCCACGATGGCCGTATACCCGAAATGTCGTAGTGCGACCAGGAGATTGGCGAGAGCCGCGCCGCAACTAATAATCATTGCTCGGTCGTCGGGATCTACCGCCGACAGCGCCCTTGATCTATCTGCATACAGCTGGGCGGCATTCCCTTCGACTTTGAAGCGCCATGGCTGCGTATTATGGCGCGAGGACGGCGTAGTTCAAAGAGGAACTACAACTGTTCAGCAGGTGTGCCCGTTGCCGGAAAATCTGATTCACTCACATTCCAAGGATTTGATATGTGGTCGAACATAGTGACCTTCCTTCTCGTTCGCTTTCTACAGGATGCCTCCATTGGCATGTCTCTCTACCGACGAGAAACATATCTGCCCTGTATACGGCCTACTGAAGAAGTCTCACAGAACGGTCACAGGAGAGCAACATCTTCTCACAATTGGCTCACGGCATGTCGTCATCGCGAGCATACCATGGAACTCGTAGAAGTGTTTCAGCCCCACTGTTCTCGGTAGAGACAAGTAAAGTATGATAGAAGAGGAGGAATGATCCCCTGGTAATGAAGTGACGACTCCCCACAGCTACAAGCTGGGGGCTTCTGGAATGACACGGGTATGTCGTCCCATACCGTCGTTCGTTTCAACCACAGAAGCGAGACAAGCTCAAAGCAACTTCTGTATCGGTTGGCACGTACTGATGTTTGGTACGCTCGTGCTTTTACCCGAGGGAGCTTACCTCGGAACCTGCAAACACGATTGGGTTGTCGGCGTGCAATGAGAACTATTCATCCATTCTTTCTCAGGGAGAGAAAAGCGGAGAGTGTTTTCCCGCCTGTGGGCGGCAGGCTATTCATCCCCTTGCATTCACGCAGGGGCCTTCTAGCCTGGATTGGTAAAGGGATCCCCTCTGCACTTGTGTGTCTCCATGAAAAACCCTTCAAAGCTCGACTTGATCCAACTTCAGTCGAACTCTGCAGGGTACTTTTCCATTAGCTCATCCTTTTCCTTGGGGGTCGAGGTGGGAGCGCCCTTCTGGACACTTGCTTTGCAGCAGAGCCCCTTCTAGAAAACAATGAGCGGCTTTAGGACACCATCCAATTTCTTATCCATGATCTCAAATGCTCTCTCTATCTCCTCAAAGGGGAAGGTATGGGTCGTCATGAGTGTTGGATCGACGCGCTTCATCTCTAGCACGCGTAGGAGACGAGACATGCGTAAACTGCCACCAGGGCAGAGACCAGTCTTAATGGTCTTTTCAGCCATACCCACACCCCACTCGATGCGAGGAATGTGGACAAAATCACCGTGACCATGGTAGCCAACATTGGAGATGGTGCCACCGGCTTTCGTGACTTTGATGGCCTGCTGGAAGGTGATCTCTGCACCTAGAGCCTCGACGGCTGTATCCACGCCCTCTCCACCTGTCAGGTCAAGGATGCGTTGCACAACGTCCTCTTTGGTGAAATCAACGATCACGTCTGCCCCGTAGGTGCGAGCGAGTTCTTGCCTGCGCGGGACCGATTCTACGCCGATGATGAGCCCTGCCCCACGCAACTTCGCCCCAACCGTTGCCATGAGTCCCACCGGACCCTCTGCGAAGACTGCCACAGTCCCACCAATAGGGATGTCTCCATACTCCGCACCCATGAACCCCGTTGAGAGCATATCTGCGCAGTAGACAGCCACCTCATCAGGGACGCTGGCGGGAATACAAGCCATATTCGCATCGGCTTCGTTCACATGGAAGTACTCGGCGAATACCCCATCTTTCGAGTTGGAGAATTTCCATCCTCCCAGAGGCGCGCCGGATTGAGAAGAATGACCTGCTTGCGAGGCGGGATCACCCCAATCAGGTGTGATCGCGCCAACCAGCACCCGATCACCTGATTTGAAAAGCTTGACATTGCTGCCTACTTCGTACACGATGCCAACAGCTTCATGTCCAAGCGTGAGGTTCTCTCGTGGGCCAATAGCGCCACCTACCGTATGAGAGTCCGAGGTACAAATCAGGGCTTTGGTCGTCTTGACGATCGCATCGTTTGGACCCGGACGGGGAATGGGTTTCTCCATGAAGCCCACCTGACCGATCGCTTTCATCACAAATGCTTTCATGCTCTTTCCTTTCTTTGCTTCGTTGTAACAGCGTGCATACGCGTACTGATCGGCGTACACAAGCATATGGGGGATCTCCATTCCCGAAGGAGGAACATTGTCTACAATCCCCTCTTGGAAGCGTACTTCCGTGCGCTCACGTACTCATCACAATAAGCCTCTGTTTCATCACAGTTAGAGCACAGTGTGTAGCCGACAAAGTGAACAAGAACTTTTTTTACCAAGGGTCCAATTACTGATCACAGCAGAAGTAGCTAGACTTTTCACCTGGTGAACGGAGTTGATGCAGCTTTAGAAGGCGCATCGTTAGCCATAGGGAAGTGCAGATTTCTACTCCGAGATCGCTAAAAGTTCAACGAGCGATCACCAGGTCACCAATTGAGTGGTCACCGCTTCACTGGCCATGAGCCATGGCCTTTATGGGAAGGGACGCAATTCGTAGGCAGCACGCTCGAGCGCCTCACGGAACTGTGGTGCCGCAATCGCAATCAGGCTCCTGGTGTGTTCGGCCAGATCACGCCCGTCTCATGAAGAGAGACATGCGCCTCCCCAGGCTTTGTAGAGTCCTGATCGAGTAGGCGTTTGATTCATGGCGAATTGTGATACCTCTGTGAGGAAAATGTTCTGCGAGTGTAACGGGGTTGTGATGTGGCAGGTATATGCTCTCAGTAGCATGAAGATGCTGAACAGGAAGGAATGATTCACGATGAATATACCGTCTCACAGAGAACTGAGAACATTGATGGAGCAACAAAGCGGTCCCTGTATCTCGATGTTTCTACCCACAAGCAGAGCAGGAGTAGAATCCCAGCAGAATCCACTGAGACTCAGGAATCAGGTTCGAGCAGCCGAGCACCGTTTGCTGCTGAATAATCTTCAAGCTCGCCAGGTAGAAGCGTTGTTGGAACCGTTCCAGGCGCTTTTAGAAGCTGAGAAATTCTGGCTGCACCCAGGTGATGGGCTGGCGTTGTTTCGCTCTCCAGACCTCTTCCGCACCTATTGGCTGCCATGCCACTGCAAAGAGCAGGTGATTGTCACCAGCCACTTCTATCTCAAGCCGTTGCTGCCGTTCCTCACCGACGACGGGCGTTTCTCTATCCTGGCCCTCTCCCAGAACGACATCAGGCTGCTCGCTGGCACACACTATAGCGTTAGCGAAGTCGTCTTGCCGGAAGCTGTTCCGCACAGCCTTGCCGAGGCGATGAAGTATGACGAATCTGAAAACGAACTCCAGTACCACAGCAGCTCATCAGGGGCATCGGTAGGAAAAGGCGGGCGGCGAGCAACCATTTTTCATGGGCAAGGGGTCGGCACTGATGATGAGAAGGAGCGCATCCTGCGTTACTTTCAGCAGATCGATCGAGGCCTGCACGCACTGCTGAGAGATGAAATAGCGCCGCTGCTACTCGCAGGCGTGGCATACCTTTTTCCGATCTATCGAGAAGCGAATACCTATCCTCACTTGCTGGGCGAGGGCATGCCTGGCAACCCTGACAAGCTGAGCTCGGAGACGTTGCACAAGCAGGCCTGGGCCGTCGTAGAGCCCTACTTCTTGAGAGCACGGCAAGAGGCCGCTGCACGCCACAAAGAGTATGCCGGGACCGGGCGGGCTTCCGACAACTTGCGGGAGATCCTTCCGGCAGCGAACTCAGGGCGTATTGAGAGCTTGTTTGTCGCCAGCGACCAGGAGCGATGGGGGACTTTTCATCCAACGACCAATACGCTCCATATACACCGGGAAGCGAGATTCAATGACGACGATCTCCTGAACATAGCCGCGACGCAGACACTGCTTCATGGTGGGTCGGTCTACGCTGTCGAGCACGCACAGATGCCTGGTGAAGGGCCGCTCGCGGCGGTGTTTCGCTACTGAACAACGAAGAGCTAACAGTGTTGAAAGCCACTTCATCCACAGATTTTACAACGATGTTGAACGCGCTCGCCCGACCCGATGCGTTCCCATGTGCGCTGCCAGGTGAAGAGCGCATCTCTGTCATCCAGACGCATGCCTCAGCAGTACTGCTTATCGCTAACCATGTCTATAAGTTGAAGAAGCCGAAAGACTTTGGCTTCTTTGACTATTCTACACCTGTGAACAGGCGTCTTGCGCCGCATGTGTATCTCGGCGTGGCTCCTGTCCTGGAGTACACCGATGGTCAATTCCGTTTTGGCCCCACCTTTGCGCCGGACGATGTGCCTCTGCCTGGCTGCGTGCTCGATGGCGGATACGTCGTGGATTATGCGGTCGTGATGGTGCGCCTTCCTGATGAGGCGATGTTGGAATGCCGGGTGCGCGCTGGAACGGCTGATGCCTCGGTGCTGGCGGAGATAGCAAGGTACGTAGCGGCTTTCCACGCGACGACGCATGCGGATGAGCATATCGCGGGCTTTGGTGAACTGGATGTCATTCGGGGCAACTGGGAGGAGAACTTTGAGCAGATGAGGCCGTATGTTGGTCGTACGCTTGATGTTGCCACTTATGACCGCATTGTCGGCTACGTGTATCGCTTTCTGGAAGAGCGGGCCGCGCTCTTCGCCAGCCGCGTGCGTGATGGGCGCATTCGCGATTGCCATGGAGACCTGCGCTTGCAGCACATCTATATCCTGGAGGCAGTGGATGATCAGGCACAGCGGCTGGCAATCCTGGATGGGATCGAGTTCAATGAGCGGTTTCGCTATAGCGACGTGGCCAGCGAGGTCGCGTTTCTGACCATGGAACTGGATGCAGCAGGCCGACCCGACTTAGCCCGCGCATTCATTGAGCAATACGTTGCAGAGGCAGGCGACGACGTGCTGCGTGAGTTGGTGCCGTTCTACGCATGCTATCGTGCCTGCGTGCGTGGCAAAGTACAGTCCTTCCAACTCGATGAGCCAGAAGTGCCTGAAACGCAACGCGAGTGTGCACGCCTGCAGGCGCGCTTACTATTTGCACAGGCAGCGCACTATGCAGGTGGGCCAACCCGGCCTGCACTTCTGCTGGTCGGCGGATTGATGGGGACGGGTAAAAGTACACTCGCCCTGGCGCTGCAGCATGCATTGGGCTGGCCGCTCTTCTCCTCTGATACGACCCGCAAGCGTCTCGCGCACCTCGATCCTGCACGACCGCAAGCCGACGCTTTCGGCCAGGGGATGTATGGCCAGGCGTGGACTGCACGTACGTATCAGGCTCTGCTCGGTCAGGCCGATGCGGCACTTACCGCTGGCCGCTCCGTTCTGCTTGATGCTTCATTTCTCCGCCGGGCTGATCGCCAGGCCGCTGCTCGCATAGCCACAGCACAGAAAGCACAGGCCTTTTTCGTTGAATGCGTTTGCCCACGAGAGGTGGCGCTGAAGAGGCTTGCACAACGCTGGAAGCAGCGTACAGAGGGGAGCAAGGAATTGAGCGAGGAAGCCGTGCGAGCTTCAGATGGGCGTCCTGATCTCTACGATGCACAAAGTGTTGCATGGGAAGCCTGTGACTCAGGCGCGGAGCCGCATATAAAGCATCTCGTGATGACGACTACGCTATCATTGGCGGTCAATGTCGAGCAAGTACTCGACGCGCTACAGATGCCGCGTTTTGCCTGCTGGATGTAAAAGATCAACCACTCACTACCTCATCGATTGATTGCGGGATAGTGAAGTATTCAAATATGGAGAGGTACTTCAGGCGGGTAGTTGATGGGTTCATCACAAATCCTTTCTGGATACCCTCACGCGCTTTCCGCTGAGGGAGGAAAGAAAGGCGCGTAGCGCACATCCCTTTCCGTTTTTCTCACGTTCTCTTAGCTCGACTTTGTACATTTTTGAGGAAGGGATTGCTTCCTTAGCAAACGTTATTAAACAATTCAAAGACGCCGGACGGCCGCCAGGAGCCGCAGAAGATGCTTGGAGAAGAGTACCCAGAAAGGGAATGGGAGTTTTCACACATCAGATCAAGACGGTGGCGTCTGAAAACTCCAGCCAGAGGAGAGATGACCCTGTCAAGTAGGGAATCTTTCTTCTATCAACGCCCTCTATAGGCTCTTCTACAGAAGTTTGAACACGTTCGTGCGTCGGAGTACTTCCTCCTTTCCTATCGAAAAATGTACAAAGTTGAGCTTAGAAGAGTTCCAGAGTAGGAACAGGCTAACCTCAAGGCACTCCTCTGCATGCAAGAGAAACTGTTTGTTGCACGCGTCTACCCGTGCTTAGGAGACTGTTCCACATGCATGGCTCGGCATGGAAGCGAACGCGCGCGTTCGCTCGCTCAACCTGTGTGCCCCTTGCCATGCGGGCGACTCCCTAGGGGAGTGTCGGGTGATTGAACCGACTCGTCACCCGTCCTCGTGGCTTGCCTGGTCGGGCAGCAAGCCAGTGCATCCACTCGTCGCGAGGGCGCGATGCAAGCCCGTCCCCGAAAGGCGGATTGGGTTTGGTGACTGGGAATCTTCGTTGTGAGTTCCTTGTGATCTGTATTGACTCACCACGTGTGATGCGGATGTGATATGGCAGGCGTACCCTCCTACTATGGAGGCACCTTGAAGGGGCTATACGAGCCCTTGTGGCAATACGCAAAAGGAGCAGAAAGATGTTTGAGCGGATTGTAGTCCCGCTGGATGGGTCAGTTCGGGCAGAGCGAGCTATACCTGTCGCAGCGCGCATTGCACGAGCCGCTGGTGGCGCAGTTGTGCTGCTGCGAGTAACAGGTATCCCAATGCAGTACGGACCATATCTGTACCAATCGTATCTCTTGCAGTCCCCTCTCTTTGCACAGGAAATTCTCGATGCAGAACAAGTGAAGGCGGAGTAGTATCTTGCTGCTATCGCTCGTTCAGAGAACCTGCTGGGTATCAAGACTGAAACGCAAGCGATCTCCGGTGCGGCCGCACTGACCATCCTCGAAATGGCACACGGGAAGCATGTCGACCTGATCGTGATGTGCAGCCACGGGCGCACTGGTTTCAAACGCTGGACGCTCGGGAGTGTGGCACAGAAAGTTGCCAGGCATAGCCCGCTGCCGGTCCTGCTGCTGCGCGAGAGGAGCCCCGAATCAATCGATCTGCAGGCAGATAGGACCCATGCGCTGCGGGCACTGGTCGCTTTGGATGGCTCTTCTTTCGCGGAGGCAGCCCTGATGCCAGCAGCACATCTTATCACCGCGTTGGCCTCTCCTGGGCAAGGAGCATTGCACCTCGCGCAGGTAGTGAATCTGCCGCCCGACGGTGACAAGGTGGATTACGAGAAGCCCGGTAGTGATATGAGGGAGCAAGCGATGCAGGAGGCGGCGAACTATCTCAGCACAGTCACAGAGTGAGCGCTTCTAATAAGGAAGTATATGCCCGTCCTATCACAGAAACCTCTCAGAATGAGCAAAGAGTCTCACGACGACCTCACAAGTACTCCATACATTTGCGTCATGAAAGGCTGCCATAGCTATACAAGGATCATCTACCTTCAGGACATCGTCAGAGGACGATCGACTCCCCTCAGGTTTGCGTCGCGCAAGTCTGCTCCGTGCAAGTCGGCGTCGTTCAAATCAGCATAGCTGCAGTTGGCTTTCCTGAGGATTGCATTGCGAAGGTCGGCCTGACGAAGGTCCGCCTCCGTCAAGTCTGCCCCCACAAGTATGGCCCGATAGAGAATTGCATGATGGAGCTTTGCCACTCTCAGGTCTGCCTCGCGCAGGTTGGCTCTGCTCAGATCAGCATGGGAGAGATGTGCTCCACTCAGATGAGCGGCCTGTAGCGTGGTTTCGCTGAGATTGGCCCCTGAGAGGTCAGCATCACAAAGATCGGCCTCCAGGAGATTGGCTCCAGAGAGATCGGCTGTACTCAGGTTGCCTCTGGAGAGGTCTGCCCCCTTGAGATCCGCCCTGGACAGATCGGCTCCGTATAAATCTGGCATGATCATGGGATACTGTTGTCTCCATTGATTCCAAACGGATGGGCCCAATCGGAGCAGATCGAGTTGCTGTTGCATTGCCATACAAGACACCTCCTCTTCATTTAAAGATCGATCAGATCCCTTGTTCTGAAAAAGGAGGATCCCATGACCAGGATGAACTACAAACAAGCCTTTGAGATACTGTATAGAGCGGGCTTTTCTGCGTCAGAAATCTATCGGTTATAGAGATTGCGTCGCGATTTCGCTGCAAGCGAGATGGATCAGGCACCTCCCGACTCCCGTCGCTTGGAGTTTGTCCGCTGGCTGGTAGCGACCGGCAGGCTGACGGACCTGATTGCCTGAAGCAAGCGTCCCTGTATCGATGATGCCGACCACCGTGGAAGAGCATTGCATGATGGAAGATGTGAAGCATGAACCTGAGTGAGAATGCGCGCCGGGTGCTGGAAGCCCGCTATCTGCGGCGGGATGCGCAAGGCAGAATCAGCGAGACACCCGACCAACTCTTCGCCCGCGTTGCACGGGCCATGGCGCACGCGGAACTGCTGCTGGGCAATCGGGAGCAACCTGCCTTCTGGGATGAGCCAGTTGATGCTGGGCAACAGCTTCTTCGAGTGTGGCGAGGAACTCGTCCAGGTTGAAGGGGATGCTCAAGGCCAGCAGCTTGCGGGTGGCAAGCTCGTCTTGAATGTCCTCTACATCTGGACAGATGATGATCGCAGGAATATCAGCGAGCTCCCTGTTGGCATGGAGGCGGCCATAGAGGTGGATGCCATTCAAGATGGGCGGATGATGCTCCAAAATAAACAGCTGCGGTTTGATATGGCGGGTGAATTTCATCGCTCCTAAGCTATCAGCTGTGAGATAGACATGATAGTGCGCTTTGTGTGAAAGGGCTCGCATCAGGTCTTCGCCAAGGGTAGCATCTACCTCCAGCAAGAGAAGGGGTATGAGTATCATCGGAACCAAAACGTACGTTAAGAACTAAATGTGTCCGGCAAAAGCGGCACAAAGAATGATTACAGGTATAAACTGCCTACTTCTGCCATTTTATTGGAGGATATGCTCAATTTGTCCAGTTAATGGATTGGCTTCAGCGGCGGTCTGATAGCTTATCGTACATTTCGGTTCCGATGATACTCACACCCCGCTCCGGTGGAGCTGGGTCGCTCCATCGAGCAAGCGCACGCACTCGTTCCATTGTGGTGCCTCTCGCGGCAAGCGTGGTTCAGGCAACTCTACCAGCCGTCTGGTGCCGGCCCCTAATTGCTGTAAGACGGTCAACAAGCGTTCGCGCTCGATGGTAAGGTAGCCCGAATTGGTACTTTGTACAGGCACCAACCCCTGGCCGCTAGAAGCCAGACCCCAAGCCAAACCACCTGGTTCACCAGGCCTCCATTGCGAACCTGCTCAATGGCCTCAATCTGTGCATCAGTAATGGGCACCTGGAGCCGATATTGGGGAGCGGGCCAGATAATCTGAGAGGGAATAGGCAGTCTGGCATCAGATTCAGTTACATTGCCCAGGCCAATACAGCCCTCGAGCGAGAGCAGGTCCAGCGATGCGGAGGACCCTTCTCGCTTAGGAAGCAGATAAGGCAAAAAGAGCATCTGGCCAAAGGGACCCCGCCCCCCCCAAACCCCTGCCGGATCGATCTGGACCCTGCCAAAAGCCTCGTTACTGTAATTCCCCCACGGTTGAAGATACCACTCAGCTAACGGCATACATACTCCTTACCCGCTCCGGGGTCGCACGGCCACCACCACAAGAGCCTGTGTGTCACCCTGTACCAACCTGACATCTAAAACTAACTGTCATTAGTTTTACTGGATTTTGGTCACTATTCTACCTCGTTTAGAACACTATTATAAGCCTTTTTACAACCGCTCTGACAGGCTTGCAGCGCGAAAAACGACCTTCGCTTATTGACAAGTTAGGTATTGTTGCGCCAAACGGATAGCTTTTGCGAGCATTTCACTTGGTTGCCTCTGGATATCCAGACAGGTTGCGTCAACGAATAGTGCCAAAAAAACTTCCGCCAGAGAGAGAGATGGAAAGGAAAAAACTGGTCGCTGGGACTCCCTGAAGGAGAGGGTCAGCGGCTTGCAAAGCGGAAGAAAAACCGCTACACTACGAGTGAAACAGGTGTGTTAGAAGTCAATTAGATAGTACCATTGGCGACAATTAAACTTGCCGATGGGGTGTCAGCGACAAGTGGATTTGCGGGAGTGGCTAAAGGCGAGGTGTGTTGTGCCGACAGCTCTGTTTGTGACTGGTGGAGATGCTGGTGGCTGGCGGCCTCAGCACGATAACTTTCCACGCTCATCATGTCCAGAATGACGGAATGGTGGACCACACGATCGATGGCAGCCATCGTGGTCATAGGATCTTTGAAGATGCGCTGCCATTCACTGAAGACCAGGTTGGTGGAAATCATCACCGATTTGCGCTCATAGCGTTGAGCGAGGAACGTGAAGAGCACTTCCATTTCATCCCGATCGTGCTGCACATAGCCGATGTCGTCCAGGATCACGCACGCAAACTTGTCCAGTTTTGCCACCTCCTGGGGCAGGCGCAGATCGCGTTTGGCAGCCAAGAGCCGCTGCACCAGCGTACTCGTCGGCGTCCACAAAACAGGATAGCCAGCATAGATCAGCTCATAGCCCACCGCAGCCAAGGCGTGACTTTTCCCCACCCCTGGTTTGCCGATAGCGATCACATTGATCGCCTGATCAAGAAAGGAAGCACTTTTGAGGCGCTCCAACTGCAATTGCAGCGCTGGAGAAAGTCGGTTGAGCGCAAGGGTGCGAAAGGTCTTCTCCAGAGGGAGTCCAGATGCGCGCAACAGACGCGTTGTGCGTCGTTGCGTGCGTTGTTCCTCTTCATGCCGAAGCAACTCAAAGAGATAGGCTTCATGAGACAGTCCTTCTTTGGCGGCACGCAAAGCCAGGTCGGCGAAAACATCGACCATTGCTCCCAGATTCAAGCGTGTTAAGAGGATGCGGAGTTCAGTGTGGCGATTGATGGGAGCGGTGCTGTTAGGTTTGGGTGGCATAGGTTCTCGCTTTCTGGAATGAGTTGGTCATAGGGAGAAAGATCGAGATCGGGTGCGAGATCGGGCGAGCACGGCGGCTAAACGTGGCGGATGCACCAGGTCGCGGACGGCATCAAAAGTGGGGAGTGTATTGGCTTCCAGGAGCAGGACGAGTGCCGTTTCCACATCGACCTCACTGGTAGTTGCCGCCAAATGTAAAATGCGCACATACTCGTGATTTCCTCGCTCAGGACGAGCTTGGAGCAAGCGATCATACCCTCGTCGGAAGATCGTGGTGGGATAGAGGTCATCGCGATAACGGTAGGCGGCAAACGCTCCGGGCTTGCGTACTAAGCCGTAGATCACATGGCGATAGTCAATGCGATGTTGCTGTTTGCCAATGAGGCGAGGCAGCGTAAACGTCAGGGCACTGCCAACATATCCTTCCAGCGTCTCCGCACGCACGCGTATGAGGACACTGGCGTCAATTAAGCGCGAGGGAACCGAATAGACATTCCCTTTGTATCATCTCAATAATGCGGGGGAGCCGAGCCTGAGAGAGGCAATCACATGATGGAAAAGGCACCGCTGCCTTCGGATCTGTTGTGCTGAAATGCGCATGGATGATGAGATATGGTGGCCCAAACCTCCTAGAAAAAGAAAGATTTCCTAGACAAAAACGAGGGGGAACGTGTAAAGTGTGGCTATGGTAGAAGATGTTGATCCCACCACGATTGAAGATGAAGGTCTGCGCCACGTTGTCATCTCTTTGATGAACGTGGTGGAAAGCCTGTCGGCCAAAGTGACCCAGCAAGCCGAAGAGATTCAACGCCTGCGCGATGAAAACCATCGTCTCAAGGGAGAACAGGGCAAACCGAACATCAAGGCCAACATCAAAGCGAATGCATCGCTGTCTTCAGAACAAGAACGTCGTGTCTCCAAAGCGCACTACAAAACCAACAAGCATGCCCACATCAGGATCGATCGGGTTGAGGTGGTGAAAGTTGGTGAAGCATCCATGCCAGCCGACGCTCAGTTTAAGGGCTACGAGGACGTCATCGTACAAGACATTGAGTTTCGTACCCAAAACATCAGGTTCCGGAAAGAAAAATACTACTCGCCCAGCCAAAAACGGACGTATTTGGCAACGCTTCCAACAGGCTACACTGGTCAATTTGGACCCGGAGTCCGAGCATGGGTCTTGACGCTTTACTATGCAGATGGGATGAGCGAGCCAAAGATCCTGGACCTCTTGCGGACGGTGGGCATGTCGATCAGTGCGGGACACCTCTCTGCTATGCTGATCAAAAACCAAGAGCCGTTCCATGCTGAGAGCGCAGCAGTGGTAAAAGCGGGACTGGCAAGCAGCTCATGGCAGCATCTCGACAGCACGGGCACCCGAGTGAATGGCAAAAACGAGCAGTGTCATATCCTCTGCAACCCGTTGTATACCGCTTATTGTACCTTACCGGCCAAAGATCGTCTGAGTCTGCTTCGTGTGCTTCAAGGAGGAGCCGATCCCGTCTTTCAGATGAATGCACTCGCCTTGGAACTGCTGGCTCAGTTGGGAGTCTCTGAGAAGTGGCGTTGCAGGCTTCCCACGCTGTTGTCGTACGACCAGACATACACGGAGAACCAGCTCGACGACGTGTTGGATAGGCACCTGCCCACACACGCAGACAATCTGCGCAAGCGCGTGAAGGAAGCCC
>JRHI01002036.1_pt1 | contig 15015 bp, 14 predicted proteins | sample 215371 | NCBI WGS metagenome assembly JRHI01 (sample SAMN02929681, study PRJNA255918) | sediment metagenome | biome: cave system; feature: Ice Cave; material: Sediment; isolation source: sediment from deep within a dark volcanic ice cave with no known source of... ...
CAGACGCTTTTGTTTACGAACTTCGGCGCCGAGACACTAGATCCCGATCTCTTTCAACATCGCCAGCTGACCCTCACTCGCGACGTTGCCGGTCGCCCTCGGCAAAATGGCAGCCCTCCAGGTTGCCATCGGATCAGATCACGATGGTCGGTGTATGACGCATTCTTTCCGCCGCACGAAGAAGCATCCAACCCCTCAGATCTCGTGCGTTATACCTAAGAGCCGCGGGCTTCGTCAAACCTCGGCCTACTGGAACGTGGAGCGAGATAAATGCGGATGGTTCCCGCCAAACCACATTGGTCAGCTCGGCCGCATACCCCCCTCCGCTATCTTGGACAAGATGGCCTCAGTAGCAATTTTCGGCGTGGGCGACATCGGCGGGACGGTCCTAAAAGGGCTGGCGATGCACTCTGAAGTGAACAGGATCATCATCTTCGACAAGTCGGCCCAGAGAGTTGCGATGGAGGCGTTCGATGCGGCGGCAGTGGCCAGCTATCACGAGCGCGGTCCACGCATCGAGCCCCACCAGGTGGACATGGACGATGAAGAGGTGCTGGCCGACGCTCTACACGCCGCACGGCCCGATGTCATTGTGCATGCCGCCACAATGCAGTCATGGTGGGCGACCTCAAGCCTTCATCCGGCGACCCAGCGCCGGCTCGAGCATGGTGCCCGATTCGGCCCGTGGCTACCGCTCCACCTCCCGCTGATGATGAAGCTGATGCGGGCTCGCGTGGCCGCAGGTATCGACGCGCCGGTGGTAAATGTCTCCTACCCGGATGCCGTGAACCCGATTCTGAGCAGGCTCGGCCTTGCGCCAGCTTGCGGGGCTGGGAATTCGGACCTGCTGGTGTCGGCCATCCGAGTCTCGGCCTGTGGGGCACACAAATTCGTCAGAGCGAGCACCAAGGATTCCGATCCGTCGAGCACCGATTACTGCAGGCCGCGGGCAGGTAGTTGCTTAGCGGATGGGGGCAATGAGGGCCGTAGCTCTCACGGCATGTTGTCGATCCTGCCGCAATAGAGCAACGTTAAGGATGTGCCTCCCGCGTCGGATCAGTCGGGCCTTCGCGCCACAACGGCATCGTCCCCTTGCGGCACGCGTTCGGATTCAGGCAGCAGCAAGCTCTGAGTGGCGCTCATACTCGCGCAAAAGTCCGCCCAGCCTCTCATGGCAAGTCACCGGTCCGATCATCACGACCGGGTCGGAACGCGCGATCGGAGTCCGGAGGTCGATACCACGATGAGGCCGAGCTCGGTTGTAATGCTCGAACCACTCCGTCAGTACCCGCTCCAGATGACGCCTGCCCACGATCAGAAGCCAGTCCAAGCACTCGCGCCGGGTCGACCCTATTTGGCGCTCCATGTGCGAATTCGCCCTCGGGGCCGCGATCGGCGTCTTGATCACTTTGATGCCTTCGCCCTCGATCACAACATCGAACCCACCGCTGAACTTATCGTCGTGGTCGCGGATCAGGAATCGAGCGTGTACGCCGAGTTCCTGCAACTCCCAGGCCACGTGGCGGGCCTGCTGGGTCACCCAGGCAGCGTCGGGGGTTTCGGTTACTCCAAACCAGATCACCCGCCGGCTGGCCAGCTCCATATATAAGAGGACGTAGAGTCGTTTCAGAAACACCGTGTCGAGGCTGAAGAAGTCGGTGAGCACGATCGCCGAGCCCTGCGCTCGCAGGAAGGCTTTCCAGCTCTGAGCTGATCGCAACGGTGCCGGCCCGATCCGATTCCGGCGTAGCAACTTGCGGATCGCAGTTGCCGACACCCGATGCCCCAGCTTGCGCAATTCACCGCGGACGCGGATGCATCCCCAGCGCGGGTTGTCCTTCGCCATCCTCAGGATCAACACCTGGATCTCGGGATCGAGGCCAGGACGACCGGGTCCCCGCCGCCGACCGAATATAGCCCACTTGTGCCGCACCAACTCCCGGTGCCAGCCGAGCACCGTCTCCGGCTTGACCAGCATGCTTGCCAACCCCATGCGACTTACCACACGGCTCAGCGCCGACATGATCATCCGATCCGCCGGCTCCAGCCGGGGACGTTTGACCTGGCGCCGCGCCACCCGCAGTTGGTGGCGCAGCAGTAGCAGCTCGGCTTCCGTGTCACGGACGCGATATCTCACATCGACCAGGTCCAGGAGCAGGCGCAGACACGAGTAAAGGAGCGCAAACAGCATCGGCCACGGCAATGCTACTGGCCGAGCTACTTCATCCGGGTAGCCAACCCACCGAGGAATAAGTGTGCCCCACAAGCTCTGGCCAGATGGCCAATGAGAAACAGCCGCCTTCGGTATATGATACGCGGAACTTCATATCTACTGGAGGAGTACTTGACCTCGGCACAGGTTTTACAGGCCGCTTGGAGCTCCAGGGTTGTGCTTCCGGCGCGCCCGGAGTCCCTTAGCGATTTGGTTCATCAGGCGGTGCGGAACGCAATTGTCGAAAAGCAGCTCGGACCCGGAACTCGCCTGACCGAGGCCGGGTTGGCCGCGCTTTTGAAGGTCAGCAAGACCCCGGTTCGGGAAGCACTACTGAAACTGGGCCAAGTCGGTTTGGTTGAGCCCGCGGGCGTTCGAGGCTGGCGCATCGTCAGCCCGTCGATCGCTGTTATCCAGCAGTCCTACGAGCTGCGAGAGGGTCTGGAGGTTTTGGCCTGCAGGCTGGCTGCAAATCGCGCCACCGGGGAGGAACGCGAGGGCATTGTTCACGCCGCTGCTGCGTCGAATCATGGAGCCTTAGCCGGCGACCTTGACGCCTTCAGGGCGTGGGATTCGACCTTTCATGGATTGATCGCCAAAGCGGCGCGGAATGATCGGCTACGAATCGTACTGGATGACCTCTTTTGCTTGATCGGCACCATCCGCCGGCGAGATATTCCGTACGGGGCCGCTTCATTAGATTGTGGTCGTGCGCATCTCTCGATTGCCGAGCACATCGCTCAAGGAAATGCAGACGAAGCGGTCCACTGTATGGCAGATCATGTCGCTTACGTCAGGGATACCGTTATTGCCGACGCGCATGCTAATGGCATTAGCTAATTCCTCCTCAGCCGGGGACCCCGCCCGCATGGCAGCGGCCTATCCCGACGCCGGTGTTGCGTTCCACAAAGGAGCAAACCATGTCTAAGCGAGTCGCGTTCAACCCGTCTGGTCTCAAGCCACCTAAGCACACCTACAGTTGGGCCGTCAAGAAGGGGAATATGGTCTTTCTCGCAGGGGCAGTGCCGTTTGACAAGGACAAAAACATTGTCGGCACCGACCTCCGGACTCAACTCCGTCAGTGCTTGGAGAACTTGGATCTCGCCGTCCGGTCTGCCGGCGGCTCCTTAGACGACATCTGCTCGGTAACCGTGTATTCGGCAGCGCTGGACTTTGAAGCAATCAATGACGTGTACGCCCAGTTCTTCCCAACGGATCCTCCGGCCCGGGTCTGCGTTCAAGTTGGCCTGCCACTTATCGGCGGAGTGGTCCTGATCGAGGTTTCGGCCATTGCGGTTTTGGATTAGGGCGTGGCGCCGGCTGTGACCGGGCCCGTAGCCGGTCGGCCCTTCCTGATCGTATCGGCGTGCGCGGGGTTCAGCTCTGGTGCTGTATCGGTGGCTTTGCCACTAGCCCTTTTGTTGAGAATGCGTGGTGATCGCAGCTGTTACGGCGGGTGCCGGCTGGGGTCTGCATGCGGCGGCAGATTTCGTCGGCGTCTTCGCGGTTGCTGCCCTCATGCTCGGGTGTTGCGCCGTTTTAGCCGCGACAATCGCCTCGCCAACTCGCGCGGCCCCTGCCCTGCCATTGGCCGGTACTCCCAAAGGAGAAGGCATTGATCCAAATCGAGCCGCGGACTTCCTTCGATTTCTACAAGAACTGGTGGCCAGCCCCGGTGACCCTAGTCAGTTGTGGCAAGGAGCCGCCCGGGACTCGTTACGGAGCAAATATCTGGGTGGTCGGCGTCCTCGGCGCTCCCTGCGATGACCCGCCGATCTTGAGTATCAGCCCGCGGGTCGGAATGTACTCCTACAAGCTAATGGTCGAGTTGGGGCAGTTTGTGGTCAACTTCCCGACTCCCCAAATGGTGCGCGAAATGGAGTACTGCGGCACTCATACCGGGGCGGAGGTGGACAAATGGAAGGCATGTGGGTTTACGCCCGTTAAGGGGCGGGTCGTCGATGTCCCCCTGATTGCTGAGTGCCCGGTCAATTTCGAGTGCGTGATTGAGCAGCAGATCCGCTTTCGGCGCGCGGATGGTTCAGAAGGCGAACACGAACTGATGCTCGGGCGAGTTGTTTCGGTTGGCGCGCACGAGCGGGTCTTGGTCAACGGGGAACTTCAATGGGACCTTGTGGACACCATCTATCGTTCCCGCCCCCGGACATGGCGCGCCCTCGGCCCAGCGCTCGGCTACGACTCTCGTAAAGGTCCGCTCCTTAAGCCGACAGAGGCCACTGAACTCATAAATCAACGTGCCGCCAGCTATGACCAATTGGCAGAGATCATCAGGCAGACGCCCTACCCCAGCCAGGAGGCACCAAATCCACGGCCATCCAAATGATCCAGGTCGGTCGCATTCGACCGATGCTGGCCCGACGGGCATTCAAGCAACAGATAGGGGGCAACGATCATGACTGACCATTCTTCAATAGACCGACTGCTCAGCCGCTACACCGCAGGTCGGGTATCGCGTCGGCAGTTTCTTGAGCAGGCGACCGTCTTGGGACTCTCTATTTCGACGACGGCGGCGTTGTTGGAAGCCTGTAGCGGCTCAAAGTCCACATCCCCCACGGTGTCGCACAAGCTCTTGACGCTAAGACTCGCCAGTGATATCCAGAACCTCGATCCGGCCTTCGAGCCACAAGATCCAGACCTTCAGACCATTTTCAACATCTACGAGAACCTGGTCAGCTTTAAGCCCGGCACCTTCGAGCCAGTGAACACCCTCGCTGACAAGTTCGAGGTGGCCCCTGATGGTACGAGGATCATATTCACCGTGAAGAAGGGCGTGCAGTTTCAAGGCGGCTACGGCGAACTCACGGCCGACGACATCAAGTTTTCGTTTGAGCGCATCGCCGGGCTAACTACCCCAAAGATTGACTCGCCATACAAGGGCAATTGGTCAACGCTAAAGGGGGTATCTGTGGTGGACACGTACAGCGGAGTAATCGAACTGAAAGCCCCTTACGCGCCCCTCATCACTCTCACAATTGCTGGCAACCCCGGCCACATAGTGTCGAAGAAGGCGGTGACAGAGCGCGGTACCAATTATGCTCTCAATCCGATCGGAACTGGCCCATACGAGTTCTCTCAATGGACTCCAAAACAGTCGGTGGTCTTGAAGAAGTTCAAAAACTACAGTGGCAATACGGCGGCGTACGCTAGCGCTCCGGTCTGGGATGAGATCCAGTTTCGACCGATCGGAGATGACAATGCCGCCGACATTGCGCTCGAGTCAGGCCAGCTGGACTTCGGTCAGATCCAACTCTCGTCGATCGACCGTTTCAAGAGCAATTCGAAGTTCTCGGTAGCCCAGCGCACGACCTTTGGTTACAAATGGGTCGGGATGAACATCCAGAATCCGAAGTTCCAGGACATCAAGGTAAGACAGGCAATTCGGCTCGCGCTCGATGTGCCGTCGATGATCGCGGCCGCATTCAGCGGAAAGTGGACACGGGCGACCAGCGTGATTCCGCCTGGCATTCCGGTCGGGTACTGGAAGGACGCGCCGACCTACAACCGAGACCTGGCCAAGGCGAAGGTTTTGATGGCCGCCGCCGGGATGAGTGACCTCGCAGTCACTCTGACTTACGATCAGACGGAGACTGGAGGCTCGACGATCGCTCAGATCATCCAGGCCAACCTGAAGGATATTGGGATTAAGGTCGATATCGTTGCTCAGGAGCACGCAGTCTTCAGCACCCTAGGGGGTGCGGCACAGAAAGCCCGTGAACTGATGTACGTCGGTTTCGGGAGCCAACCAGACCCGGCACAGTCGATGCAGTGGTTCACCTGCGCTCAGATTAATAAGTGGAACTTCATGGGCTGGTGCGACGAGCAGTTCACTGCCATCGCGAGCAATGCGACACTGACTCTGGACAAAGCCAAGCGGCAAGCCCAATACATCGAATTGCAGCGGATCTGGGACGAAGCTGCCAATTCTGTCTGGGTCGCGTGGCCAACTCTATATTTCGCATCGAAAAAGACAATCAAACCTGCCCTGCGGCCTGATGGCCGGATGGTCGCGTGGGCATTCCGAACGACCTAATCTAGGCCTGAGCAGATGGTTGGATACTTGCTAAAGCGGCTGTTCATGACAGCGATCGTACTCTTGGTCGTGCTCACCTTTCTGGTTGCGGTCGTTCACCTCGTACCAGGTGATCCCGTCAGGACTATTTTGGGGCCTCAGGCAACCGACTCGATGGTGGCCAGCGTCCGAACCGAGATGGGCTTGGACGAACCAGTTCCGACCCAGATCTTCAAGTTCGTGTGGAACGCAATGCACGGCAACCTTGGACGCGACTTCCTCAGCCATACTCCGGTCACAAAACTGGTTGGTAGTGCGCTTCCCAACACCGTGGTTCTGGCTCTGACCGGGCTTGGCTTGGCCGTGTTGATTGGCATCCCTCTTGGTGTTTACGCCGCCGTCCATGAAGGCGAAGTTCTGGACCGAATTCTGGGAGTGGTGTCGGTCTCCTTGGTGACGTTGCCATCCTACGTCGCCGGGCTATTCCTTCTCCTGCTTTTCGCCTTGGCATTCCCCATCCTGCCAGCTGTTGGCGCCGGGGACCTTTCCGATCCCATCGACTACCTCGCTCATCTGGTCTTACCTGCGCTTGCGCTGGCGTTGACTTGGGTCGGCTACATCGCCCGATTGGTTCGCAGCAGCCTGGTCGAGGTCTTGTCGTCGAACTACATTAGGACCGCCCATGCGTACGGCCTGGGGCGACCAGTCATCTTCTATAAGTACGCTCTCAAGAACGCGCTGGTGCCTACGGTTGCAGTTCTTGGGGTTGGCCTCGGTCACCTCATGGGAGGCGCGGTCTTCGTTGAGGTGATCTTCTCTCGCCCGGGACTGGGCACTTTGATCCTGGATGCCGTGTCCAATCGGAATTACCCCATCGTCAGGGGGGGCGTCCTGACCATAGCGCTCCTGTTCGTGGTGGCTAATCTGGTTGCTGATCTGTTATATCGCTTTCTGGATCCTCGGATTCGGGTTGAGGAGCACACCGCGTGAGTGTTCTAAATCCGGATGTAGCACAAGTATCCGCAACCCCAAACTCGCGGTTGGCCGATCTCATCAAGGACATAATGCGCCGACCAGAGGGTGCGTTCGGGGTGGTCGTAGTAGGAGGGTTGTTGGCTCTCTTTGCTCTCGGGCCGGTGCTAGCACCGTACGGGGCGGCCGCCCAGGACATACCCCATCGATTACAGGGCCCGAGCGTAGCTCACCTCTTTGGCACCGATCAATTGGGCCGTGACCTGCTCTCCAGGCTGATAGTGGGAACCCGGGTTGAGCTAGGCGTAGCGGTTCCAGCGGTCACGCTCGCGCTTGTCATTGGGTTGGGCTTGGGACTGCTGGCAGGCTATTCGGGGGGAATGGTGGACAACATTGTCGTCGTCTTGACCGATGCCGTTCAAGCTTTTCCCGCCGTGATCTTGGCGCTCAGCCTGTTGGCTGTATTGGGTGCCTCGCTTTCGGCGGTGGTCGCTGTCATAAGCATCGCTTACGCACCCGGATATGCCCGGGTGACGAGGGCCCTTGTACTTGCTTTGAAGAACAGTTCATTTGTGGACGCGGAACGGGCCCTCGGTGCGGGAACGGTGCGAATCGTCTTCGCCCACATCGTCCCGAATCTGATGGCACCGTTGATCGTGCTCCTGGCTATGAATCTGCCCAGCGCTATCGCAGTAGAAGCTGGCCTGTCCTTCCTCGGTCTCGGGGTACAGCCGCCGACGCCGTCCTGGGGGGTGATATTGGCTGAGGGATTCGTAAACGTTCGAGCAGCGCCATGGGCCGTCGCCTCGGCATCGCTGGCGCTGATGGTGACCACGCTCGGCCTTAGTGCCCTAGGCGAATCCCTTCGCGTCATTACTGATCCTAGGCTTCGAGGCTCCACGTGAGCACGGGGGCCCCGCTCCTAGTGTCTCGGCGCCGAAGTTCGCAAACAAAAGCGTCTGATGCTGTCAAGGATCTGGTCAGCGGTCTTGACCCACACGAATGGTTTCGGGTTCTCGTTGTAGACGGCGAGGTAAAGGCGGATGGCGTCTTCCAATGCCCGTGTGCTGCGATGTGTCCCACGCCGCAGTTGCTTGTTGGTCAAGGTCGCGAACCATCGCTCGACCTGGTTGATCCAAGAGCTGTAGGTGGGAGTGTAGTGAACGTGAAACCGAGGATGGCGAACCAGCCAGGCTGTGATCAGAGGTGACTTGTGGGTGCCGTAGTTATCAAGCACGAGATGTATGTCGAGGTCGTCCGGAACCTCTTTGTTAATCCGCTCTAGGAACGTCTTGAACTCGCTTGACCGATGCCGGCGGTGGATCTCACCGATCACGTTTCCGGTGGCTACGTCGAAGGCGGCGAACAGCGAGGTGATGCCGTGGCGGCGATAGTCATGAGTACGTCGCTCGGGCATTCCCGGCATCATCGGCAGCACCGGCTGAGTACGGTCCAAGGCCTGGATCTGAGCCTTCTCGTCAACGCAAAGGACGAGAGCAGCCTCAGGCGGATTCAAATACAAGCCGACGATGTCTCGGACCTTCTCGATGAGCTGCGGATCGTTGGAGAGCTTGAAGGTCTCGGATCGGTGTGGCTGCAAGCCGAAGGCCCGCCAGATCTCACCCACCGTCCGATGGCTGAGGCCACTTCGCTCGGCCATCGACCGTCGGCTCCAATGAGTGGCGTCCCGAGGCATCTGCTCCAATGTCATGACCACCACCTCCTCGACCTTCTCGTCGGTGATGGTGCGTGGCGCACCAGATCGAGGCTCGTCCAGGAGCCCGACGGTGCCGCGCTGGATGTAGCGCTTGCGCCACTTCCAAACCGTGGCGTTGGTGACGTGCAGTTCCGTGGCGACCTCAGTGCTGGTGAGTCCGTCCGAGCAACGCAGGATGATGCGAGCGCGCTGCGCCAACCCATTGCTGGACTTGGTGCGCTTGGTCCACCGAATCAGCTCCGCGCGCTCCTTATCGGGAACCACCAGCGGGGCTTTGTGGGGACGACCTCTGGGCATGACGTAGACCTCATTGTGGCGTCTGCCGGCTACCGCGCCATTTTATCATGAACTTCGGTGTCAATAGACTAGAGATCTCTGACTTGAGAATCGGGTACAGAGTCGATGGACAAGCCCTCCCCGCGGTTGACGGCGTTTCATTCCGAGTCCATGCGGCTGAGGTGGTTGGGGTGGTGGGGGAGTCCGGGAGTGGCAAGTCCACACTTGGCCTAGGCATTCTCCAGTTGCTGCCTGCAAACGCGCTGCCAATCGATGGAAGTGTCCGGCTAGACGGGGCAGAGCTTGTCGGCCTTGAAGAGCGTGAACTGCGGGCAATCAGGGGAAAGCAGATCGCCATGATTTTTCAGGATCCGCTCACGAGCCTCAACCCAACCTTCACTATCGGCAGCCAATTGATCGACGTGCAGAAGGCTCATCTGAATGCCAGCCGACCCGAATTCCGCAGGAGGGCCGTCGGCTTCCTCGAGCAAGTGGGCATACCTGACCCAGCCGAGGCTTTGCGGCGCTATCCCCACGAGTTTTCAGGGGGTATGAGACAGAGGCTCGTGATCGCGATGGCCCTCTCGCTGACGCCCCGCTTGCTCGTCGCTGATGAGCCCACCTCGGCTCTCGATGTCACCCTTCAGGCACAAATCATTGAGCTCATCGACCGGCTCCGCCATCAATATCGCACCGCCGTCGTTTTCATTTCCCACGACATCTCTACGATTGCTCAACTCTGTGATCGGGTGATCGTGATGTACGCCGGTCAGGCCGTAGAACAGGGGCCAGTGTCTGATGTCCTAAAACGGCCCAAGCACCCTTATACACGGGCCCTTTTAGGGGCGATTCCCAACCGAACTAACAGGGGTGGCCGATTGCCTGCCATCCCCGGACGTGTGCCGTCGCTCCGACATCTTCCCCGAGGCTGCTACTTTGCTAGTCGTTGCCCGGATCGCCTTGAAGTCTGCACGTTCGAAACCCCTCGGTACACGGAGATCGAGAGCCAGACTGTTCACTGCCATATGTACGACGCGCGCCCCGGCCATCAAGAACAGTGGGCAGTTAGGACACCATCACCTGATGCTTGAGCGGGAGCTACGGACGTCCCCGGGACCCTTGCTCTGGATGCGGGAGGTGCGTGTACATTTCGACGCCAGGCCAAACCTGGTGGACTTGGCGCGCGGAGCCCACCGGAGCGTGGTTCGAGCAGTGGACGGAGTAGATCTGCAGATCGCGCGTGGTGAGATCGTCGCACTGGTGGGGGAATCGGGTTCCGGGAAGACCACCTTGGGCCGATGCGCGGTCGGTCTGCTGCGTCCGACGGTGGGCGAGGTCCACTTCGATGGCAGTGATCTTCGGCCACTAACGCAGCGGGCCCTGGCATCCCTACGTCGTCGGATGCAGTTCATCTCCCAGGACCCGCATGCCAGCCTGAGTCCACGGATGACGGTGGCAAGACTGCTATGGGAACCCTATGCGATCCACCGGGTGTCTAAGCCTGAACGGACATCTATCGAGACCCTCCTCGATCAGGTTGGCCTTAACCCGGAGCAAGCGACAAAATATCCGCACCAACTGTCCGGCGGCCAGGCCCGGCGTGTTGGAATTGCGCGGGCCCTTGCCCTCAGGCCCGACCTCGTGGTCGCCGACGAGCCAACCGCCGGGCTGGATGTTTCAGCGGCTGCCAGCGTCCTGAACCTACTAATGGATCTGCGCAGCAAGTTTGAACTGACATATCTGGTCATCACCCACGACCTCCATGTGGCGGGATTTATGGCGGATCGCATCGCAGTAATGTATCTCGGTCAGATTATCGAGCTGGGTCCTGCGGAAGCCGTCCTGGAAGCTCCCGCCCATCCCTATACGAAGGCGCTACTGGCTGCGGTTGGTGGCGTGGATCCAAACAACAGGGTTGAAAACCGTCGCCTCCTCCTGCCCGGCGAGATCCCGAGTCCTAAAAATCCACCACCCGGCTGTAGGTTCCATACTCGGTGCCCGTACGCCAGAGAGCCCTGTTCGGTGGCGACCCCAAACCTCGAATCGGCCGATGCCGGCCAACTAGTCTCCTGCCACTTCTGGCGGGAGATCCGAAATGGGGCAATGCTGCCAGTCGTGCAACCTGAAAGTCCAATGGTGACGATTGAGCCCACCCGATCTACTGTGAAGCCGCGGCGTTGAGCGTTCCCGATGGGCTCGGGCCCAACAGAGACTTCATCGGCTATGGAGCGAGGCCGCCCAAGGTCCACTGGCCCGGGGATGCAAGTGTTGTTGTGAACCTGGTTGTCATTTATGAGGAGGGGTCCGAGTATTCACTTACCGAGGGGGATGGCCGTAACGAAGGCTGGGGGGAGTATCCCAGCCAGATTGGCCCCGAGGTACGGGACCTCGGGACCGAGACTCATTACGAATACGGCAGCCGAGCCGGAATTTGGCGGATCGCCCGTCTGGCTGACCGGTACCAGGTTCCACTGACCCTTTCAGCCACCGCGGTCGCCCTGCAGCGAAACCCCGCTGTGGCGGATTGGTACAGGTCACGCCCGGCGGATCTCATGGGGCATGGTTATCGCTGGTCCGAGTTGTACACGATGAGTCGAGCCGAGGAGAAAGAGCAGCTCCAGAAGGCGGTCTCGCTGTACAAGGAGGTCCTAGGCGAGCGCCCGCTTGGCTGGAACTCGCGGTCATTCCCAAGCGTCTATACCCGTGAGCTGCTTGCGGAAGAAGGCGGATTCCTCTATGACTCGGATCCGTGCAACGACGATCTCCCGTACTTTGTCGACGTGTCGGGCCAGACGTTGCTAGTCATCCCCTACACCAAGACCCTTAACGACACCAGGTACCTGATCGCCCCAGGATATTCCCGCCCCCAAGACTTCACCGAGCATTGTTGTCTGGCACTGGACTACCTGGCCGAGGAATCCGCGGAGACGGGTAGCGGGAGGCTGATGACAGTCGCGGTGCATGCGCGATGGACGGGCCAACCCAACCGGGCGGCTGGGCTGCGCGACTTCATAACTTACGCACTGGCCCAGCCAGGGATTAGGTTCATGCGACGCGTGGATATCGCGAACTGGTGGATCGCACATCACCGCGACTTTTCAGGATGACGACGCGCGACACCGATGCCGAGGGCCCCACCATCAACATAATCGGTGGCCAGATTGTTAGCAGTTCGGGAGTCTTTTTCGCCGACCTTGAGATCGAGGCCGGTCGGGTGCGGCGCTTGATTACGCCCGGGAGCTCGATTGCGAGCGCCGATGACACAATCGACGCCAGCGGGTGCTACGTGCTGCCGGGTGGAGTCGACCCCCACACGCACTTGCTGTCGGGGATTCGTGCTGCGACCTCGGCGGCGGCTGTTGGGGGGACTACCACCGCGCTCGCGTTCACCGCGCCGCAAGCTCATGAGTCGGCTGTGGACGCCTTTCAGCGGGCGCGCGAAGACCTGATCGGCCAAACCACGGTGGATGTCGGCCTGCATGCGGCCGTGTGGCAGCCTGACCAGCTAACGCGCGAGCAGATGGTCGAACTCCGAGCCCTCGGAGTGTCAGGAGTGAAGCTCTATCTCGCGTACTCCGAGCTTGGCATGCTTACCAGCGACCGTAGGCTCTTCGAGCTGATGGTGACCGCGCGCAGGGTTGGCCTGAGGATTCAGGTGCACTGCGAAAACGACGGTCTTATCTCTGGGCTGGCGGCGCAGCACGCGACTGCGGGGCTGTCTGATCCAAAGCACTTCGCTGCCAGCCGTCCCCGTCAAGCCGAGGAGGAGGCAATCAACAGGGCCTTGTCTATTGCTGCGGTAGTAAAGGTTCCTCTCTACGTCGCTCACGTCACCACGGGTGGGGGTCTACGTCTGATTCAGAAGGCGCGCGATGGCGGACAGGTCGTCTGGGCTGAAGCGTGTCTACCCCATCTTTTTCTCACGTCTGAGCGTTACGAGCAGGCTGATGCCGAGCGGTTTCTGCTGGCGCCGCCCCTGCGAGGCCCAGAGGAGGTCGAGGCGTTGTGGGTCGGACTTCGAGATCATGTGGTGAACTCAATTGGCACCGACCACTCCCAGACTCGCTTTCGATCTCGCAGCGGCCCCTTCGGTGGTCTCGCGTATGGGCTGGCCGGTGTTGAGGTGAGAATCGCGCTGCTACTTAGCGCAGGGTGCAAGCGGAACATCCCGTTGGAGCGTTTGGTCGAGGTGTTAGCGGAGGGTCCAGCGAAGGCGTTTGGCCATTATCCGAAGAAGGGAGTTCTCGCACCGGGCAGCGACGCGGATGTCATAGTTTGGGATCCACGAGCCCGCTGGACCATAGAGTCCGATGTCCTCAACGATCCGAGTGTGGATTGTCCATATTTGGGATTTGCTGTAGAAGGCCGAGTTCGCGATGTCTTGCTCAGAGGAACAGTTCTCGTTCGTGGTACTGCGTCCGCTCTTGAGCATTCCGGCGGTCAGTATCTTGCCGCGCTTCAAGCCGCCCCCTCGTCCGGCGGAGCGGTGTGTTGAGCCACGGGATCTCGGGTGCTTCACAGGCGGAGCGACTGGGCGTTCTTTCGGCCGCATTGCCCGGTTGGGATCTGAGCAGACTCATCGCCGGTGCCATATTTGCAGGACTCAAGGGGATCGAGTGGGCGATCGGACCCCACCAGATCGTTTCAGCCGCAAGCCGGGACCCCGAACTCCGCGCGATGTCGGCGTCTCTGACTGGTGCCGGGCTTACGGCGAGCGCTCTCTCAGTCCAAGACCCCACGATAACTCTCGACCGACCCCAGCGACTGCACCGGCCGATAGAGGTGGCGGTTGCGCTTGGTGTACGGAAGCTTCGAGTCCATGCCCCTCAATGGACTGAAAGTGATCCTGCCTCTTTGACCGAATCCGTGGGCGTGTGCGCCGAACTCTGCGGCGCCTCCGGTCTGCAACTTCTGCTCGAGGTAGCACCCGGTACTCTAATTCCGTCACCGGAGTTGGTTCGGTCCGTAATCGCATCTCATCCTTCCGAGCAAATCGGCGCGCTGTATGACCCCGGCAATATGGTGATCGAGGGTCATTTGGCCCCCGGCTTGGCCGTAACACTGCTTGGCCTTCAACTCGCTCATGTTCACGTCAAGAACGTTTCATGGAGCCAGCGGGGAGACACGTGGCGATGGCGGCACGCCGGGTTACACGAGGGATTGGTAAATTGGCGAGCGGTGTTTGCAGCACTGTCTAGGTCTGGGTACTCAGGTTGGCTCTCCATCGATCATCTTGATGGTCCAGCAGATGAGGCTTTGCTCAAAAAGTTTGCGGAGGACGCCCGCCGGCTGGCCGGCCTAACGCCGTAGCGCCGAGTTAAGTTCAACCGCAGCTCCTTCTGGCTGGAGTGTATAAGGCCAAGTTCGCCGGCTGGGTTCCCGGCACTTCGTACGATCTCGATGCACTAATTGGCATGGGCGAGGATATGTGGAGCTCCGGCGAGTCGGCGACTCTCCTGACGACTTACCAGGCGAGCCGGATCGCCGCGGGGGTCGGGGTGAGCCTTTACGGACCGGTATCGGAAGCGAGGTAGCCCTTCTGGTGCGGCACGAACTTTCCGCTCCGGGATGCTGTCGATAACTGGGCATTCTCGATACCGAATGGACGCCGTCCTCCGTCTTGAACACCGCCTCCTCGTCGCTCACCACCGGGGGGCCCGTCCCGCCTGCCGCTCGCCCGTCCAAGAAGATCCCAAAGGCAAAGCCAAGAACGAGTGCTGGTAAAACCAGTGCAACGGCCGACCCTCCCACGCGATCTCTAGGCCGAAGTTCCTGAGGCCGGCGGAGTTCAGCTGAACTCGACTCGGG
>JRHI01002037.1_pt1 | contig 15012 bp, 18 predicted proteins | sample 215371 | NCBI WGS metagenome assembly JRHI01 (sample SAMN02929681, study PRJNA255918) | sediment metagenome | biome: cave system; feature: Ice Cave; material: Sediment; isolation source: sediment from deep within a dark volcanic ice cave with no known source of... ...
GCCGTGGGGCTCCCCCACAACGACCCCGACTCGGCGCTGGCCGCGCGTGACAAGCTCGTGATGCGCGAGCGGCTCGCGGCCGGTCGGGTGCCGGTTCCGGTCTTTCGCCCGTATCCGCTGTCCGCCGATCCGGCGGCGATCGCGGCTGAGGTGGGCTTCCCCTGCGTCGTCAAGCCGCTGCGGCTCTCAGGCAGCCGGGGTGTGATCCGCGCCGACAACCCGGCGGAGCTCGCCGCGGCGTTCAATCGAACGCGGCGTATGCTGCTCGGCGACGGCGCTCACCCCGACGAGACGCAGATCCTGGTCGAGCGGTTCATCCCCGGCGTCGAGGTCGCGTTGGAGGGTCTGCTCACGGGTGGCGAACTGCGGGTGCTCGCCCTCTTCGACAAACCCGACCCGCTCGACGGCCCCTTCTTCGAGGAGACGATCTACGTCACCCCGTCCCGCCTGCCGCGGGAGGTCCAACGCGCCATCGCCCGGCGGACGGCGCAGGCAGCGGCGGCGCTCGGGCTCCGCGAAGGGCCGGTCCACGCGGAGCTGCGCGTCGACGACAAGGACGTCTGGCCGATTGAGCTGGCGGGCCGGTCGATCGGCGGGCTCTGCTCGAGCATCCTCGAGTTCGGAACGGGGATGTCGCTGGAGGAGCTCATCCTCCGCCACGCGCTTGGGCTGCCCCTCCCCTCGACCGAGCGGACCGGGGAGGCGGCCGGCGTGATGATGATCCCGATCCCGCGGGGCGGCATCCTCCGCTCGGTTGCGGGTCAGGACGCCGCCGCGCACGTCCCCGGGGTCACCGGCATCGAGATCACCGCCAAGCCGAACTACCCGATCGTCCCCCTCCCCGAAGGCGCCAGCTACCTCGGTTTCATCTTCGCCCGCGGCAAGACGCCCGCGGCGGTCGAGGCGGCGCTGCGCGACGCGCACGCCCGGCTCTCGATCCGGATCGACCCTTTGCTGAGCTTGCAGCGTACGGGAAATTCGTAGAGGAGTAGCGGACCGTGGACGCGGGGTTGAAACCCCAGGCCTGTCAGGCCCGCGTCTGGGGACTGCCTATCCCCCGCGGCAGCCGGCGCGATCTGGTGCTCATGTCAGCCCCGCGGGAGAGGACCGCGTGGAATACGGTGGCGCACCAGGCAACGTCCCTACTTCTTGCGCGCCGGCGCGCCGCCCTTGCTGCCGCCCTTCGCGCCGCCAGCACCGGGCGGGACCCAACCTTCCGGCATCCGGGCGTCTTCGGCGAAGAAGAACTCCTCCATCTGCTCGCGCAGGATCCGGCGCGTCTCCGGGTCGGCCGGATTCAGGCCATAATGGTTGATCAGGATCGTCATGTGCGGCTGCCACAGGGCGTACCCCTCGGCCGAGACATGCTCATAGATGCGCTGGCCCAGCTCACCGGGAAACGGCGGCGCCTCCAGCCCCGGCATTTCCCGGCCGAGTTTGACACACTGAACCGTTCGCGGCATCGACGCGCTCCCTTGTCTCATCGTGATCGATCAAGCGTCTTATGAAACCCGAGCCGGGCGGATCGCCCCGACCATCCCTGCTTCACCGAACGCTAGTGGACGGGCCGTCTGCTGTCAAACGGCTTGCTGGGCGGCCGGGCGGTCCCCGGTGGGCACCATGAGCGATCGCCCCACGCCCCGCGTCGTTTTCTTCGGGATGCGCTGCGCCTTCTCCGTGCCGCCGTTGGCAGCGCTGCTCGACGCCGGCCTCGACGTGCGCGCCGTCATCCTGCCGGGAGCGCCGGGCGGTGCGTCGGTCGTGGACCGGCCCGGCTCCAGCGGGACAGCCTCCCATCCCTCCCATCCAGCCGATTGGGTCCCGCAGACGATCGACGATCTCGCCCGCGCCGCCGGCGTGCCGGTTCTCCTGATGAGAGACGCCTGTCACCCCCACGCCCTCGCCACGATCGCGGCCCACCAACCCGACGTCATCGCCGTCGCCTGCTTCCCCCGGCGGCTGCGGGCGGCGCTGCTCGATCTGCCGCGACTGGGCTGCCTCAACGTCCATCCCTCGCTCCTCCCGCTAGGTCGCGGCCCGGAACCGGTCTTCTGGACGCTACGTCGGGGCGAACGGCGGACCGGCGTCACGATCCACCGGATGGACGCCGGACTCGACACCGGTCCGATCTCCCTTCAGGAGGGCATTGCTGTCCCGGAGGGGATCCGCGCGCCCGACCTGGAACGTCATCTTGCCGGGATCGGCGGCCGGTTGCTCGTGCGGGCGATCGACGACCTGGCGACCGGCCAGGCGGTCCTGACAGCCCAGGACGACGCGCTGGCGACGACCGCGCCCGTCCCGACCGGCACCGATTTCGTCGTGCCGACGAACCTGCCGGCGCGGTGGGTATTCAACTTCGTGCGCGGTGTCGCGCCGCTCGATGGTCCGCTTGAGCTGCTCGTCCTCGCAACCGGCGGGCGCTTCCGCATCGGCGACGCGCTGGACTACTCGTCAGACGGGGTCCTCGACGGTCCCATCATCCTCCAAGCCGACGAGATCATCGCCCGCTTCACCCCCGGCACGGTACGCTTTTCGCGTTCTGTCTCACCTGGCGGCGGTCGCCCGATCGACCAACCAGGCTCGTCCACGGCCACCGTGAACAGACGGGTTTCGGGTTCGGAGAGGCGCTGCGTGCTGCGCCCCATCGGCATCAACTGAAGCCAGTGGCTGTGCCGGCGACAGGTAAGCACCCGAATCCGTATACTGAGGAGCCCATTCGTGCCTCCCCGGCAAGGAACCACCGACGGAGGGTTCGCCAATGTTTCGGACGGTCCTGGTTCTGCTGGATGGCTCCCGCGAGGCTGAGATCGCCGTGCCCTACGCGGCCGACGAGGCACGGCGTCACGGCTCGGCCCTCGTGCTCCTGCGCGTCGTTCCTCGGCCGGAGCTCGCGCCGAGCCACGTTCCACACGGCGGTCCAACGCCGGCGGTGCCTCGTTGGTCCGCCGCCGAACTGGCCGCCGCCGTGCGCACGGCCGCGGCGTACCTCGACGATGTCATCCGCCGTCACGATCTGGACCCGGTCCCCGAGGTGGTGACGCCCGTCGGCGATCCCTACCTCCGCCTCCTCGCTGAGCTCGATCACCGCCCGCAGCCCCTCGTCGTGCTGGCGATGGAGGACGCCGCCGACTCGTCCGCTCAACTGCTGAACGCCACGGCGGAGCGTGTGCTCTTGGCGGGAAGCGTGCCGGTGCTGCGCGTGCGGGGCGCCCCGGCCCCGCCCCTCATCGACGCCCAGGATCTGGGCATGACCACCGCCTGGAGCTGACGGCGCGACGCCCTCCAACGTTGCGTCTTCGGGATCGGCATCCCTCGCCGGCGCCTGATGTGTTGTCGGTACAGCAGCGAGCACGCGCTCCGCCGGGCGACCGGCCACCCGCCGCTCCTCAGCAAAGCGCGGGGGTGGCATTCGTGCCACCCCCGCCTGTCTCCCCTCCCCATCTCAAGAGGGGCTGACCGATCCTCTATCGCGTGTTAGCTACGGACCCCTCGCCGGCGGAGAACGACGCCGCCGCTCATCAGCGCCAGCGCCAGCGCGACGAGAGCTGCCAGCAACACCGCGTTGCTGAGGCGGCCGGCGGAGGCGCCGACCCCTGTGCCTGGCGCCGTGGTCGTCGACGGCGTCGGCGTCTTGGTCGTGCCGCCGGTGCCGCTGGCGGTGGTGCCGCCACCGACGGCCGCCGCGACGATGTTCCCGCAGGTGACGTAGGTGCCGAGCTCGGTCGCCGACTTGTGGACATTGATGGCGTATTCGCCAGCGAGCAGGTCGCTCAGCGACTTCACGGCCGACGTCTGATCAAGTTGGACGTCGGTCTCGCTGACGCCGTTCGCATCGATATTGGCGAGCGGGTACTGCGGATTCGGGTTCAAGTTGTCGCAGGTCCCTTTATGGATGTGGGCTGGGTGATCGCCGGTGGCGCCGTTGACCTTGATCGAGACGGTCACCTTGCCGTTGCCCTTGTCGGTCAACGTGGCGGTGCCGGATACGCCGGAGCTGTTGAGCTCGTCCAGATTGATCGTCACCGCCTGGTTCTGCGCCGCCGTCGACCGTACCGCGACGAATGACGCCATCGCCAGGAGGACCAACAGGACGGCCCCCAGCCGCCCCGCGCTCGGTTTTCTCGTCCCCTGCATGTTTCGCTCCCTCCACGCATCTCCAAACGACAAAGCGATCGCGCCCCGGCCCATGCCGGCGCTCCGCGCCGCCCGGCCCCGCCACATCCCCTGATGGAACATCAGCCGCGGGCGGAGTCGATATGCCAGCGTACCGTCATCCCGCCGTTCGCGCAAGCACCCGGGTCAATGCGTTTTCGATATGCCGCGCCAATGGGGCGGGCGGACGTCGCCCAACGCAGGAGAATACACAGATTGAGGCAGTCGGCGCCAGCGAAAGCTGACAAGCTGACCGGCGCGGCTACTCCTCGCCGCGCTTGGCGCGCATGAGGTCGCGGACCTCGGCGGGGCTCAGGTTGGTCATCGGGCGGCCGATCAACTCCTCGATCCCGCCCTTGCTCTCGTAGCCGAGCTTTCGCGCCCAGCCCCAGAACGCCGTCCAGGAGTAATCTTCGAGCGCGGGTTCCCCCTCGCCGCCGGCGCGCGGGGCGACCGAGGGCCGCGCCGCGTCACGAGGTTGGGCGGCCGTCCGCTCGCGCCCCGCTCCGATGTCGATCGGCGGCGCGCCGCGCGCCGGCCCGCTCGTGCCACGCCGCTCGGGCGGCGACACCCGGGAAGGCATCGGCGTCGGCGGCGCCGCCAACGGCTCGGTCGGAGCGGACGTTTCCAGCGGTGTCGGTGTAGCCAGCGCTGCCGCGGCTGGCACCGGCGGCGGCGGTTGGACGGCCGATGGGGTTCGAACGGGGGCGCTCGCGGGAGCCGGCGCCTCCTCGTCGCCCTCGGCGAACTGAGGACTGTAGCCGAGCGCGTTCAGCGCGCGACCGATCGCCTTCGATGGAGGAGCGGCGGGACGCCCCTCCTCCATGGCCTGATCTTCCTCGGCGGCCACGGCGGCCAGAACGGCGGCGAGTTTCGTTGCCGTCTCGGCTGCGTGGGCAGCGGCCTCCGCGGCCTGTGCGGCCGCTTCGGTTGCTTTGAGTGCCGTGTCGACCAGTTCACGTAAGTAGGTTTTCACAGCCGCTCTCCCCGAACCGGACGTGCGCCGTTCGGCGCATCCGGCTCTCCGGTCTCAGGTGGCGTCTCGCGGAGTCGGTGGCTCGTTGGGAAGCCGTGCGTCGGATGATCTGCCGCCGCCTTGTCCCCGAGCCGCTCGTGCGGGTCGGGCACCCAAATCCGCCGCGCTGTGGCCGGCGTGTCACCCCTTCGTAGGCCGTCGCGGCCTGATTCCTGGAGATCGTTGCCCTGTCTCGGCGTTTCTCCGGTGCGGACCACGACGACCATGCTGCCGGCATCCGGGTATCTTGGCGTCACACCCGCCGTCGCCCTTGCAGGCTTTCCGGACGCCTTCTCCTGTTCCCGCACTCGGGCCTGTCTGACGAAGCCTGACGCCTGCGCAGCAGCCCGTCTTCGCCCCGGATGCTCGGCCGACGAGAGCCGTCCGTACGGCCATGACAGCGTCGCGTTCGGGTCGTCGCCAGCCAAAACATGCCGTCACGGACACGCCGCGCGGCGACTGAGCGGAGTATAGCGGAGCCGGGGGATCATCCCCCACGGCACTGGCCGCCGTGTACGGCCAGAACGGGCCGGTTTCCGGCAGGGCGGCGCGGGCGTGGCGCGGTCAATCAACCCGGTCGGTAGAGCTGCAGGTCGGGGATACGCGCCAAATGGCGCCGATTGAAGGTGAGCACGGTCAGACCATAGGTGAGCGCCGTGGCCGCGACGAAGAGGTCAAGGTCCGGAATCGACTCACCGCGGCGGCGCAAATACGCGCGCAACTCGGCAAACCGCTCAGCGATCGAGTCGTCAAGACCAAACATCTGGTAGCCGCTCAGAAAGTGGCGGATGGCGAGGAGGTGCGCCTGCGGATTTGAGGAGTTGAACGCCCCTTCGTAAACCTCCGCCGCCGTCACCCAACTGATCGAGATCCCACTCCCGGTGAGCCGCCTGGTGGCCGCCACCACGTCCGGACGTCCATTGAGCGCCTGGATGACCCAGTCCGCATCGAGAAGGTAGGCCATTAGGGCCGGTCGACCGATCGAGAGCCTCGCTCGCGCGCCTCGTAGAGATCGGCGATCACCTGATCGGCGTCGAGATCGCCCCAGCTTCCAGCGACCTCGTCCAGGACCGCTCGCGCCCGGTCTGGATCATAGCCAGCCCAGATGTCCTTTACGTCGTCTTCACGACTGAGCCGGTAGAGAACGCCGTCCTTGTCGAGCAGGAGCGGTTCGTTGGCTGCTTCCCGCAGCAGTTCGTCCAGGTCGCTCTCCCGTGTGATCTTGACCGTCTTAACCTCAGAAACCATGCGCTTCGTACCTCCTTCGGCATGGACGCAGCATAGCATTCCCGGCAACCCAGTCCAGATTGGGGCCGTGGATAACCCACCGCCCAGGCGAATCAGAAGCCGCCGTCCGGGGTGCCGGGCGCCGCGGCGAGCGCACTGGGTTGCTGACCCGCCGGACGACCGACCGCGACTCGACGTCCGGAGCGTGCGTCGCGGGGAAGCCGGTTACCCATCGTCGTTCCTCATCCCTGCATGACAATGGAGAGCGAGGGCCGCCATCCCTACCTTCCCTTCAGCAGGGGCGCCAGGCGCTCCTCCATCTCGGGCGGGGTGAGGACGGCGTAGCGGACGGGGCTGACCACGCCGGCGGCGCCGGGATCCCCGATCCGCCACCAGCAGAGCGCGTTGCAGTTGCGACACGCCGTTAGCGCGCTGAAGGCGGTGTGGTCTGCGATTGCGGTGCCGCCGTACCCGCGCTAGCATCGGGTGCGTCATGCCGTGACGATCGGGGTGGTGAGGATCTGGTGAGCGAGATGGGCAACGACGACGAGACGACGACGCCGTCGAGGGAGGAGCGAACGACCGAGCTCCTCGAGATGATCTGGCCCGAGACCGGGTTGCAGACGACCTCCCGCCTCCCGCGGCGGCCGAAGGATCGGCTCTCCGAGGAAGACACGATCGAGCTGCAGATCGACTTCGTGACGCTCTCGCTGACGCCGCTGGAGTTCATCCAGCTCGCGTCCTTCCTCCGCATGAGCATCGACGGCCTCCTTGACCAGCACCCGGGCTACCAGCGCGCCGTCGTTAGCGCGTTCGATATCCGTGAGTGAGTGCTGAGTGCTGAGACGCTCGGGTGTCGGAGGGGCGCAGCACGCTGCGCCCCGACCGCGGACCGACCCGTCGACCATCGCCGACCCCTTGTTCAGTCCTCAGTCCTCGATCGGTACCGCGTTGCCGTGGTCGAGCGAGGCACGGGCGGCGAGGGCGACCTGGAGGGCAAGGCGGGCATCGGCCGGGGTGGCGCGCGTGGCAGGCCGGCCGCTCGTGACGCAGTCGACGAAGTAGGCGACCTCCGCCAGGTAGGCGTCGCGCTGGTCGACGGTCACCGGCCGCGGGTCGCCCTCGTTGGGGTAGAGGATCAGGTCGTTGACGCCGGCGCCCATTTCGACGCTGCGGCCGCCGGCGCGGAAGTGGTATTCCATCGCGCCGCGCTCGCAGAGGACCTGCAACGTCGAGCTGAACGGGTAGGACTCCGGCATCATCATTCCACCGTCGACCAGGGCCGAGGCATCGCCGTAGTCGATCAGCACTTGGGTCTGGTCCCACCCGCGCGAGCGCGGGTTGGTGAGCCCGCGGGCGGTGACCGATCGCGGCATGCCGAAGACCCAGTTCAGCGCGTCGTAGTCATGGATCATCATGTCGATCACCGCGCCGCCGGTCAGCTCCGATTGGCTGAAGAGGGCCGACCAGGCGGGGAACGGCTGTCGCCGCGTGGCCAGCCCGCTGACCGGACGCCCGTATGCTCCACCGGCGACCAACCGTTTCAGCTCGACGTACTCCGGCCAGAAGCGCAGGACGTGGGCGATCATGAAGACCTTGTCGGTGCGCTGGGCCAGCGCGACGAGCGCGTCCGCGTCCTCGACCGTCAGCGCGATCGGCTTTTCGAGCAGGGCGTGCTTGCCCGCGGCGAGCGTGGCCTCCGTCGCCGACCGGTGCTCCGGGGTCGGCAGGCAGATGTCGATCGCATCGATCGTGTCGTCAGCCATCAGCCGGTCGAGGTTCTGAGTCCAGCTCGTGCCGAGTTCCTCCGCCAGCGGCGCGGCGCGCCTGCCGCTGTGGGCGAAGATGCCGGCGATCTCGACGTCGGGCAAGGCGTGGAAGGCGCGGGCATGGGTGCTGCCCATGAAGCCCGCGCCGAGGATTCCGACTCGCAGCATCGGCGGGTTTCCTTTCCGACTTGCACACGTTTTCCGGCGGTTCAATGCCGGAGTGTTGACGTGGTCGGCGGTTCAACGCCGGATTGTTGATGTGCCCGGCGTTGAACCGCCGGGCTGTTGACGTGCCCGGCACTGAAGTGCCAGGCTCAACCGACAAAGCCCCTCCGGGGCTAGCACGAGCGCGGTCGGTGCCGTTTCCGGGCGGATGGGGACGGTCGGTCAGCTCGAACGACGGCCAGAGGTTGTCCGCGGCATGGTGGGCAGCTTGGTTGTCGACGTAGCTGACGATGTCTGGAAGCGAGCGCTCGCCGAACGACAGCACGCCATACTCGGCTTGCCAGCCAAACCAACCACGTCCATCAGAGCCAGCCGAGTGGTTGAGGAGGTGACTGCTTTCGCCTTTCAGCCGCTGCACAAATTCAGCGATGGCGAGTCGGGGTGGGATCGACACGGCGACGTGGACGTGCTCTGGCATGACGCCGAACGCGTGAACGAGTGCGCCTGACTCGTGACCTGTCGCGCGGACAGACCGCTCGATCACCGCGGCACGTTCGCCGTCGATCAGCGGCTCACGCGCCTTCGTCCCCCAAACCAGGTGATAGAACAGCCGCCAAAACGTCACGCGCGCCTCCGCCCCCGCCTCGTGCTAGCCCCGGAGGGGCTTTGTCGGTTGAGCCCGGCGTTGAAACGCCGGGCATGTCAACACTCCGGCGTTGAACCGCCGGCCACGTCAACAGCCCGGCGGTTCAACGCCGGGAATCCGGGTCCTCCGGAATGAACCGCCGCACAAACGCGTACGACTCCGCCATCGCGGTGTTCACGTCCTCCAGTGACGGCCACGGCTCGCCTTGGAATTCGACCTCCACAGAGCACGGCCCGTGGAAACCGACCGCGTCGAGCGCGGCGAAGATCGGCGCAAAGTCGATCTCGCCGGAGCCGGCGGCTGGGAAGTTCCACTGGCCGGCGCCGCCGATCTGATCCTTGACATGCATGTGGTTGACGTACGGCGCGGCCGCCTCGATGTCCTCCTCCGGCCGTCTATCGCCGTAGAAGATGACATTGCCCGGGTCGTAGTTGATGCCGACGTTCGGCTTGCCGATGCGCCGGACGAGGGCGGCCGCCATCGCCCCGTGCGCCAGCAGACCGCCGTGCGTCTCCAGGCAGATCGTGATGCCGGCGGCGGCCGCCTCGTCGGCGAGCGGCCCGATCCGGGCGAAGAAGTGCTCCCGCTGCTCGTCCAGGCTGCCGCCGGACGAGGCATCGTGCCCGCCCGTGCTCGTGGTGATCATCGAGATGCCGAGCTTGCGGCAGAGGTTGAGCGCCTTCCGGAACTCGGTCACGCCGGCGTCGCTGACCAGGTCGGAGTGCCCGGACAGGCTAACCGCGGTCAGCCCGTTCTTGGCCAGCAGGTCCTTGATGTGCCCGAGCTCCTCGTCGTCCGCGTCGCGCCGGACGTGCTCGGTCCAGCCGGGCACCGACGTCAGCTCGACGCTCTTGTAACCGGCTCCGGCGATGCCCGCCAGCGCCTCTTCGAGCGAATACGTGTGGTAGGTATTGGTCGACGCCGAAAGACGATCAGCCATGGGTTCCCCCCTCCTCCTGTCCAGCCGTCATCCGTTCCGGTCGTGCCCGTCATCGCCGCTGAGACCTGCGCGGTCTCGCACGCGAGGACGTCAGCCCGCGCGCGCAGCGGCGCCATCGTTCCACCTGGCTCGAGCTCGTTCCTATTCCGTCGCGTCGAACCAGACGGTGCCCGGTTTGAACGCCATGTACTCGGAGATCATGCCGTCCTCATAGACGAAGACGACGCGGACAAACGGCGGCTCGCCGACGTCGAACGGCGGGATGGCGATTGCCTTCCCGTCCATCCACGGCTCGATGTCGGCGACCACGTAGGCGACGTGCGGCGTGTTCTTGAAAGCGTCGTCCAGATAGCTGTCCGGTTCGTAGCGCAGATACTCGATGCGCTGGGGGTGCTGATTCGGGTCGGTGACCCAAACGCGGGTCGCGGCGACGAAGTTCTCGGCGGGCTGCGGCTCCATGGCGCGCAGCCCAACGTGGTGGAACCGCCGCGTGCCTCTTGAGGGCTCGGTCATGCTGCTCCTCGCCTGAGACGGCGCCGGGCGGCCCACCCTGGACGGGTGAGCCGCCCGGCCGGCTCGTCATCGTTGTCCGCAACGGGGTGGCCGCCGCGTGCCCGCCTAGGCTCCCGCCCCCGCCGGCTGCGGCACCTTCGAGAAGGCGTCGGAGAGTTTGTAGCCGTCCGCGTCGGCCTTCACCTTCGCCTTGTCGAAGGTATTGGCGCCCTTCACGAAATCGTTCTTAATCACGTCTGCCGGCTTGACGTCCTTGGTGATCTGGCCGATCTGCTTGATCGTCGCGAAGTAGGCGTTCCAGGCGTCCATGTCGTGCCAGCCCCATCCCTGGCGCTTGGACCAGTCACCGCGGAAGACCGTCGCCAGCTCCCACAGCGACTCGACCGCGACATTCAGGTCCGGGAACGTCGCCGTCAGCGAGTCCTTGAGCTGCGGCACTTCCATGGTGATCTGGGTTGCGGCGCGCGGGTTGTGGTACCCGAATTCGAGGCCCATCGCCCAGCCCTTGAGGTACTGGGTATAGGTGTCGTGGGTCGCCGCGTCGTCGAAGTCCTTCTTGCGCATGACGAACGAGTTGGCCGGGAACTTGGAGTGCTGCAGTCCGAGCCAGTAGTCGAAATCGAGCCCGGTTGCCTTCCACTGGGCGCGCAGGCCTTCCCAGGAGAGGGCAGCGTCGCCCTGTCCCTGTTGGAGCGCCGGTCCCCAGGCCGGGATGCCGGCCGCGACGTACTTCACCTTCTTGATGTCGACGCCTTGCGACGCGAGGATCGGATCGCAGATGCTCTGCCAACCGGCGTTGCCGAGGAGGATCGTCTTCCCTTCGAGCGCCTTGAGATCGGTTGCGCCCTTGCCCTTGGGGAAGGCGAAGTCGAAGACGTCGAAGGCGCCCATCTCCCAGGCGGAGACGACCGGGATGCTCTGCTCCAGACCGAGCGAGAAGACGCCCGGCGACGGGTAGCCCATGTCCGACTGGTTCGCGTCGACGAGCTTGACACAGGCGGTCGCGTCGGCCGGGCCACCCTGGATATCGGTCTCGATGGTGCCGAAGTAGCCCATCTTCTTGGCGACCCAGTAGGGGTAATCGTCGAGGACCTGAAGGGTGCCGCGCGGGGAAACCCAGCGCACCTTCTTTCCTTCGAGGGCCAGGACGCGGGACGAGCCCAGCATCGAGAGGAGCGGGACCGAGACGCCGAGCGCCGCCGCGCGCTGCATAAATTGGCGGCGCGAGATCCTGCTGCTGGTCAGCTCATCGATCAGTTCATCGAGACGGCTCATGCGACGTTCCTCCTACCATCACGGAATCCCCCGCGGGATCCCTCCGAACGACCACACCGCCGCCGGCACCCGCCGGTCGGCTGCCTGAGTGACGTGACCTGGCCGCGCCGTTGTCTACCTCGGATCCAACCTGCTCGGGACGAAGAGCGCCACGTCGTCGACCGCGAACCCGACGTCTACCATCTCGCAACGGTGGCATCTTGTCAAACGGCGGCTGGCAACTGGCAACTGCCCAGATCGGTCCGCAACACTCCTACGCCTGCCAACTCGCCCACCGTTTGCCAATCCAAAAGAAGATCACGTAGAGGAGGACACCCATCACGGCCAGGATCACGATGATCGCCCAGAAGTAATCCATCTTGATCAAGGCCGAATAGACCGCGAGCTGGCTGCCGAGCCCGTCGGTGCCGCCGACGATCTCGGCGCCCACGGCCGTCAGCATCCCGAAGATGCTGCCGACCATCAGCCCGACGATGATCATCGGCAGCGCCAACGGGAAGCGCACTTTCGTGAAAAGCTGGAACGTGCTGGCGCCATACGACCGTGCCAGCGCGATCTTGGCCAGGTCAGTGCGCCGGAACCCGGTCGCCGAGTTGATCATCACCATCGGTCCGGCCGCCAGCGCGGTGGCGATGATGCGCGGCGAGCTACCGTAGCCGTAGCGCATCATCAGCAATGGGACGAGCGCGATGATCGGCGTCGTGACCAGGAGCAGAATGTAGGGCGTGATGATCTTCTCGGCGAAGGGGAATTGGGTGATCAGCGCCGCCAGCACCAGCCCAATCGACGCGCCGATAGCATAGCCGCTCAGCAACTCTTTCAGGGTGACCTTGAGGTGAGGCCAGAAGAGACCGAAGTGGTGGAACAGCACGCTGCCGACCTGACTCGGCCGCGGCAGCACGTACGACTTGACGCCGAAGCCCCGAATCGCCAGTTCCAACCCGCCGATTACCGCCACCGCGACGAGCGCGATGACGAGGGCCTCGGCCCCCGACTTGGCGAATCCGACATTCGTCAAGGCGGACCAATTGCTCAGGCCGACCTCGCCCGGTTGCTCCGTCCCGGCTTGCTTCCCAAACGTCGGGATCGTTTCGCGCAGATCGGTCGCCATTCAGCGGACTCCTCGTTCGTCGCCGTCGTCGTGTAGCCAACCCACCGGCGAGATCAAAGCTCCATGCCGACGCGCGCCTCGCTCGCCGCGCCCGGCGTGTAGGCGCCGTGGATGATCGTGTTCTTGATCGCCAGGATGATCTGGATGAACTCCGGGCTGAAGGTCTGGTCGATCGTGCGCGGGCGCGGCAGGTCGATCGGGAAGACGTGCGCCAGGCGGCCTGGCCGCGGCGTCAGCACGACGACACGATCGGCCAGGAAAATCGCCTCCGTCACGTTGTGGGTGACGAAGACGATCGTCTTGCCCGTCTCCATCCAGAGCTTCTGAATCAGCAGGTTCATCTCGTCGCGCGTGAAGGCGTCGAGGGCACCGAACGGCTCGTCCATCAAGATGACCGCCGGGTCGAACGAGAGACAGCGGACGATGCTCACCCGCTGCTGCATGCCACCGGAGAGCTCCCGCGGCATCTTCTTCTCGAACCCGGTCAGCCCGACCTCGTCGATCAGCCGGCGGACGCGCTCCTGGTACGGCTTCGCGTCGAGCTTCTTGATCTCGAACGGGAAATGGATGTTCTGCCAGAGGTTGCGCCAGGGCAGGAGGTTGGCATCCTGAAAGATCATCCCGATTTCGGGTCGCGGTCCCGTCACCGGTGTCCCGTTGAGGACGATCTGCCCCCCCGTCAGGTCGTGCAGACCGGACATCGCCCAGAGCAGCGTGCTCTTGCCGCAGCCGGAGGGGCCGAGAATGCAGACAAATTCGCCCTCGGCGACCTCGAGCGAGAGGTCTTCCAGGGCATGCACGGAGCCGGTTTGGGTCTTGTAGTACTTGGTGGCGTGATCGACCGTCATCGCCGCCGGTCGCGGCGATGTCGCCGAACCGTTGCTGCCGACCCGAGCATGGGTCGGTGCGCCGTGCGCCGTCGCCGCGGGTTGCTGGACCACAACCGCTCCTCTCGCCTCGGATAGGTTCGGCCATCCGGCCGGATGCGACGCATCCCGGTCTCGGGCATGGACAACCGGACGGATTGACCGCCACCGCGGGCGTCGCTGCCCGCCGGCGGGCCGTCCCCTCCCCCCATGGCTAGGCCGAACGTCCGCAACGCGCGCATTCTAGGCGCGGTCCAGAAGGGTGTCAACAATGTGGGGTCTTCCGCACTTTTGGTGAAGGGCTTCGTCGCTCCAGAAGGGATGGGAGGCGACCGATGATACCACGCACGGCCGCCGGTCGCCTTCACCAAATCCACGGGAGAGCCCCCATGTCGTGGCGAGGTGTGATCCGGTGGCGTTTCGGATTGCGTAGTGTGGTACGGGCGACCGTCAGTCGGTCGTCGCGGTCGGCAGCGGAAGGAGCAGGACATGCACATCCGGATCATCACGGGCCAGGCCCAGCCGGGACAAATCGACGAACTGGCCCGCCAGTGGAGGGACCTCTTCGGGGCGCGATTGCGGACGATGCCGGGGTTTCGCCACGGCCACTTCGCCGGCGACCGCGCCACCGACACCGTCGTGGGCGTCACGCTCTGGGACGCCGAGCCCGACCACGCGCTCATCCAGCGTTACCTGCAGGAGTTCATGGCGCAGGCGGGGCACCTGGTCGCCGGTCGGCCGCAGGCTGCGGTGTACGAGGTCCTGGCCGAGGTCTAGCGCCCGTCGCACGCCTCGTCAGAACATGCTGGCTCTTCCGCCGTCTCGGTGAACGGCGGTTGTGACCCGCGACGGGTCGTGGTCGACCGACCGCGAGTTCACCCACCAGTTGCCGGCTTCACCAACTTGGCGGGAGAGCCACAATGTGCCACGGAAGGAGGAGCAAATCACCGAGGAGCCTACCTCTCAGTAGCGGTTGTCGCGGCGATGGAGCACACATGTCATTCGGAACCGGCTTGCCCAAGGGAGCATCTCATGGCCATCCAGGACCTGACGAGGGGCATCCTCCAGGACGAATCGTTTGTCGAGGCGCGGGCCTTCCTGGCCGAGCAAGGGATCGATCCGGATGATGAGGATACCTGGTCCATCTGCTCTGTCCGTGTCGGAATGGGCACCAGGGGCAGCCGCCCGGGCGCGGGGCTCAAGACCCCGCGCTCAACTTACGAAGCCGGCTAAAGACCGGCTGAGAACGGGGCGCCGGCCGAGCAGCAAACTTCCCGGATGCACCAGTTACAGGCTGTCCGGAAAGTGGCGCTTCGCGCCCCATCAGGCAGGC
>JRHI01002038.1_pt1 | contig 15005 bp, 12 predicted proteins | sample 215371 | NCBI WGS metagenome assembly JRHI01 (sample SAMN02929681, study PRJNA255918) | sediment metagenome | biome: cave system; feature: Ice Cave; material: Sediment; isolation source: sediment from deep within a dark volcanic ice cave with no known source of... ...
GAGCCGACGTCGATGATCTGGGCACTGCGGTGGGGGCCGACCATGAAGCGGGCGACCTCCTCGAGCGGGGTCTGTGTGGCCGAGAGGCCGATCCGCTGGAGCTCGCGCGGGCAGAGCTCCTGGAGGCGCTCGAGGGTAAGCACGAGATGGGCGCCGCGTTTGGTGGCGGCCACAGCGTGGATCTCGTCGAGGATCACCGCTTCGGCGGTGATCAGGATCTCGCGGGCGCGGGAGGTGAGCATGAGGTAGAGCGACTCGGGGGTGGTGATCAGGATGTCGGGCGGATGGCGGAGCATCGCCGCCCGTTCGCGGGGCGGCGTGTCGCCTGTGCGGATCCCTACCTGTACATCCGCCCGCAGGCCGCGGAGCGGGACACGGAGGTTGCGCTCGACGTCGTAGGAGAGCGCCTTCATCGGCGAGACGTAGATCAGCCGCGTGCAGTGGGCCGCCGCCGGGTGTGCCGCCCGCTCGGCCACCAGCCGGTCGAGCGCCCAGAGGAAGGCGGCCAGCGTCTTGCCCGATCCGGTCGGCGCGCAGATCAGGACGTTCTCGCCGGTGGCGATCGCCGGCCAGGCCTGCGACTGCGCCGGAGTCGGGGCCTCGAAAGCCGCCTCGAACCAGTCGCGAACGAGGGGGGTGAAGGCGGCGAGCGGCACCGCGCTCGACGTTAGCGCACTGCGGAGGGACTCAGAGACCGTCGGGGTGGCGCACGGTGAACCCCTCGCCGGAGCGCTGATCGGACTGCCAGCGCGTCCCGGCTCCGCTGCGTCCGCTCGTGTCGAAGCGCAACCCGGCGACGATCATGTAGATGTGGCCGGGGTTGGCGTAGATCGTCACCCAGGTGCCGAGCCCGGCTGCGCCCCAGCCCTCGAAGTCGCCGGAGGCCATCGCCTCGGGGAGCAGGCCGGCGCCGTGGAGGGCGAAGGAGACCGAGCCCGAGCAGTCGTAGCCGGCGTCCGTGAAGCTACCGTGGCCGCCGCCATAGATGTACGGCTTGGTGGCGATGCGATTGCCAGCGGCGATGATCGCCTGCACGACCGCAGGGGCGCTGGCCGGTGCCACGGCGAGGCCGTCGGCGCCGATCGTCGCCTTGACGCCGGGGGTGACGGCGACGATCTGCTGCTCGCTCGGCACTACCGCGCCGCCGGTAACGCTCGAGACGGCGGCCACGGCGCTCCCCTGGAGGACGACGTCGCGCAGCGCCTTGACGAGCACCGGCGTCACCGTGGTGTTGACCGGCAGCCGCTGGGCGCGCTCGAAGCCGCGCACGGCGCGCCCGGTCGCGCCGCCGAACACGCCGTCGAGCCCGGTCGGCTGACCGGCTCGGCTGAGGAAGTCCTGGAGCATTTTGACGTCATGCCCACGCTGGCCGGGGAGCAGCGGCAGGCGGTCGCCGAGACTCATGTTGCGCGGCTTCGGGGCCCGGGCGCCGGCCGCGGGCGCCGCGAGCGCTGAAACCGCCACCACGGCGAGTACTGCAAAGAAACGCGAGCGTGGCATCGAACCTTCTCTTTCGGACGCCTACGGGGTTAGCTGACGGACTCGCGCAGAAAGAGCAGCGCTACGCCGCAATGCGGCGATTCGCCCCTGAGAGGCCGCTCGCGCGGCGATCCCAAGTGGTTCCCCCGATCCCCCGTGGAGGGGATTCGGCTGGTCTGGACGCGCTGAGCGTAGCGAAGGCCATCGACGCGTGCTCCGCCGGCACCGTCACCGACGGAGGGCGGGGGCCGCCGGGCCGCTGATCCGCGATCCACCCGGCGCGCGTTTACCCCCGTAGGGGCGACGGTTATAAGGTGGCAGCGGTCATCGAACTCAGCTACGAGAGGACGGCGGAAATGCCGGTTGGGGATTCTCACCTTGCATTCGCCGAGGCGGCGGCACAGGACGGCATCGCCTTCAGCAACATCGAGGCGCTCACCTGGCTCACCGAGCTCGGGCCGATCACGCTCGAGGACATCGCGGAGGACCCGCCGGACGGCGCCGATCCGGCGGCGCTGCTCGAGGCGGCCGAGGCGCTGCAGGCGATCTACGAGGAGCTCGGCGGCGACATCGACGTCCTCTACTCGTGCCGGGCAACGCTCTACCTCCCGGTCGACCTCGTCCACAAGCCGACGGGCACCATTGTCGAGATCGACGAGTCGCACCACTTCACGTCGTTTCGCCTCAAGTCGCTCGATTCCTACCCGCCCGACGCAAAGCTCGGCTTCGATGCGGACGCCTACCGCGAGCTGTGCCGGACGTGGGCGCCGAAGATGGACGCCTTCAACCGCAACCTCGCGGGCAAGGGGTTCGGCATCGGCGGGGTCCAGCGGCAGCGCGCCTACCACGACTCGCTGCGCGACCTTGGCGCGCCCGCGATGGGCCGCCCGCCGGTCGTACGGATCGTCGCGCTCGACGCCGACGGCGCCGCGGCTTACCAGCGCGAGCGCGAATCGCTGCTGAGCCTCCTTGGCGCCGCTCACTGAGGGCTCGCGCCCTCCAGGCCCGCGAGCTCGCGCGCGCGCAGCAGCACGGCGTCGGTCATCTCCGCCGTAAGGCGGCCCGTGAACGTGTTCTGCTGGCTGGGGTGGTAGCAGCCGAGCAGCGGGCCGTGACTCGCGCCGTGGCCAAAGCGCGGGCGCGGACGCGGGATCTCTGCGCCGCGCCGGGCGAGCAGCGTCAGCGCCGCATCCCAGGCGAAGGCGCCGAGGCAGACGATCACCACCACCTCGTCGAGCAGCTCGAGCTCGGCCAGGCTCCAGGCCATGCAGGCGTCGCGCTCGGCCGGAGTCGGGCGATTCGCCGGGGGAGCGCAGCGGACGGCGGCCGTGATCCAGCAGCCGCGCACGGCCAGGCCGTCGCCCGGTGCGGTCGAGGTCGGCTGGTTGGCGAAGCCGGTGCGGTGGAGCGCGGCGAACAGCCAGTCGCCCGACCGATCGCCGGTGAAGATGCGCCCGGTCCGGTTGGCGCCGTGGGCGGCCGGAGCGAGGCCGAGGATCAGCACGCGAGCAGCCGGGTCGCCGAAGCCCGCGATCGGACGCCCCCAATACAACTCGTCGGCGTACGCCGCGCGGCGCACCAGCGCGACCTGCTCGCGCCAGGCGACGAGGCGCGGGCAGCGCTGGCACACGGTCACCTCCGCCTCGAGCCGATCCAGGCCGCTCTGGCGTAGGCTCTCACGCATGTTCGCGCGCTCCCCCTCGCTGATCGTGCTCGTCTTGGTGGGCTCCCTCGCCGGTTGCGGCGCCGCAACCAAGTCGGCGACGAAGTTTCACGGCGAGGAGGCGAAGGTTGCGAGCGCGATCGACGCGCTCTCGAACGCCGCCGCCGGCCACGACGCCGCGAAGATCTGCAACACGATCTTCGCCCCGGCCGTCAGCGCCAAGCTCAAGGGGGCCGGCGGGACCTGCCCGAGCGTGGTCGGCAAGCAGCTCGACACGGTCGACACGTTCAACGTTACCGTGCAGCGGGTGACGATCACCGGCGCGAGCGCCCAGGCGCGGGTCACGAGCACCAGCAACGGCAAGGACCACACCGACACGTTCAGCCTGCTGCGCCTGCCCGACGGAAGCTGGCGCGTCGCCTCGCTGCTCTAAGGGCTCGGGCGCGCCCAGACGCCACCGGAGGCAGCGGTAATTCTCGCGCGAGCCTACGGGTTCGTCCCTAGCCGAGCGCCGTGCCGTACTGGCGCCGGTAGTAGTCGCGGTAGGCGCCGGACCGGATCGGCTCCCACCACCAGGCGTTCTCGCGATACCAGGCGACCGTCCGCTCGACCCCCTCCTCGAAGCGCGTCTGCGCGCTCCAGCCGAGCGCCCTGACCTTCTCCGAGCCGAGCGAGTAGCGCCGATCGTGACCGGGTCGGTCGGTCACGTAGTCGAGCAGCGACTCGTCGCGCCCGCAGAGGGACAGGATCCGGCGGACGACCGTGAGGTTTGTGCACTCGTCCGGGCCGCCGACGTTGTAGGCCTCGCCGCGGGTGCCGCGCTCGAGCACGAGGGCGATCGCTGCGGCGAAGTCCTCCACGAACAGCCAGTTGCGGACCTGGAGGCCGTCGCCGTAGACCGGGAGGCGGTCGCCGGCGAGGGCGTTGAGCACCATCAAGGGGATCAGCTTCTCCGGATACTGGTAGGCGCCGTAGTTGTTTGATCCCCGGCAGATCACCGTGTCCAGCCCGTAGGTCTGCTGATAGGAGCTGACCAGGAGGTCGGCCCCGGCCTTGGTGGCGCTGTAGGGGGAGGAGGGATCAAGCGGCGAGCTCTCCGTGAAGGAGCCCTCGGCAATCGAGCCGTACACCTCGTCGGTCGAGACCTGGAGGTAGCGCAGACCCCGCCGGCGGGCGGCTTCAAGCAGCACGTACGTCCCCTGGGCGGCCGTGCGGACGAACGCGTCGGGCTCATCGATCGACCGGTCGACGTGCGACTCGGCGGCGAAGTTGACGATCGCCTCGACGCCGTCGAGCGCCGCCTCGACGGCCGCCGGGTCCTCGATCGCCCCGTGGTGGAAGGAGAAGCGCGCGTCGGACGCGAAGTCGTGGAAGTTCTCCCGCCGGCCGGCGTATGTCAGCTTGTCGAGGACGACGATCTCGTCGTCGCTGCAGCGCAGCCGCAGCCGGACGAAGTTCGAGCCGATGAACCCGGCGCCGCCGCAGACGAGCAGCCTCATCCGCGCCCCACCGCCGCGAGGTAGTCGGCGACGCCCTGCTGCCACCGGGGGAGGACGATCGGGTCGTCGCGTTCGGTGCCGAGCACGCTCCACGGCGGCCGCCGCGCCGGCCGGGCCATCTCGGCACTGGTGGCCACCGCGACCCGGATCTCGAGCGACGCCTGGACGAACCCCTCGACGGCCAGCGCGTTCCAGGTGCAGTGCCCGGCGCCGGCGATGTGATGGATCCCGCCCGCCCCGCGCTCGGCCACCTCGACCAGCGCCGGTGCGAGATGACCGGTAAAGGTCGGGCAGCCGACCTGGTCGATCACCACCGCGACCTCCTCGCGCCCGCTGTCGGCCAGGCCGAGCATGGTGGCCACGAAGTTGGCGCCGCCGGCCCCGAAGAGCCAGGAGCTCCGGACCACGGCATGGTTGGCGAGCTCGTCGAGGACGGCCTGCTCGCCGGCGAGCTTGGTCCGTCCGTAGGCGGAGACCGGGCCGACCCGGCTCGACTCGAGGTAGGGCGTGGTTGCTTGGCCATCGAAGACGTAGTCGCTCGACACATGGACGAGCTGAATCCCGGTGTCGGCGCTCGCCCGGGCGAGGATCCCGGCGCCGCGCCCGTTGACAGCGTGCGCCGCCGGCTCGTCGGTCTCGGCGCCGTCGACGTCCGTCGCGGCGGCGCAGTTGACCACGGCGTCGGGTCCGACGGCCGCCAGCGCAGCGGCCACGGCGGCGGCGTCGGTGATGTCGAGCTCGGCACGGGCCAGACCGACGGCGTCGTGGCCGCGGGCGGTGGCCGCAGCCACCACGTCCTGGCCGAGCATGCCGGCGGCACCTGTGACCAGCAGGCGCATCACGGGATCGCGATCTCCGAGTTGTCGCCGACCATGAAGCGGTAGGCCCGCGGCTGGAGGCGGTCGCGGGCGATCCGCACGTTGCGCCCGAGCAGCGAGGACTCCATCCGCCCGTGCAGATCGCAGACGGTGGAATCCGCGAGCAGGATCGAATGCTCGACCTCGGCGCTCTCGATCGTGCAGCGCTCGCCGATCGCCGTGTAGGGCCCGACGTAGGCATCGGTCAGGCGGGCGCCGGCGCCGATGATCGCCGGGCCGCGGACCGTCGACCGCTCGAGCCGTGCGCCGGCCTCGATCACGACGCGCCCGTCGACCTGCGAGTCGACCAGCTCGCCCTCGACCCGCGTCTCGATCGTGTCGAGCACGAGGCGGTTGGCTGCGAGCATGTCGTCGAGGCGGCCGGTGTCCTTCCACCAACCGCGCACGATGTGCGGCTCGACCCGGGCGCCGTGGTCGACGAGGTACTGGATCGCGTCGGTGATCTCCAGCTCGCCGCGCGGGCTCGCCGCGATCGACCGTGCGGCGTCATGGACAGCGGCCGTGAACATGTAGACCCCGACCAGGGCGAGATCCGACTTCGGCTCGGCCGGCTTCTCGGCGAGGCGCACGACCCTGCCTTCCTCGAGCTCGGCGACGCCGTAGTTCTCGGGATCGGGGACCGGCGTCAACAGGATCAGCGCATCGGGCTCCCCGGCACGGAAGCTCGCCACGAGATCGGTGATGCCGCCCTGGAGGAGGTTGTCGCCCAGGTACATGACGAACGGATCGGCACCGAGGAAACCCTCGCCGGTCAGCACGGCGTGGGCCAGGCCGCGCGGCTCGTCCTGGACGATGTAGGTGATCCGGGCGCCGAAGCGCACGCCGTCGCCGACGGTCTCGCGGATCTCCGCGCCGGTCTCCGGGGCGATGATGATGCCGATGTCCTCGATCCCGGCGGCGACGATCGCCTCGATGCCGTAGAACAGCACCGGCTTGTTGGCCACCGGGACGAGTTGCTTTGCACTGGTGTGCGTGATCGGGCGCAGGCGCGTGCCCTTGCCGCCGGAGAGGATCAGGCCCTTCATCGCGCGGCAGCCTACTCGGGAAGCTCGGCGCGGCTCGGCGCAACCGCCGGGCCCCGCTGCGCCGCGTGCAGCCGGCCAGCCGCAGCGAGCACCGCGGCCCGGGCCTGCGGCGGCTCGAGCACGACCGCGTCGCCGGCCTCCTTGAGCACCTCGCGCACGAGCCAGTCGACCCCGGCGAAGCTGAGTTCGACAGTGATCGACCCGTCGGCGTACTGCCCGACCAGCTTGCGCTGCTCGCGCGCCCAGCGCGCCCGCTCGGGCGAGATCCAGACTCTGGCCGAGGCTGACGCCGGGACGTTGCCGGTGCGCGGCCAACCGTCGAGATCAGCCGCCGGGTTGACGTCCGGTCGTGGCTCGAAGTGCTCGGCGCAGACCTGCGCCCGCTTGATCCGGTCGAGGCGGAAGTGGCGCATCGCCTGCTTGGCGGGATCGTAGGTCGCCACATACCAGCCCTCGCGGCCGTTGATCAGCGCATACGGCTCCACGCGGCGTTGGGAGAACTCGTCCTCGTTCTCCTTGTAGTAGTCGAGCTCGAGCAGCTGGCGGGCGGCGATCGCCTGCGAGACGACCCGGGCGACCCCGGAATCGTCGCCGGCCGACTCGGCGACCTGGAGGCCCTGCTCCATCGGGTCCTCGCCGAGCGCGGCGACGATCTTCTCGCGGGCGCTGGTCAGGGAGCCTTCGGGGATGTGCTCGCCGATCAGGTCGATCGCCGCGACCAGCGCCTTGGCCTCGACCGGCAGCAGCCGGGCCGGGCGAGCGAAGTTGTCGCTGTAGGGCTCGGGGTCGACCTCGATCGTGCCGTCGTCGTGAACCTCGGCGTACAGGACGTACGAGCCGCCGCCGAAGTTGACGACGTTGAGCACGCCGACGTCCTCGCGCAGCTCGGCCTCGGTGATTTGGAGCCGGCGGAGCAGCTCGAGCACCTCGAGCCGAGCACCGGCCCGGCCGGCCTGGATCAGGATCGACGCGAGCGTGACGAGGCGCGCGAAGCGCTCCGGGCGGATCACCGACTCGGCGCGGGATGCACTCGTGCGCGAATCGCCGTTGCGGCCAGGCGTTCCGGCGACGCCGCCCAAGTCCTCCACGCCCGCGCGTTCGAGCAGCCTGGCGCTCGTCGGCTCGTCGATCCCGGCGGCGTGGCAGGAGACGAGCAGCTCCACGCGCCGGCGGAGCTCCTCGACCAGCTCGGGCGGCCCGAGAACCCGGGCGTGCTCGCCGAGGCCGAGCACCCAGGAAAGGAGCTGGCGGTCATTCCCGTACTCGGTCAGGAACACACGGTCGCCGCCGGTCCCGCTCCCGGGCGGGGGGGCCGCCAGCTCACCGTAGCGACCGAAGTGGCGCTCGACCTGCCAGGCGACGCGCTCGGCGATCAGGATCTCGGCGGTGGCGATCGTCTCGCCCGACTGCCACTCGGCGCGGTTCGCATAGGCCCGCGGATCGAAGTCGACCGGCCGCTTGAAGTCGCGCTCAGCCTTCGTGGCGTAGGCGACGCGGCCGCGGATCCGCGAGAGGCGGAACACGCGCAGGGCGCCGCGGTCGTGGGCCAGGCCGAGCAGGTAGAACTGCCCGCCACGGTAGAGAAGGTGGTACGGGTCGACCTTGCGCGAGCCGACCGCGTCGCGTTCCATCGTGTAGTAGTCGAACGCGACCGTCTTGTGGCGGAAGATCGCAGTCTCGATCTTGACGAGCCGCTGGGAGAGGTCGTGGCCGCCGGCGGATCCGGTGATCCCGAGCGCAACGCCCCGCTGCTCGGGGGCGTCGAGCGGACTCGGCCGCCCCCAGGTGATCTGTGCCAGGGCGAGCCGGAGCGGCTCGGCGTAGGCGAATTTGCCGTCGAGCAGCGACAGCGCAGTCGCCAGCGCCGCTAGCTCGGCGTCGGTGAAGGCGATCGCCGGGAGGTGGAAGTTCTCGGGCGCGAGCGAATAGTTCTCCTGCTCGGCAACCCCATCGATCGGCTTCTCGACCGTCAAGGGGATGCGCAGCGCCTCGAGCTCCGAGCGGTCGGCGTAGAAGCGCCGGGCGAACGCGTCCTCGTTCATCCCGCTGTATCCCTCGACGTCGCGCTTGATGTCGAGCGCGGTGACCGGGCGGCGCTCTGCGACGAGGTAGGAGATCAGCGAGAGCTGGCGGATCAGCTTCTCGGTGTCCTTGGCCATCCCCCGCCAACGATAGAGCGCGATTGGGTCGCCCGTGCCCAAACGCGCCCCGCCGGGCCGTTGGTGCCCCTAATTGGGGCGGAATCCTCGACCGGTCAGGCCGCCTCCTTGTGCTCCTCATCGGTCGAGCGTCCGCGCGAGCCGAAGAACGCCCCACCGCCGAGCGCCCGGTCGAAGCTCGACCAGCGCTGATCTTCGGCCAACTGCTTCTCGATCCGGTCGAAGCTGCCGAGGCGGCCGCCGAGGTTGTCGATCATGTGGACGAGCGTCGCCTCGCGCGTGCATGGCACGACCGGGCTGCCATGCTCGAGCGAGCCGTGGTGGCTGAGAATGATGTGCAGCACCGCCTGCGCGAGCCCGGGCGGGAAGCCGTCGAGCTCCTCGATCGCCCGCCGGACGCGGTAGTAGCCGAGCGGGATCTCGCCCTGGAGGCGCCCGTCGTCCGACATCGCGATCGCGTGCGCCTCCGTCACGTACGCATCCAACTTGCCGATGTCGTGCAGCAGCGCCCCGGTGACCGCGACGTCCCGATCGATGCCGGGGAACGTCGCAGACGCGGCGCTGACCGCCTCGGCGACCGTCAGGCAGTGCTCGAGCAGGCCGTGACGGTAGGCCTGGTGATAGTGCTTGGCGGCCGGCGCCACGCGGTAGGCGGCCCAGATCTCCGACCGCTCGCCGAGCAGGAATTCGAGGAGGCCCCGCAGATGCGGATTCTGGATCGTCTCCACCAGGTCGCGGACGGCCGCCTCCATCTGTCCGACCTCGCGCGACGGGCCGTCGAGCAGATCATCCAGATCGAAGCTGCCCGGCCGGGCAGCTCGCAGCGCGCGGAGGTTGATCTGCGCGCCATAGTTCGGGTGCACCGAAAAGCGGCCGATGACCCTCACGGGCTCGCCCGGGCGCGCGAGCACTGCGGCCTCGGCGACCCCGTCCCAGACCGTCGCCTGGACCTGGCCGCTGCGATCGCCGAGCGTCAGCTTGAGGAAATCGCCGCCATCCCGCCGGGCGCGCCCCTCGACCGCCCGCACGAGCAGCACCTGGTCGAGCTCGAGGCCGGTGGTGAACTCGCGGATCAGCATAGAGCCACGGTAGAGATGGCCGCGGACGGACTTGCGGGACGGGCCGCGGGGGGCCCGCGCAGATTAGACGCGGGCCCTAGGCTGCGCGCGTGGACCGCATGAAGGAGCGCGCCGGCGTGGTGGTCCTCCTCGGCTGCGCGGCGACGATCCTCGCCGGGACCCTCGCGCGCAGCGCCGGCCACAGGTGGGGTGTGCCGCTGGCCCCCTTCTTCGCCACGTGGAGCCCCCGGGTCGACCTTGCCGCCATACCCGCCGTGGCGCTGTTCGCCGTGGCGGTACTGCTCACCCCGGCACTCTTGCGCCATCCCGCGTCACCGGCAGCCTTCGGGGTCGGCGCGCTCGCCCTCGGCCTGGTCCTGCGACTCGCGCTCGCGGCGGCCCGCGGCGGCCCGGCGCGCTGGAGCGCCGTGTTCGGCGGCGACCCGGAGGCCGCGCACGAATACCTGCCGGCGCTCCCCGCGCTAGCCGGCGGCCTGCACCCGTTCCTCGCCCACTTCGCCGCGCTCGCGCCGCAGCTCCCGACCCACGCCTCGGGCCATCCCCCCGGGATGCTCGTGGCGCTCCACCTCCTGAGGATCGACACGGCCACCGGCATGGCGGCGCTCTGCATCCTCGCCGGCGCCTGTGCGATCCCGCTGACCTACGCGCTCGCCCGGGCACTCGGCAGCGGCGAGCGGACCGCCCGTGTCGCGGCGCTTTTCTTCGCCTTCGCCCCGTCGGCCCTGCTCTACGGGGCGACCTCAGCCGACGCGCTCTACGCCACGCTCGGCGTCGCCGCAGCCGTCGCGCTGATGCGGCGCGGCCGTCGCTGGGCCATGCTCGGGCCGGCGGCGCTGGCGATCGCCTCCTTCTTCTCGTTCGCGCTACTCGGGGTCGGGGCGTGGGTCGTGCTCATCCAGCTCGTGCGCGGCGAGCGCGCCCGCGCCGCCCGCACCGCCCTTGGTGCCGCGATCGGCGTCCTCGCCTTCTACGCGCTGCTCTACGCGGCCACCGGCTTCGACGTGATCGCCACGTTCCACGCACTCTCGCGCGACTACCGCACCGGAATCGCGAACATCCGCCCCTACGCGTTCTGGCTGTTCGGCTCGCCCGTCGCCTACCTCGTCGCGCTCGGCCTCCCGCTCGCCTGGCTGGCGGCACGCGCGCTCGCCGCCCGTGAGGCCGCCGCGCTGGCGCTCGCTGTGGTACTCGCGATCTCGGCGCTGCTCGGCTTCACGAAGGCCGAAACCGAGCGGATCTGGCTCTTCCTCGTGCCGTTCGCCTGCATCGTCGCGGCCGGCGTCGTGTCCGAGCGGCGCCTGCGGCCTATCAGCGCACTGCTCGCGCTCCAGGCGTTCACCGTCGAGCTGCTCGTGTTCACGGTCTGGTGAGATCCCGGTAGAGCACGGCGTTGCGATCGCCCGGCGCCCCGGCGAAGTCCTGCGGGCGACCGCCCGCGACGTCGAGGTAGGCGAGCTCCCGCGCGGTCGCTCCGAGGCCCCGGGAGTCCGGCCCGTCGAGGTGGTCGAGCATCCACGTCTCGAGCGCGACTCCGCGCGCGGTCTCGATCACCCGTAGCGCCCGGCACTGCTGCGGATAGTCGACGAGCGAGCCGGTGCTGATCAGCCAGTACCCGCCGTTGGGTCCGCGACGCGGCCTGATCCGGTTGTGGTGGGTATGCCCCCAGACCGCCGCGAGCACGCGCGGCGAGCGATCGAGCTCAGCGAGCAGCGCGGCGCCGCCCGCGCTCGAGTCGAGCGGTTGATGGGAGACGACGATCACCGTGCGCGCGCCGGCCGCGGCCAGCTGGGCGGCGAGCCACGCCGCCTGACCGGACACGACGACCCCCCCGGAGCCACCAGCCCGGCGTACGAGGTCGAGCACGATTACGCGCACCGCCACGCCGACGTCGAAGAAGTAGTCGAGCCGGCTGCCCCTCCCGCCGAGCGAGCTCGCCCCGCGCAGGAGTCCGAGCGCCTCCTCGGGCGCGAGCTCGGCCCGCGCCGGGTCCGCCGGGACAGTGACCGAGCTCGCGTGCAGCAGCCGCGAGGCGAGCTCGTTGATCACCGCCGGGTCGCCGAGGCCGTCAGGCGAGGCGGACGAATCGCCGACCGCCGCCGCGATGTGGCCCGGGAGATCCGGCGGCAGCTCCCAGACCGCCCGCGTCCCGACGGCGATCGCCCGCGTCAACGGCGTCGGCGGCAGCACCCCGGCGACGAGCAGGTCATGGTCGCCGAGCACCGGGTACCACGGCGCCCGGGCGCCGACACTCGAGAACGGCGACACCGCGGCGGCGAGCAGGCCCGGGTGGCGCGGCGCGTCGAGATCGGGCCGGTAATAGAGCGGATCGTCGTTCGCTGCCTCCTGCACGCCGCGGTACGCCGCGCCGCCGCTACCCGCGCGCACCGTCCCGCCGCGCAGGACAGCTAGGGCCCAGTCGAGCTCGTTGCCCTGCGCGTTGTCGATCAGGTCGCCGCCCTGGATGACCGCATCCGGACGCAGCGCCGCGATCGACCGCAGCGCCCCGGCGAGCACCTGCGCCGTGAGCGTCTCGTGCGGCCTGAACGTCGAGCCGAACGGCGGACCGAGCCGGGCGAGGAACGGGACCCGCGCCGGGGACTGGGCGTCGAGCAGGTGGGCGTCCGTGACGTGGGCGAGCGTCGCGAGAACCCTTCGGCGGGGGCTGGCTGGAGCCAGCTCCGTCCGCCCCAGAAATGGCTCACCCGGACCGCGGCTCAAGACCCCGGAGCCGTCGCGGTCGACCCACCGGCCGCGCAGCGTCGAGCCATCCGGCGCCGGCGCGCGCGTCGCCTCCCCGCCCGCGCAGCCCGCAAGCAGGAGCCCGGAACCGAGCGCCGCCGTCCGCACGAGGTCGCGGCGGGTCAGCACCACGCTCAAGTGCTCCCCGCGAAGACGGCGCCGCGCAAGGCCTGACGGGCGACCCAGGCGACGGCGAGCCCGCCGATCGCAGCGAGGCCGGCGAGCAGCACGCCGATCTCAGCGGCATCCGCCTGCAGCGGGATCGACGCATACCCCGCGGCGATGTTCGACATCACCGGTCCGAGCACGCGGCGCTCGAGCACCACACCGACGAGCGCAGCCGGCGCGATCACCCCGATCGCCGCGCCGGCGAGCAAGCGGGCGACCGCGCCCGGTCCGCCGCCGCACGCCCGCAGCACGCCGATCGTCGTGCGTCGTTCCTGCGCGGTCAGGGCGAGGGCCTGGACGAGGGCGTAGAGGCAGACGAACCCGTCGACCACCGCGATCGCACGGAGGATGGCCGTCAGCGCCGCGACCAGCGCCGTGCCCTTGCCGAGCGCCGCGGAAGCCGCGCTCGTGCTCACACCGATCGCCGCGAGCCGGGCCGTGACGTCGCTCGGGCTGGCACCGGGCGCCAGGACGACGGCGATCTGCTCGGGCGCGCCCGGGTCGGCGGAGAGCAGCGCCGCCGCGCCGATGAACGCCGTGCGCCCGTCATGGTCGAGCGAGCTGACGATGCCGGCGACCCGCACCCGGCGCTCGAGGCCGCCGGGGAGCTGTAGCGCGAGCGTCGAGCCGACGTGCAGCGCGAGCACCTGTGCGAGCCCCGCCCCGACCTCCGCCTCGTCCGACCCGCGCAGGCGCCGACCGGAGACGAGCGGCGGCGCTTCGAACGTCGTGTGGTCGCCCGGATAGGCGACGACGTCGATCGTCTCGCCGAGGGAGAACGAGTCGAGCGCGGTTACCTCGAAGCGCGGCGCAGCGGCGGCGACGCCGCTGACGCGGGCGACCTCGGCGGCGCGCGAAGCCGGCCCGGCCCCGGCAAGGGCGTAGCGGCGGCCGAGCGCCCCCGGGTCGTTGCGCAGCACGACGAGCTCGGCGGCGAGCGCCAACATCAGGAGGATGAACGCGACCGACACGCCGAGCACGACGAGCGTCGCCGCGAGCCGCGCCCGCTGCGCCGCGACGAGCCGCGCGCCGAGCCGCAGCAGGCCCGCCTGCCCGCGCCCGGCCCGCTGCCGGCGCGAGGACACCGCCGCGCCGCGCAGCAGGCGCGACGGGGAGCGCCCGGCAGCACGCCACGCCGGCCACGTCGCCGTGCAGACCGCCACTGCCACCGCGAGCGCGAAAGCGCCGAGCAGCGGCAGCACGATCTCCCCGCCAGCCGGGAGCTCGTTCAGCAGCTCGAGCAGACGCGTCGTCGGCGGCGTCGCGAGGAGCCCGCCGAGCGTGACGCCGAGCGCCGCGGCCGGCGCCGCCACGATCAGCGCCTCCAGCGCCGCGCTCAGCGCGATCCAGCTCCGCCCGGCGCCGAGCGCCCGGCGCACACCGATCCCGACCAGGCGCCGCTCGACCTCGGCCCGCGACGAGGCCGCAAGCATCACCCCAGCCGTGATCAGCGCGATGCTCGACAGCGCCACGAGCAGGGCGATCACGATCCCGGCAGCCTGGTCGATCACCTCGTGGACGCCGGACCGGGTGACGAGGCGCAGTCCGCGCAGGCCGTAGGCCTCCGAGCGGGCCTGCACGAGCGTTGCGTCGAGCCCGCGAGGATCGCGCAGCCACAGCTCCACCGTGTTGACATTCGTGGCGATATACGGGTCGTGGTGGCTCGCCAGCCCGGCCCGCGAGACGTAGACCCGCGGCTGGCCGAGCGGGAAGCCCACATTGTCGGGCGCCTCGGAGATGCCGACGACCCGCTGGAGCCCGAGGTAGCGCAGGCGCAGCGCCGACCCGACGCCGATCCTCCAGGCCCGCGCCACCGACTGTTCCACGACGACCTCCCCGGGCGCCTCGCCGAGGTCGCGCCCGGCGACGATCGCATACCCGCGACGGCCCGCATCCAGCACCTCAACGACGCCGCTGTCAGAGAAGTGGCCGTTGGCCTCGACCGGGATGTTCGTCAGCTCGAGGCGCGTCGTGAAGGCCGCCCGATCGGGGAGCGCGGCGACCCGGGGGGCGACCCTTGCCAGCGGCTGCTTGTCGAAGCGGGCGATCACATCGGGCAGATCCGCCGCTCGCGCGCTGCGAGCGAACCCCCGGCCGAGTCCGTCAACCACGACGACGGCCGTCGCGAGCATCATCGCTGCCAGCGCGATTCCCACGGCCGCGAGCACGGCGCGGCGACGGCGCGCGCGCAACCCGATGCGCGCCTCCAACCACGCGGCCCGGATCACGGCTCCCCGACCCGCGCCGGGTCCCGCAGCCGCCCGTCGGCGAGTGTCAGCACGCGGTGGGCCGCCGCGGCGGCCGCCTCTTCATGGG
>JRHI01002039.1_pt1 | contig 15004 bp, 12 predicted proteins | sample 215371 | NCBI WGS metagenome assembly JRHI01 (sample SAMN02929681, study PRJNA255918) | sediment metagenome | biome: cave system; feature: Ice Cave; material: Sediment; isolation source: sediment from deep within a dark volcanic ice cave with no known source of... ...
ATCTCTGGGTGTGGAAGGAAGATCCGTCTGAGGAGCGCTTTGCGCGACGAAGAGCCGCGGCTTCGCGCAGCCCCCCCCAGGGCAGGTACAAAAGCCAAACACGCGTTGTATTGAAACGCTTTGCTAACTTTCGCGATTAAGGTACTCTGTGCAGCTTAGGAACTGGGAACCTATGGCCACGCGCCCCAAAAATCCGCAAGGCAAATCCCGCGCTAAACGCCGATCGGCTTCACCGGCGAAGTCGTCCGCATCGTCGAAATCGCCCTCGAAATCACCCGCAAAAACAAAGAACCCGCGCGTGCCGGCCTCCGCCATCTCTCGTCCGGAAAAATTCGCGCCTACCCGTGCCGCCGAACGGGTCCCGCAATTCCGCGATCTCACCGTGCAATACGAAGGCAGCTCCCGCACCATCTCGCCGCGCACCCCGGACATCTCCACCTGCGGCATGTTCATCAACACCACCGAAAGCTTCCCCGAAGGCGCCGTGGTAAAGATTGGTTTTCGCCTGGCGCACACCCGCAAGCTCATCGAAGTCCGTGGCGAAGTGCGCTACTGCCTCCACGGCGTAGGCATCGGCGTCGAATATCTCGACCTCTCCGAGGCCTCCCGCGAAGCCATCGCCGCCGAAATCTCCTCCTAAATTCACGGCAGCCACCGCGAATCGCCCCCGTGCGTAGTGCGTGGCTTTTTTCTGGAGCGCGTTCTTTGCGTGGAAGAACCGCTGGCCGCATCGCTAGGTTTTTTGCCCACCCCTCAATTCATTTTTTGTTCTCTTTGCACAATTCGCTAAATTGCTGCGCGTTACGTCGCTCTCATCGCGCTCCTGCATTCCACCGTGCCCAATGTCCACTCATCTACTCTCCGTCCTTGCGATAGCCACACCCGTCCTCGTGCAATTCGCCTTCTTCATTCGCTGGCTGCATTGCCGCCTGCGCGACGACGAAATCCATCGCGCCTTCCTTCGCGACGTTGCCACTCACCATCTCCCGCACATTTACTCCGTGCTGCGCCTGCTCGCCCAAGCCAGCGGCCTCGAAGCCGACGAGCCTCCCCTCGTCCGCTTCCTCGACCTCACCGGCCCCTTCTCCCGCAATGGCAAATAATGTTAACCCGTGGCATTTTTGGGTGCCCCACCTTGGATTCTTCAGGCAGCGCAAACCGGCCCCTCTGGAACGAGGCCGTAAATCCAAAATCCATTTCCACCATTACGCCACAATCGTAACGGACCGCAACACTGGAGAAATCCCGCATGCCCCCGCCAGCCTATCTCCTCGCCACCGCGCGCCGCCTCGCCGCCGCCAGTTCGCTCGATCCCGCGCTGGTCTGCGCCATCATCGAGCAGGAATCCTCCTGGAACGCCTGGGCCATCCGCTATGAGCCCGCATTCTTCAGCAAATACGTCGCGCCGCTTTTCACCAATAATAAAATCAACGCCTCGGAAGCCTGGGCCCGCGGTTATTCGTGGGGACTCATGCAGGTCATGGGGCAAGTCGCGCGCGAAAACGCCTTCACGCCGCAGGAGCACCCCTTTCTCTCCGAGCTCTGCGACCCGGAGCAGGGAATCGCCGTCGGCTGCCGCGTGCTGCTGAAAAAATTCGCCCAAGCCGGACGCGATTTCCGCTTCACGCCGCCATCCTTCTACTCGAAAGCGTCCGCCAATCCGACGGGAGCCAGTGCTACGGCGCCTTCGAGCGGAGCGCCACGCAGCGGCGCCCAATCGAAGAATCCGCCGCCCTCGTCCTCGTCGTCCTCATCCTCTTCCTCCGGATCGTCCCCAGGACAATCCTCCTCCGACGCCCAAGTCTCGCCATCATCTCCATCCGCCTCCAATTTCTCAATCGCCCTCGCCACTCCCACCGACCTCGCCCTAATAACCCGCGCCCTCCTGCTCTGGAACGGCGGCGCCAACTCCGACTACCCGCGCCAAGTCCTGGCCCGCCTCCCCCACTACGCCTAATCCCACTTCTCAGCCACGGCCACGCCGTAATTTTCGTATGAGGCCCCGCAAGCGTTTGAGCGGCTAAAAAGTAACTCCCAAACGCTTTGCACCAAAATACAGCGACCCTTGTATTTTGCCCCGCAGCCCCTTATTTTATTATTTGTGGGGGATATAGGGTAATGGGGACCACGCGAATCCTGATCGCTGATGACCACGAAATTATGCGCAAAGGCCTTCGTATGGTTCTCGAAGCCAAGTCTAACTGGGAAATTTGCGGCGAAGCCACCAATGGCGAAGAAGCCGTCGCCCAGGCGGAGGCTCTCCATCCCGACCTCATCATTCTGGACGTGAGCATGCCCCTGCTGGGCGGCTTCCAGGCGGCCCAGCAAATCCTAAAATCGCATGCGGACGCGCGCATCCTTCTTTACACTACGCATCAATCCGAATATTTTTCCTCTGAGGCGCGCAAGATTGGCGTTCGCGGCTTTCTCTCCAAGAGCGGCGATGAGACGAACTTAGTGGACGCAGTCAGTGCCGTGCTTGACGGCCAATCATTCGTCACCACCGATGACGGCAATTCGCTAGAATCTACCTCAGTAATAGGGTAGTAGAAAGCGCTTAAAGCTCGATTGCGGTCGAATTCGAGAGGCCTCGAAGGCCAAGGGCTCAGTAATTTGGACACGACACAGAAGAAGGCTCGCAAACACGATAACCGCCTCGGAGGCTCTGGCAGCGTGGCGAAGGAACCCACCCAAGCGGATGCGCACAGCTCTAAAAACGAATTGACGCGGTCCGGTTCGAACGGGTCTACGTCCAAGCTCCGCCCCCAAATTGGTAGCGGTATCAAAGAACTCGATAAAATCTTAGGCGGCGGCTACCCGCAGAGCCGGCTTTTTCTCATCGAAGGCGATCCTGGCACCGGCAAAACCACGCTCGCCCTGCAATTTCTTCTGGAAGGCACACGCTGCGGCGAATCCGGCGTCTATGTCACCTTCTCCGAGTCCGAAGACGAGCTGCGCGCCGTCGCCGAATCGCATGGCTGGTCGCTTGACGGCATCCATCTTCTCGAGCTCAACAGCCTCGGCGAAAAGCTTAGCCCCGAGGAGCAATACACCGTTTTTCAGCCCGCCGAAGTCGAGTTGAACCAGACTACCCAGCGCATCATTGACGAAGTACAGCGTTTGAAGCCCCAGCGCGTGGTGGTCGATTCGCTTTCGGAAATTCGCCTGGTGGCGCGCGACGGGTTGCGCTATCGCCGCCAAATCCTGGCCTTGAAGCAGATACTTTCAGACTGCGGCTGCACCATTTTATTCCTCGAAGACCATACCCTCGGCAACACCGACCTGCTTTTGCAGAGCATCGCTCACGGCGTCCTGCTGTTGCAGCGCCAGCAAACCGAAAACGGCGGCGTGCGCCGCAAGCTTCAGGTGTTGAAGGTGCGTGGCGTCTCTTACCTCGAAGGCTCCCACGATTTTGTGATTCGCTCTGGCGGGCTCTGCGTGTTCCCGCGATTGGTCGCCTCCAAATCACGGCCTTTGCCAGAGAAAGTTGGCAGCGCGGGTGCTCTCGCCACCGGGAGCCCGGCCCTCGATCAGCTTCTGGGCGGCGGTGTGCCTTGGGGCAGCGGTGCGCTGCTCGTTGGTCCTGCCGGCACCGGCAAATCGACCTTGGGCGCGCAGCTCGTGCTGGCCGCCGCGAAGTCCGGCCACAAAGTGATGGTCTGTCTGTTCGAGGAGGCCGAGGCCATTTATCTCGCGCGATCCGCCTCTCTCGGCCTGGATCTGCGCGGCTTTATTAGATCAGGCGCCATTAAAATCGAGCGCCTCGATACCGCGGATGCCAGCCCGGGCGAATTTGCGAATCATGTCTGCCGCCAAGTGGACGCGGGTGTGCGCGTTGTCGTCATTGACAGCCTCAACGGCTACTTGACCGCGATGAATAGCGAGCGCGTTTTAATCGCCCAGCTCCATGAGCTGCTCGCTTATCTGCACTCCCACTCGGTGATCACGATTTTCACCACCGCGCAGCATGGCATCGTCTCGGTGTCCGAAACCACTCCGTTTGAGCTTACCTACCTCGCTGATTTAGTTGTGCTCATGCGTTATTTCGAAGCGGCTGGCAGCGTACGCCGCGCCATCTCGATCATCAAAAATCGCCTCGCCAAGCATGAGCGCACTATCCGCGAATTTGACATCACCCCCAGCGGCATCGTCGTCGGCGAACCATTGCGCGAATTTCAGGGCATCCTTACCGGCGTGCCGGATTTCAAAGGACCCTTGGGCGACCTGATGCACCCGGAGCAGAAAGAGAAGGGAGAGCTTGAGAAGCGCGATGCCGCTTCCTGAGCTGCAGACCGCCCCTCTTCCTGCCGTGTCCACTCCCACGAAAACGCGCATCCTCATCTCCGCGCCCTTCGGCAAAGATGCCGAGCTGCTTTCCGGCGCGCTGCACGACGAAGGAATTTCCACCGCCATATTCCCGAGCGTCGAACAGCTCACCTCTTCTCTCACGAATGAAGTCGAAACCTTGATCATTTCCGAGGAGTCTTTGCTCCCGAAAGACGTCGACCACCTTTTTTCTCATCTCGCCAGTCAGCCGCCCTGGTCGGACCTTCCCCTGATCCTGCTCACACATTCCGGGCGTTCCGCCTCGCCGGCGAGCGCCCATCTCGTGCGGCGTTTCGGCGAGCACGGAAATATCTCCATGCTCGAGCGCCCCGTGCGCATTCCCACTCTGCTGAGCGCCGTCAGTACCGCGCTGCGCGCGCGCCGCCGCCAATATCAGATTCGCGATCTGCTGCGGCAGCACGAGCAAAGCACCCGCGCGTTGCGCGAAGCTCATGATCAGCTCGAGGGCCGCGTCTTCGAGCGCACCAAAGAGCTCAGCCAAACCAATGACGCGCTACAGCGCGAAATCTCCGAGCGCGAAAATGCCGAGCGCGCGCTGCGCCAGCTGAGCCAGCGCATGTTTCTTCTTCAGGATGACGAGCGCCGCCGCATCGCCCGCGAACTGCACGATAGCACCGGGCAATATCTCAGCGCCGTCGCGCTCAATATCGGGCACTTTGTGCAAATGATGCCGCGCGAAGCTGCCAACCGCCCTATCCTCGAGGAAGCGCTCGACCTCGTAAAAAAATGCCACCAGGAAGTGCGCACCATTTCGCATCTGCTGCATCCCCCGGTGCTCGACGATCTGGGCCTGCCCATCGCGCTGCGCTGGTACGTGGATGAGTTTTCGCAGCGCAGCGGCATCCAGGTAACCCTGGAATTTCCCGAAGATTTGCCGCGCGTGCACCGCGAACTCGAGACCACGCTGTTCCGCATCATCCAGGAAGGGCTTACCAACATTCATCGCCATTCCGGCAGCCAGACCGCGCACGTCAAGCTCGAACCCCTTCCCGACAAAATTCACGTCACCATCTGCGACAACGGGCAGGGAATCCCTCCGCAGACTCTGCGCAAAATCGAATCCGGTAAATCCGGCGTCGGCCTCACCGGCATGCGCGAGCGCGCCCGCCAGCAAGGCGGCGCCTTCCAAGTCCGCTCCAGCCCCAACGGCACCACCGTGGACGTAACCCTCCCCCTTTCCCGCTAAATCAACCCTTGCAAGCTCACAGGGCGCGCCCTGCGGCAATGCGCTACAATACCGGCAGATTTTCAGGGTGTGAGTTCTAACGGGGTAATTTTAAAATATGAATCGCAGAATTGTGCTTCTCTGGGCGCTCGTGTGCATCCTGGCCGCAATCCCTGCGCGCCAGCTCGCCGCGCAGTCCACCACCACCACGCTTTTCGGCACCGTCACGGACTCCTCCGGCGCCGCCGTGGAAGCCGCGCAAGTGACCGCCATAAATCGCGACACCAATCTTTCCCGCACCGTTCCCACCAGTTCCTCCGGCGAATACCGCATCGAGTTTCTTCCCGTGGGGAATTACTCGCTCGAAGTGAGCGCTCCGGGCTTCAAGCGATTTGTGCAGAAGGGAATCGTTCTCGAAGTTAGCCAGACCGCGCGTGCCGACGCCAAGCTCGATCTCGGCAACGTCAGCGAAATCGTCAGCGTTCGCGCCGAAATCCCCCTCGTCAACACCGCCAATCCCGAGCTGGGCCGCACCGTCGAGAACGCCGAGATCACCAATCTCCCGCTCGTCAATCGCAACGTCTATTCGCTCCTGGACCTCACTCCCGGCGTGCAGCGCAACGATTCCGGAATCGTGTTCGGCTACCCCGAGCAAAGAGTTTTGATCAATGGCGGCGTGGACGCCGGCAGCGGCTCCGTCAGCTACTACCTGGACGGCGGCACCAACATGAACGGCCTGCGCAACACCGGCAACATCGTGCCGAATCCCGATGCCGTGCAGGAATTCCGCGTGCAAACCAATGCCTACAACGCCGAATACGGCCGCTTCGCCAACGGCGTCGTCAACGTCATCACCAAGTCCGGCTCGAATCATCTGCACGGCTCGCTCTTCGAATTTGCGCGCAACACGATTTTCAACGCCGATGAGTGGAACAACAAAGTCGCCAAAGCTCCCATGCATCGCAATCAGTTTGGCGGCACCGTCGGCGGACCCATCCGGCGCGACAAAACTTTTTTCTTCGGCTCCTATGGCGGCCTGCGCCAGAACATCGGCACATTTTTGACCGGCGCCGTCGTGCCCACCGCTCTCGAACGCACCGGCGATTTTCGCCAGACTCCCGGCAAGCTCCAGCCGCGCGTGCCGTTCGAAAAAATAGGCGTCTCGGCCTCGACGAAGTATCCCGGTCAAACCGTCGGCCAGCCATTTCGCTGTAATCCCGCGACGGGCTTGCCAACTGGTCCCGGGCAAGTGGACAACGTCATTTGCCCCAGCTACATCGATCCCACCGCGAAAAACATTCTCGCCAGAGCCATCCCCGCCGCAAATAACGGCGCCACCGGCTGGCAGGGCACCGTTCCCAATCCTTTTAACACCAACGAATTTCTCGCCAAGGTGGACCACAACCTCAACGACGCGCAGCGCCTCACGCTCAGCTATTTTGAAACCAGCGGCAGCAACACCGTGAAGTCTGGCGGCGCGAATTTTGCTCTACCGTGGTCGGTCCAGCAATTCAATTGGCGCCAGCATAACGCCAACGTCAGCGAGACCTGGGTAATCAGCCCGAATAAAGTGAACCAGGTTTGGCTCAGCTACATGCGCAATTTCGGCGGACGCCTCAACCTCACCGATCCGCGCCTTGGCCTGCCTGCGCAAGCCACCCTCGCCGATTTCGGCTCCGGGCTCACCGTGCAGGGCACGCCTTCCTTGCCCAACATCAGCGTCAGCGGCTTCTTCAATCTGGCCCAATCGATCGCCGGCCCTGTCGCGGGCACAAATTTTTATTCGCTGCGCGATGCTTTTAGTTACACGCACGGACGGCACTCGCTGAAATTTGGCGGCGAAGTCTCGCTCGATAAAGATATACATGACACGCTGCTGAACAATTACGCGACGCTGTCGTTCAATGGCAGCGCTACGGAAAAACGTGATCCCGATCCGAAGCAAGCCTTCAAGGGCAGCGCTTTCGCCGATTTTCTTCTTGGCATCCCCAATCAAATTACCCAGGACGCGCCCGTCACCGCCTACACCAATAGCTGGTACACCGCGCTTTTCCTGCAGGACGATTTCCGCATTCATCCGCGTCTCACGCTCAATCTTGGCTTCCGCTGGGACGTGCAAACGCCTCCCACCGATCCGCTCAATCGCGAAGCCAGTTACGTTCCCGGCGTGCAGTCCGCCGTGCGGCCCAACGCTCCGGTGGGCCAGCTGTTTGTCGGCGATCCGGGAATCACGCGCGGCGTCGTTCCCGTCCGCTGGAAGCATTTTTCTCCCCGGCTCGGCTTCGCCTGGGATCCCTTTGGCGATTCGAGAACTTCCATTCGCGCCGCCGCGGGACTTTTTTACGGCAGCCTCTCCGGAAACAATTGGAACCAGCCCACAAATTTCGAGCCTTTCGCCACGCGCCTCACCTTCCCCAATACCGGCGGAAGCGATTACGCCAAGCGCGGCTCTCTCAGTTGTCCCTATCACGGTCTGCCGGCGCCCAACACCCGGCCAGTCACATGCAACGCAAATATCGACAATGACCCATTCCCGTACAACGGCGCCTACGTGCGCGGTGGAGGAATTTTCGGTATCGCGCCCGATTTCCAGTGGCCCTACACCTATCAACTCAATTTTTCCGTGCAGCGCCAGATCGTCAGCAGCTTGAGCGTTACGGCCGCGTATGTCGGCAGCTTGAGCCACAATCTCCCGTTTGCGCGCGATGCCAACTATCCGCTACTTACCCCTGGCGCCACAACCGGTAACGTGCTGGACCGCCGCCCCAATCAGGGCTTTGGGCCCGTGCTGCTCGTGCAATCGAATCAAACCGCTTCCTATCACGGCGCGCAATTCAGCGTGGTCGAGCGCCTGGGCGCGCACTTCACCTTGAACGCGTTCTACACGTACAGCAAAAGTTTCACCAGCGTGCAGCTCGATTCCTCGCAGACCGCCGGCGGCGCGCAGAATATGTTTGACCTGCGCGCGGAACGCGGCCGCGCGGACATCGACCAGCGCCACGTTTTCTCCGCGTCGGCCGTCTGGCAGCCGGAATACGCTTACGGCGGCAATTCGTTCTTGCGCGGCGCCCTGAACGGCTGGTCGATTTCTCCCATTGTCCGCCTGCGCAGCGGCCTGCCCTTCACCGTACTGAATGGACGCGACGCCAATCTCGACGGCACCAACAACGATCGCGCCCAATTGGTCGGAAACCCGCTCACGGGAAATTGCAAGAACGGTGCTCCCGTGGGTTCGTCGGACTGCTGGTTCAACAATTCCGCGTTCCAGCAGAACTGCTTCAGGAGCTCGCCGGCGCAGATCCCTCCCTGCGTACCCTCGGACGGAAATTCCCCGCGCAATCTGCTCGATCGCCCCGGCTTCCGTACCGTTGACCTGGCTGTCGCGCGCAGTTTCCGCCTCCGCGAAAGCCTCAAGTTCGAGCTTCGCGTCGAAGGCTCCAACATTTTCAACATGGTTAATCTCGATGCGCCCAGCGCCACGGTCACCGATTCCAAATTCGGCCGAATCGACAAAGCCCAGCGCGGCAGCACCGGTAGCGGCACTTTCCGCCAACTCCAACTAGGCGCCCGCATCACCTTCTAGCGGTAGGGAAATTTTTTCAGATCGACTGCCTGCCAGGCCCGTGCCCCATCCTTGCGCTTTTCGCAAGGGTGGGGATTTTGCTTTTGCTGTCCGTATGTTGCCTCCGCCGTTCGGTGTCGCTATACTCTCGCCGACATGAAGCTCATGCAAACTTTTTCCCCGTCCCCGCGAGGTGTGCTCAAGTGAACAGACACCCCGCCGCAAACCCTATACCCTAGTTCCTCTGGGCGATCACCAGCGCATCCCCAACACGTATTCCCAAACGCATTTAAGGAGCTCGGCGATGAAGCGAACGTTAGTTGCAGCCATGTGTCTCACGCTCACGGCAGGTGCGGTGTATGCCGCGAAAGTGAATAAGGAACAAAAGCGCCTCGAAAACTGCGGCGCTGTCCTGCAAGACGTCATCAACATTCCAGAAAACATTCCCCGCGAAGTCTTGGAAAAGGCCGATTGCGTCATCGTGTTTCCGTCGGTCCGCAAGCTGGCTTTGGGAATCGGCGGAGAATACGGCCGCGGCGCGATGGTTTGCCGCACCGGCAATAATTTCCATGGACCGTGGGGCGCCCCCGCGATGTACGCGCTCGAAGGCGGCAGCGTGGGCTTCCAAATCGGCGGAGAAGCCACCGACTTGATCCTGCTGGTCATGAATCGCAGCGGCATGGAATCCATCCTCAGCAGCAAGGTTAAGCTCGGCGGAGAAGCTTCCGTAGCCGCCGGCCCCCTCGGCCGCAACGCCGCCGCCAACACCGATGCCTGGATGAAAGCGGAAATCCTCAGCTATTCGCGTTCGCGCGGCTTGTTTGCTGGAGTTTCGCTCGAAGGCACCACGCTTCGTCCCGATGACGAAGCCAGCGCCGCCGTCTATGGCCACGCCGTCAAAGCAAAAGACATCGTTCGCGGCAGTGGCATGCACGTCCCAGCCTCCGGCCGCCGCCTAATCAGCGTCCTGGAGAAAAGCGCCCCCCGCAACGAAACCAAGGAACCCCCCAAGTAGCGGCAAAGCACCAGGGGCGCAACGAGGAAGCAGCAGCGGTGGCAGGGAAGTAGCGAGAGTAGCGAAGAGGTGGCGGGGAAAGGTAGCTCACCTCTCCACAGGTGAGTTTTTCTCCGAGCATTGATTTAGTTCGTGGGTGCCCCATCCTTGCGATTCCGCAAGGCTGGGGCTTTTGCTTTCGCCGTCCTGTAGCTCACCTCCTCTTTAAAAGTCAGGCGGCTCACGAAATTTCTTATTCACCGTGAAGAGGTCCACCACGCGCTCGACCACATAAATTCGGCGCAACTCCCCCAGTGCACGCGATTGCCGCTTTCGGCGAGCGCATCGCTATCCGCACAGCTCATAATCGTTTCTCCCGTCCGTCAAATCCGTTGCACGCCCCGCTGCTCACAGGAACGCCATTCGTTCAGCAATAGCCACCCCTCGGGGAACTGTGTACTAATTAAACACAAATTTAAAACTGTCCAATTTTGAACAGCCGTTTGTGCCTGCCTTTGCGACATATGACTCGGGGGATTCTAGCCGCATCCCAATGCTCGCACCGTGGAACGCGCAAAGGCTCTGGGCCAAACAGAAGTTCCCTTCAGATAAGTGGGAATATTTGTATGGCTGGTACATCACAAGCTCGGCAGAAACAAGCTGAACCCGCCGCGATTCTAAATGGACCGCAAAGCAGGCATCGGCTCGTACGCATCCTCTTCCTGCAGCGTCTCTCAGGGAACTTAGACCGCTGCCTGCAGGAACTCAAGAGTGTGGGCTTCCGCGTGGGCGCGGATGTAGTGGAAACTCCCAATGACTTTGCAGAACGCCTGAGTTCGCGCCCCTATGACCTGATTGTGGCCGAGTGCCCCAGCCTGAAAGGCGAAGGCGCCCAGGTGTTGCTGCTCCACCAATCGGGCAGGCAGATCCCTCTCATCTTCGTCAGTAACTCCCTGGATCGCGAAGCTGTGGCCGAATTGATCACCAGCGGCGCATACGATTGCATCCAAATGGATCACATTGGTCACCTTCCGGTGGCCATTCGCCGCGCGCTCGATGAAGAGCAGTTGCGCCTCGAGCGCGATCGCGCCGAGAAAATGCTGAAGCATTCCGAAGCGAAATACCGCGCCCTGGTCGGGAACCTCACCTACGGAATTTGCCGTTGCAGCCTCGATGGCGCATTTCTCGATGTCAACCAGGCGCTGGTCACCATGCTGGGCTACACATCGCGGGAAGAACTTCTGGCCGCGAACGTCGCGAGCGACGTCATTTGCGATCCCGCCATGCGCGCACGCTTGCTGGGGCGCTCCGGCCAGCAAGACGGCACCCAGCCCTTCGAAATGTAATGGAAGGGGAAGAAGGGAACGCCCCTGAAAGTCCGGCTCACCGGAAGGGAAGTGCACGCCGAGCGGGGAGCGCCGGAAAGCTACGAAATCATCGTCGAAGACGTCACCGAGCAGCGTGAGCTCGAAGACCAGTTGCGTCAGCAGGCCACCCACGACCCGTTGACCGGCCTGGCCAACTACCGCCAGTTGGTGGACGTGCTCAGCACCGAAATCAAACGCTCCCAGCGTACCGAGCGCCAGTTCGCCTTGTTGTTGTTTGACCTCGATGGATTAAAACAGATCAACGACCGCCATGGCCATCTGGTGGGAAGCAATGCGCTCTGCCGGCTGGCCGACGCTTTGTGCATGTGCTCGCGGGACATTGATACCGCGGCGCGATTCGGCGGCGATGAGTTTGCCCTGGTCCTGCCGGAAACCGGAGCAGAGGCCGCCAACGTGGTGGCTCGGCGCATTTGCGACACCCTGGCCAATGACGCCAAGGAGCCCAGGATTTCCGTCAGCGTGGGCGCCGCAATTTATCCCCACAACGGCACAACCGTCGAAGAGGTGCTGCGCACCGCCGATATCGCCCTCTACCAAATGAAGGGCGCAAGAGTACCCGCCGCCTTGCAACTGTAAATCTCCGCCGCCAATCCACTACCTCTTTCTTATCTCTTTCTCCGCGCCCTCAGAGTCCTGTTCGCTCTGGGGCCTCCGTGGCCTCCGCGTCCTGGACGTAATCGTGCTAACTACAGTTCCGTTCAATTAGATCGTCTAGATCGTCCTAATCGCGATGACGCGCGCGTCATCCCTTGGTTACTGCTCAGGGGCAACCCGCGCTCAGCGGGCCGCAGGGAACCGCGAACTCCGCCACGTATGAGCGGCCTAGTGCCGTGACCGGAACTCTGCGGCATTATCCATCGCCCAGTCACGAAACGTGCGCGGCGGCATTCCTGTGATCTCCTCGACTGTTGCGGTAACGAGCGCGGGTTGCCCGATTGCCCCGTCCCAAGCGTCAAGCAGCATATTCGTGATAGACGCGGGCATAATCGTCAGCAACTCACGGCGCGCCTCTTCGGGGGTTATCTCTTCAAGGCGCACAGCGCGGCCGAGCACATCTCCAATCGTGGACACCTGCTCGCGTTGGGTAAGCGATTCAGGGCCGGTGAGCACATATTCCGCTCCGGCGCACCCGTTGTCGCACAGCGCGCGAACCGTGACGGCGGCGATGTCCCGCTCGTGGATCGGCGCTGTAGCAGCTAGCGCATAGGGCCAGCGCACCACGTCGCCTGAGCGGATCTGCCGGGCCCACCAAAAGCGTGCATTCACCGCGAACATGCCCGGTCGCAGGAACGCCCAAGGCATTCCCGAGGCCCTGATCAGCCGCTCGATTTCAGCGTGCATCGCCGATACGGGGTTCGGCTGTGGCCGTTGGAAAAATGGATGATCAATCTGGTACGGCGACGAGAGAAACACGATGCGTCGTGCGTGTTTCGCGATCCGCTCCAGGGCCGCAGGTACGGCGTCAGCCGGAGCGCACCACACCAGGAACACCGAATCGACACCCTCCAGGCATTTATCAAGAGTCGCCGGCAGCGTGAGATCTCCGCCCACAACCTCAACCTCGGGCGGTACCCTGGCGGAATCGGGATTGCGAAATAGGGCTCGGACACGAGCGCCCGTGGCGAGCAACTGAGCCACCACCTGGCGTCCCACATTGCCACTGGCTGCGGTGATCAGTATGCGATTCATGCAAGTTGGTCCTAACTATAGCGGAGACTCCCGTTCGAACTTACTTTTACTTGACTCAAAATATAAAATGATGAGCGATTGATAAGTTCTTGACATACCGCGGGCGTTAATATATCGATTCTCGTCGCGTAACCTAACGCTGCAAAGGAGACCGCTATGCGGCGCGTTGTCCTATTCTTCGCCGGAATCCTGGTTTTAAGCCTTAGCACGCCAGCGAGCGCGCAGCAACCTCTGCCGAAGCCACCTTCACCCCCGGATCGGGAACGGCCGTCACGACCCTTACCCCCGCCTCTAGAACGGCGGATACCCCGGCCTCTGCCGAAACCTCTGCCATCGCCACCAATGAATCGTGAGCTTCCGGCTTCTCCTGAACTGCCCGCCGCGCTACCTAACGGATCACAAGAACCAAAACAGCATCTCTCGGAGGCAGAAGTAACTCCCCCTGGCAAAACCAGTCATCGCCACGAACCCGCAGTCCGCCCGAAGCCATCACCGCCAGAGATTCCTCCTCCTCCGCCCGCGGCAGGGGACCGCGTCTTGTGGAGTGCCCCGATCGATATTCGCTATGGCGCGACTTTTGACCTGCGCGGCTCCGACCCTTACCGCGTCACTGTTGAGGAGACCTATAATTTCGTAGAAAGCCAAGGCGTCTCGCCGATTGATATCGTCGGGTACTGCGAGGAGAAATTTCCCTTTCTCGCAACCGATCCTCGCCAATCGTACTGCCCGTTGCATCCGGCGCCCGGACCGGAATTAAGACTTTCGAAGCAATATGTCTTGTCCGCCGCCGAGCATGCCCCAAGCGGCTACCTGCACGAGGAGTTTGTTCTAACCGCTCGGCCTATTTGGGTTTTGATCGCCGATCGGAAGAATCCTCCGAAATGGAGATTTCTGAATTATTTCCAGGGTTTGCAGGATCCCTTTCGTACGCCGAATAACGCCCGAATGTCCACCCTTCTCTTGAACCCGCACACCTTTGTCTCTCTGGACCAGGCCCAACGCGAAGAGAGCCCCGACGCGGACACTTACCATTTTCCCCGCCAGTTTCTTTTTGAAACGTTGCAGCCTCGAACCACAGTGATCACGCGCGTCAATCCCAGAATCCCTCGTTTCCTGCGTTGGGGTGCTCAGAGACTTCTCACGGTGGGCGTTGCAAATGTTGCTTGGCAATGGGTGCTCTTGGTGCTCGCACCCATCACACCCCTCGCTTTGCTCGGCTGGCTGGGACGTCTGGTGTTTCACGGAAAATAAGCAAAGGATGAGTTCGCCAGAACGTACGTGATTGCGATGCAGGAAAACCATTTTCAAGATTGATCGCCAACTTTCTCCGTCAACTTCCGAGAGGGAATCGCGGACGCCCGAAATTACAAGGCGCGCATTTGTTGTTGCTGACTCCGCCTTTGTAGTCGCACAAAAAACTTTCGCCAAACAATCCGTAGCCCTACGTGTGTTTCGTTTCTAGCGGCAGAATTTGCGCAAAATGTTCCACGTGGAACACTCTCACCATTTGTTCCGCCGTCACGGCAAATCCAAAGAAACCCCACACCACAAAGTCCCTCCCGGAGGCAAACCGTGTTCCTCTCACTCTTACCTATCCCCATAGTCCGCAAACTAGCCGGCGCGCTCCTCGTCCTGGCCGCGCTCGCCGCAGTCGTCTACGCGATCTACCACGCAGGGGCGCACGCCGGAGCCGCCACCGAGGCCTCGCAGCAAGTTGCCGCCACCCAGTCCGCCTTCGAGCGCATCGAGTCCTCCACGCGCCAGCGCCTCGATGCCGCGGACGCGCGCGCGAGGGAACTGGCCGGCCTCGTGGAACGCCTCTCCACGCAAGCGAGCGCGGCCAGCACGCGCGCCGTGGC
>JRHI01002040.1_pt1 | contig 14996 bp, 10 predicted proteins | sample 215371 | NCBI WGS metagenome assembly JRHI01 (sample SAMN02929681, study PRJNA255918) | sediment metagenome | biome: cave system; feature: Ice Cave; material: Sediment; isolation source: sediment from deep within a dark volcanic ice cave with no known source of... ...
GGCAGGCGCCGCGGCCGCCACGGCGGCAGCGGCGGAAACGCCGAACTTCTCCTCCATCGCCTTGATGAGCTCGGAGAGCTCGAGGACGGTCATCGACGAGATTTTGTCGAGGATTTCAGTTTGTGCAACAGCCATGATTCACTCCTGGTTCGAAAGTTTGCAAAAAGATTGAGATCAGTTTTCGGTAGTCGCGGCCAATGTCGCGTCGCTTGATGTCGCGTCGCTCGATGTTGCGTTATGTGCCGCCTGCTTCGCATCGCGCAGCGCCGCCAGCGTGCGCACGAAACGGCCCGGAACTTCATTGAGCGTTCGAACGAACTTGACGATCGGCCCCTGCATCGTGCCGAGCAGCTTGGCAATGAGCTCATCGCGCGAGGGCAATGCAGCCAGCGCGGAAATTTCCTTCGCTGTCAGCAGCTGCCCGGGCATGCTGCCGCCCGTGATGACGAACTTTTCGTTGGTCTTGGCGAAGTCGTTGAGGACTTTCGCCACGGCAACGGGATCGGCGCCGATGCCGTACGCAAGCGGTCCGACCATCTTGTCGGCCAGCGATGCGAACGGCGTTTCGGCCACCGCGCGGCGTACCAGCGTGTTCTTGACCACGCGGAAATACACGCCTGAAGCTCGTGCTTTTGCGCGAAGCTGCGTCATTGCGGCCACCGCCATGCCGCGGTTCTCGACCAACACGATGGCCTGAGCACCGGCGACCTGTTTTGCGACTTCCGCGACTACCGCCTGCTTCTGTTCCAAGTTAAGACCCAAAGCCACCTCCACGATCATTACTCTTGCGTCATCCGGCGAAAGCCGGATTTGGCGATGCGGTGACCTTGAGCCAGGAGTGATCCTGACCAAAGGGACACCATCTGCGTAGGACGCCCCAACCGCTGGCAATTGAGCTCGTTAAGAGCTCCTACGGTCTTTGACGGCGCGCCGCGCGATGCATTACGCGGCGTTCCCCCAAATGCTTCGATATCCTCGACCCGATGCTTCCCTGATGCGTGTGCCTGCTGCCGCTCATGCATGTGCCTGCTGCACAAGCGTCGTCGAATCCACCCTTACCCCCGCCCCCATGGTGCTGGAGACGCTGATCTTCTTGACGTAGATGCCCTTGGTCCCCGCCGGCCTCGATTTGTTCAAGGCCTCGATCAGGGCCACCAGGTTGCTCTTGAGCTGCTCGGGCGTGAACGAAGCGCGCCCGATCGTGCACTGGATGATTCCAGCCTTGTCGGTCCGGTATTGGACCTGACCTGCCTTGGCATTCTTCACCGCAGTGCTCACGTCGGCCGAGACGGTGCCGACCTTGGGATTGGGCATCAGGCCGCGCGGGCCCAGTATCTGGCCGAGCTGACCGACGACCTTCATCGCATCGGGCGTCGCGATCACCACGTCGAAATCCATGAATCCTTCCTTGACCTTCGCCGCCAGGTCGTCAAAGCCGACGATGTCTGCACCTGCCTCCGCAGCAGCTTTTGCCTTTTCGCCTTGAGCGAACACGGCAACGCGCACCTTCTTGCCGGTGCCCGCCGGAAGTACGACCGAACCGCGGACCGTCTGGTCCGACTTCTTGGCATCGACGCCGAGGTTCACCGCCACGTCGACCGACTCGTCGAACTTGGCCGTCGCGGTTTCCTTGACCAGCTTCAGCGCCTCGTCGATCGGGTACGACTTGACGTGGTCGATCTTGCCGCGAACGGTCTTCATGCGCTTGGAAAGGCGCGGCACGTCCTTGTTCTGTCCGTCGGCCATGATCACTTCACTCCTTCGACGGTGATGCCCATGCTGCGGGCGCTGCCAGCGATGGTGCGCACGGCAGCGTCGAGATCGGCCGCAGTGAGATCAGGTGTCTTCATCCTGGCGATCTCCTCGGCCTGGGCACGAGTGAGCTTGCCGACCTTGTCGGCATGCGGCTTGGGGCTTCCCTTGTCGACCTTCGCCGCCTTCATGATCAGCACCGTCGCGGGCGGCGTCTTCATGATGAAAGTGAAGCTCTTGTCGGCGAAGGCGGTGATGACCACCGGAATCGGCAGGCCGGGCTCGAGCTTCTGCGTCTGCGCGTTGAACGCCTTGCAGAATTCCATGATGTTCAAGCCCCGCTGGCCAAGCGCCGGCCCGATCGGGGGGCTGGGGTTCGCCTTGCCCGCCGGCACCTGCAATTTGATGTAACCGATTATTTTCTTTGCCACATCGTTCTCCTTGTGGGTACAAGCGGACGCACTTTGCGCCCTCCCCGGTTACGAAATTAACTGCATCCGTCTGCATCTATCCGAGTTAAGGGGCGACGCGGCAGCGGCGCACCTTCAACTCGGACAGATATTCCGTCGCGCGCAGCGTGACGGAATATCAAGCTTTTTCGACTTGCGAGAAGTCCAATTCCACCGGCGTCGACCGGCCGAATATCGTCACCGAGACGCGCAGCTTGCTTTTTTCGTAGTTGACGTCTTCCACGTTGCCGTGAAAGTCGGTGAACGGGCCTTCCTTGACCCGCACGGCCTCGCCCATCTCGAACAGCACCTTCGGCCGCGGCTTTTCGACGCCTTCCTGCACCTGCTTCAGAATCCCATCCACTTCCTTCTGCGTAATCGGCGTCGGCTTGTTCGCCGTCCCACCCACGAAGCCGGTCACCTTCGGCGTGCTTTTCACGAGGTGCCAGGTGTCGTCGGTCATTTCCATCTCGACCAGCACGTACCCCGGGAAAAACTTGCGCTCGGAAATCGCCTTCGCGCCTTTTTTCATTTCCACGACTTCTTCGACCGGGACCAGGATCTTGCCGAACCGCTCCGCCATTCCCGACCGCTTGATGCGCTCGGTCAACGCGCGCATCACGCTTTTCTCGAAGCCTGAATAGGCGTGAACGACGAACCACTTCTTGTCGTTCATGCCTGCCCCCGCCCGGTGATGAGGCTGACCAGCCACGCGAGCGTGGTATCGACCGCGAACAGGAAGAGCGCCATGACCACGACGAAAGCGAAGACGACCAGCGTTGTCTGGACCGTTTCCTTGCGCGTGGGCCACGACACCTTGCTTGCTTCCTGCCACGCTTCCTGCGAAAAGATAAATAACTCCTTGCCCGGCGCCGTCAACCATGCGACTGCGCCGGCACCGATAAGACCGCCGAGCACCATCAGTACGCGTAAGACCTGCGCGGTATCGCTGAAGTGGTAGTAGCCCCAGACGCCCGCGATCACCAGCGCGACCGCCACTGCCATCTTGATCTTGTCGACCATCGCTGCTGCTTTTCCTTGAAGAGCCGTGCTGTTGCTTAGCTGTTGCCCGCTGTTGCTTGGTGTCACCACTTAAGCAGTGGCAGGCCAGGAGGGAATCGAACCCCCAACCTGCGGTTTTGGAGACCGCCGCTCTGCCAATTGAGCTACTGGCCTAAGGTACCCGCGGGCAAAAGTAAAAACCTACTTTTGCCTGATTCGTCTTCCAATAACTGCTACTACTCGATGACCTTGGCCACCACGCCGGCGCCGACCGTGCGGCCGCCTTCGCGGATGGCAAAGCGCAAGCCCTCTTCCATCGCAATCGGCGCAATCAGGGTCACCGTCATCTGGATGTTGTCGCCCGGCATTACCATCTCGGTGCCCGCCGGTAACTCCACGCTGCCGGTCACATCGGTGGTCCGAAAGTAAAACTGCGGCCGGTACCCAGGAAAGAACGGCGTATGCCGGCCCCCCTCTTCCTTGGACAGCACATACACCTCACAGGTGAACTTGGTGTGCGGCGTGATGCTGCCAGGCTTGGCCAGCACCTGGCCACGCTCCACCTCTTCCCGCTTGGTGCCGCGCAACAGCACCCCCACGTTGTCGCCGGCCTGGCCCTGGTCCAGAAGCTTCCGGAACATCTCCACCCCAGTGCACACCGTCTTCAAGGTCGGCTTGAGTCCCACAATCTCCAGCTCCTCGCCCACCTTCACCACCCCACGATCCACCCGCCCGGTCACCACCGTGCCCCGGCCCGAGATCGAGAACACGTCTTCCACCGGCATCAAAAACGGCCCATCGATCAGCCGCTTCGGCTGCGGAATATAGGTGTCCAGCGCCTCCGCCAAACGGTTGATGCAAGGCTCCCCCAACTCGCTCTTGTCCCCTTCCAGCGCCAGCTTGGCACTGCCAATCACAATCGGAATCTTGTCCCCCGGAAACTCGTACTTGGTGAGGAGCTCGCGCACTTCCAATTCGACCAGCTCCAAGAGCTCCTTGTCGTCGACCATGTCGGCCTTGTTCAGGAACACCACGATGTAGGGCACCCCTACCTGCCGCGCCAGCAGAATGTGCTCGCGCGTCTGCGGCATCGGACCGTCGGCAGCACTCACCACCAGAATCGCCCCGTCCATCTGCGCCGCACCGGTAATCATGTTCTTCACATAGTCCGCGTGCCCCGGGCAATCGACGTGCGCGTAGTGCCGGTTCTTGGTCTCGTACTCCACGTGCGCGGTATTGATGGTGATCCCCCGCGCCTTCTCCTCCGGCGCATTGTCAATCTGGTCGTAGGCCCTCGCCTCACCACCAAACTGCCGGGAGAGCACCAGCGTCAGCGCCGCCGTCAGCGTCGTCTTGCCATGATCGACGTGACCAATCGTGCCCACGTTCACGTGCGGCTTGGTCCGCTCAAATTTGCCCTTGGCCATCTGTGCCTCCGCCGGCAAAAGTGAAAACCTACTTTTGCCCGGTTAAAGTTACCTTTGAATTGCCGGCAGAGCCGGACAATTCAAAGCTGAAAAAACTAAGAAAAACCCTTCTACGACTTCTTGTTAATGACCGCTTCGGCGACCGTCTTCGGCGCCTCGGTGTAATGCTTGAACTCCATGGTGTACGTCGCGCGTCCCTGTGACAGCGAGCGCAGCGTGGTCGAGTAGCCGAACATCTCGGACAGCGGCACCTCGGCCTTGATCACCTTGACACCCACGACGTCTTCCATGCCCTGAATCATCCCCCGACGACCCGACAGGTCGCCGACGACATTGCCCATGAAATCCTCGGGCGTCTCGACCTCCACCGCCATCATCGGCTCGAGCAGAACCGGCGTTGCGGCCCGCATGCCGTCCTTGAACGCCATCGACGCGGCCATCTTGAAGGCGTTTTCGTTCGAGTCGACGTCGTGATAGCTGCCGTCGAACAAGGTAACTTTCACGTCGACGACCGGGAATCCGGCAAGCACGCCGTTCGGCAGCGTTTCGCGAAGGCCCTTCTCGACCGCCGGAATATATTCACGCGGCACGGTGCCGCCCTTGATCGCATCGACGAACTCGAATCCCTTGCCGGCTTCCTGCGGCTCCAGCTTCAGCCACACGTGGCCGTACTGACCGCGTCCGCCCGACTGCTTGATGAACTTGCCCTCGATCTGCACCGGTTTCTTGATCGCTTCGCGGTACGCCACCTGCGGCTTGCCGACATTGGCTTCGACGCCGAACTCGCGCTTCATGCGATCGACGATGATCTCGAGGTGCAGCTCGCCCATGCCGGAGATGATCGTCTGGCTCGATTCCTCGTCAGTGTGCACGCGAAATGACGGGTCTTCCTGCGCCAGACGATTCAGCGCGAGACCCATCTTTTCCTGATCGGCCTTGGTCTTGGGCTCGACCGCCTGCGAGATCACTGGCTCGGGGAATTCCATCCGCTCGAGCATGATGATCTTGTTCGTATCGCACAGCGTTTCGCCCGTCGATGCTTCCTTCAGCCCGACCGCCGCGGCAATGTCGCCCGCATAGACTTCCTTGATCTCCTCGCGCTGATTGGCGTGCATCTGCAACAGGCGGCCGATCCGCTCCTTGCGTCCACGGTTCGAGTTGTAAACCGTGTCACCCGATTTCAGGACACCCGAATACACGCGGATGAACGTCAACTGTCCGACATAAGGATCGGTCATGATCTTGAACGCGAGCGCTGAAAAAGGCTCCGAGTCGGACGCCTTGCGCGACGCCGGTTTGCCGTCCTCGTCCTCGCCTTCGACCGGCTTGATGTCGACCGGCGACGGCATGTAGTCGATGACCGCGTCGAGCATCGCCTGCACGCCCTTGTTCTTGAACGCGCTGCCGCAGAGCATCGGCACGATCTCGTTCTTGATCGTGCGGATCCGCAAGCCCCTCTTGATGTCCTCGACCGAGAGGTCGTGGCCCTCGAGATACTTGTGCATCAGTTCGTCGTCGGCTTCTGCCGCGGCCTCGACCATCTTTTCGCGCCACTTCTTGGCTTCTTCGACCAGACCCGCGGGAATCTCGCGCAGCTCGTATTTCATGCCCTGCGTCGATTCGTCCCAGTAAATGGCCTTCATGATGACGAGATCGATAACCCCTTCGAATTTTTCTTCCGCGCCGACCGGTAACTGAATCGGAACCGGGTTGCCCTTCAGCCGGCTCTTGATATGGTCATACGACTTGAAGAACTCCGCGCCCTGGCGGTCCATCTTGTTGATGAACGCAAGACGCGGGACCTTGTATTTGTTCGCCTGCCGCCACACTGTTTCCGACTGCGGCTGCACACCGGCGACGGCGTCGTAGACCATGCATGCGCCATCCAGAACACGCATCGAGCGCTCGACCTCGATGGTGAAGTCGACGTGTCCCGGCGTGTCGATGATGTTGATGTGATGCTCGGGATGGTTGTTCTGCATCCCTTTCCAGAAGCAAGTGGTCGCCGCGGAAGTGATGGTGATGCCGCGCTCGCGCTCCTGCTCCATCCAATCCATGACGGTCGCGCCGTCATGCACTTCGCCTATCTTGTGCGAGACACCGGTGTAGAAAAGTATGCGCTCGGTGGTCGTGGTCTTACCGGCATCAATGTGGGCACTGATGCCGATATTCCGATAGCGCTCGATGGGTGTCGTTCTTGCCACTTTATGCCACTGTCCAAAATCGCGTTGCAGGTTATCGCCACTAGAGTCCTGCGCTGCTGGTTCACGTTGTCCGCTTGCTTGGCGCTTAGTTGGCGCTCAGTTGCCATTCAGTTGCCACTCAAAAGCGGAAATGCGAGAAGGCTTTGTTCGCTTCGGCCATGCGATGCACTTCCTCGCGTCTCTTTACCGCCCCGCCGCGCCCTTCCGCTGCCTCGGTCAATTCCGCGGCGAGCCGCTGCCCCATTGATTTCTCGCCGCGCTTGCGCGCGGCCTCGCGTAGCCAGCGCATGGCGAGCGCTACGCGGCGCACCGGACGCACTTCGACCGGCACCTGGAAATTTGCGCCGCCGACGCGGCGACTCTTGACCTCGACCATCGGCTTGGCGTTGGAGAGAGCCTGGTTGAATACTTCCAGCGGATCCTTGCCGCCCTTCTTGGCAATCGACTCGAACGCGCCGTAGACGATACGCTCTGCAACCGACTTCTTGCCCTGGCTCATGAGCACGTTAACGAACTTCGCCACATCGCTGTTCGAATACTTCGGATCCGGCAGGATCTCGCGCTTTGAAATTTCTCTGCGTCGGGGCATCGATACTCCGTAGCGGGCAAAAGTGAAACCCTACTTTTGCCCGGTCTAAGTTTTCCGATCAATCCGTCGGCAAAGCCGGCGGATTGATCGCACAAAAAACAGTAAAACCCTATGCGGCCTTGGGCTTCTTGGCGCCGTACTTCGACCGTGACTGCTTGCGATCCTTCACACCGGCGGTATCGAGCGCGCCGCGAACCATGTGGTAGCGCACGCCAGGCAAATCCTTTACGCGGCCACCGCGGATCAGGACCACCGAGTGCTCCTGAAGATTGTGGCCTTCGCCGCCGATGTAGCTTATGACTTCGAATCCATTGGTCAGCCGCACCTTCGCGACCTTGCGCAACGCCGAGTTCGGCTTCTTTGGCGTCGTCGTGTACACGCGCGTGCAGACACCGCGTTTCTGCGGACTGCGCTTCAGCGCCGGTACCTTGCTCTTCGACACCGGAGCTACGCGGCCTTTGCGCACTAGCTGACTGATCGTTGGCATACTATTTTTCCGCTCGTTTGTCGCTCATTTGTCACTCATTTGCCACATCGTTGCTTGTTCGCTTCTTGTTCGGGTATTTCTGCGTTTTTCCGTTTCAACAAGGTAAGGCCCCGCACGCCGCGGCCCCGTCCTGAAACGCTTTCGACGCACACAAATCAAAGTGGCCTTGAGCATCGTCTGCTCAGGCCACTCTCGTTGCGCCTCGGTCGACACATCCAAGTCGATGGCGGCCGGGTTCGCACACCCCACCGGCCGGCGCGAAGCCTGTTTTGGCTGGCTGGCCCGATTGGAGGCGAAAAGACGTTCGATTTTAAGGCACTAGGTGTGTCCTGTCAACGTATTCCCCGCCCAAAAACGAACGGGAGCCCCCGTGTGGGGACCCCCGTTCCGGTCCAAAGTTGCCCGCTTGGAGGGTCAGGCTGCGTCGGCGCTGATTTCCGCGGCCGGCGCCTCCAAAGTGATCCCTTCCGGCGCCACTTCGGGTAGACCCCCGGCTTTCTGCTTCTTTCGCGCGTTATGGTAGGCAAGACCGGTTCCGGCAGGAATCAGCCGGCCGACGATGACGTTTTCCTTCAAGCCTCGCAGCTCGTCCTTCTTGCCCATGATTGCGGCTTCGGTCAGAACGCGCGTGGTCTCCTGGAACGAGGCCGCCGAGATGAACGAATCGGTCGATAGCGACGCTTTGGTGATACCGAGCAGCATGTGTTGGTACGTCGCCGGCCGCTTGGCGTCCGCCCCGCCCTTCACACCGCCCTGCGCGAACACCTTATCGTTCTCGTCCAGCAGATCCGAGCGCTCGACCTGCTCGCCTACGATGAAGCGCGTGTCACCTGCATCCTGCACCTGAACGCGGCGCAGCATCTGACGCACGATCACTTCGATGTGCTTGTCGTTGATCTTCACGCCTTGCAGGCGATAGACGTCCTGCACTTCATCGGTGATGTAGCGCGCCAGCGCCTCGACTCCCAGGAGCCGCAGAATATCGTGCGGGTCCGCGGGTCCGTCGACGATGGATTCGCCCTTGTTCACCACCTGCCCGTCGTGCGCGGTGACGTGCTTGTCCTTGGGGATCAGATACTCGTGCGCGACGCCGTCCAAGTCGGTGATGACCAGCCGCTGTTTGCCCTTGGTGTCCTTGCCGAATGACACCGTGCCGGTGACCTCCGCCAGCGTGCCCGCGTCCTTGGGTGCGCGCGCCTCGAACAGCTCCGCCACTCGCGGCAGGCCCCCCGTGATGTCGCGCGTCTTGGACGTCTCCTGCGGAATACGCGCCAGCACCTCGCCGACGGCCACGTCCTGGCCATCCTTGACGGTGATGATCGACCCCAGCTGGAACGTGATATTGACCGGCAACTCCGATCCGGCCAGCTTCACCTCGTCGCCGCGCTCGTTCTGCAGTTTCACCTGCGGCCTGACCCCCTTCGCCGCCGCGCCTGCGCGGCGCTTCGGGTCGATGACCACCAGCGTCGACAGGCCGGTCACTTCGTCGACCTGCTTGGCCACCGTGACGCCTTCTTCCACGTTCTCGAACTTCACTCGGCCCGCATACTCGGTGATGATCGGGCGAGACGTCGCGTCCCAAGTCGCCAGCACCTTGCCCGCTTTCACCGTGTCGCCATCCTTGACCAGCATCGTGGCGCCATAGGGGACCTTGTGCCGTTCGCGCTCGCGGCCGTTGTCGTCGTGAATCATGACTTCGCCCGAGCGGGCAATCACGATCAGCTCGCCCTTGCCGTTGGTGACATAACGCATTGCCGCCGAGAAGCGCACGACGCCGGCGGACTTGCTTTCCAGTTGCGACGCCGCGGCCGTCCGCGATGCCGCGCCACCGATGTGGAAGGTCCGCATGGTGAGCTGCGTTCCCGGCTCGCCGATGGACTGCGCGGCGATGACCCCCACGGCCTCACCCACATTGACCAGGTGCCCGCGGCCCAGATCGCGGCCGTAGCAGGTCGCGCACAGGCCGTAGCGCGTGTCGCAGGTGAGAGGTGTGCGCACCTTGACCTCGTCGATCCCCAGCGCCTCGATCTGCTCGACTTCGTCTTCGCTGAGCAAGGTGCCGGCGTGGTACAGCGTCGCCTGCGTTTCCGGATTGACGACGTCGGCGGCGACGGAGCGACCGAGAATCCGCTCGCGCAGCGCCTCGATGACCTCGCCACCCTCGACCAGCGCCTTCATCGCCACGCCGTTGCTGGTTCCGCAATCGTCCTCGGTGACCACCAGATCCTGCGTCACGTCGACCAGACGGCGGGTGAGGTACCCCGAATTGGCCGTCTTCAACGCCGTATCGGCAAGACCCTTGCGCGCGCCGTGGGTCGAAATGAAGTACTGCAGCACGTTCAGGCCTTCACGGAAGTTGGCCGTGATCGGCGTCTCGATGATCGAGCCGTCCGGCTTGGCCATCAGTCCGCGCATGCCGGCGAGCTGCCGGATCTGTGCCGCGGAACCGCGCGCGCCGGAGTCGGCCATCATGTAGATGGAATTGAATGACTCCTGCTCGACCATATTGCCTTCGCGGTCCTTCACTTCCACGGTGCCGAGCTGCTTCATCATCGCCTTGGCGATGTCGTCGCCGGCGCGGCCCCAGATGTCGACCACCTTGTTATAGCGCTCGCCCTGCGTGACCAGGCCCGAGGTATATTGGGCCTCGATTTCCTTCACTTCGCGTTCCGACTTTTCGATGATGGTGTGCTTTTCCGCCGGAATCAGCATGTCGTCGGCGGCAAACGAGATTCCGGCCCGCGTCGCGAGCGCATACCCCGCCTGCATCAGCTTGTCGGCGAAGATCACCGTCTCGCGCAAACCGCAACGGCGGAAGCTCGCATTGATGATCTTCGAGATTTCCTTCTTCTTCAGCGGCCGGTTGATGGTCTCGAACGGCAGCCCTGCCGGCAGGATCTCGGACAGGAGCGACCTACCAACCGTCGTCTGATAACGGGTGACCTTGTCGGTCCTCTCGCCGTCGGCGCCGACCAGAACCTCCTTGATGCGCACGCTGATCTTGGCGTGCAACGCGACCTGACGCGATTCGTAGGCACGTGCGACTTCGGCGATGTCGGCAAACAGCATGCCCTCGCCCTTGGCGGCGATCAGCTCGCGCGTGGCGTAGTAGAGGCCGAGGACGATGTCCTGCGACGGCACGATGCACGGCTCACCGTTGGACGGAAGGAGCACGTTGTTGGACGCGAGCATCAGCGTGCGCGCTTCCATCTGCGCTTCCAGCGACAGCGGCACGTGGACCGCCATCTGGTCGCCGTCGAAGTCGGCGTTGAACGCCGTGCACACCAGCGGATGCAGCTGGATCGCCTTGCCTTCGATCAGCACCGGCTCGAATGCCTGGATGCCCAGGCGATGCAGCGTCGGCGCCCGGTTCAACATCACCGGGTGCTCGCGGATGACCTCTTCCAGGATGTCCCAGACCACGGGCTCCTGGCTCTCGACCATCTTCTTCGCCGCCTTGATGGTCGTGGCCAAGCCCATCGTCTCCAGCTTGTTGAAGATGAAGGGCTTGAAAAGCTCGAGCGCCATCAGCTTGGGCAGCCCGCACTGATGCAGCTTCAATTGCGGTCCGACCACGATCACCGAGCGTCCCGAGTAATCGACGCGCTTTCCGAGCAGGTTCTGGCGGAAACGGCCGCCCTTGCCCTTGATCATGTCGGCCAGCGATTTGAGCGGCCGCTTGTTGGCGCCGGTCATCGCCTTGCCGCGGCGGCCGTTGTCGAGCAGCGAATCGACGGCTTCCTGCAGCATCCGCTTTTCATTGCGCACGATGATGTCGGGCGCCTTGAGCTCGAGCAGGCGCTTCAACCGATTGTTGCGGTTGATCACACGGCGATACAGATCGTTCAGGTCCGACGTGGCGAAACGGCCGCCGTCCAGTGGGACGAGCGGGCGCAATTCCGGCGGCAGCACCGGAAGCACTTCGAGGATCATCCACTCGGGCTTGATGCCCGATTTGTGGAACGCTTCCAGCACCTTCAGGCGCTTGGCGATTTTCTTGATCTTGGTATCCGAGCCGGTGGTCTCGAGCTCCTTGCGCAGCTTTTCGATCTCAGTGTTGACCTCGAGCGCCTTCAACAGCTCGCGGATGCCTTCGGCACCCATCGCCGCGGAGAAATCGTCGCCGTGCTGCTCGACCTTGGCCAGGTAATCGTCCTCGGTCAGGAGCTGCGCGCGATTGAGCGGCGTGAGCCCCGGATCGGTCACCACGTACGCTTCGAAATACAGGACGCGCTCGATATCGCGCAGCGTCATGTCGAGCACCATCCCCATGCGCGAGGGCAGACTCTTCAGGAACCAGATATGCGCCACCGGGCTCGCGAGCTCGATATGGCCCATGCGCTCGCGGCGCACCTTGGCCAGCGTGACTTCGACGCCGCACTTCTCGCAAATGACGCCGCGATGCTTCAGCCGCTTGTACTTCCCGCACAGGCACTCATAATCCTTGACCGGCCCGAAGATCTTGGCGCAGAAAAGCCCATCGCGCTCCGGCTTGAAGGTACGGTAGTTGATCGTCTCCGGCTTCTTCACTTCGCCGTACGACCACGAGCGGATCTTTTCGGGCGAGGCGAGCCCCGTCTTGATCGCGTCGAACTCTTCTTCCTGTGTGACCTGCTTGAACAGATCGAGCAATGCTTTCATCGTTTCACTCCAATGTTACTGCCGCATGTCCAGGTCCTGCTGCCGCAAACCGGCCGGCTCTGCCGCCGATTTACGGATAGCCTCACCCACGCAAAGTAGGTGTCTGCCTTGCGTGGCATCTAAAAGCGCTCCAGGTCGATGTCGATCGCCAGCGAGCGGATTTCCTTCACCAGCACGTTGAACGACTCCGGCATGCCGGCCTCGATCTTGTGCTCGCCCTTGACGATGTTCTCGTAGACCTTGGTCCGCCCGTTGACGTCGTCGGACTTGACCGTGAGCATCTCCTGCAGCGTGTAGGCCGCGCCATACGCTTCCAGCGCCCACACTTCCATCTCGCCGAAGCGCTGGCCGCCGAACTGCGCCTTGCCCGCCAGCGGCTGCTGCGTCACGAGCGAGTACGGTCCGATGCTCCGCGCGTGGATCTTGTCGTCCACGAGGTGCGAGAGCTTGAGCATGTACACGTTGCCCACCGTCACCGGCGTGGCGAAGTGCTCGCCGCTCCGGCCATCGCGCAGGTTGATCTTGCCGCCCGGCACGAGGCCCGCGCGTTTGATCAGTTCCTGGCCCGCGGTGTCGACGTCCGCCTCGGACGTCTTGCCCAGGATCGCCGAGAGCGCCGGCATGCCCTGCGCCGCGAGCAGCTCGGCGGGGGTCACGGCGTTCCGCTTCTCGAGTTCCTTCAGCGCCTTCTTGATGTCAGCCCGCCGGGGCGCCGACAGCTCCTCGTTGTTCGATTCCAGTTCGTGGAAGGCGATGGCATTGGTGAGGTCCGCCCGTTCACGGTCGGCCAGTTCCTTCGCGGCCGACGTGATGAAGTCACGCACGCGGTGGAACACGTCCTTCGCACCGGCCGAGCGGCCGCGGGCATTGAGGTCGTTCACGTTGGCGTCGTGCAGGAGTTCTACCTTCTCCTCGCCGATCGCCGGCCGGAGTTCGGTGAGGAAACCCTTGATCTCCTTCTCGTCGATCGCGAGCTGCGTCCCGCGCAGTTCGAGCGATCCATGCGCCGACGAGATCGCCGCCAGGCGCAGCAACAGGCCGATCTCCTTTTCCGTCGCGCCCGAGAACACGGGCGTCTTCGCGTAAAAGCCCAGGATCTTCGCGGCCCATCCGAGATGGGTCTCGAGAATCTGCCCCACGTTCATGCGGCTCGGCACGCCAAGCGGGTTGAGCACGATGTCGACCGGACGTCCGTCCGGGAGGAACGGCATGTCCTCCTCGGGAACGATGCGCGCCACGATACCCTTGTTGCCGTGGCGGCCGGCCATCTTGTCGCCCACCGAAATCTTGCGCTTCTCGGCGAGGTAGACCTTCACCAGCTGGATCACGCCCGGCGGCAGTTCGTCGGGCTGCAGAATGCGGTCAATCCGCTCCTCCGCCTTCTCCTCGATACGGGCCTTGACGCCGTTGGCCGCTTCGATAATCTCGCGGATCGATTCGTTGGTTTTCTTGTCCTCCACGGCGAACGTCTTGAGGTCGAGCGTCGCGAGGCGCAGCCCCTCGAGCACGTCGCCCGTGAGCTTGGTCCCGGCCGGAATCGCCTCTTCGACGGTGCCGGACTTGAGCGCGAGCCTGATGGTCTCGCCGGCGAGCAGCTCCTTGAGCTCGGCGTCGCGCACGTCGTTCACGCGCACCTTCTCTTCGCCCTCGAGCCGGCGCACTTCACCGATACGCTCGCCACGGTCCTTCTCCACCACCTGGTCCTCGACGCGGGAAAAAATCTTGCAATCGATGACGACGCCTTCCATGCCGGGCGGCACCTTCAGCGACGAGTCCTTCACGTCCTTCGCCTTTTCGCCGAAAATCGCCGTGAGCAGCTTCTCTTCGGGCGAGAGCTCCGTCTCGCCCTTCGGGGTGATCTTCCCGACGAGAATGTCGCCCGGCCGGACATGCGCGCCGATGCGCACGATGCCGCGCTCGTCGAGGTCCACGAGCGACTCCTCGGAGACGTTCGGGATTTCACGCGTGATCTCTTCCTGTCCGCGCTTCGTGTCGCGCACGTGCAGTTCGAGTTCCTGGATATGGATGGACGAGTACACGTCGTCCTTCACCAGGCGCTCGGAGAGGACGATGGCGTCCTCGAAGTTGTGGCCGTACCACGGCATGAACGCCACGAGCACGTTTGCGCCGAGGGCGAGCTGGCCGAACTCCGTGGCTGCACCGTCGGCGAGCACCGCGCCGGCCTTGACCTTCTGGCCGAGCTTGACGATCGGCCGCTGGTTGATGGCGGTGTCCTGGTTGGTGCGCCAGTACTTCTTGATGCGGTAGCGGTCCTGCTGCGTGAGCTGGGCGAGCGGTTCGTCACCGCCCTTCTTCCCCTTCTCCACCGGGCCGGCATCCACCAGAATCTCGTCGGCGGTCACGCGGGTGACGGTGCCGGCGCGCTTGGCGATCACGACCGCGCCGGAGTCGCGGGCGACGACCTCTTCGAGGCCGGTGCCCACG
>JRHI01002041.1_pt1 | contig 14996 bp, 14 predicted proteins | sample 215371 | NCBI WGS metagenome assembly JRHI01 (sample SAMN02929681, study PRJNA255918) | sediment metagenome | biome: cave system; feature: Ice Cave; material: Sediment; isolation source: sediment from deep within a dark volcanic ice cave with no known source of... ...
GCCGCCGATACCGTAGACTTCGACGCGGCGTGCGCGCGCGAGCGACTGGACCGCTTTGCCGAGTTCGTCGCCGGAGAGCACTTCGATCGTATCTTTGAGCGCTTGCGCGTTCGCCTGAAAGATCTTGGTCTTGAGCGCCTCGAGCGAATCGCTCGGATCGATCTCTTCGTACACGGTCTCCGTGGGACCGACCAGATCCCGCGCGAGCATGATCTTGAACTCTTGGTAGCCCTTGTAGCCGATTTTCTGACAGAGCCGCACGACGGTCGATTCGCTGGTCTGCGTGCGTTCCGCAAGTTCGGTTACCGTGAGATAAATCAGTTCTTCGGGGTGCTTGAGAATGAAATCCGCCACGCGCTGTTCGGCCGTACGCAGCGAACTATACGTACCTTGAATGCGAATAAAGCAGCCGGGTACGTTGACCGGTTCGATCCGGGCGTCTGGTGACGACTTCACGCTCGCCTCGTTCTACGTGCCGTCGCTGCGCGCCTCGAAGAGTCGGGCTCGACGTTTCTTACGGATAAAGTGCCGTTGCGCCGGGGGCGGGCGATCGGCGGGAGCCCATTCGAGCGTCGCTTTAAGGTACGCGCCCATATGCGCTTCGAAGGCTTCGGCGGCGAGCCTGCCGGCGTCGTTCGGCGGCGCTTCCTCGATCGCGGGCGTTTCGCGCAGCAGCATCGCGACGCGATGGCGGCCATGACGATCGAGCGCGAGCGGCAAAGCGCGACGACCTTCCAAACTCGAAACGTACGCCGGCCGATGCGCCGTGAGTTCGGCCAGCGGCACGGTCGCGAGGGTTCCATCTTCGAGCCTCACCGTCGCACCATGATGGTGGATATTGATCACGGTGCCGCTCTGCGTCGTCATCATTCGTTCCCGTAAGAATCGGGTTCGGTGCTCGGTTGGGCGGCGCCGCGCAGATAAATGATCTCCTCACGCGGGCCGACCAGGCGTAACTTGTCGTGAATTTCGGGAACGGCTCCGGCCGGGTCGGCGAGACGCTTAATCGTGTGCTGTTGACGCGCTTTACGTTCGCGCAGGGCCTCTATTTCGTTGCGCGAGAGCGAGAGTTCGCGCGCCATCGCGACGTTCTTCGCGACGATCCCTTCGAATTGCATCGCAATTACGCCGAGCACGCACAGTACGATGAGTACGAGTCCCAGACGCCCCGCCAAGCGAAGGATCTGTAGCGGCTTCGCGCGATTCGGTCGCGAACTCACGGTAACGCCGTCGCCATTTGGGCCCCGATGCGCTCGGACGACGCGCCGATGTTACGAAATTTTCGATAACGCGCATCCCGCAGTTCGCTCGCAGAACGTTGCTCGAGCGCGCGCAATTCAGCATCGATCGCGTCTAGAACGCGCGCGACGAAGCCCGCCGCATCTCGGTGGGCGCCGCCCAGAGGCTCTTCGACGATCCGATCCGCGATGCCGAAAGCCAGTAGATCGGCACTCGTCAACTTGAGATGCTCGGCGGCCTCCGGCGCACGGGCTGCGTCACCCCAAAGAATCGCGGCGCAGCCCTCGGGCGACGCAACGGAGTACACCGCATTCTCGGCCATAATGACGGTATCGGCTAGCGCGATCGCAAGCGCACCGCCCGAACCGCCTTCTCCGATGACCGTCGCAACGACGGGCACGCTCGCTTTAGCTAGGGTCATCAAAGCGGAGGCGATCGCTTCGGACTGGCCGTGTTCTTCGGAAGCGATGCCGGGATCGGCACCGGTCGTGTCGACCAACGTCACGATCGGCAAAGCGAAGCGGGACGCGAGCTCCATGAGCCGCTTCGCCTTGCGATAGCCTTCAGGAGAAACCATGCCGAAATTGCGGCGGATGTTTTCTTTGGTGTCGCGGCCCCGCTGTTGCCCGAGAAACATCACGCGCCGGCCTCGCAACTTTGCGAACCCGCCCACCAAAGCGGGATCGTCGCGGAAGTGACGATCGCCGTGAAGTTCGTCGACCTGGTCGAAGGCCGCGATGTAGTCGCTCGCCGTCGGTCGCTTGGGGTGTCGCGCCATATTGACGCGTTCCCAGGGCGTCAGCTTTCCAAAGAGGTCGCGCAGGAGTTCGTGATATTTCTCTTCGAGCACGCGAACGTCGCCCGAAGAGCCCGTGCCGCGCGCCCGCAACGCGGCGATGCGCGTTTCGAGTTCTTGCAGCGGTCCTTGCTCTCGTTCGACGATGACGTTCATCGTAGCACTAGACCGCGAATTCCGGCACGGCGCTCAAAGCTGGGGGCACGCGGCTGCGATCGAGCGTATAGTCGAGCACGCGCACGAGCGTCTCGCGGATTTCGTGCCGAGTCACGACCATATCGACGTGGCCCCTCTCGAGCAAAAATTCGGCAGTTTGAAAATTATCGGGCAGCTTTTGACGCAGCGTCTGTTCGATCACCCGCCGGCCCGCGAAACCGATCGAGGCGCGGGCTTCGGCCAGAATGACATCGCTTTGGAATGCGAACGACGCCGAGACGCCGCCTGTGGTGGGGTCCGTTAGTACGGTAACGTACAAGTTTCCCTCGGCCATGAAGCGTTCGACGGCGAGCGTCGTTTTGGCCATCTGCATCAACGCGAGCATCCCTTCTTCCATGCGGGCGCCGCCGCTCGCGGTGAAGAGAATGCACGGTAGCCGCCGCCGGCCCGCTTCTTCGAGCAAATGCGCGATACGCTCGCCGACGATGGTACCCATCGTGCCGCCGCGGAAATTGAAATCCATGACACCGAGAGCGACCGGGATGCCGTCGAGCGTCGCAAAGCCGGTGACGATCGCTTCGGATAGCTTGGATTTCTGGCGGTCGGCCTCAAGCTTCGCCGGATACGGGCGTTTATCGACCCACCCTAGAGGATCGCCCGGAACCAGTTCCATACCGACTTCCGCGAAGTCGCCATCGACGAGCGAATTGATGCGATCGTACGCATGCATGCGAAAGTGATACGAACACCGCGGGCACACGGAGAGATTCGCTTCGAGTTCCTTGCGATACAACATTTCGCCGCAAGCGGAGCATTTCGCCCAAAGAGCCGCGTCTTGGGCGGGGAGCGCCGGTTCGCGTATGCGACGCAGCCATTCGGGTATCGCCATTACGCGCTTTTGTTCTCCGAAGACATGCTCGCAGCCGCTTCGAACGGCGCCGGCACGACCGTTGCGAGCGACGGTTTCATCGCCGCCCGATTCTGAGGCCGAACGAAACGGCCCAGATAAATGCGGCGCAGTTGCCGCAGATAGTTCGTAATCTCTTTTCCGTTAAGCTTCGATTCGCCGATGACGCGGTCGGTAAAAACATACGGTACTTCTATAAATCGACCATAACGCGCTTTGGCGGCGACCTCGAGGCCGATCTTAAAGCCGATCGGATCGAGCTTGACGCCGGCGAGAGCATCGCGGCGCACGAGCAAGAAGCCGCTAGTGATGTCGCGGATCGGCGTCAGCGGCCACGCCATCATGCAAGCGACGAGCGAGGTGACCTTACGCCGCAGCGGCCAGTTCGTGATTCCGCCGCCTTTGACGTAACGGCTCCCGACGGCGAGGCCATATTTTCCGGAGGCGAGGGCCGTCACGAGTTCGGGGACGACGCTCGGATCGTGGCTGAAATCGGCGTCCATGCATCCCAGTGCGACCGAGTCCGGCCGCGCGAAATTCCAGCCGTCGATCACGCCGCTGGAAAGTCCCATTTTTGCGGCACGATGCAGGCAGCGCACGGGATAGCGACCCGTGAGCCCCTCGACGATGGTACCCGTGCCATCGGGCGAGTTGTCGTCGACGACGATCAACTCGCCGTCCAGACCGTTCTTCTGCAAAATATCGCTTAGCGTCGTGACGAGCTTTTCGATACCGCCTGCCTCGTTGTACGTCGGAATAACGATGCTGAACTTCACGCTGCCCCGAGCCGGCCAAAAGTCATAACCCTCTTTATACGCCCACGCCGCACGTCTCTCATGCTCGCAGCACGCATCGCCACGATTACAGATCGCCGCTTTCGTAAAGGAGCGCGCTACACGCCACAAGGCCCGCGGTCTCGGTCCGCAAAATCCGGCTGCCGAGCGAGACGAGTTGAGCGCCGGCTCGTTCGGCCGCGCACGCTTCCTCGCAAGAGAACCCGCCCTCCGGCCCGATCGCAACGAGCACCGTCCGCGCCGCCCCGAGCAGGGGGGGCAGGCGTTGGTGTAGCGGTACCGCGTCTGCAAGTTCCCACGGCACGAGCACGACGTCGTACGCGCCGAAAGTTGCGAGCAGCATATCGAACCCGAGTGGCGCGTCGACCTCGGGCACATCCGTCCGCCCACATTGCTGCGCCGCGCTCTTGGCGAGGCGCCTCCAACGTTCGAGTTTCCCGGCCCGCTCGCCGTCCCCAACCGTTCGCGCGGCGGCGAACGGAACGATACGCGCGATACCGAGTTCGGTCGCCTTTTCGACGACGAAATCCATCTTTTGCCCCTTGGGGATTCCCTGTGCCAGCGCGATCTGCAATCGCAAAGGCGTCGGCGCGGCGAGTTCGCGTTCGAGCATGGCGCGGGCTTCGGTGCCTTCGACCACTAGCGACGCCGCAAAAATGCGGCCGCCGGAATCGACGACCTCGACCGCGTCACCCGAAAGACCGCGCAAGACGAGCAACATTTTGCGGGCATCGTCCGCGGGCAAGCGCACCACGTCCCCCGGCGCGTGCACGCCGGGCACGAAGAAGCGCGTCGCGCTAATCGGGCCGGAACGCGTCCTTGACGCGGTCGAAGAACGTGCGATCCTCGCTTTGGTCGCCCGATATTTGGGCGTACTCTTCGAGCAGCTCGCGTTCGCGCCGCGTCAGCTTGGTCGGCACCATCACGTGCACGGTCGCAAGCAAGTCGCCGCGTGCGGTACCGCGAACGGTAGGCATACCTTTGCCGCGAATACGATACGTCGCGTTGCTTTGCGTGCCGGGCGCGACGTGCAACGGCAGAGCGCCGTCGAAGGAATCGATCTCGAGCGTCGCGCCTAAAGCCGCTTGCGTGAACGCGAGCGCGACGTCGACGTAGAGATCGGTGCCTTCGCGCCGGAAACGCCGATGTGGCGGGACGCTCAAGTAGACGTAGAGGTCGCCCGGCGGACCCCCGCGTGCGCCGCCCTCGCCGCTTCCGGAGACGCGGATGCGGCTGCCATCGTCGACGCCTGCCGGTATTTTGACGGTCAAGGTGCGATTGCGTTCGACCCGTCCGCGACCGCGGCATGTCTCGCACGGCGTCGGCACGATCGTGCCTTCACCGTTACACTTCGTACACGTCGTCTGCGTCACGAATTGCCCGAGCGGTGTCTGACGCGTCGCGCGCATCGTGCCCGAACCGTTGCAGCGGTCGCAGCGCGTGACGAGCGTTCCCGGTTTTGCGCCCGTACCGGTGCACGTTTCGCATTGCCCGAGATGATTGAACGAGAGCTCGCGCTCGGCGCCACGATACGCATCTTCGAGCGTGATCTGCAAATCGTAGCGCAGATCGGCACCACGCTGCGGACCGGCCGGGCGTCCTTGCGCGCCGCCCGGTCGCGCGCCGAAAAACATATCGAAGATGTCGCCGAAGCCTTCGCTTCCGCCGCCGAATCCGCCGAAGCCCCCGTCGCCCGCAGCACCGTTCGGTACGCTTCCGTAGCGATCGTAGTGCTGCCGCTTCTGGGGATCGCCGAGCACTTCGTAAGCTTCGTTAATCTCTTTGAAGCGCGCCTCGGCGGTCGACTTATCTGCGGCAACATCGGGATGGTACTTGCGCGCGAGTCCCCGGTACGCACGTTTGATGTCGGTGTCGGACGCGGCTTTCTCGATGCCGAGAACGGTGTAATAGTCGGTCGGCACGGATCCTCTAACGAATGTCGGTGTTGGCGAGGTGGCGATTGAGCGAGTGGGCCGTGCCGGTCGCAAGGGCCAGCAGACGCGCGTACGGCATCCGCCGCGGCCCGAGGATTGCGAGCAATCCGACCGTCTCGTCGCCAAGATGGTACGGGACGGTAACGATGCTACACTCGGTGATCTCGTCCGTTCCGAGTTCGTGCCCGATCTTAATGCTCGGCCCATCGATCGACATCGAATCTGCGACCAGATCGTAGAGCACTTTCTGTTCTTCGATGATGCGCAGGATCGAACGCAGCTTGCGCAGATCTTGGAATTCCGGTTGGTCGAGCAGGTGTTGCGCACCGCTCGAAACCACGGCAGGCGGCGCGTCGGCGCGGGCAGCGTCGCTAAAGGCGCGCGCGAGCACGAGCGCGAGGTCCTCGCAGAGGTGCGCATCGCGCACGAGCTGCGCTATGTCCGCCGGAGCGATCTCGCGCAGCGAACAGCCGTTGAAGGAAGCGTTGAAACGACTCGAAAGCCGAGTCAGATCGTCGGCGGCGACCGCCGCGTGCTCGAAGGGGTGCTGCGCGGCGACGCCGAGCGAGGTGACGACGACTGCAAGCCCCGTGCGTTCGGAAAGCCAGATCAGCTGTACGTGACGGAATGTCTGCGAATCGCGCAGCGGTGCGACGACGAAAGCGACGTTACGCGAGAGGTGCCCGAGCAATCGCGTCGTGTGTTCGATGACGTCGTCGAGTTCACGACTCGCGGCGCGAAACTGGTCTTGAATCCGGCGCTGCTCGTCGTTTTGCAGCGGCTCCGGTCGCATGAGGCGATCGACGTAGGTGCGGTAGCCCGCGTCGGAGGGGATGCGTCCGGCCGACGTGTGCGGCTGCACGAGATACCCGGCTGCCTCGAGTTCCGCCATTTCGTTGCGGATCGTCGCCGAACTCACCCCGAGGTTGTACTTCTGCGTGAGCGTGTTCGAACCGACGGGCTCCGCCGTTGCCACGTACTCATAGACGATCGTCGCCAGGATGAAGGCTTTCCGTTTATCGAGTTCCGGGCGGAGCGGCTTCGGATCCGGCATATTTGGATTCTTAGCAGTCACGAGGCGGGAGTGCCAGCATTACCCCCGAGCGTACTAAATTTGGCAGCGGGGGTCAAGCCGGGCGACGGCGGGACGAGCAGCGGGTCGACGGCAGCCTGTAATTCAGCCCAGTCGATTTGACCCACGGAGACGTGCGTGACGGTTCCGTCGCGGCCGAGCACGAGCGTGACGGGGATCGCCGTTACCGAGTAGAGATCGAAAATCTTGTGCTCCGGGTCCTCGATTGCCGTCGCGTCGATGTGACGGGCGGCGAGGTATGCCCGCGCGATTCCCGGGCCTTCGCCCGAGATGGTCAGCAGCGGCACCCGTTCACCGTACGTCGCGCGTAACCGGGCAAACGCGTCGAGTTCGGCATCGCATGGCGCGCACCAAGTGGCCCAGAAATTTAGCACGACGGGGGTTCCCAGATATTGCTGCAAGTGCGCGCGGCCGCCGCTAGCGTCGAACGCAAAATCCGGCGGGGTTTTGGCGAAACCGATCGCGCGTAACCCGGTTTTCGGCGCTCCCGCTTTCGATCGCGCGACGGCCGCAGGCCGGTCGGAAAGCGTCGCACAGAGCAGCAAAGCCAGCGCGAAGAAGGACGTCCGTGTAAGGAAGAGATGCCGCATCGAATCGGACGTTTCGCGGCGTGCAGAAAAATTCCGCGAACGACAGGGCTTGGACAGGTGGGAGCGCTCGGGCCCGGTAAGCGGCGCCCATGACGACTAACGCGGGTCCTTCGGGCGCCATCGAAGCGCTCTCACACGAACAACGTCGCTTCGAACCGTCGGCTGCGTTTGCGGCACAAGCCAACGCTAAGGCCGGTATCTACGAAGAAGCGGAGCGCGACTATCTCGGTTTCTGGAAATCGTGGGCCGACAAGCTCAGCTGGAGTAAACCGTACGAGACGGTGCTCGAATGGAACGAACCGTTCGCGAAATGGTTCGAGGGCGGAAAACTCAACGTTTCCGTCAACTGCCTCGACCGCCACGTCGCCGCCGGTCGCGGCGAGCGCATCGCGTACTACTTCGAAGGCGAACCCGGCGACCGGCGTACGATCACCTACGGCGAACTCTTGCACGACGTTTGCAAACTTGCGAACGGGTTGCGCCAGATCGGCGTGAAAAAGGGCGATCGCGTCGCGATCTACATGCCGATGGTGCCGGAATTGCCGATCGCATTGCTAGCGTGCGCGCGCATCGGCGCAGCCCACTCGGTCATATTCGGCGGGTTCTCGGCCGATTCGATCGTCGATCGCGTCAATGGCGCGGAATGCAACGTCATCATCACGACCGACGAGGGGTGGCGGCGTGGAAAGAAAGTACCTCTAAAAACGACCGTCGACACGGCTCTCGCACAGACGCCTTCGATTCGGCACTGTATCGTTTCGAAACGCACCGGCGGAGACGTACCGATGCAGGCAGGCCGCGATATTTGGTGGGACGATCTCATCGCCAATGAGAGCACGACGTGCGAACCCGAGATGATGGATTCCGAAGATCTCCTGTTCTTGCTCTACACCAGCGGCACGACGGCAAAACCCAAGGGCATCATGCACACGACCGCCGGTTACCTTACCGGCGTGACCGCGACGACGAACCTGGTATTCGATCTCAAAGACGACGATATTTTCTGGTGCACGGCGGACATCGGCTGGGTGACGGGACACTCGTATATCGTGTACGGTCCTCTAGCTCTGGGCGCGACCGGAATACTCTTCGAAGGCACGCCCGATTTTCCCGATAAGGATCGCTTCTGGGAAATCATCGAGCGGTATAAGGCGACGGTGCTCTACACGGCTCCGACCGCGATTAGAGCCTTTATGAAATGGGGCTTGGAGTACGTCGAGAAGCACGATCTATCGTCGCTGCGTCTGCTCGGAAGCGTCGGCGAACCGATCAATCCCGAAGCGTGGATGTGGTATCACGAACATATCGGCGGCGGCAAGTGCCCCGTGGTCGACACCTGGTGGCAAACTGAAACGGGAGCCATCATGATCACGCCGCTGCCCGGCCTCACCACGCTCAAACCCGGCAGCGCGACCAGGGCGTTCCCAGGCATCCAAGCCGACATCGTCGATGAGAACGGACAGAGCGTCCCCCTCGGCGACGGCGGTTACATCGTCATCCGACGCCCGTGGCCGGCGATGACGCGCGGCATCTACGGCGATCCCGAGCGTTTCAAAGACACTTACTGGTCGAAGTTCGAACATCTTTATCTTGCGGGCGACGGTTGCAATCGGGATAAGGACGGCGACTTCTGGTTCATGGGCCGCATCGACGACGTGATGAACATCAGCGGCCACCGCATCTCGACGGCCGAGGTCGAGAGCGCTCTGGTCGAACATCCGGCGGTCGCCGAAGCCGCCGTCGTCGGTAAAAACGACGAACTCACGGGACAAGCGATCTGCTGCTTCATCAGCTTGCGCGGCAACGAGCCGGGTTCGCCCGAGCTCGGCAACGAATTGCGTAAGTTCGTCGCCGATAAACTCGGCAAGTTCACGATGCCCAAGCACCTGATGTTCACACCGGAGCTACCCAAAACGCGGAGCGGTAAGATCATGCGCCGGCTTCTGCGCGACATCGCGGAAGGGCGTGAAATCGGCGACACGACGACGCTTGCGGACTCGGCCATCGTGCACGAACTCGTCGAGCGCGGTTTTCTGGAAAGCGCGCATACGATCGACGTGCAAGAACGCGCGAAAACGGGCGCCGCGACCAGGGACGAATAGTCTTCCATGAAGAGCCGGCTTTGCAGGTAGGTGGGCCGAACTATTCGGCTTCGTCGTCAAACCGATGCTGCATCGAATTGGTGGACCGCATAGCGCCTTGACGCGTGAAAGTTAGCGGCGTGTATCGAAGAACGCGCGCAGCTCTTCGATATCATTCACGCGGCGGGCCGGCGGGAGTGCGGCCACGATCGAGCTGCCGTAACGCATCGAAGTCGCTCGCCCGTCGAGTAGGACCACGAGCCCACGATCGGATTTCGTCCGGATCAGACGTCCGAAGCCCTGTTTGAGGCGTACGATCGCCGACGGAATCATAAACTCTTCGAAGCTCGAGCGGCCAGCAGCTTCGATTGCTTGCAGACGCGCCGAAACGATCGGGTCGGCCGGCGAGGGAAACGGAAGGCGGTCGATGATGACGCACGAGAGCTTATCGCCGACGACGTCGATGCCTTCCCAAAATGTACCCGTCGCGAAGAGTACCGCGTTCTCGGTATCCCGGAACCACTGCAGCAGATGCACGCGCGGCAATTCTCCCTGTAGTTTGATCGGAAACGGAACGCGTTCGCGCACGAGCGCGTAGACTTCGTGCAAGCGCGCGTACGACGTGAAGAGCACGAACGCGCGCCCGCGCGTCACGTCGAGGATCTCTTCTACCAACGGCGCGACGCGCCGCGCAAAACCCGCGTCTTTTGGGTTGCAATCTGCCGGCGCAACGAAGAGTCGTGCTTGCAGGCGATAGTCGAAGGGCGACGGCGCGACGTATTCTTGCGCTTCGTCGACACCGAGCGCATTTCGCAAGAACGTAAAAGAATTTCCCGTCGCAATGGTGGCACTGGTTAAGACCACGCTCTGCGTGCGCGCGAAGAGCGCGACGCGCAGATACTCCGCAACGTCGAAGGGCGCGGAGTTTACCTCGTAGCGGCCTTCGCCGTCGGTGCGTTCTACCCAACTGATCGTTTCCGTTTCCGGCAGCGTCGTGCGCTCGATCGTAGCGATATGCGCTAGCACGCCGCGCATGACGAGATCGCGCCGTCGCTCGGCTTCGGCAATGTTTTCCGGCGGACGCTTGAGTGCTGCTTGCCAATTCGCATACAGCCAATTCTCGAGCCGGTAGAACGCGGTCTGCACGTCGCCAAGGGCACCTGCAGCTTCGTCGTTGGCAGCCAGCGGATAGCGCTCGCCCGGAACGCGCGCGAGCGTCTGGACGAGGCCGCGCATCGCCCGATCGATCTCCGCATCGTACGCCGCGGGCAAGAGATACGTGCGGTGCAGACGACGCATCATGCGATTGACGCCCGACGCCGAGAGCGTTGCCGTGAGCGCGGCCGACGCCCACCGTTCGCATTGATGCGCTTCGTCGAGAATCGCGTAGTCGTAGGGGGGTAAGAGCGTGCCTCCCAGCGCAAGGTCGAGAAAAAACAGCGCGTGATTGACGACAACGATATCGGCGTATCGCGCGGCATCGCGATGCTTGAAAAACCAGCAGTCCCGAAAACGATCGCAGAACTCTCCGACGCAATCGTCTGCGTCCGCGTCGAGCGCCTCCCATTCGAGTCCCGGCGGCGCGAAGGCGAGCTCGCTACGGTCGCCGGTCTGCGTGCGATCGGCCCAATTCCACATCGCCTCCATCGTACCGCTCGAAGCGATGAGGCGTTCGGTCCGCATGCGATCGAGTTTCGCGCGACACAAATAGTGATTGCGGCCCTTGAGCAGTTCGATGCGGGCGTTTACGCCCAACGCCCCGACGACCAGCGGAATATCTTTGCGCACGAGCTGTTCTTGCAAGGCGATCGTCGCGGTTGAGACGACGACTTTCTTTCCGCTGCGCAGTGCCGGAACAAGATACGCAAGCGACTTTCCAACGCCCGTGCCTGCCTCGACGATGGTGTGCGCGCTTTCGAGAAAACCGCGCTCGATGAGCTTGGACATCTGCACTTGCCCCGGCCGCGCCTCGAAGCCCGGCAACGCGCGCGCGAGCGCGCCTTTCGTCGCAAAGACATTTTCGATCGACTCGATCGGCGTCACGGCATGCGGCGCGCCGACGTGGGCGGATATTCCGGCGGTAGATATTCCGCGTCCGCGCTTTCTCCGGTCGTGGCGTCGACGACGACGGGTACCGGCGCGCGGCGCTGCATCGCATAGAGCGCAAGTCCCGCTGCAAAGCCGCTCGCGAGTCCGCCGAGATGTCCGGCTTTCGAGATGAACGGAACGGCGAAGGTGAAGACGAGATTGATGAGCAGGATCGGCAGCGTCGAGGAAATCAGTCCGCGTCCGCGTTTGCCCATCCGCACGCCGATCGCAAAAAGTGCGCCGAAGAGACCGAAGATCGCGCCGCTGGCGCCGACGGTAACGTCGTGCGGCGCGAAGTACACGACGGCGAGGCCGCCACCGAAGAGCGAGATCGTATAGATCGCGAGCATGCGCCACGGCCCGACTGCCGATTCGACGAACGTTCCGAGTTGATAAAGCGCGAACATGTTGAGCGCAATATGCGCGAGACCGCCGTGCAAGAAAGCGCCGGTAACGATGCGCCACCATTGCCCGTTATCTGTCACGGCGACGCCGAAGAGCGCGCCGTGGTCGAGCAAACTCGCGTTGCTGTTGAAGTTCGTCCCCGACAACACTTCCCACACGTACGCGATCACGTTGACCAGGACCAGGAAATTCGTTACCGTCACGTCCGCACCACTACGAACGCGGTCCGTACTTCAGCGCACTACCGGTATTGAAGAGCACGACCGGCCCCGCGAAGCGCACATCGCGCGCGACCAGCACGCGTAACGCCGCGAGCGCCGCGCCGCCTTCCTCACCCGCATCGATGCCTTCGGCGGCCCGCAGCGCGAGCATGTCCGCAGCCATCGCGGCTTCGCTGACCGCAATCGCCGTGCCCCCAGAATCGCGCAGAGCGCGTAACATCAAGCGATCGCCCAAGGCTGCCGGCACGCGCAATCCCCAGGCCGCGGTTTGGGCGTCGTTCCAACGTTCGGCCGCATCTTCACCGCGTTCGAAGGCGCGGACGATCGGCGCGCAACCTTCCGCTTGAACGCTGACCATCATCGGCCGCTGCACGCCGAGCCAGCCGGCTTCTTCGAGTTCGTCGAAAGCCTTCCACATACCGATTAGACCCGTGCCGCCGCCGGTCGGATAAATGATTGCGCCCGGCACGTCTCCCAGTTGTTCCACGAGCTCGTAACCCATGGTTTTTTTCCCCTCGATGCGATAGGGCTCGCGCAACGTCGCGAGGTTGAAGGCGCCGGTCTCTTGCGCGTGGGCGTTCGCGAGGCGTCCTGCATCGTCGATGAGCCCGTCGACGAGTTCCACGCGCGCGCCGTACGTGCGGCATTCTTCGATGAGAATCGCAGGCGTGTCGCGCGGCAAGAACACCGTCACCGGCAGCTGGGCGCGCGCCCCGTACGCCGCAAGCGCGCCGCCGGCATTTCCCGCGCTCGGCGCGACGAGCGCCGGCGCGCCGAGCTTTTTCGCGCGCGTTACCGCCGTCGACATGCCGCGCGATTTAAATGACGCCGTCGGATTACGTGACTCGTCTTTGACGTAGAGCGGCACCTCGAGGCGGAGCTCGCGTTCCAATCGCGCGGCGTGCACGAGCGGCGTTCCGCCTTCACCGAGCGTCACGGGTTCTTCTTCGTCGTCGAGGGGCATGGCTTCGCGAAAGCGCCACATGGAGGGTTTGCGCGTCGCAACGAGCGAGCGGTCGAGCGCGATGCGCGCGTAACGCACCAGCAGCGGCGCGCCATCGAAGGGACAGACCGTCGCTAGTTGCTCCGCATCGAAACGATGCGCGGCGTCGCGCGAACACGCGAGATGGTCGGGTCGCACTAAGCGCTAACGACGGCGCACTCGGCGCGCAACGGGAAGAACCGTCACCAAGCGTGCGAGTTCGAGCGAGATCGCGTGTTGTCGCTCGTCCAATCCGTGCGGCGTCAGTCGGGCCCCGCCGCGGGCGCCGCGTTCCACGTAACCGTCGGATGCGAGGTTTTTGAGCATCCCGGAAACGGAGGCCGCGGCCGCCCCGAGGTCGGCAAGGCCCGACGTGGTCACGCAGGGCATCTCGCGCTCGAGCCGATAAATCGTCTCGAGATAACTTCGGTCGATTCTTCGCAATGCGTGTGGTCCGGCCATAGAATCTCCCGTCTTCGCTACAAGGGCATGGATTCCAGGCCGCTGACCGCCGCTGCAAGCTCGGCGCGCAGGGCGGCCTTGCGCGCGCGCGGCGCAAAGCTCGCATCGATTGCGTTGCCGGCGAAACGCACGACGCGTTCCCGGCCGCAGAGCGCCGTGACGAGTTCGTATTCCCGGACGAGGGTCGTGGAGAAAAGCTCCGGGTCGTCGGCATCGATCGTGCAGATCACGCCGCTGCGATCGAGGAGATCGATCGGGTGCGGAACATCCGCCGGGACAGCGCCGGTCAGGCGATTTGAGGTCGGGCAAATTTCGAGCGCCACGCGTTGCGCGGCGAGTAAGGCGACGACGCCCGGGTCCTCGATGGCCCGGACGCCGTGGCCGATACGTTCCGCGCCCAAGATTTCGACTGCCGCGCGGACGCTCGCGGGCCCGGCGGCCTCACCCGCATGCGCGACCGCGTGCAATCCGTGCGCACGCGCAAAGGCGAACGGTTCGGCGTACAATTCGGGCGGAAAATTCACTTCGTCGCCGCCGAGCCCGATACCGACCACGCCGAGACCCGCCTCCGCGAGCCGTACGGCGATGCGTGCCGTTTCGAAGGCACGCTCCACGCCGAAGTTGCGCGTCAAATCGCAGATGAGAGCGATTTCGATGCCGTCGCGCAGGCGAGCGACCTCGAAGGCCTCGCGAATCGCGCGAACCGCTTCGAGGACGTCGAGGCCGGGATGGAAGTATCCCCATACCGACGGCGAGATGAAGACTTCGGCGTAGCGCACATGTTGCGCGACCGCAGTCGCAACGTAGTCGCTTGCCAGCCGCGCATAATCTTCCGGGCGCTGCAACGTCTTGCAGACTTCGGCAAACGTGAGCAAGAATTCGCGAAACGTTGCGAACGCGTAGGTGTCGACCAGGGGTCCCGCCGCGCGGGCACTCTCCACGCCGCGCAGCGCCGCGAGTTCGCGGAACGTCCGGGCGTGCAACGTGCCCTCGAGGTGGCAATGCAATTGCACTTTCGGAAGCATGCGCACGAAATCGAGGTCGGACATGGGCTCTGCCGGTTTCCAGAGCAGCGGGAGCTTGCCTTCCGGCGTGGCCCGGCTGCGCGGCACCTCGGGGTTGGCGTCGGCGGGAGAGTCCGCCAGAGATCGCGCCCGACTTAGCCGCGATCCGACAGAGATCGCGTTGACAGCAGAGGGCGCAACACCGTATACTCCATCAGCGCCGCGGGGTGGAGCAGTCCGGTAG
>JRHI01002042.1_pt1 | contig 14992 bp, 13 predicted proteins | sample 215371 | NCBI WGS metagenome assembly JRHI01 (sample SAMN02929681, study PRJNA255918) | sediment metagenome | biome: cave system; feature: Ice Cave; material: Sediment; isolation source: sediment from deep within a dark volcanic ice cave with no known source of... ...
CGCCTGTATCGGAGCGGCGGCCGGTGGCGGCTACCTGGCCTCCAGGCAGAATACGGTGCCAACGCCAGCATCGGCGCAGGGCCAAGCGCCCGCGTTTGCGACGAGCGCACCCTCGCCCGCCGCGACGCCGGCCGTCGCAGCGTCGGAGAGCATGCCTGCGGTGCCGGCCAGGGCGGTTCAGGAAACTGAAGCGGTCGTCGGCCGCCCCGCGGCACCAAAGCCCGCGCCCGCACCGAAATCGAGCGTCGCGAAGCGCGTTGCGCCGCCGGCACCCGCCAGCGCGGCACAGGCGAACCGGGACGCGACCGTCGCGCGGCAGGAACAGACGCCTGCGCTCGCGAGCAGCTGGCCGAGCAGCGCGGCGTCGCCGGCGCCGGCCGCGCCCACGGCCGCGCCCGCCGACAATCCGCCCGCTCCGCGTCCCGAGGAGCGCGCGGCCCCAGAGCCGGCGCGCGCGCCTGACCCTCCGTCGCACACCTTCGAGGAGCTGGTCGTCTCATCCGATTCGGTGATCGGGCTCCAGACCGAGAATCGCGTGTCGAGTGAAACGGCGCGTGTCGAAGATCGCGTCGATGCGCGCGTGACGCGCGACGTGAAAGTGGGCGACCGCGTCGCGATTCCCGCGGGCGCGAAGGCGATCGGGTCGGTGATACAGGTCGAGCGCGGCGGCAAGTTCAAGGAGCGGGCGCGCCTCGGCATCCGGTTCCACACGCTCGTGCTGGCCGACGGCACACGGCTGCCGATTTCGACCGAAACGATCTATCGCGAGGGCGACGCGCCCGGTACCAGCAACGCCGCCAAGATGGGCGGCGCGGCCGTCGGCGGCGCGATCCTCGGTGCCATCCTGGGCGGCGGGAAAGGCGCGGCAATCGGCGCCGCGGCCGGCGCCGGCGCCGGCGCTGCCGCAGTGGCGGCGAGTGAGCGCCAGGCTGCCACGCTGGCCGTCGGCACGGCGATGACCGTCCGGATTCTCCAGCCGATCACCGTCACCTCCGACAAGTAACCGAACCGGACTGCTCGGGGTTGCTCCCTTCGCTGAACCTTTTCGATCGGCCCGTCGTCATACCTTGTGACGCAAGGTATGTCCCACGAAACCTGGCAGGAACAGCTTCGGCGCGGCGGCCTTGATCTGGCGATCCTGCTCACGGTCTCCGCCGGGCGGCGCTACGGCCTCGCCATCATCCAGCATCTCGAAGCATCCACCGATCTCGTCGTCTCCGAGGGCACCATCTATCCCATTCTCGGCCGGCTCACGCGCGAAGGGCTGCTCGAAGCCGAATGGGTCGAGGGCGAGGCGCCGCACGCGCGCAAGTACTACGAGCTCACGCGGCTCGGCGCCAGGCGCTTGACAAACATGAAAGCGGAGTGGCGCGCGTTCGCGGAAAAGATCGGACGATTGATGGACGCCGCGGAAAGGCCTGGCCATGCAGCTCTCTGACACCGGCGAATCGCGCATCAACGGGTACCTGTTCGTGCTCGAGCGATCGTTGAAGACGTTCCTGGCGCCCGATGTCGTCCGCGACGCGGTGCGGGAGATCGAGTCGCATCTGCGCGAGCGCGTCACGTCGGCCGACGGCGCACCGAACGAGCGCGCGGCGCTCGAGCAGATCCTCGCCGAGCTCGGTCCCCCGCTGCGCGTCGCGCAGGCCTACTCGGCGGAACGGACGATCGACGAGGCCGTCGCCACGGGACGGTTCGTTCCCATTGTGCACGCCATCGGGCACCTGGCGGCGACAACCGTCACCGGGTTTTTCGCCGCGCTCGGACTGTGCATCGGCTACGTCTCGGCCTTCGGTTTTTTCGCGATCGCTGTGCTGAAGCCGATCTTTCCGGGCAACGTCGGCGTCGTGTACGTCCACGGGTTCCCCGCGGGGCTCGGCGCGCACTTTCCCCTCACGTCGGGGACCGAGTTGCGCGGCGGCTATTGGGTGATCCCCATCGCGCTGTTCTGCGGCCTCGGCATCTTTGTCGGTACCCATCGGGGCGCGCGCCGCTTTCTCTCCTGGTGGCGGGAACGACGGCTTTCGTAGCATCATGGGGGGCGCGCTTTTTCAGAGGAGCTGACCCTATGCGTTCGCATGTATCGCCGCTCGTCGCCGTTCTCCTCCTGGCCACCGTCTTCGGCAGCCGCCAGGCCGCTGCCCAACAGGTGACCAAGCAAACCGTCCCCGGCGTCACCAACTTCGCCAAACTCGAAACGACCGTCGCGTGCGGCGGCGCGACGACACCGGAAGCGGTCCCTGAGATCAAGAAGCTGGGCTACGTGTCGATCGTGAACATGCGGCTCGCCTCGGAGCCTGGCGCCAACGTCGAGGGCGAAGCCGCGGCAGCACAGGCGGCCGGCGTCAACTTCTTTCACATCCCATTCAACGGCGCGACGCCCGATCCGGCGGTCGCCGACCAGTTTCTGCAGACCATCAGCGCGCCCGCGAACAACCCTGCCTACATTCACTGCGCATCCGGCAACCGCGTCTCGGCGATGTGGATGATCAAACGGCTGGTGGTCGATCACTGGGACGCCGACAAGGCGTACACCGAGGCTGCCGCGCTCGGACTCACCAGCCCCGCGCTCAAGCAGTTCGCGCTCGACTACGCGCAATCGCATAAGCGCTGAGGCGCGACCGATGAGGTGTCCGACAGCCGCGGACATCTCATCCGCTCACACGTTCAGGGTACGGCGCTTGCACACCTCCATGCCGGAGGATCACAAGCAATGACGCGTGTTTTCAAGTCTCTCATTCTTACCGGAGCAGTTGCGCTCGTGCTCGCACCGATGCAGGCGCGCGCGGACGGGTTCGTCACACCGTGGGTCGGCTCGGCCTTCGGCAGCAACATCAAGAACGGCCAGACCACGGTCGGCGTCAGCGCCGGCGGCATGGGCGCAGGCATCGTGGGCGGCGAAGCGGACTTCGGGTGGAGCCCGAGCTTCTTCGGCAACCAAAGCGATTTTGGCCACAACACGGTGATGACCCTGATGGGCAACGTCATCCTCGGTGTGCCCATCGGCGGGCAGCACGGCGCGGGCGTGCGGCCGTACGCGGTCGGCGGCGTCGGCCTCGTCCGTACGCAAATCGACGGCGGCACCCTCGCGCGAGTTTCTTCGTCGGACAACATGTTCGGCTGGGATGCCGGCGGCGGTGTGATGGGATACTTCAGCGACCACGTGGGTCTGCGGGGTGATGTACGGTATCTCCGGGCCACCAGCGATCTCACCACCAACGTCAGCAGCCTCGACCTGAACGGCAACCGCCTGCACTTCTGGCGCGCGTCGGTCGGCGTCGTCATCCGCTAATTTTCGATCCGCCAGATCTCGCGCCACGTCTCGCCCTCGTCATTCGTGACGAGGGCGACGATCCCGTTGATGGGAAAGTCGACTCCCGCTTCGCCGCCGGCTACCAGCAGCGCAAGGAGCCGTGGGAGATGCGGAAAGTGGCCTGCAATCGCGATGTTCCGCGTTTCTCCGCGCAGCCGATCCCGCATCCACTGGGGCGGATCATCCGGCTGGAGGTCCTTACTGACCGAGAATTCCGAGAGGGCGTTGCAGGCGCGCCAGAATTCCTGAGCTGTCTGCTTCGCGCGCAGCTTACCGCTGTGCCAGACGAGGTCGGGCTTCGCGCCGAGCGCCGCCGCCTTGGCCGCCATCCGCGCCGCGCCGGCGGCTCCGACGTTCGACAACGGCCGCCGCGCATCTTCTTCCGGTCCAACCGCGACGCCGTGGTGAATCAGATACAACCACACGGTCAACTGCTCTTCTTTCGGCGGCGGCGCGCCGTCTCGTACGTTTCCTTCCCGCTCGATCTGTTTTGCGTCCAGCGTGGACTCGGACGATCCCCTCGGGCGGCCGATGCTCGCGGCGACGCTCGTCCTCGGGCGAGAAGAGCGCGTACAATCATGCGTCTAGTATCGTCCATGACGGAGACCGGGACCGGAAACCGGGGTCGGGAGTCGTTTTCAAAAGCTGCCAACCCTGCGCGCAGAATGTGAAAACGACTCCCGACCCCCCTGTCGGCGGCTGGCTGCTCCTGCTGTGCCGGCTGCTCGTCGTCTTTCACCCGCTGAGCCTAGCGGTAACGGCGTCGAGCGCGCTGAGCGCGTTGTCGGTGCGCGGCCTGCCTGTCGCCTCGATCCTGATTCTGCGGCTCATCGTCGTCGGGTTCGGCATGGCCGCGGGTCGCGCGCTGCAATCGCTGCAGCCGGGAGCCGTGACGCTGGCCAAGGCGGCGCTCCTGCTCTCGGGCGCCACCGACCTGTTCGTCTACACGACGCCGTACTTTCCCAGCAACAGGCCTCCCGGCGACACGGCGATCTACGGGGCAGCGTCGCTGGCGTACCACGGCGGTTGGCTGCTGTATCTTGTCCGCTCGACGCGCGTGCGCGAGACCTACCGCGACGTGTAATCGGGAAGCACACGCGTCACGAAGGAGACGATCGCAGCGTGGCAGTGTGAGGTGATGACATGCGTAACGTTCTCATAGCGGCAATGCTGATCGCGCTCGTCTCGTCCGTGGCGGACGCGCGCGTCGTGCGGCTGCGCATCGAGCGGCGCGAGGCGATCCTGAACGGCCGCGCGTTCGGCGCCGCCGGGCCATACGAAAAGCTCGTCGGCAAGGTCGACTTCGGCCTCGATCCCCGCCTGCCCAGCAACGGCGACATCGTCGATCTGCAGCTCGCGCCGCGCAACGCCCGCGGCGAAGTCGACGCGAGCGCCGATTTCTACATGCTGAAGCCGGTCGATCCGCGCCGCGGCAACGGCCGCTTGTTCTACGAAGTCGGCAACCGCGGCGGCAAGTCGATGCTGACGACGTTTCAGAAAGCCGCCAGCTCGCCCGACCCGACCAACGAGGCCGAGCTCGGTGACGGCGCGCTCATGCGCGAGGGCTTCACGCTGCTCTGGATGGGATGGCAGTGGGACGTGCCGGAGCGGCCCGGCACGATGCGGATGGAGATGCCGATCGCGACGGACAACGGCGAGCGGATCACCGGCCTCGTCCGCGGCAACTTCATCCTCAACCAGCGCGAGCAGACGGCATCGGTCGCCGACCGTGCGCACAAAGCGTACGCGGTGCTCGATCCCGACAGCCCCGAGCACGTGATGACCGTGCGCGACGATCCCACCGCCAGGGGCCAAATGATCCCGCGCGCGCGCTGGCGCTTCGTCGACGGCGGCACCGTCGCTCTCGACGGCGGCTTCGATCCCGGCCGCATCTACGACGTGGTCTATCGCACCGCCGACCCGCGTGTCGTGGGCATCGGCCTCTCCGGGACGCGCGATCTCGTCAGCTTCCTGAAGTACGACACGTCGGCCGACAACCCGATGCCCGGGCTCCGCTTCGCGATCGGCTGGGGCGTGTCGCAAAGCGGCCGCTTCCTGCGCCATTTTCTGTATCAGGGCTTCAACCAGGACGAGCAGGGGCGCCGGGTGCTCGACGGTGTATTCGATCAGGTGGGCGGCGCCGGACGCGGATCGTTCAATCACCGCTTCGGCCAGGCGTCGCGCGATGCGCTTCAGTATTTCAATATCCTGTTTCCGGTGGATCTCTTTCCCTTCACCGACGGACCCGAGACCGATCCGGAAGGCGGGACGACCGACAGCCTGCTCGCTCGCGCCGAGCGCACGGGCACCGCGCCGAAGATCTTCCACCTCCTCACGAACTCGGAATACTTCAACCGCGCCGGCTCGCTCGTGCACACCGATGCGACGGGGACCACGGATGCCGAGCTTCCGGCCAACACGCGCGTCTACATGATTGCGTCGGCGCCGCACGGACCCGGTCCGTTTCCGCCCGCATCCAACGCCGGAGGCGGCATGGTGGGCCGCGCGCCGCTCAACCCGCTGACCTATTCCCCCGCAGTGCGTGCGCTGTTCCGCGCACTCGATCGCTGGGTGGTGGACGATGTGGCGCCTCCACCGAGCGCGTATCCGCGAATCGCCGACGGCACGCTCACCTCGCCCGCCAAGGCCGGCTGGCCCGCCGTGCCAGGCTATCAGCTCCCGCAGCAGCCGCTGCAGGCGTTCCATCTGAACTTCGGCGCCGACTGGCCGAAAGGCATCGTCAGCGTCGAGCCGCCCGAAATCGGCAAGCCGTTCGTCGTCAGCGTGCCGGCGGTGGACGCGGACGGCAACGTCCGATCGGGTATCCGTCTCCCCGACATCGCCGTACCGCTCGCGACGCAGGCCGGCTGGAACTATCGCGACGCCTCAATTGGCGCGCCGGACCGGCTCGCTGGAGAAATCGGATCGTATATTCGGTTCGCGCGCACGAAGGCGGACCGCGATCGCGCCGGCGATCCGCGGCTGTCGATCGAGGAGCGCTACCGGAATCGCGACGAGTACGTCGGGAAGTTCGCCGCGGCGGCGCTCGATCTCGTCAGCCGCGGATATGTGCTCCAGGAAGATGTCGCGGATCTGCTGACGCACGCGGGCGAACACTACGACTGGGCGACCACCCCCAGGTGAAGAAGGTTCGTGTCCTGAACGACCGCGTCAGCGAACCGCGATCGGCAGCGTGATGTGGGATGGGCGCTCGCGCGACGTGTAGATCCGCTGCGTCGCGGTGATGAAGTCCTCGGCTTTCGCGGCGTAGATGCTCGGCACGAACGTCTGGGGGTTGCGGTCGATGAGCGGAAACCACGTCGACTGCACCTGCACCATGATCCGGTGCCCCTCGAGAAACACGTGGTCGTGGCTGCGCAGCGGGATGGCGAACGCCGTCGGCTGATTCGGCGTCAGCGCCTGCGCGCGCTCGTAGCTCGTGTTGTAGCGGCCGCGCCGCACTTCCATCGCGATCGGCAGCTGGTAGCCGTTCAGCGACTGCGCGTACTCGCCCGGCTTCGGTCCCGCCTGCTCGTTCCAGGCGTTCGGCTGCGCGTGCTCGGGGTACACGTCGATCAGCTTCACGACGAAGTCGCTGTCGGATCCGGACGTCGACGCGAACAGATCGGCCGCGATCTCGCCGGTGACCGTGAGATCGTGATCGAGCGGCGCGCCGACCCAGGTCGCGACGTCGGGGCGATGCTCGACGAACCGCTGATCGGCCACCTCCCATCGACGCCAGTCGCCCGCCGGATAGGTCGGCGAGATCGGCCGTTGACGATACGGCACCGGGTTCGCCGGATCGGAGACATATTGCACGTAGCGCTCGCCTGGGGCCGGCGGATCGAAGGCCAGCGTGCCGTCAGGATGCAGATACAGCTGCCTGGGGGCGGCCGGCGGCGGCCACGCCGCATACGTCCGCCACGTGTTCGAGCCGGTCTGGAATGTCGACGCCTTCCACGGGAACTTCCCGCCCTTGCCGTGCAGCCAATAGCGGAACCACGGCGCTTCGATCGTCGCCCGGAACTCACCGGCGGTGTCGTGGCCGCCGAACGGAATCTGGCCGATCGATTCCGCCTTCGCGTTGTGCCACTGGCCGTGAAACCACGGACCGGCCACGATGAAGTTGTAGCGGTTCGGATCGCTCTGCTCCGATCGGCGATAGATCTCCCACGGGCCCCACGGATCTTCCTGATCCCAGAAGCCCGCGACGTTCAGATTCGGGACAAACGCCCCCTTCACTTGGGTCACCCACGCTTCGCTTTTCCAGAACGCGTCGTAGTCCGGATGCTCGACGATGGAGTTCCAGTAAGGAATCGAGCCGTGGAGGTACTTCGCGTTGATGTTCGACAGCGGGCCGAGGTTGAGATACCAGGAGTAGGTGTCGTAGGTCTCGAAGTTGAAATGCGTGTTCGCGTGCTTGTCGGCCTGCTCGTACACCGCGTACTCGAACGCGTAACTCTCCCGCAGCGCGCCGTACCGGTGGTCGTCGTCGTTCATCCACTGATCGGCGGGCGACGCCTGTTCGGAGATGGCCTTCAGCGCCGGGTGCGGATGCAGCAGCGTCATGGCCGCGGTGAGGCCGTCGTAGGAGACGCCGAACATGCCGACCTTGCCGTTGTTGTTCGGGACGTTCTTCACGAGCCAGTCGATCGTGTCGTACGCGTCGGTTGTTTCGCTCGTGGCTTTCGGATCCTCGAGATCGGCCTTCGACGAGAGCTCGAACGTGCCTTCCGATCCGAATCGGCCGCGCAGGTTCTGGACGACGAAGATGTAGCCGTCGCGCGCGAGATCCGCGAGCGTCGCGCCGCCCGCGAAGTCCGCGTTATCCGGTACCCCGTACGGCGTGCGCCGGAACAGCATCGGAAGGGGACCCGCGGCGTTGGCGGGCGCGGCGATGACGGTCTCGAGGCGCACGCCGTCTCGCACGGGCACCATCACTTTCCGATAGGTGAACGCGGGCGTCTGCGCGCTGCCCTGGAGCGCGAGCCCCAGCAGCAGCAACCCGGAAATCTGCAGTCTGAAATTTGCAATGCTCATGCGCATGTCTGGTTCACCGGCCCGGCACGGCGTGTCCTTCCCCGCAGCGATCCGCCGTTTGTCGCCGCGGCGGGCCCGTGACGATCGTCGGCCGCCCGCTGCCGATCGTTGCCTGAGGATGGTCCTGAGCCCGGGGATTTCCGGGCGGCGCCAGAAACGCGGCGTCCACGGAGCGTTTGCCCGCGTGTCAGGCGGCTCCCCACGTTGGGCACATGATACCGACAGATATGCTCAGGCGACGAGGGGATTGCGCGTGGCGAGGTCGGCGAACCGGCTGAAATCGCGGTCCGCCGTCCACAGCTCGCGAACGCCGTGGTGGAGGCAGAGCGTGGCGACGCGGGCGTCGTGGATGGTCGCGCCCGCCGCCTTCGATCGTTCGAGCACGCGGCGCAGAACGGGCCAGTAACCCTCGGTCTCCGTCAGCAGCACGAGACTCGGCGATTCCCGCCACGCGTCCACCTGGTCGAGGGCACGAGCCAGCGGCGTGGGCGGCCGGTAGATGTGCGGATGCGTCACGATCGCCAGGAATTCGTGCAGGCAGGCGGCGGGAATCGCCCACGGCGCCGCGCTTTCCGCCAGTTCCGCCACCCGAACCGATGCCTGCGCGTGCCAAAGCGAGTCTTGACGGTGCGCGTACACCAGCAGATTCGTGTCGACCGCGATCATCGGCCGCCGCGACCCTCGTACGCGCGATCCCGAATCGCGTCCCAGTGGCCGGGTGACAGGTCGGGCGACAGCCCATCGCCGCCGAACGGCACCCGGCGCAGGCGGAATGTTCCCCGGCGCTCCCGCCCGTCGACAACTTTTCTGAGCCCCTCCTCGATGAGTGCCCGGACGCTCGTGCCCTCCTTGGCGGCCAGCCGACGCGCGGCCGACAGGAGCGAGTCAGCAATCTCTACGGTTGTCTTCATACATAAATATGGCGCTGCCTCACACATGAGTATGCCACAACACGTGGAGCGCTGCCAGCGCCGGGGCGTACGACGCCGTCGCGCGGCGCCTCAGCCGAGCGAACGCCGCTCGCCTGAAGGCTCGCGCTACAGGGGTTCTGCATCGCGCCCAATAGCGTTTTAATAATGACGTAGCGCGAAGCCTTTAGGCGAGCGGCGGCAATCGCTCGGCTGAAGCCTTCGCGCTACACGGAAACGGAAACCGCACTAGACGATGCCGGTGAGGTAATACACGGCAATCACCACGAAGACCGCCGTCGTCTTGATGCAGGTGATCGCGAAGATGTCGCCGTAGGACTGGCGGTGCGTCAGCCCGCAGATGGCCAGCAGCGTAATGATGGCGCCGTTGTGCGGCAGCGTGTCCATGCCGCCGGCGGCCATCGCCGCCACGCGGTGCAGCACCTCTACGGGAATGTGCGCCGTCAAAGCCGCCGCCTTGAACTGCTCGGCCATCGCGGCGAGCGCGAGGCTCAATCCTCCGGACGCCGACCCCGTGACGCCGGCCAGCGTCGTGACCGTGATCGCTTCGTTGACCAGCGGGTTCGGAATCGCCGACAGCGCCGCCTGGATCGCCGCGAAGCCGGGCAGCGCCACCATCACCGCGCCGAAGCCGTACTCCGACGCGGTGTTCACCGACGCCAGCAGGCAGCCGGCGATCGCCGCGTGACTGCCTTTGACGAACGTGACCATCATTCGCCGCCACGCGACGATCGCCACCGTGACGATGCCGAGCACCAGGGCCGATTCGACCGCCCACACGCCGACCTGCCTCGACACCTCGATCGCGATCGGCTTCGCGGCCGGCGTCAGCGCGACCGTTGCCGTCGCGCCGTACCATTTCGGAATCATCACGGTGAACGCGATGTTCGCAACGGCGACGACGGCGAGGGGGAGAAAAGCGAGGAACGGCGAGACGAGCGCCTGCGCGTCGACCGGCTCCGGCTCGTTGAGATGACCCGTGCCGTAGCCTTCGCCCGATACCGACGCCGACCGGCGGCGCGCTTCGAGATACGCCATACCAACGGCGAAAATGAACACGCCGCCGATCGGTCCAAGGATCGGCGCCGCCATCGTCGTCGTACCGAAAAACGTCGTCGGAATGATGTTCTGGATCTGCGGGCTGCCGGGCAGCGCGTCCATCGCGAATGTGAACGAGCCGAGCGACATCGTCGCGGGGATCAGGCGCTTGGGAATGCGCGCTTCGCGAAAGAGCTCGGCCGCGAACGGGTACACGGCGAAGCCGACGACGAAGACCGAGACGCCGCCGTAGACCATCAGCGCGCAGACCACCACGACGCCCAGCATCGCGCGCGAGGGTCCGGCCACGCCGCTGATGCCGGCGGCGAGCGCTTTGGCGAAGCCCGACAGCTCGATCACCTTGCCGAAAAGGGCGCCGAGCATGAAGACCGGAAAGTAGTTCCTGATGAACGCCGCCATGTTCTCCATGAACAAGGCGCTGTAGGCCGGCAGCACCGCGCCGGGCAGCGTGAGAAGCACCGCGCCAAGCGCCGCGACGGGGGCGAAGAGGATGACGCTGTAGCCGCGGTACGCGACCAGCATCAGGAATCCGAGGGCGAGGAGCGAGACGAGGACGGTCACGACGGCTCCAGCCGATGCCATCGGGCGCCCCGCCCGACACCGGTCGGCGCGACGAGCTGCTCACGTATCATCTGCCGCCTACCGGAATGGCTTTTCGTGCGTTCGGGTGTTCGTGGCCTGCGCTACACGACCGCTCGGTCGGTGATCTCGAGACCTCTGTCGATAATCGCGAAGGCTTCGCGGAGCTGCTCCTCCGTGATGCACAGCGGCGGGTTCGTGAAGAACGTGTTCCAGCGCACGAAGGTGTAGAGCCCTTCCTGACGGAAGAACTTCCCGAGGGCGGCCATCTCGTCCGACGTGCCGTTGAACGGCGCAAGTGGGATCTTCTTCGCCGTGTCGCGCACCAGTTCAACGAGGCCGAAGAGGCCGATCGACCGCGCCGCGCCGACCGACGGATGCTTGCGGGTCATATCCGCCATCCACTGCGTCATGATCGCGCCCATCGTGCGCGCGTTCTCGAGCAGCTTGTCGTCCTCGTACACCTCGATCGCCGCGAGCGCCGCCGCGCAGGCGAGCGGGTGGCTGTTGTACGTGAGCCCGCCGTAGAACACCTTCTCGTTGAATTTGTCGGCCAGCCCGCGCCGCATGCCGACGGCGCCCAGCTGCACGTACGCCGCGGTCAGCCCTTTCGCCATCGTGATGATGTCGGGCACCACCTTCCAGTGGTCGATGGCGAACCATTCGCCGGTGCGGCCGAATCCGGCCATCACCTCGTCGCAAAGCATCAGGATGCCGTGCTTCGTGCACAGCTCGCGCACGCCCTGCATGTAGCCGTCGGGCGGCACGAGGACGCCGTTGGTGCCGGTCACCGTTTCGAGGATGAACGCGGCAATCGTCTGCGGACCCTCGAGCTGGATGATCTCCTCCAGCATCGTCAGCGACTCCTCCGCCGTATCCCAGCCGCGCGCGATGCCGTGGTACGGATCCAGCACGTGGACGACGCCGGGGATCCCGGGCTCGGCGGCCCAGCGCCGTGGATCGCCGGTCAGCGTGATGCTGCCGGCCGTGGCGCCGTGATACGAGCGGTACCGCGCGAGGATCTTGTGGCGGCCGGTCGCCATCCGCGCGAGCTTGATCGCGTTCTCGTTCGCCTCTGCGCCGCCGTTGGTGAAGAAGAAGACGTCGATGTCGCCCGGCGTGATCTCGGCGAGCTTCGCGCCCAGCCGCGCGCGCGGCTCGGTCGCCATGAACGGGTTGGCGTAGGCGAGCACCGCCGCCTGCTCCTGGATCGCGCGTATCACGCGCTCGTCGCCGTGCCCGATGTTCACGCACATCAGCTGGCTGTTGAAATCGATGAACCGCTTCCCCTCCGGCGTCCAGAAATAAATTCCCTTCGCCCGCGCGACCGGAATCGGATCGACCTTCGACTGCGCCGCCCATTCGTAGAGCGTGTGCTTCCTGGACAACGCAATCATTTCCTCGCCGGTCATCGTCTTCTTCAACGTTTCGGTCGCCATGTCACCCTCGCTCGGCTAGAGCCTTCGCGCTGCGGCTAGCCCCTTGTCCCCGGCCCCTGGTGTCTAGTCCTTGCTCTTGAGCATCGCGTCGCGCTTCGCCTTGAATTCGTTGCCGGCCTTCCACTCCGGGAGTATATCCGCCTGCGCCACGCGCTGGCCGACGGCGAACAGCACCCGCACGTCCTCGCGCGTGCCGTTCAGGTCCCAGTCGGGCAGCACGACATCGAGCGGCGTGTGATACCGCTTCTCGTTCCACTCCTTGCGGACCTGCGCGGCGTATTCGGGCGGCCTGCCGATATAGTCGACGCCGCCGTCCGGATCGAGGGCGGGGACGCCCTGCTTCGCGAAGTTGAAGTGATCCGACCGGTAGTAGAAGCCCTTCTCCGGCTCCGCGTCGCCGTGCACCAGGCGGCCCTGCTCGGCGGCGGCGTCGCGCGCGTAGTCGTCCAGATCGGAGGCGCCGTAGCCGACGAGCGTCATGTCCTTCGTTCGCCCGTGCACGTTCCAGCTGTCCATGTTGATGTCGGCAACGGTCTTGGCCAGCGGGTAGATCGGCGTCACCGCGTAGTACTCCGATCCGAGCAGTCCCTGCTCCTCCGCGGTGACCGCCAGAAACAGAATCGAGCGGCGCGGCGGCGCCGGCAGCTTGGTGAACGCGCGCGCCATCTCAATCAGCGCCGCGCACCCCAGCCCATCGTCCTGCGCACCGTGGAAGATGCCGTCGGCGGTCTTGCCGAAGTGATCCCAGTGCGCGGTGTAGACCACGTACTGGTCCTTCAGCGCCGGATCCGATCCCTCGAGCTTCGCAATCACGTTGCGCGAGTCGATGGTGCGCAACCTGTTTTCGATCGTCATCGACGCGGTTGCGCCGAGCGGCACCGGCTTGAAGTCGCGGGTGGCCGCCTTCTTCTTCAGCGCATCGAAATCCTGCCCGGACGACTGCAGCAGCTTCTTCGCCTGGTCGAGCGTCATCCACCCCTCGATGGCGGCGCGCCCCATGTTCTTGTCGGGCGTCACGAGATCGAACTGCTCGCCCGTCTTCCCCTGGACCACGTTGAAGCCGTAGCCGGCCGGTCCCGTCTCGTGGACGATGAGCACGCCGGCCGCCCCCTTCTGCGCGCCGATCTCGTACTTGTACGTCCAGCGTCCGTAGTACGTCATCGCCTTCCCGCCGAACGTTTTCGCATCGAGCTGATCGGGGTTCGCCGGATCGGGCACCGGCGGATCGTTGACGAGCATCACGAGCGTCTTGCCCTTGACGTCCACCCCCTTGTAGTCGTCCCAGCCGAACTCGGGCGCCACGACGCCGTAGCCCACAAACACCAGCTCGGAGTTTTCGAGCGTCGCGGAGCCGGCCACATGCTTGGTCCACGCCACGACGTCGTCTTTCCACTTCAGCGTCTGCAGCTGCCCGCCCTTCTTGAACTTGAACAGCAGCGGCGCGGGCACCGGGGTGATCCCGACGAGCGGCACTTTCTGGAAGTACGTGCCGTCGGTGTTGCCAGGCGCCAGCCCTACTCGCTTGAACTGTTCGGCGAGATAGGTGACCGCCAGATCTTCGCCCTTCGTGCCGGGCGCGCGCCCTTCGAACTGGTCGGACGACAGCGTTTTCGTGTGCGCCAGCAGCGCGTCGAGATCGATCGCGGGAAGCTGTCCAATCGGCGTGTGCTGCGAAACGGAGAGCGCGGCCTGCGTAGGAACCGGTGATTTCGGCTCGGACGAGCAGCCCGAACCCGCCAGCGCGAAGCTCATCAACCACACGTAGCGCGCCACTCTCCCGTAGCGCGAGGCGTGCTCGTAGCGCGAGGCCTCCTCGTTGCGCGAGGCGTGCTCGCAGCGTGACGCGTTCTCGAAGCGCGAGGCGTTCAGCCGAGCGTCAATGGTCATAACTGTTTTCAGTCTATCTCCCGACGCCCATCAGGTCGAGCGTCGCCAGGGCGAGCACCTTGGTCGCGTTCACGATGTCGTCGATGCGGCAGAATTCGTCGGGCTGATGCGCGAGCTCGAGCTCGCCGGGCCCGTAGGCCACGCAATGCGGGATCCCCGCGATGCGCGCGACATGCTTGTGATCGTAAGTGCCCGGGCTGGCGATCAGCTCGGCCCGCCGACCCAGGACGCTGTGAATGGAGCGCTCCAGCGCGGCAATCACCGGCGAATCGTCCGGCGTGCGGACCGGGTGCACCACCATCAGATCGCGCACGTCGAAGCGGACGCCGGCCGCGTGGGCAGCCACCCGCTCCACGAGCGCCGCGATTTCCTGTTTCGTGGCGTCGAAGCCCTCCTCGATCAGGAACCGCCGATCGAACACCGCGCGGCACCGATCGGCGACGCACGGCGTCTGGATGCCGTCGACGGGCTGTCCGCCCTCGACGCCGTTGACGTTGATCGTCGCGTGGCGCGCGCCCGGCGGCACCACCGGCACGGCCGTGCGTCGAGACGCCAGCGCCGGGATCAGGTCGTCGCGCACCGCCTGCAGCAGACGGCCCATGCCGTCGATCGCGCTGACGCCGAGAAACGGCATGCTGCCGTGTCCGATCCGCCCGTGCGCAGTCACCTCGAACCAGTACACGCCGCGATGCCCGATGCAGATGCGATCGACATTGAGCGGCTCGGGAATCATGACGAAGTCGGTC
>JRHI01002043.1_pt1 | contig 14991 bp, 14 predicted proteins | sample 215371 | NCBI WGS metagenome assembly JRHI01 (sample SAMN02929681, study PRJNA255918) | sediment metagenome | biome: cave system; feature: Ice Cave; material: Sediment; isolation source: sediment from deep within a dark volcanic ice cave with no known source of... ...
CGTGAAGGCGATCTCGTCCAGGCAGACGCCGCGCTCGTGGAGTTCGCATGACGCCGCGCCGCGTCACGATCGTCGAAGTTGGCCCACGCGACGGGCTGCAGAACGAGCGGGCGATTGTCTCGACGATGGACAAGATGGAGTTGGTCAACCGGCTCTCCGCCGCTCATCTGCCGGTCATCGAAGTGTCGGCTTTCGTCAGCCCAAAATGGGTGCCGCAGATGGCGGACGCCGCCGACCTGTTTGCCGGCATCACGCGCGCCCCAGGCACGCGATACACCGCGCTGGTGCCGAACCTCTCCGGCCTGGACCGCGCGATGGCCGCCGGTGTGACGGAGATCGCGATATTCGTCTCGTCCACCGAAACCTTCAGCCGCAAGAACATCAACCAGAGCATCGACGACTCGCTGACGACGTACAAATCGGTGTGCGAGCGCGCCATCGCCGCGGGACTGCGTGTGCGCGGCTATCTCTCGACCGCGTTCGGCTGCCCGTTCGAAGGCCCGGTTGCGCCGCGGCAGGTGGCCGACGTCGCAGGACGCCTGGCCGACCTCGGCGTGTTCGAAGTCGCCGTCAGCGACACCATCGGCATCGCGCATCCCGGTCAGGTGCCCGCCGTGCTCGAGGCGGTGCTCGCGCGCCTGCCGGTCGAACGCCTTGCGCTGCACTATCACGACACGCGCGGCACGGCGCTGGCCAACGTCCTGGCGTCGCTGCCCTTCGGTGTCGCGACCTACGACGCGTCGGCCGGCGGCCTCGGCGGCTGCCCGTACGCGCCAGGTGCAGCCGGCAACCTGGCCACCGACGATCTGATGTACATGCTGGACGGGTTGGGAATCGAAACGGGCGTGTCGCTGGCGGCGGTGAGCGATGCGTCAGCGTTCATCGCGTCGAAAATCGATCACCGGCTCCCGTCGCGCTACGCGCAAGCGCAGGCAGCCCGCCGGACGTTCGATGCGTGACGTGGGGAGCACGAGTTACGAAGCGACGTCCTGACTTTCGGCGTCCGGCTTCTGACTCGCGAGGATTTTGACCACGTCGTCCCACGGCATCATGTTGATGGCGTCGTAGTCGGCCGGGCAGCCGAATTCCCGCTGCTGCGGAGCGGTGGGGTTGCCAAGCGTCACGCACAGGCCGCAGCCGATACACAGATCCGCGCGTACCGCGCACACCATCCGGCCGTCACGATCCGGCTCTTCGACGATGCATCCGGCGACGGGGCAGGCGGCCTGGCAGATCGAGCACGCGAACGCACCGAAGCAGCTATCGGGGTCGATTACCGCGATTGTCTTCGGGGCCTTCTTGCGCGGCCCGGACATCATCTTGGTCCACATGGACCGGAATTATAGCCGAATCAGCGGATGAGGAGCTGGCCCGCTGACGGCGCGCCGACTTCGGGCATGATGGAGAACAGCGTGGCGGTGTGCTCGTAGATCAAGTTGCTCGCGTTGGTCGCGAAGAAGCGCAGGTTGGATGGCTCTGAGGGGTCGGCGGCCGCGATGAAACCCTGTCCGGCCGAACCGCCCGCGAGCCCATTGCAGGTGAGCGGTGCCCCACTGAACGGCGTCGCGGTCAGCTGGATGATGTAGCCGCTCTTCTGAACGGTATCGGAGCTCCCCAGACCTCCTGCGATGAATGCCTCATGGCTGCCCGGCGGCGGTGTCCCCAGCGTCGAGAGCTTGGGCGCGTAGAAGCCCGCGCCGCAGGTCAGCGCGAAGGTCAACTCCGCGCTGTTGATGGTGCGCATGGACCCGACCGCGGACGCCGCGCTGGCCGACTGCCTCGCCAGCAACAGCCGCGGAACCGCGATGCTGCACAGCAGCCCTATGATGCCGCACACGAAAATCAAGTCGATGAGCGCGAAGCCCTGCGCTTTTCGTATCCGCACGTGGTCAGCTCTGCCCCGCCAGCGGCAGAGCTCGTGCCGCGCCAAACGCCAGGACGAAACGCTTTGTAATCAGTGACTTATCCAGTCAGCGCAATTGGAGAGGGTGACATTTTACGTCAGCCACCCCTCCCCTGACAAATGTTGCCACTGATATTTCGGTCGAAGCGCCGATCCGCTACAGCTAGCCCGCCCGCATGAGCCGTTCGCTGATGCCGTGAACCAGCGCTCGCTCTGTGGGAGGAAGGTCCTCGAAAAAGCAGTTGATGGCCTCGATGATGACACGCCACTGGGCCAGCCCCGTAACCGCGCTGAGCGCGTTCAGACGCGCTTTGAACTCCGCCGGCACCCGGATGCTGAGCTGTGGGTAATCCGTGACCTTCTCGCCGTCGCGAGCGCCGGCAGCGGACGGCCCACTCGGCGACGATCTTTCTTCAGTTCGCTCTTGTCGGGCATGGTCGTTGCCTCACGCTCGACAATTGGCAAATTCGAAGCCAGCTACGGCTTCGACAGATCAGGTGCGTCCTCGCCCAACGCGGTGGCCAGATCGACAAGGTGCTCCTGCTCCTGCCGCAGAATTTCCCTGATGTCCTCGGCTATCGCATACTCGCCCAGCGCCTCGCATTGCCCGACGCGTTCGCGATAGGCACGAATCGTGTCGCTTTCATTTTTGAGGTCCGCGCGCAGCATCTCCTGCGCCTTGTCGGTCAGCTTGACCGGCTGCGGCGTGTTGGTCGGCATCCCTCCGAGATAATCCACGTGCTTGGCGATCGTGAGCGCATGCTTCAGCTCTTCGCCGGCGTGCTTCTCCAGCTCCTTGGCGATGTTCATGTACTCCGCGCCTTTCAGCGCCTGCGAGTACACCACGTACGCGATGATGGCCTGGTATTCTCTCGAAAGGTCTTCGTTCAGCCGGTCGATCAGTTGCTTGCGCGTCGTAGATTTGTCTGGCATTTCGTCTCCTGATTTCTAGTCTAGCGAATTCTCTGGGATTACCAGCTCGACCGCACCCCAAGTTCCGGGATCTGTTTTTGCACAAGCACATCGATATGAACCACTACCTACCCCATCGTTCACGCACGGCGCTGCTGGCTGCCGCGCTGGCGCTTGCCGTGTCCAGCGTGAGCGCGCAGACGAAAATCATTCCGCCGGATAACAATTACACGCCGGCGCAGGACGTCGAGATGGGACGTCAAGCCGCGGCCGAAGCGCGCAAGACCTTGCCGCTGATGCGCGACGACAACGTCACGTCGTATGTCGAAGAGATGGGCCGGCGGCTGGTGGACGCGATACCTGCGAACCTGCGGCATTCAGAGTTCCACTACACGTTCGAGGTCGTGAACGTGAAGGAGATCAACGCGTTCGCGCTGCCAGGCGGCCCGATGTTTGTGAACCGCGGCATGATCGAAGCCGCCCGCACCGACGGCGAAGTGGCGGGCGTGATGGCGCACGAGCTCAGTCACGTCGTCCTGCGCCACGGTTCGGCGCAGGCGAGCAAGGCGACGAAGTACGAGATCGGCCAGGTCGCGGGCGCGGTGCTGGGCGCCATCATCGGCGGCGGCTGGGGCCAGGTGATCGCGCAGGGCACGCAGTTCGGCCTCGGCACGGCCTTTCTGCGATTCAGCCGCGAGTACGAGCGCCAAGCCGACATCCAGGGCGCGCAGATCATGGCGCGCGCCGGCTACGACGCAAACGACATGGCGAGCATGTTCAAAACCATCCAGAAGCAGGGCGGATCCGGCGGCCCGAAGTGGCTGAGCGACCATCCGGATCCGGGCGATCGCTCCGCGTACATCGCGCGCGAGGCGCAGCTGCTTCACGTGGCCAACCCGATTCGCAATACGCGCGAGTTCGCGCAGGTGCAGGCGCATCTCCGACAGCTCTCGCCGGCGCAGTCGACGGAACAGGCGACGAGGAATGCGGGGCGAACGGGCACCGGCGGTCGCCGGCCGGACGCGCCGATGGGGCGTGTCGATCCGCCGTCGTCGAGCTTCCAAACCTACACCGAAGGCAACATGTTCCGGATCAGCGTGCCGTCGAACTGGCGGGAACTGCCGGGCAGCAGCGCCGTCACGTTCGCGCCCGATGGCGCGTACGGCGAGGCGAACGGGCAGACCATGTTCACGCACGGCGTCGAGCTCGGCTCCGCGCGCAACGAAACACATAATCTGCAGACGGCGACCGACGAGCTGCTCGCCTCCCTCGCGCAGGGCAATCCGTCGTTGAGCCGCCCGTCACGTTACGATCGCGTGAACGTCAGCGGACGGCAGGGTCTGCGAGCGATGCTGTCCAACACGTCCTCGACCGGCCAGGCCGAGAACATCGCGGTGTTCACGACGCAGCTACGGGACGGCTCGCTGTTCTACGCGGTCGCGGTCGCGCCGCGCGACGAGTTTCAGTCGTACGGTACGATCTTCGATCGGGTCATTCGCTCGATTCAGCTGCTGGAATAGCACGGCCGATCCGGTCGTGTCCGGATCGCGCCGGACCGAGGGCGTCTAGAACCGCAGCGTCAGCCCGGCGCTGGCGCGCCAGAAATCGAGCCGGTCGTTGCCGAACAGGCCGATGGTGACGTCCTGGAGCGTGTGCAGGTGCCGGACGTCACCGCGGACCCCGACGGCGTGCCCGAGGAAGATGTTGAGGCCGGCGCCGATGTCGTAGCCGAGCGTGTTCTTGTCGGTCGCGAGGCTCAGGGCGTCGAACTGCACGTGGGGCCGGATCAGGCCGACCCCCACGATCGCGTAGGGTTGAATCGGGCCGGCAGGCACGACAACCATGAGGTTGCTCATCACCGTGAGCAGCGCGTTGTTGCCGGTGGCCGTCTTGCCGAAGAAGTCCGGCGCATACGCGATGTCCTCCTCGAACCCGAACACACCATGCGTCGTCCCAATCGACGCGCCCCAGTTCAACCGCTTGTCTTCACAATTGCGCAGGGTGGCGCAGTTGGCGGAGTCGCCGCCGAAGTTGTAGCCGACAAACGGCGAGATGAACGCCTGCGCGCGCGCCGGTACGGCGCTGCAGCTGAGCAGGCCGAGCGTGAGGACGAGGATGCGGCGTGGAAGCATATTCGTATTCTACAACCCCGGCTTCCCGATGGTGTCGATCGCCAGCTCCCCCGTCCGGCCCGCAGAAGACGGGCGAGGCGCGGGACATCGCGCACGTCCGGACGGAGGACGCGGCCCGGAGCGGAAATTCGACGCTGCGACCGTCAAGGTAGATGGGCGTGCCGGGCATCGCAATCATGGCGCTCGCCGAGGCGTCGCGACCGGGCACACATGACAGCAGAGAACTCTTGCAGCAGACGATCTCGTGCGCCTCAAAGATCTGAAAGTAATGTAGAATCCCCGCGTTCCCAGGTGAAACGGCATGTTCTGTGTCGCCAAGGCCCGCCGGCGTACGACCATCTGCACTTGAACAGCTGTCCGGCGAACCCGCTCGCCGCCGCGCTGCGATACGCCGGGATCCAGGAGGGGCGCGCGGCGGTGCCGCCGCCGTCGCGACGATTCATCGATCACAACGAGCGCGTGGTGTCGCGGTTGGTGGGCACGAACAGTCCGGTGTCGCTGCGCGACGGGTACCGGACGGTGGCCGAGCTCGGCGTCCGCCCTGAACCCCTGCGGCCGTACGACGTGCGGCGGATCTCCTACTAGGGCGCGGCTGTGTCACTTTCCCCCGGCATCCAGATCGTCGGCCGCTTCGAAATCATCGCGCCGCTCGGTGCGGGCAGCATGGGCGAGGTGTATCAGGCGCACGACCTGAAGCTGCGGCGCGACGTCGCGTTGAAGCTGCTGTCGCCCGCGCTCGCCACGTCGGAAGAGCACCTGCGGCGGTTCGAGCGCGAGGCGCGCGCCGCGTCGGCGCTGAACCACCCGCACATCTGTACGATCTACGACGTCGGCCAGGCGCCGGAGGCCGACGGCCGACCGTATCTCGTCATGGAGCTGCTGCGCGGCATGACTCTCTACGAGGCGATGTCGGCCGGCCCGCTCTCGGTGACGACCGTGATCGGCCTGGGCGTGCAGATTGCCGACGCGCTCGACGTCGCGCACGGCGCGGGCATCATCCATCGCGATCTCAAGCCGGCCAACATCTTCGTCACCACCCGTGGCGACGCCAAGCTGCTCGATTTCGGTCTCGCCGCGATGATCGCGGGCGCGAACACGCCCGGTGTCTCGGCCATCGAAGGCCAGCCCGGCGGCGGGCTGACGAGCCTGGGCACGGCGGTCGGGACGGTGCTCTACATGTCGCCGGAGCAGGCGCTCGGCGATCCGCTCGATCAGCGCACCGACATTTTTTCGCTCGGCCTGGTGCTGTACGAGATGCTGACCGGGCGCCGCGCGTTCGAAGGACGTTCGAACACCGCCATCGTCGACGCCATCCTGCACGCGGCGCCGGCAGGTCTCGACGTCGCCGGTGCCTCGAGCGTGCCGAAAGAGCTGCGGACGTTGCTTTCGCGCATGCTCGAAAAGGACCGGGACTTCCGGCCTGCGACCGCGGCGGAAGTTGCCGCGCGGCTGCGCGCTGCGCAAAGCGGATCGATGGCGGGCCGCGAGCAGGCGGCGGCCGGCGCCGGCAGCCCCCCGGGATCGACCACGCAGCTCCTCGGATCCGACGTCTATCGCCGGACACCTGCGTACGCGCCGGCGCAGCCGGAGCCGTCCGCGCTGCACGCGACGCGAGGCGCGGGCCATATCAAGGATGCGATCACCGTCATCGTTTTCGTGCTGCTGCTCGCCGTCGGCGGCTACGGCGCGTTCACGTGGTACACGGGCCCCCGACCCGCGCCGGCGCCGCGCGAGCCGCTGCTGCTGGCCGACTTCTCCAACTCCACCGGCGAAGCGGTCTTCGATGGCGCCCTGAAAGACGCGCTCGAGATCCAGCTGCAGCAGTCGCCGTTTCTGAACGTCGTGCCCGCGTCGCAGATCCGCTCGACGCTCCAGCTGATGGAGCGATCGTCGTCCGAGCCGCTGACGGCCGCCGTCGCGCGCGATCTCTGCGAGCGTCTCGGCGTCAAAGCGATCCTGCTCGGAGCCATCGCGCCGCTCGGACCGGCCTATGTGATCACGCTCGAAGCGCAGGCGTGTCACACCGGCGACACGATCGCCCGCGATCAGTCGCAAGTGACGGCGAAGACCGAGGTGCTCGCCACCGTCGGCGCGGCCGCGGCCCGTATCCGCCAGCGGCTCGGCGAATCGATCGGCTCGATCCAGCGGTTCAACGTTCCCGCGCCGGATGCCACGACGCCGTCTCTCGAGGCGCTGAAGGCGTACAGCATGGGCCTCCAGACGCGCAGCACGACGGGCGACATCCAGTCGATTCCGCTGTTCGAACGCGCGTTGGAGGTCGATCCGAATTTCGCGCTCGCGGCAGCGCGTCTCGGCGCGATCTACACCAACCTGCGCGACCTCGAGCAGGCGCAGCGATACATGAAGCGCGCGTTCGCGCACAGCCAGTCGCTCAGCGAGCCGGAGCGGCTGTTCATCCGGGCGCACTATCACTACATCGTGACGGGGCGGCTCGACGACGTCGTCGCCACCTATCGTCTGTGGATCAACACATATCCCCAGGAATGGGTGCCGCACAACAACCTGTCGGCCACGTATGTCCGGCTCAATCGACTGGACGACGCGCTCCAGGAAGCCGAGCTCGCGGTGAAATTAGGACCCAACTCCGTCGTGGCGTATCAACAGCTCGCACGCACGCTTCTCCTGCTCGACCGGATCCCCGAGTGCAGAGCGGTGCTCGAAGACGCGGCGGCAAAGGGGCTCGTCTCGTCGTCGACCCATGCGCTGGCGTTCGACCTCGCGTTTGTCGCCAGGGACGCGGGGGCCATGCAGGAGCGGCTGCGCGCGGCGTCGTCTCGCGGGGATGGCTACCTGGTGGTGACCGAGGCTGCCCGCGCCGCGGCGGCGACCGGCGAGATGGAGAAAAGCCGCAGCCTGTACACGCAGGCGGTCAGCGCCGCGCGCGGCGCACACATGAGCGATGTCGCCGGGAGCCTGATCGCGGAACGGGCGCTCAACGACGCGCTGACCGGCGATCTCGATCGTGCCCGCGAGGGGGTGCAGCAGGCCCTCGCGGTGAGCACCGGCGTGGAAACCAGCTGGACCGCGTCGCTGGCGGCGGCCTTTGCCGGTCAGGCGTCGCAGGCGTCTCAGCTCGCCGCCGCGTATCAGCGCGCCGCGCCTCCGGCCGCGGACATCGTCGGGGCAGGCATTCCGCTGCTGCGGGCGGCCGTGGCGATCGCGAGCCGTGACGGCCGCCGCGCCGTCGCCCTTCTCGAAGGGACCCGGCCGTTCGAGCGGGCGATCGGCCCCGGCCTCCCCTACGTCCGCGGCCTCGCGTACGCGGTACTACAGGATCACCGCAATGCGGCCGCGCAGTTCCGAGATGTGCTGGCGCACCCGGGAAATCAGCCGACCAACCTGCTGCACGCGATTGCGCGACTGCCGCTCGCTGACGCGTTGGCCGGTTCCGGCGACGTCACGGAGGCGCGTCAGCGGTACGCGCAGTTCGTCGGCGAGTGGCGCGACGCCGATCCGCGGCAGCCGCTGCTCCTCGACGCGGCTCGCAAGGCCGCGGCGCTGCCGCCGTCCACCCCGCCGGGCCGGACTCAGCGATGACCGATGTGCTGCTTGTCTCGATGCCGTTCGGGCCGCTCTTCTCGCCGTCGCTCGCGCTGAGCCTGCTTCAACCGCAGGTGTGCGCGCGGGGCCTGACCTGCGACATCGAGTATTTCACCCTGCCCTTCGGCGAGCGGATTGGCCAGAGCCTGTATTCGAAGATCTGCAGCGAGCACCGGGCGATGTCGCGCGCCTTCGTCGGCGAATGGATCTTCTCGCACGCGCTGTTCGACTGGAGCCCCCTCCACGACGAGCGCTATCTCGCCGAGGTGCTCATGCAACCGCCGGCGTGGCTGGGACGGAATCCGACGCGGCCGCCCTCGCCTGGCGACTTGCGCGCGATTCTCAAAGCGCGCGACGCGTCGGCCGCCTTCACCGACTGGTGCGCCGATCGCATCGCGGCGGCGCAGCCGCGGATCGTCGGTTTCACGAGCGTCTTCCAGCAGCATCTGGCGTCGCTCGCGCTCGCGAAACGGGTGAAAGCGCGTCTGCCCGGTACGTTCATTGTCGTGGGCGGTGCCAACTGCGAGGCGACGATGGGCGTGGAGACGGTGCGCCAATTCCCCTACGTGGATGCCGTCGTCTCGGGCGAAGCCGACCAGGTGTTCGCGGATCTGGCGACGCGGGTGGTCCGCCAGCAGCCGATCGCCGGCATCCCCGGCGTGGTCACGCAGGCATCGGCCGCCGCGCCGATCCAGTCGCGCCCGGCGCCCACGGCGCCGGCCGTTACCGACCTCGACGCGCTGCCGTACCCCCAGTTCGCCGATTTCTTCGCGCAGTTCGGGCGCAGCCGCTTCAGCGAAGACTGGCAGCCGAGCGTCTTCGTCGAGACGTCGCGCGGCTGCTGGTGGGGCGAGCGCATGCACTGCACGTTCTGCGGCCTCAACGGCGCGACAATGGCGTACCGCAGCAAGTCGGCGCCGCGCGCGCTTGCGGAGCTGACGCATCTGGCCACGTCGCACCCGGGCTGCGACATCCAGGTGGTCGACAACATCCTCGACCTGAAGTACTTCAAGACGCTCCTGCCGGAGCTGGCCGAGCGGAAGCTGAACGTCTCGCTGTTCTACGAAACCAAATCGAACCTGAAGAAGGAACAGGTGCGGCTGCTGCGGGACGCCGGCGTGATGACGATCCAGCCGGGCATCGAGAGCTTCAGCAATCGTGTGCTGAAGCAGATGAAAAAGGGAGTCAGCGGGCTCCAAAACATCCAGCTCCTGAAATGGTGCAAGGAGATGGGGATTCATCCGATCTGGAACTTTTTGATCGGCTTTCCTCAGGAGTCGCCCGACGATTATTTCGCGATGGCGGATCTCGCGACGCGCGTCTGCCATCTGCCGCAGCCGTCAGGCGTCAGCGTAATCCGGCTCGACCGCTTCAGCCCAAATTTCGACCAGTCCGGCCAGCTGGGATTCGCCAGGCTCAGGCCGCTGCCCTTCTATGAATTCATCTACGACCTGCCGGAGGTGGCGCGCCACAACCTGGCGTACTATTTCGCGTACGACTACAAAGTGCCGCAGGACGTGGCGCGGTACGCCGATCCGCTCGTCCGCAAGGTGCACGCCTGGAAAACGACGTGGCGGCACGCAGAGCTGGTGTCGGTCGATCTCGACGATCGCCTGCTGCTGTTCGACACCAGACCGAACGCCAAGGCGCAGGTTTCCGTTCTGACGGGCGAGGACCGGGCGCTGTATCTGACATGCGATGCGATCACGGACGCGAGCGCGCTCGATGGCTCCAGTGCCGGGCGGCTCGACACCCTCGCCGCAAGCGGACGGATGTTGAAGGACGGTTCGAAGTACTTGTCGCTGGCGGTCCCGGTGGGCGATTATCAGCCCGCAGGCGGCGCCATGGCCCGCTTGCGGCCGCTTTTCGCCCGCGTCGATCGCCTGGACCGGCCGCGGGTCAACACGGCGTTCCACGTTCGTTAACCCTCAACCCAAGACAGGAGATTCGATGGCGAAGAAAAAAAAGGCAGCGAAAAAGAAGGCAGGCGAGAAGAAGGGCCCGAAAAAGAAGAAGAAGGCCGTCGGCGACATCTTCAACTGACTCGGCCCCAGCGAGCCGGCAGAGCACCACGCCGGCTCGCTTCCCGACCGGAATCAGCCGCCCGGTCGTCGGTTCCAGCTCCCCCTTCTTACGTCCCCTTAATCGTTTTCCAGTGCTTCACCAGGTGCTCCGCGGTCCGCCACGCGAGCGCCTGCGCGGTGAGCGTCGGATTGCGCGCCCCGCTCGTCCCCATCACCGACGCGCCGAGCACACCGAGGTTCGGCACTTCGTGCGAGAAGCCGAATCGGTTGACGACGTTGGTCTCGGGATTGTCGCCCATGCGCGTGCCGCCGTACGCGTGCGTCGACACGCCCATCGCGCCGCCCACCGGCGTCCGCTGCACCGCGACGGCGCCCGCTTCGCGGTACCACTGCTCCATCTTGTCCTGCGCGAACGCCGCGATCTTCCGCTCGTTGTCCTTGAACTCCGCCGTCACGCGGACCACCGGGTAGCCCAGCGGATCGGTCACCACCGGATCGAGATCCAGGTAGTTGTCCTCGTACGGCAGCGTCGTCTTCTGGAGGTACGCGCTGTGCGATCGATCGGCGTTTTCCCTGATGAACGCCTTCCACTGCGATCCCCAGCCCGGGACGCGGCCGAAGGTGCTCGACCCCGCCGCACCGATCGGCCGCCGGTCCGAGTACACCCAGAGATTGCCGCCGCCGATGAAGTCGAGGCCGGCATGATCGAAATTGTCGTCCGCCCAGTTGTCAACGGCGACGCCCTGCGCCGGCAACCCGTACCAGCTGTCCAGGTTGAACGGAAACAGCGCCGAGACCGGCGCGCCCTGGTGGTGGCTGAAGTAGTGGCGCCCGACCTGCTTGTGGTTGTTCGACAGCCCGTTGGGAAACGCCGCCGACTTCGACAGCAGCAGCAGCCGCGTGTTCTCGTACGTGAAGCTGGCGAGCAGCACGACCTTCGCGGGCTGAAAGTACTCGACGCCGTCGGTGACGTAGTTCACACCGGTCATGCGGCCGTCGCGGCCGACTTCGATCGTCGTCACGTGCGCGCGGGTGACGACCTTCAGACGGCCGGTCGCCTGCGCGCGAGGAATCGTCGTGACCGCCGTCGAGTTCTTCGCGTCCACGTGGCAGCCGCCGCGGTTGCAGAAGCCGTGATACATGCAGCCCGAGCGGTTCTGATACGTGCGCGAGTTGATCGCGGCCGGTCCGGGAAACGGATGCCAGCCGATCCCGCGCGCCGCCGACGTCATCTTCTCGATGAACGCCGTGCCGCGCAGCGGCGGCATCGGATACGCGCGCTTGCGCGCCCCTTCGAACGGGTTGCCCCGCGGATCGATCGTGCCGTTGATGTTGCCCGCCTGGCCGGAAACGCCGACCTCGTACTCGATCTTGTCGTAGTACGGCTCGAGCTCGTCGATCCCGAACGGCCAGTCCTCGACCGTCGATCCTTTCGGGATCCGCGAGGCGCCGTAGCGCCGCGTCGTCTCGCTGACGACCTTGAAGTCCCAGGGGTTCAGCCGCCAGCTCTGCGCCCAGTAGTGCAGCGTCGTGCCGCCGACCGCGTTCTGCATCGGGTGGATGCTGGCGCGCGGACCGGTTGGCGACGACGACGTCGCACGTGAGGTCGGGATCTCCTGGTTGGCCTTCTGCACCGCCTGCGGCCAGCCGCGATAGTTGTTGCGCAGCTCGTCGGGCGCGAAGTCGCGGCGCGTGAGCCACGATCCGGCCTCGAGACCGACGACGTCCAGGCCGCCCTCGGCGAGCGGCAGCGCCGCCACCCCACCCGCCGCGCCGAGACCGATGATGACGACGTCGGTGTCCTTGAGTCTGGTCGCCATATCTACGCTCCCGCCTTTCCCGCATCGCGGGAGCCGTGGCGCGGCAAGCCGTCCTCGCCCGCGCGCGCTGAGGCTTTCGTGAACGACTCGTAGTCGTACGCCGACTTGTGGTTCGGCTTCAGATCATGCTTCTCGAGCCTCTGCTGATCCGCGGCCGTCACCATCGTCCTGATGCCCGGGTAGCCGATGAGGTCCCAGCCGATGAAGTGGGCGTTGCCGCCGTAGTACGGATCGCCGAACGTTCCCTGATGCGTGTGGCTCAGGACGAGGGCGAAGAACGCGGCGGAGCTGCCGGTGAATCCGGTCGCCGCGCCGGTTTCGACGTCGATCAGCACGGAGTCCTGATCGGTGGGCGACAGCTCGGTGAACGGTTTGCCGCGCGACGAACGCGCATAGCGGCCGAGCGCGTCGAGCCCGGCCGTATAGGCTTGCCGGGACGAGGCCAGCGCGCCGCCGAGCGCGCGGTCGATATAGTGCACGGCACGCGCCTCGGTCGCGCCGGGGCCGTGGACGTCGGTCGGGATCAGCCGGGCCACGATCGCGTCGAGCAGATCCGCCTCGGCCGCCGTGATGTTTTCGAGCGGCTCGCGCGCAGGGGCCATCGCGTGGTCGTGCGGGGGAAGCGGCGCGACGCCTTCCACCGAGCGTGCGGGGCCGGCCCCATCGCCCGGCTGAAAGCCTCGCGCTACGTCGTTCGGAACGGCGGTAGCTGCGCCGACCGCCGCGGCGCGTTTCAACAGATCGCGGCGAGAGATGAAAGTCATGGGGCCTTCCGTTCGTAAATCGAGACGATTTCACCCTGACCGATGACGTGTCCCTGGATCGCCGTCAGCAGTTCCGCCCGGTTCAGGCCGGGCTGCAGGCCGAGATCCGCGTCGAGCGCGTAGACGATGAAATGATAGTGATGCGGCTTGCCCGGCGGCGGCGCAGGACCGCGATAGATCGCGCGCCGGAAACCGGAGACGCCCTGCATCGACCCGGCGATCTCGGGCGGCATTGCGGCCGCCGGATCGATCGGGATCCCTTCCGGCAGCCCCTTCGCCGCCGCCGGAATCTTGTAAATCAGCCAGTGCACGAACGGCGGCGGGTTGCCGGCGTCGGGATCTTCGCAGACGACCGCAATCTCCTTCGTGTCGGCCGGCAGACCGCTCCAGGTGAGCGGCGGCGAGAGGTTGCGGCCGTCCGGCGTGTAATCGCGCGGCATCGTCTGATTGGCCTCGAGCGTCGGGCTGCCGACGACGATCGTGTGCGGCGCGGTTTGCGCCGCGAGTGTTGCACCGGCTACCAACATCGCGCTCACGGCCAGCGTCATACCATCGCTCCCTCGAGTGTGACGACGTGGCGTCCGCGCGCCGCGCCTTCCAGCAGCGTCGCGAACGCCTTCGGCAGATCCTCGAGGCCGATTTCCGACAGGATCGCGTCCAGACGATGCGGTGCGAGATCGGTCGCGAGACGCCGCCAGACTTCCATCCGCTTCGCCATCGGACACATCACCGAGTCGATGCCGAGCAGTTTCACGCCGCGAAGGATGAACGGCATCACGGTCGTCCGCAGATCGGTGCCGCCGGTCAGCCCCGAGCTCGCGATGCCGCCGTTGTACATCATCGTGCGCGTCAGCCACGCGAGCGTCTCGCCGCCGACGACGTCGACGGCGCCGGCCCACAGGGGCTTCTCGAGCGGCTTGGTCCCCATCTGCAGACCGTTGCGCGAAAGCACGTCGGTCGCCCCAAGCGATCGGAGGAAGTCGTGCTCGCCGTCCTTCCCTGTCAGCGCCGTCACCTGATAGCCGCGCGCGGCGAGCATCTGCACGGCGAGGCTGCCGACGCCGCCTGTGGCGCCGGTGACCACGACGGGACCCTGCGACGGCGCCAGCCCGTTCTGCTCCAGGTCGACGATCGAGAGCGCGGCGGTGAATCCCGCGGTCCCGATCGCCATCGCGTCCCGCGCGCTGAGCCCGGCGGGAATCGCCACGACCCAATCTGCAGGCACGCGCGCCAACCCCGCGTAGCCGCCGTCGTGCGCAACGCCGAAGTCGAAGCCGGTCACCAGCACCTGCTGCCCTTCGCGGAATCGAGCGTCGGCGCTCGACACCACGGTGCCCGAGACGTCGATGCCGGCGATGAGGGGGAAGCGCCGGATGATCCGGCCGGTGCCGGTCGCCGCCAGCGCATCCTTGTAGTTCACGCTGGAATAGGCCGATCTGATGACGACGCCGCCTGGGCTCAGGTCGTCGACCGTTGCCGACACGACGCGCCCCTCGACGCGGCCGTCTGCGTCGAACACGCGAAAGGCGCGGAACGGACCGTTCATTTCTTGGCCTTCGCCTCCGTGAGCAGCGCCGCGATCGCCTCCCGGCCGTTCATCGACGCGTACATCCACGCGGTGCGGTCGAGCCGATCGGCAATGTCCATGTCGGCGCCGTGCTCGAGCAGCACGCGAACGACGCCGGGCAGGTTCGCCGACGCGGCTTTGATGAGCGGCGTCCACCCGTCGCCGTCCTTCACATTGACGTCGGCGCCCCGGTCCAGCAGCAGCGTCACGGTGTCGACGCAGTTCTCGCCGGCGGCCGCGAGCAGAGGCGCGCTGCCGTCGACGGACGCGTCGGCCTTGAGGCCCGACGCCAGCAGCACGCGCACGGC
>JRHI01002044.1_pt1 | contig 14989 bp, 11 predicted proteins | sample 215371 | NCBI WGS metagenome assembly JRHI01 (sample SAMN02929681, study PRJNA255918) | sediment metagenome | biome: cave system; feature: Ice Cave; material: Sediment; isolation source: sediment from deep within a dark volcanic ice cave with no known source of... ...
AGTGTTCATTTTTCGTGATCGCAACTGTTCACCTTCCGTGAGCGCCAACAAGGGCTGGCAGGGCGCTTCAACGCCCCTACCTCACGGGGCACATATTGCAACCGGGGGTGGTAATGTCAGCCGAGCCCAAGCCTCGAACACCCTTCAATCCCCTACCTCACCCGACACAYATTGCAACTTCACCTCCAGGTGTCGCGTCTACTCGGGGAGAGGACACGCTAGATCTCGACGAGGTCCGAGGGCTTTCAGCCGCGCTCGGTATTCCACATCCCTCCAAAATAGCTTGCTTGCTTCGACGCAGCCCGAGGGCTATATGACTGGGACCATGACGCCCAACCCAAGGAAGCGACCGTCACCGATGACGAGCGGCCCAGGGGTGGGTTCTTGGAACGTGATCTCCACGTGCCAGAGGCAATGCTTGTCGAATCGCGTCCCCTCGGCAAACGGTTCCACACGTGCCCCCTTGCCCTCGAAGGGTTCGCGCTGCACCCGCATGGTTTCCACCGCAGTTCGAACACCAGCGTGGCGCAAGGCTTGCCGGACTGCCACCGCGGCTTGCAAGAGCTCCTTGAAACGCTCCTCTCCTTCCTTCACCGCTTGGGATCGCCGCGGAGGGTCGATCCGCCGGCGGCGCGCTTGTTCGGGCAGGGCGGCAGGCGTCACTGTGTGCCACACACGGTAATCCCCATCGTCGGTGAGACCGTAGTGACGGAGGAACCGCTCGTCCTCGGCTCGGGTCAAGAACGCGCGGATCTCCCCCGTCCCCATGTCGACCACCTCGAGGCCGGCGAATGCCCAGTGCACATCATCGGCACGGAGTGGGCAAGTCGGCGGCACCTCGACCAGCACGCGCCGGATCTCGCGGTCGGCATGAACGTGCCCGACAGATGGCAGGGGGATGATCCGGACCCGGTCCTCAGGCGGACCACCGTTCGAACCGTCGGGCTTCCGCCCTACAAGCACTCGGTCGATATCGCCCGAGCTCCCACGTAACGCGGGTTTCAAGCGCTCCACCGCACCGTCGCGCAGTCGGAACACTAGGTCGGAGGTGCGCGTCAGAGGCCACGGCGCAAACTTCCCTTCGTCTGTAGGGCTCCGGAGGTCGTAGAGCTGTCGCGAGGGCCGACTGTTGTACGGAGTTTGCTGGAATCGGGGAGGGGGCGGCTTGCGGAAAACCACCCTCACGGACTTGCCTTCTCTTGTATAGCGGAATCGCTCGCCAAAGGCTCGGTAGCGCCGGTCAAGGCTCTCGAGTGACCCCGGACACGGGCAAGGCAGCGTCAAAGCCCTTTCGCCCGCCGACGGGCGAAACAGCCGGCCCGGGTACTTAGCAAGGACCTCCTCAAGCGCATCTTCGTCTAGAACCTCGCCCCAAGCCCAAGCCATGTCGAGACCTCGCCCCAGCTGGTAAAGCTGCTCAGCGAGCGAGCAGATCTTGCGCGCCTGGTCTTCATCGCCTGCGTCCCCACCAAGCGGCCACACGTACACGAAGGCGACGGATGCATTGAAGAAATGTGGTCGAAAGATTTTCGAGGCAGTTCGAATCTTTGCCATTTTCAGCGGTTCGCCGCCGATCGCGTCGCTGTCGTTGTTCGGCATGTAGAAACGGACGCTTTGCCCCCGCTCCCGCGCAAGCGCCGGCGCCGCCACGAGCGGCGGCTTCTGCCTTTCGAGCCACTCAAGCGCTGCTTTGACGGTGTTGTCAAGCGGTCCGCCAAGGCCAGCCCCCGCGACGAGAGCCTGGAACAGCCGCGCGGGCGAAGGAGGCCAATCTCCCTCCCCGTGATAGCGCCCATCGTGCAGGCGAACGTGCAGGACGAGTGCGCGCATTCTCAACTACTCCGGCTGCGACACTTCCTCCGCAGTCTTCTTCGCGAGCACGTTCTTGACCGCTTCGAGGTCGAACTCGTATTTGAGCTCAGGTGTCCCCCCGGCTCCCTTGTACCACTTGTCTCCGAACACCTCCGGCCATTTCGTAAGGAAGTGCCCGGCTGTCGCGCCCACGTACTCCTTAATCGTGTTTGGAGTCAAGTTCACCTGCGTCGGCTCCCCCCGCCTGGGTACTTGGTACCAGACATCGCAATCCTCGGCGTAGCGCAGCAAGCAGCCCTCGCGGAGGAAGAGCTCGGGGTCAGTTGTCGCTGCGAAGAGCGAGAGGCCGAGCAGGTACTTGCGGATCGCTGCCGTCTCGCTGTCGTTCGCCCCTCGGAGGTTGCGAAGCGCAACGAGGTTGACCGTCACCTCGCGCTCGATCCGATCTCTCACGAGAACACCGCCGAGGACCCGCGCATCGGGATTCGGCGCGCCGTCGCGGTACTCCGGGATCTTGGTTTTGCGGAACGTCGCAGTCGCGTCTGCCAGACCCTTCTCAGAAAGGTCAACCTTCTTCGCCTTTGCCTCCCTCTTCAGGTCGTCCTGTTGATCTTCATCGAGCAACTTCCAAACCGAGGTGAACTGTGCCGCGGCGTGGAGCGGTTCCACGTCCCAGGCGCGGATGACCGACCTCACCAATCGCGGCCGCTTTTCACCAGTGCCGCCGCGAGAGTCCCACACCCCGAACACCAGCGACGTGGGCGCAATCGCGCAGAGCAGCCAAGCATCTCCCTGCTGGAGCTTCTTGAAGGCCGGCGCGATCAGCTTGAAAAGATCGGGTGAGGACTGCACGACCGCGTCCGCCGCGCGGTGAGCGAAATCAAGTAACGAGCGCGTAATCTCGCGAGGCTGCTTGCACGCGTCCTTCTTCGCCTTCTTGCCTTCACCTTGCGCCGAGTTCATCCTGCACGAGTCGCACTCGCCGCAGGCTTCCGTGCGAATCACGATCTCGATCTGTGGAACCAGCCACTCCTTCGGATTCTTAGACTCCGACTTGAAGATCGGCTCGAGGCGGTTGGCCTGCGACCCCACACTGTCGATCGTGGCGACGCGCTTTCCGTCCGAAAGCGTGTCGATGTTGTAGCCGATGCCAGCGTAAGTCGGCGGGAAGATGATCCCGCTCTCCTCCACCGGTAGCAGCGTCTGCCTGAGTCGCAGCGCCACCGGGCCATCTGAGTTTAGGGCCCAGCTGTCGAGGACACCGCTCGTCACCTCCAACAGGGTCGTGGCGTTGCTCATAGGATGACCTCCTCTTCTGCGTATGTGACATTCTTGTTCTTTCCGGAGAGGGCAAGCGTGAACCGGAAGATCCGGAGCGGAACACCGACGCTGGCGCCTCCGAGCGCCGCGCGCGCCAGTGTCGGGGGTAAAAAGCCCTTCCACACGCCATAACGCACCTTGCGTGTGTCGAATTCGTCCGGGCGAGCGTGCTCGAGCCCGATAGCGGCAAGTAGCTCGACGACTGGGGAAGCGTCGACAAGATGGGATTGCTCGTCCGGAGAGTACCCAACATCAATGGCAGTCCAGGCCTTACGCGCGTCGAACTTGAAACTGCTTCCGCCGAGCGGCACGCTGAGGCCGAGGGGGTCATGTTGCAGCTCCGTCCTGCGGTCCTTCCAGAGCTTCTTCAGGTCGTCGAGCATTTGCTGGGCGATGGCAGCGCTGCGCTGCTGTCCAGCAAAGAGCTTGAACGGGTTGCGCGAAGACCCGTCGCACCAGTGCGTGATATCGAGAGCGCGGTTTTCGTTACTTAAGCGCAGCGGCAGGGCTGTCGGGTCTCCCTTGAGCATGGGGAATGTGTCGACAACGCACAGTGGGCCGTCGTTGGCAGCAGATGGTGGATCCGCGTAACCGATCGGCGCGAGCCGCTCCAGCCTGGAGCTGATCAAGAACTCAAGCACGGCCTCTATAGGATTGGTCGTACCGACGACACGCAGCTGGAAACGAGCTTCAGATTTCCCATCCCAATCGAAGCCGCCCTTGGCCTGCCCAACCAGGACATCAGCTGTCTCGAGAAAGCCCATACATGCAAAAACCTGTCCGGGATGGAAGAGATCGACGGGTATAACCGACTCCATCACGGCCACCTACACTCCGATGTCACGCTTTCCCAGGGAGGGGAAGGCTGGGAGCATCTCCTCCGTGAAACCGCCGACCTCAAAAGCCGCCTTCCACAGGCTGTCAACGGCGTTCTCGGAAACGGAATCGAACCCGTGCGCGAGGATCGATCTATTCCTAGAAACGAGAGGAGACTTCGTTCCGTCGAGCTTCACGCTCGCAAACTTCTCTCCGAGAGGATCGTTGAGATTCGCCAAGAGCATGTACGCGTTCTGCAGGCCGAGCTTGACGACACCTTCCGTCGCGCACGACGCCCACCTCGCCCGGAGCGTCTCGGGCACCCTTGCGAGGGGAACCTTCGCGGTGTTCTCGATGTCGTGGCGCTCTTTCAATGCTACCTGGGCTATTGCCTCAATCGCGCGATACAACCGGGCAACAGCGTCGTCGATGCGACCCTCGTCCCGTCGGCGTTTCGCGTTCGCCAGAAGGTCTAACACGTGGTACCGACTCGGAGGCACGACTTGGCAAAGCTGACCAAGGTAGCTGCATAAGCGCGCGACGTCAGAAAGAACACGGTCGCCCTTGGCTGCACCGAGCACCGTACGCAGGTCATTTGCTGATTTCTCCACCTGCTCGAGCTCGACTTTGCTGTCCTTGTGGTCGAATCGGTCCCACGCATCGAACGCCTTCGCGAGCTGCTCGAGGACGGCAAACTCGCGCTTGCGATCCGGGCGGCTCACATGCTTCTTCGCCGTTTCGGCGACGTTGGCTGCGGCGCGGAATGCGTGCTGGTCAAACAGTACGACGAAGTCTTCGACCGCTTGATAGCCGAGTGTGTCCCACGGATTCGCCTTATGGATAACCTGCTCGGTGCCCGAGACGACGACCCCAGCGCCGTCTTTGGTGCGCTCGCGACCCCCAACGTACGAGAACTCGCAGGGCCAGCGGCTGGCCTGAAGGGCGATCGCCGCGGACATGCACTTCGTGCCCCCGGTGAAGTCGACGACCACCTGCAGCCCACGCTCAGCACTCTGCATCACTTCCAGCGTCAACTGCCTCAGCCCGTCGAGGCAGATCGCCAGATCCTGGCCGTCCGGCAACTCGAACAGGTCGTATCGACCGGGATCCAGATCCACGTCTTCTTCGCGCGCCATCGGGACGATCTTTCCCTCGATGTCCTCTTTTGTTTGCGGCGTGTGGACGAACCGAACCCGCGCGGGACGCCAGTGCTTAAGCGCGGCGACGACGGGCTCCGGGCTGCCCCCGACGGTGCAGATGAGAAACGTGTAATCGGGCATCTATGTTCTCCCCGTTTTCTCCGCCGTAGAGGCACTTTTCCCAGGAACTTTGAAGGCGATCTCCCGAGCGCGAACCGAGACCGAGGCGACGACAAGTGTCAGACGGTTGCCGGCCTTCTCCCCGGCCGAGACATCGGCGCTGTTTTGGATGGGGCCTGCCAGCCCTGACGGTTCATGTCTGGCCTTCCAGCCGCCCTTTTTCGTGCGCTCCTCCAGAAGCGTCGCCTCGACGAGATCCCCAGCCTTGGGGAGCGTGCCACCAAGCGCAGCGGTCGGCGTTCGCGCGGGCGCCGGCGACCGATCGGGCGCGATCAGCCGGCCATATCCGGCGCTTGTTTTTCCCCCGACGCCCCATTTCTCAAGCGCATCCCGAAGCAGTCGTTGGGCCAGATCCGTCCAATCCTCCGGCCCGGACAGCGCGAAGAAGAGGCGAGCTCCAGGGCGCACAGTGAGGAACGTCACAGGATTCGGATCGTCATAATCGTTGGGCCAGCTTGCTCCCTTTGAGTCGTAGTAACCTTTTTGGTGAACCGTGATCACGTCCATGGCAAAAGGCCTGTTGGTCATTGCTGAATGAGGCACGTAAAGAGCATCATGAAAGGTAACGAGACCTGCAGACGCCCCGCTCTCCACCCTATGTGATCGCATCGCCTCGTCTTCATCGGCGTCAGGAGCACCAAACATAGCTCGGTAGACGGCACCAGGCCCGCGCACAATGCGCCGGCCACGTCGCATCACTCCCTGATAGTCGGCTCGTGTGCGCTCCTCACCTTCCAGCTCCCACGGCTTTCCCCCGGGTTCAGTTGGCCCGTAGACCGCGTCTACATAGTGCGCGAGGAGCCCCTTCAGTGCCGGTCCCGGGATCACCGGTACACCCCATGTGTGATGCACGGTGATGCCCACATCAACCGCACTCGAGTTCCCGTGCCCGATCAGCAGCCGGCTCGCGAGGACAAGCTCGAAGCCGTGGTCTTTAGGGACACAGAAGCTTGCTTTCCAGCGCTCGAAGAACCGGGAGTAATCAGGCGAAATCTCAATATTTGCAAGGCCGACCATCCATTCAGCACGCTGGTTATTGGGCACCTTGCCGTCGTTTCCGGTGGGTGCCCACGCGTGGTAGCCGAGTGCCAAATGATCAGGTGTGCCAACGTTTTGGAGGACTCGGCGCATAGTCAGGACTCCTCGAACGTCGCCTGCACAGCCCGTTTGAGCCACACCGCAACTTGAAGAATCTCGCGGGTGGCGATCATGTAGGCGTCCGCATTGAGCTCGCCCACGCGCTTCCCGAGTTCCTTGTAGTTTGTCCCCTCGAGACCAGGCACCTCGGCATCAGCGAGATGGCCTAGGAGAAGATCTCCGCGACTGCCGAGCCGCTGAACCGCAGCGATCGCGGCGCAGAGGCCGCTCCGCAGGACGTTGGCGCCAAGATCGTTCACCGCGATCTTGTAGTCCTTCTGCTGGTCCTGGGGGACCTGGCCAACTGCCTTATAGGCGTGCAGAGCAAGTCGCTGGTCTCGCAGAAGGGGTTTGCGAAGCGCATCAGGCTGTTCCACGGCTCTTCTCCCTTCACACGATGGGAACGATCCTGCACCGTCCGCGGCCCGTCGTGGCGTGGCCACCGAACTGGTGGATTTCCTCGCTTGGAAGCGCGGTGGCTAGGACCTGATCGGGCGTCATGTCGACGCCGCGCCGGCGGCTCCGGTCTGCCGCTAGGATGCCGATGAGCAGACTCTCCGGCGGCAGGCTCTCCTCCAGCCACAGCGCACCGGGGGCAACGGTACCCGTCTTCTCATCCAGACGAACACGTGCGTCGACCTGGGTCGCCGTTTCCCACAGAAAAGCCATCGTGTCGTCGTCCACAACAGCGAAGCGCTTCGTAAAGATGTCGTCGCCTGGAGACACTAGCGGCGCAAGCCGCCGCGCCCAAACCGTCGCCTCGTCGGACACGGTCGCTGACAGATCGAGATCCTCGAGGTAGAGTCGTTTCAGAGAGTTGATCTGGTGAACGCAGCAGCTCCCCTGAGCGAGCTGCGCGTCGCCCCCGTTGATGCTGGGAACCGGGAGACCAGCCTCGTCTAGATCACGCTTAGCAAGCGCCAGTAGGAGCGGCGAGGTCGTCCATGCGAACGTGCCCCGGAAACTCCGCACCGGAAGCGCCAAGAGTCGGGCATCGCCCACCACGAGCGCTCCGGCGTGCGCGGCGGGGTCGTCTGAGGGACCAAACACAGCCTCTACCTTGTCGCGGTCGACAGCGCGCCGCGCGTCTCGCAACACGCCCTTGATCGAGGAGCCAGGCACGAACGGAATGCCCGTGGCTTTCATGCGCGCAGTCGGCAGGTCGATGACGTCCGCCGCGTGACCGGTTCCGGCATGCAGCGGAGACAGCGCGTGCAGGAGAAATGGTCTCGTCTTCATGGGCTGCTCCTTTTGGGAATCCAGATTCCAGGAACAACACGGCCGAAGCCTTCGTCAGTGCGCAAGCCGAGCGCCGCTAGCCACAGCGACTCGGCATCTTCCTTGCCGAAGGGTTCCCCATCGCTCCGCTCGAAAACGTAGACCGAGCCCGGCGCTACCATACGAGCGGTCGGCTTGGGGGCATCCTTCGCCATGTCCCAGCCCGACACGTGAATCGGTCGCGGGACGAAGGCCGCGCGCAGGGTCACCTCGTGGCCGATCCCGGGCAAGCAGCCCACGTACTTGCCGTCCTTTTCCTCAAAGCCATCGGGCAACCAGCCCTTCTCGAAGCAGAGGGGCGTGACCGCGGCGACCCGCAGCCCCTGGCTCGGCGGCCGGAACGCTTCGAGCAGCCGCACAGGAGGCTCGAACAGCGCGGAGACCAAGGACTCCACTCGTGCGAGACGCCTGTCCGAGCCGAGGCTTGCTATGCTGCCCAGTGCGCCGGCAGGCACTGTGACTTCGGCGCCGATGGCCCATTCGGTGTGCAGTTTGAGGGTCTCGATCACATCGTGCGAAAAGAGGACGCCCTCATCGGCAGCCAGCCTCTCGGGGTCGATGCCCACGTGCACTTGAACTCGCTTGCTCATGGAGAGCTCGGTATCTCGCTCCCGGATCTCGACCGGCTGGCCGGTAAGCCAGGCAAAGAAGTCCTCGCTCCTCCACCAGCGCGGAGGCAGAAGCGGCTTCCCTGCGGCAGGCGGAACGGCACGCATCAGGGCTTCCCGAGCGTCGTCGTCGTCGCGCCCGAGAGTCGGCGCGATGGGTTGGACGGGATCGAGCCGATGCACGACGCGGCGACCTTCGAGCCAGAGCGCGTCCAGCGGAACCGGCCAGACGCAGTGGGCGGTCTTCCACTCGGCACCGTGCGACCGCCGGAGGACGAGCGTTCGCCCGAGCCGAATCTGTGCAGTCCTCGCTCGCCACTCGTCGGGACCGAAGAGCGTGCCGCTCCTAGCCTCCTCGTTTCGCCCCAAGGCGGATCGCAGCGCGCCGAGGATGGTGGACGGCCACGGCCATTCGAGGCCGTGTCCGCGCCCCGATGCGCTCGTATGCCAGCCCCTGCCGTCCTTGCAGAAGAGACCGTCCCGCGGGACAAGAGCCAGGTATGCCGTCGTCGTCATGCGGCCGTCTCCTCGCCGCGCCGCCGCTCTCGAGGTTCAGCCTGCGCAAAGGTGCGGGCGATGAGCAGGCGCGCCACCCAGTCGCGCACGTGCGCGTGCAGCGCCGAGTACCCGGCGCTCTCATGGAACGCAAGGCTAACACTGTCGGGCCGCAGGGCGCCGCCCTCGGCCCGGGCGAGCGTACGCCCGACTTCCAGCACGAGCACGCGAGCCCACCCCCCTCCGACGCCCTTCCCAGGTTTGGGCAGGCGCGCAAGGGTGTTCGCGACCTCGTAGACCTTGCGCGACGAAAGGCGGTCCTGCAGCAACGTGGTGGCGTCGCGCAGGGTGCGCACTGGATCAGTGCTCCATGGGGCACGGTAAGAGCGCGTGCCACCGGAGCGCTTGTCCACGATCACGGCAAGGGCGTCGCGGTCGCGCTTCGCCTCGCGCTCCGCTTGCCGACCGAGCGCGAGCAGATCACCCATGCTCTCCATGACGTGACCGATTCCGAGGCCAACCGACAGCGTCGGCCTCTGCTCCGCCGGGATCGACTCGCAAGCGGAGGCCATCGCGCCGGTGAAACTCTTGCGGAGGTCATCCGCGCAGGAGAGCGCCTCCGGCAGCGGCAGGAACGCGAGCAAGTCGTCTCCGCCCGCATAGACGAGGGCGCCGCGATGGTTCTGCTCGACCACCTTTCGCGCCTCGCTGGCGAACCGCGCGAGCGCCTCGGAGAAAGTGCGGTGTTCGGCCGCGGAGCCCAGCCGATCGATCGCCCGCCCCATGTGGTCGCCGTCGGCGACGAGACACGCGACGTAAGGATACGGCTCCGACACCTTGGCGAGGATCGGCTCCACATGTTGGCGGCCCCAAGACTCGGCGTCCCCGTCGAGTCCTTGCTCCTCGAAGACCGAGCGCCACCGGCTCGGACGGAACACACTTGCGTCGAAAAGAAACGGCGACACGCACGGAAGGTCCGTTCGCGCGACGCGCGAGACGCCAACCTCAAGGCACGCTGCCCGAAGCCCGTCTAGTTCCGCATTGGCAACCCGACTCACAAGTTCCACCCACGATGCGAGCGCAACGTTGGCCATGGGGACGAACTGATCCGGCTCTCCACCGGCACGCTTCACAAGACCAATGGCGTCGAGCTGCTCGCCTTCCGCGATGCGGTACTTGTGAACGAGGGCGGCCTGCCGTTCTCTCGGGGGCAGGAGAACGGTCTCTCTCGCCCCGTCGAGGCTCGACTTAGGCACAGAGCCCCGCCCATGCATCCATGCACCGAAATCGCGCAGCATCTTGCGACCGGCGATGGCCTGCTCAAGCTGTCGGCGCGTCTGGGAATAGTCGGTGAGCGGCAACCAGCTCGCCGTGAACTCAAGGAAGGTGTCCACCTGCTCGGCCCACAGACCATCGATACCGGGCGCGAGCAGGCCGGCGCATTTCGTCTTGACGGGCGCGGCAAGGTTGTCGCGCCAGTACCGCATTACCTTATCGCGCACGGCGCGCGCGAGCTGCTCCGCGCCGATGTCCGCCGGGACCTCAACGAGAAGCTTGTTCGCGACGTTCTGCGGGGGCCTTCCGTCAGGCCGCAGCGGCGCGAGACAGGGGTCGAGTTCCGGATCCCCCTTGCTCAAGGCTGGAAAGATGAGTTTCGCCCCCCCGTCGACGAGCGCGCGCGACGCTGCTCGGCCGAGCTCCGAGAGAAGGTGGCTGCCGTACCACAAATCCCGCGTGCGGCGCGCCTGCGCGATGAACTCCTGGACGGGCCCGAGCGTGATGAGGAGCAAGTGAGCTGTCATGGCGCCAACACCGTCGTATGATATCTAGCCTGCAGCCAATCGAGGAAAGCCTGTCGCAAGCTCTGTTTGCTGGCGAGGGCGGAAAACTGGGGAGTGTCGCCCGCTGCAACTAGGCGATCGAACGGTGCAGCCGAGTTGGTGACCCCGCGGAGCACCACCTCGCCAGGCGGGTAGGCGCGGTTGAGCCAGAGCGCGCACGGGACGAACTTGCCGTCGGCGAGAGGCATCGCCTTGACAATAAGCGGGCTCGCAAGGCGGTCGCGCTCGACCCCTTGGCTGTCCCGCCAACGAAGCTCGAACGCATCGGGCTCGTCGTACCCCTCACCGGTCCGTGCGTTCTTCTGAAACCGACCGATGATGGGCAGTCCGAAGCCGGCGCGGGGCCAGACTGGCGTCGCGTTGTGCCGAGGCTGGCCACTTGTCTTGCCTTTAAGATGCCGCACCTTGTCGGCCTCCGGCCAGTTGGAAATCGACGGGCGCTGGGGCTGCCGCTTGCCGGTTCCCGGCTCGCGCGCGCGATCACCCTGTTTGCCACTCGTCCCCTGCCGGAACTCCTTGAGCCAGTCGAGCGCCGTCGTCCAGGCCTTCATCGCGTCGCTGTAGGGATTGCCCACGTGGAGCGCGGCGCCACCCAGCCCGGGCACATCGTTCGGCGCCTTCCTCGCCCGGGCGAAGACGTCGAACGCGAAGAGGTTATTGAGTGCATCGCACGTCGCAGCAGATGGCAACCATGAGCTTGCATCGTCCAGGACTGTCAAGCTTCCGAGCCCGCGCCGCGTACGACTGCCATAGCCGCCGAACAGAATCCACGCGCGAAGCGCGTTCTTGACTTCCGTCTCCCAGTTGGCTGCAGCGATGAGCATGAGCCGGAACTGCGTGCCGGGCACACGGCGAGGTGCTGGCGTCCCCGTCCTCTTTTCTTCGCGCGCTGGCCAGAGGGCGTACGCACCCGGCGTGGCCTTACTCGCCCCCGAGTCGTAGAGCCGAATGTCGTCCTTGTCTATTGCGCTGGTCTGTTCGACGTCGGTGCGAATCTCGACGGCAGAGCGACCGCCCTCGTCCGTCCCGGCGCGGCCCCAAATCTGGCTTTCGCGCTCGTACAGGTCCTCGGCGCTCAGGTGCTGCGCCGCGTACAGGGCGCGCCACCAGAAGCGAAGGTGCCCGCGCACCGTAGCTGCTCGAATGACGTCGACGTGGTCAACCGCGCGCTCCTCGTTGCTACCGCCGAGGATGGGTGTAACGACCTCGAGGCAGACGCCGATCTCGCTCGTGTCTGGCCCGCTTCGGGTCCGACGCATCGATGCTTTGGGAAGCTGGGAGTACAACGGAGCAGGAGTAGTCATCGTGTAGATACCCTCTCGAACGGAATTTCCGGTAACGCGTAACGCGCGTCGTTGTCGCGTGACGCCTGCTGATCGGCCGCGCGCAGCAGCGCCTCCCACCAAGCGAGCCCCCATGGTCCCCAGCGATCCTGCAGACGCACGAAGCGCAAGGCGACCTCGGCGGCTTTTTCCTCAAGGGCGGAAGGCGGCACGTCCTCGCAGCCGCTGGTGCCGATCACCGGCCGCGCGAACCCATGGTGCGCTGCGATCAGGTGCAGCACGAGGTCACGGTGTTCCTCGGAGAGCTCCTCGAAACGTTCCCGGACTTCCTGTGGCAGCTGACTGCTGTCCTCTAACCGCAAAACCGAGCCGAGTTCGTGCCGGTAACCGTCGAGCAGGCCGTAGTCGATAGGACCTTCCGTCTTAGCGTATAGACCATCCTTAGGTGCACGAAATGCGCGCTGCCATTTCGCCACGCGCTTGCCCTCGTCGTGAAGGCGCGCGGCGAGCGTGAGCACGTCGGCCAGCACGTTGTCCAGACCCAGCGCCTTCGCCAGGCTGCGAGCGCGCTCCTCGGCCCACGACTGGTGGTGGTCCAGGAGCTGCGGGTTCGCCGCCGAGCGGTCCTCCTCCGTCGCCGCATCCTGCCGCCACTTCTCGACAATCAGCCAGCGGGTCACCTCGCCATCCTGCGTCATGGCCGAAGCGAAGCGGAACCGCTCGCGCCAGTTGGCCTCTTGCGGAGCAACCGCGGACGCCTCGGTACTCCGCACCCGGAAGCCGACGACGCCCTCGCCGAGCCACTCTTGGCCGTCGTCAGCCGTGCGAGGCAAAGCCTCTTCCTTTTCGTCGAGCAAGCCGTCCTTCAGTCCACCAAGGCGCGCGTYGAGGACCAGCCTGGCACCCGAGAGGAATCTGTCCAGCTCAGTCTTCTCAAGCTTCTCAAGCTCGCGGAACTCCAAGGACTTCAGCAGCCGTCCGTCACAGTCGAGAGCGAACGCCACGACGTCCTCGTCACGAAGACGAGGCTCGGCCGCGGCGTCTTCCTGCGCCGCCGGTGTCTCGCGCACCTTCTTGGCGCGAGCGGCGATCCATTCCACGACCCGGAACGTCTCGGTCTCGAGCAGCTCGCTCGTATGCGGGGGCGCTGCCTCGAAGAAGTCCTCGATTTCCTTTTTCCGGGGCTTGGGGCCACCCGCGCGAATGGGAAGGTGCTTTCGCCAGATCACGGCCGTCTGCAGGCGATCATTCTCGATCCAACCTCGCAGCCATGGCTGGATGGCGGGCCGCCCCGTGTGCTTTTCGAGACGAGTCATGGCCCAGGCCTCGAGGAGGGGGCGCGTCAGCGCGGGCCGAAGAGGCTCGGGCGTCGTGGCGTCTTCGAGCATCTTATGCAGTTCCCTGTCGGTCGCGGCGCGCATCTTGAGATCGTGCAGTGCATGGGGGCTCCCGTCGAAGCGCGCGTCGGTAAGCGGCGGAAGCCGCTGGATCAATTTATACACGGCCTCCAAGCGCCGAACCTCGGCGACCATCATGCGCTCTTTGTCTGTAAGGCTTGCGCCCTGCTTCTCTTTTTCCAGCGCCTGTTGAGTCTTCTTATCGAACTGCTTCCCGAGCACCATAATCTCGGCTTGCCCTTCGCCGCGGCGGTTCACGCGACCGAGGCGCTGCACCTGTCGCTCCCACGCGGCCAGGTCGCAAACCATGTGATCGGCATCGAGGTCAACGCCGACTTCGCCAGCGGACGTCGCGAAGAGGAACACGGGGCCACTGCGCTCGACCGTGCTTCCCGCGATGAAACCGAGGCTCTTCAGCCGCTCCTTAGCAGCTTCGCGCTCGAACACGCGGCGGCCGCCTACGAAGAGCTCGGTCTCGATCTTCACCTGGGGCTTCCCCACCCTCTTGTCGCCCTTCGCTCGCTTCTCGACCGCTTCTTTGGCCTTCCGGGCGACCTCCCGACTGACGGAGTAGACGAGGACACGAACCGCATTCTTGCCGTCGTCCGCGAGCATCCAGGCTTGGTCCGCCAGCTCGTCCTCGATCTTGATTTCCGTGTCGAGCATCTCGATTCGCAGCGACTTCTTCGCCTTCAGCCGTCGCCGGACGACGTCGTGTACGAAGTCCTGCTGCGTTAGCCCGACCGTGTGGCCGCCTCGCGTGCGCCCCGTGGCCGAGAGGGCGAGCAGTCGGAAAGGCGGGACGCAGTGCTGGACCTCCTCCTCGGGGGAACGGAGTGCAGGTTCCGTCGCGACGGCTCGCAGGAGATGCTCAAACGGCGGCACGAGATGCGCTTCGTCGAGTACAAAGAGGGCATCTGCCCCCAGAAGCCCCGCATGGTACGGCCGCATTTTGCGCCGCACGCCGTAGCCCTCGAACAGCAGGCGCGAGCCGATCATGTCCACCGTACCCACGATGATCGCGGGTGCTGCGGGATCTTCCAGCCACTCGCGGTTGTCGACATATCGGCCGCGAAGCGTGGAGATGGGCAGCGACCGGTCGTCCCGAAGGCCGAGCCTCCTCTTCAAATCGTGATCGTCATCGACCAACCGTCGCAGCCGTAGCGCCTCGTCTGTGGCCTGATCCACGACCGCACGCCGATCGACGATGTAGACCMKACGCCGCGGCAGCTTCGCATCATAAGCCCTTGCGACAAGCCAGACTGCCATGACGCCCGTCTTGCCGAGCCCGGTGGGGATGTCGACTGCGCAGCAGATATCCCCCTTGAGAAAGCCATGCAGCAGGTTCACTTGCCACGGGAAGGGTGTCTCATTTGGCGCAAGCCCGAGCGCAGAGCGAAGCAGTTCATTTATTCCGGATGCCATCGTCGACCTGACCTCCCGAACGCTCATCTCGAAACTTCCGTCTCAAGTTGCCGGCACACACCGTGTTCCCGGTACCTCCCGGCTCCGGCCAGCACCGTGTCCCGCAGCGGCGCAGGGCTGAATAAAGGGATCGATGTCCCCCCATCTCGCTTCAATCTCCTACCTCACGGGACACATATTGCAACAAGCTTAACCCGGCGGAGGCGCTTCAGCCTAAAGCCACGTCTTGTCAAGTGGTGTACGAGCACGACCACGTCA
>JRHI01002045.1_pt1 | contig 14970 bp, 11 predicted proteins | sample 215371 | NCBI WGS metagenome assembly JRHI01 (sample SAMN02929681, study PRJNA255918) | sediment metagenome | biome: cave system; feature: Ice Cave; material: Sediment; isolation source: sediment from deep within a dark volcanic ice cave with no known source of... ...
CGCGTAGACCGAGCCACAACCACGCGCCGCTCGGACGGGTGGGGCGGAGCGCGTCGCGGAGGATCGCGTCGATGACCGGCATCAGGTGGGGCCGTTTGCGCGCGAGCAACTTGCTCGCGGTCGTCTCTCCGAGGCCGTGACGATCGTGGAGCACGTCCCAGAGTTGCCACGGCTCGGGCAGCACAGGCGCGTCGACATCCCAGATCGGCGCGTCGAACGGAATGCGGGCGAGCAGCGCGCCGACCTGTGGATCCTCGAGCAGCCACGGGATCTGCTCGGTCGCGATGCGCGCGTCGAGCATCTGCAGCGCCAGCAGATCGGCGGGGGTGAACTGATCCGGGGCCGGGTCGGGCTCCCCGCGATGGCCGAGATCGTCGAAGAAGCCGCCGGTGAACGGTCCGACGCCCCGCACCGCGTCGCCGTGGAAGTAGGCGCGCACCCATGGCACGACGTCGACGCGCTCGACGAAGTGGGACGGGTCTCGCGCCAGGTACTGCTGCCAGCTCACTGACGAGACGGTACCGGCGCAACGCGCACTGTTGGTGGACCACCGCGGCGTGTCGTTGTTCTTCCGTGGCGGCGGTGGGACCGCCGGGTCTGCGACTGCGACCCGGCGGCCCCGGTGTTCCTAGTTCTCGCCGTCGCCGACCTGACCCCTGATCTCACCGGCCGGGAACATCGGCGTGTGGATGTTGGCGTAGGTGACGCCGGCTTCGATGGCCCTCACGACCGAGGCGAGGTCACCCGCCTTGAAGCCTTGTGCGGTCGGACCCACGACGTTGGCAGCCGCAATCGTCCCGGTGACGGTCCCCGATGTGGTGGTCGGGCAGGCCGCCTGGCCACCGCCACCACAGAAGAACACCGACACGCCGCCGGCCACGCCACGCTGACCGACGTGGATGTGCGCGACGAGCGGCGCGCCCGACAGGTCGGCGTACGTGAGCTTGAACGTGATCTGGGTCGACGTCAACGTCGCTCGGAGGTCACCGTGGCCGGTCGAGTTCAACGAGGGCGTCTCCTGGAAGCCGGTCAGATGAGCACGGAGTTGGGCGGGACCGTCGGCACCTGCGCGAGTAGCGAGGACGACGGTGCTCCCGATCACGGCCGCCGCGAACGCGGCAGCCAGCAACACGCGGATCCTTCTTGCGGACATGGAGCGTCTCCCTTCCTCCGGACCTGGCACAGGACCAGGTCTGCGTGACTCGCTCCCCCGATCGTGAGTCAGCCCGCGATCCGGTCGCCATGCGGACGTCTCCGACCCCGCATGCCAGTACGGGCGCCGCTCCGGTCGGGATTGAGCGACCGGTCCAGCACGGCTCTACCCAGCCCTCGCCAAATTCCCGCATTACCGGTGAAGTCCCAGTGACATGGGGATGACATCGCGCTGTAATCGCACGTCGGGGCCGGCCTGACGGGCGCGAGTCGACCAATGATCAGGGTGCCCTCGGTTCCCACCGATAAGACGCGCCGGAGGCGGATCGAGGGCGGTACACCAGGCGGGGTGACGAGGTGGCTGGGTCGAAGCTCGGGCAAGCACGATGGACGGTGGTCGCCGGCCTCACGTGCATCGTCGCGACCGTGGTCACCGCCATTCCACCGGTGGCAGCCATGTCGCCGGGGAACCCACCGCCGTCGGTCTCAGCCTCGTCGCGCGCGTCGACCACGACGACAACGGGATCGGTTGGTGCGCCGCCCGGACCCAACACCTCGACCACGACACGGTCCAGCTCGGTGCCGCCCTCGACGGCACCCGCCGCCTCGGGCCCGACGACGACGGATCCGCTGCGCCCCGCGCCCGTCGGACCGCCGGACGTCAACGTCTTGTTGCCGTCAGACTCACTGCGCGCGGCCCAAGCCGAATACGACTTCCTCCAGCTCCGCCTCGGTCGGGCCGGCGCGGAGGACGCCGCGCTCGTGCAGGCGGTCGCCGACGACGAGCGCATCCTCGGCGATACGCGCCGCGATCAGGATGCCGTCGTCGCTCGACGGCGAAAGCGCGCCGAGGCGTTGTACCGGCAGCTCTCGGGTGCCCAAGGGCTCGAAGCCTTTGTCTCCTCGCTCTCACCCGAGACCGACAACGCGCGACGCACCGAGCTCAGCGCGGCCGTCGACCGGGCGGAACGTCGCCGAACGCGCCAGATCGAGCACACGATCCACGACCTCGACGGAAAGCTGGCGCGCGAGCAACAGCGTCGGGGCGAGCTCGCGCGCGAGATTGCCGACGTGAAGGCGCGGCTCACGATCGTGCTCGACAAGCTGACCGCGGCAACTGCGGCGCTCACGCTCGTCGGCGCCCAGGTTCCTGCTGCGCCCGGGCTCGGACTCATGCCGGCCACGGCCCGAGATGCCGAGGTTGCGCTCGCGGCCGCGACGACGGCGCAGCAGACGGCCGCGATCGCGCAGTACAACGCCGCGGCGTCACCTTCGAACCCTGCTCTCGTCACCGCATCGGCTGCGGCAACGGTTTTGTCCGCCAACGCGCAACAGGCGTTCGCACGCAAGCGTGCAGTCCTCGCGGGCCTCGTCGGCCGCGCCATGCACGCAGACGGTGCCCCGCTCGACGCGGTGTGGGCCACCACACCGGCGCCCGGGCTTGAGGCCGTGCTGTTCGCGCTCTCGCAGGTGGGCAAGCCGTACGTCTACGCGACGGCTGGGCCCGACACCTACGACTGCTCGGGGCTCACGAAACGAGCGTGGGCGGAGAACGGCGTCGGCCTCCCGCATTTCTCCGGGGCCCAGCTGCGCGTCGGTCTGCCCGTGCTGCCCAAGCAGCTCCGCGCTGGGGACCTTCTCGCGTACGGCGTCGACGGATCGGAGCACGTCGTGCTGTACGCGGGCAACGGTTGGGTGGTCCAGGCGGAGGGTCGCAGCTTCGGCGTGCTCGTGACGCCGGTCAACCTCGATCCCCTCCGGGGCTTCGCAGGGGCGTCCCGACCGATCCCGTAGCGGCCGGGTGCCGTCGCGCGGCTACGGCCGTCCCCTCGTGCGCGGGCACCGGCTCAATGTGACGGCGCAGGAACGTCGAACGGCGCGGGCGCAATTGACATCGCGCGTGTGAGCACGTCGTCGACAGAAACGGGTTCGGCCGTGAACGCCGCGAGCAGCCGGTCGGCGAGGGTGTCGAGCTCGGCCGGTTCGGCCTCGGCCGCGTTCCCCGATGGTTCACCGAGCCAGCGACGGCGAAGCGACTCCGTGCGGGCGAGCCGCTCGGCGGTGACCAGCGCGACCGCGACCACGTGCTTGCACGTGCCCCGCCGGTGTTCGGCGGCGTATGGGCAGTTGCAGCTCCAGCGGATGCGACGAACCACTGTGGGCGGCGGCTGCGTCGGCGTCGTGAGCTCGACGAGGTACCGCTGCGCCCCGGAGCCCTGCACCCGCGCCCGCACCCTTCCTCCACCGATCCGGAGCCCCGACACGCGGTTGCGCTTGGCGTACCCGCGTCCCCGGCCCAGGACGGCGGCCGTCGTGTGACGGAGCACGGCGTCGCGCAGCGAGTCGGACAGTGCACGCACCTCGTCGTCGGTGTCGGTCGTCTCCTCTTGCGCGCGGCGAGGCGCCGGGGCCGTCGCGGCGGCGCGCGGCTTGTTGCGGGCGTTCCCCCGGCCGCGGCGGCGCCCGCCCCTGCGTCGGGGTTTCGGCCCGCCGCTGCTCGGCTGGCCGCTCTTCGATTGGCCGCGGTTCGAGGTGCCGCCGTTCGGTTGGCCGCCGTTCGGGACCTCGCGCGTGGCGTCGTCGCTCATCGCAGCTCTCCGGCACGGTCGGCATCGAGCTCCACGAGGGCCGCGAGCGCGGCGTCGTCGAGCTCACTGATGAGTCGCTCGGGCGAGGATGCGACGACCGCGTCGGCAAGGCTGCGCTTCTGGTCGAGCAGATCGGCGATGCGTTCTTCGAGCGTCCCCGGGCACACGAGGGTGTGCACCACCACGCCGCGGGTCTGGCCGATCCGCCACACGCGGTCGGAGGCCTGATCCTCGACGGCCGGGTTCCACCAGCGGTCGAAATGGATCACGTGGTTCGCCCGCACGAGGTTCAGCCCGGTGCCGCCCGCCTTCAGCGACACGCACAGCACCGGCGGACCGTCGGCGGCGTCGAAACGCTGGACCGCCGCGTCGCGTGCCTTCCGGCTCATCTTGCCGTCGAGATTCTCGACACCGATCCCGAGCTCCGTGCGCAGGTGTTCCGCGACCCGACGCAGGAACGTCGCGTACTGACTGAACACCACCACCGCCTCACCCTCGTCGATGATCTCCTCGACGAGCGCGACGAGGCGGTCGAGCTTTCCCGAGCGACCGGCGAGCACGCCGGATGCGTCGCCGTCGGCAACGGTCGCCGGGTGGTTGCAGATCTGCTTCAACCTGGTGATGCCGGCCAGCACCCGTCCCTTGCGCGCGATGCCTGTCGCTCCGGCGACGTCGGTGCGCATGTCGTTGACGACGGCCTGGTACAGGCCCGTCTGCTCCCGCGTCAGGCTGCAGTCGTCGCGCACGATGATGCGTTCCGGCAGCTCGTCGGCGATACCGGGATCGGTCTTGTGCCGGCGCAGCACGAACGGTCCGATCCGCTGACGCAGCGCCGCGAGCGCGCCCGTGTCGTCGCGCTCGACCGCGTTGTCGTAGCGGGCCTTGAAGGCGGCTTGTGTGCCGAGCAGGCCGGGATTGGCGAACGTCATCAGACTCCAGAGCTCACCGAGGTGGTTCTCGACCGGTGTGCCCGTGACCACGAGCCGGTGGGTGCCGGAGAGCTTGCGGGCGGCGCGAGCCGTCGCCGTCGACGGGTTCTTGATCGCTTGCGCTTCGTCGAGCACCACGCGGTGCCAGTCGATCGCCCGCAGCTGTTCGTCGCGGCGCATCACGCCGTAGCTGGTCACGACGACGTCGGCATGACCCACATAGGAGGACGGGTCGTCACGGGCCGATCCGTGGTGCAACACGACGCGCAGATTGGGTGCGAACCGTTCTGCCTCGCGCAACCAGTTCGTCGTGACCGACGTCGGTGCCACGACGAGCGTCGGCGTCTCGGGCGGACCGGGCTGCTGGAGGTCGTGGGACATGATCGCGAGCGCCTGCGCCGTCTTCCCCAGACCCATGTCGTCGGCCAGGATGCCGCCCAGGCAGTTCGCCTCGAGCCAGGCCAGCCACGCCAAGCCGTCCTCCTGGTAGTGGCGCAGGGTGGCGGTGAAGAACTCCGGCGTCTCGATCCGTTCCGCCGCGGTCGGACGGAACTCCCCGGCCAGCGCCCGCGCCACCCAACCCGAGGTTGCGCCCGCATCGACCTCGTCGGCGGTCGCGGCCAGGTCGAGCACGTCGGCGGTCGACGTATTTCCGTGGGCCACGCGCTTCGCGAATTCAACGGTGGCGTTGCGGGTCTGCTCGTCGATGCGAAGCCAGCGGCCGCGCACGGCAACGAGCTCGCTTCGGGCGCGGGCCAGCGAGGCGAGCTCTTCCGCCGTCAGCGGCTCGCCGTCGACGAGCACCTCCCCGGTGAGGGCGAGCGTGCGCGCGTCGAGGCCGGCCGACGCGCCGGCCACGACCATGCGCCTCACGAGGGGCGTGCGCGCCAGAAGCGACGACGGGAGGTGCACGGCGATGCCGGCAGATTCGAGCGCGCCGACACCTTCGCCGAGGAGGTCACCCACCGCGCTCGCGGTGACGACGAACGCGTCCACCGGGTTGTCGGGAAGATCCGGCCATGCCCGCCGGGCGAGATCCCATTCGCGGGCGAGGAGCGTGACTGCGTCGTGCGGCGTCGTACCGAGAAGGTCGGCGGTGTCGGGCGCCAGCGCGGGCAGCACGATCGACGGGTCCGTGAGCGACTCGAGGCGCGCCAGCAGCAGGAAGTCGCCGTCGAGATCGTCGGGAACCGTGAGGTGGAACCGCAGTCGGGCGCCGGTGCTGGCCCGAGCGGCGACCTGATCGGCCCAGCGGTGCACTCTCAGGTCGGTTGCCGAGGTCGAGAGCGCCGGCGGACCGAGTCGGGCTACCGCGAGGTCAGCGACGGTCGTGTCGAACCATCCCGCCAGCACCTCGTCGGGGTCTCCGTCGTCCACCGCCTCGGAGGCGCGGAACCAGACCTTGCCGATGCGACCCGCGGCCTCAGGGCCGGGTGCCGGCCTCCATGACCACGTGCGCTGCGCGGTGTCGGTTGCAAGATCGGGAGCGAGCTCCCCTCTCGTGGTGAGCTCGGCGGCTTCGACGATCAGCGCGGCCACTGCCGTGACGGTGACGTCGACCGACGCACGGCGCCGGCAGAGCCAGTCGACGAACGCAAGCGCGCCGCTCACGGGCGCGCCGTACCAGCGGCCGACGCTGCCGTCGTCGAGCATGACCGGCACGATCCGGAGCGCGCCGAGGTCGACCGGCGCGTCGCCGGGAGTGTCCGCGAGCAGCTCGCGCCCGGGAGCGCAGAGGTGCAGGCGGCTGTCGATGATGCGCACCGTCAGCGGTGCGGCCGGCGCCGATGCCGGTCTTGTGGTGGTGACGGTCATTGACCCCGTCTCGTCGGTCCGATGCTGTGGGTCTGCGCGATCCGCATCGCGCTGCGCACTGGAAGGCGGAGCGTTCCGAGGTGCCGGCCCGACCAGGGCCGGATGTCCCCGCGGCACGGCACCGGGCCGGCCTCGAGGAACTCCTCAATGGTACCACCACGAGGGTCGCCGCCTGGGTCTCGGCGCCGCTAGGTCGCGTGGGCCAGCCGACAGGCGTTGACCATGGGCTCGACCGGCGGCACCTCGTTGACGTGGCTGGCGTCGAGATAGCAGATGCGCCCGTCGCCGTTCACGAGCACGACGACACGGTCCGGCACGCCCCACTCGTTCAACACCCCGTACTCGGCGGACACCAGGCCGTGCGGCCAGAAGTCGCCAAGCAGGGGGAACGACAGCGTGCCCAGCGCACCGGCGTACGGATGCAGTGAGTCGGCGTTGTCGCACGAGATGCCGAACACCTGCACGTCGTGCTCGACGAGCTCGGAGAACCTTCTCTCAACTGAGAGAATCTGCTGCGTTCAGGTGGGCGTGAAGGCGGCGCTGAAGAACACGAGCAGCACGGACCGGCCGCGGTAGTCCTCGAGCCGGTAGCGGGATTTGGGCTGCTCGCGCACGACCCCGGCCCGGGCCGATGTGCCGGTCAACTCGAACGTCGGAGCGACGTCGCCTTCACGAAGGCCCGTGCGCGTCACATCGTCGGTCATGTGCCCGTCCTACCCCGGCCCGGCGGTTCGTGACACGCGGCGTCGATCAGGCGCCCGCCCGTCGAAGCGCGCCACCCGGTCGCTCGGCCGTATGGACTCCGTCGCGCACGACGCACGTGCCGTTCACCCACACCGCGGAGATCCCGGTCGGGTGGCGACGCGGGGCCTCGTAGGTGGCGGTGTCGTTGATCGTCGCCGGGTCGAACAACACCAGATCGGCGCGCGCACCGCGCTCGATCACACCCCGACCGGTGAGGCCGAACTTGGCGGCCGGCATTCCCGTCATACGGTGGACGGCGACCTCGAGCGGGAACACGTGCTCGTCACGCGCGTAGTGACCGAGCACCCGGGCGAACGTGCCGTACAGGCGGGGGTGCGGCTTGCCACCGAACGACGGGATGCCGTCGGAGCCGATCATCGTGGTCGGGTGGGCCATCACCGTCCGCACGTCCTCCTCGTTCATCCCCTCGATCACGACGACCGCTCCGTACCCTTCCGCGTCGACGATTCGCCGGGCCGCTTCGACCGGGTCGGTGCCGAGCTCTCCGGCGAGATCGGTGACCGAGCGGCCCTCCCATTCGACGTGGCGGGGCGCGGACGCGAGCGTGACGCGTTCCCACTCGACCGCGCCGATCCCCTGTGACCGTTCCTCGTGGTTTTGGAGCACCGCGAACAGGCCGGTGCTGCTCGCGGTGTACGGGTATTGGTCCGCCGTGACGTCGACGCCGCGCGCCCGCGCCCCGTCGACGAACGCGAGCGAGTCGTGCACGAGTCCCCACGCCGAGCGGCCGGTCGCCTTGTGGTGCGAGACCTGCACGGGTACGCCGCCGTCCTCACCGACCCGTATGGTCTCGCCGACCGCATCGAGCAGCCCGACCCCCTCGTTGCGCATGTGGCTCGTGTACACGCCACCGAACTGCGCCATCTCCTGCGCCAGCGTCACGAGCTCGTCGGTGTGCGAATACCGGCCGGGTTCGTATACCAGCCCCGTCGAGTACCCGACACAGCCGGCGTCGAGACCGGCGGCGAGAGTGTCCAGCATGGTGGCCAGCTCACCGTCGGTCGGTGCTCTGCGCTCGTTTCCCATGGCGTCGATTCGGAGCGTCCCATGACCGACGAGCACGGCGACGTTGAGGCTCGGAGGGTCGGCGTCGACCGCGTCGAGATAGTCGCCGTACGTGGTCCAGGTCGGGAGGAGACCGCGGTGATTGTCCGCGCCGAAGAAGGGCAGGTAGCGCTGCGCCGATTCGAACGGCGCCGCTCCGAGCCCGCAGTTCCCGACCACGCTGGTCGTCACGCCCTGGCCGACCTTGAAGTCCATCTCGGGCATGAGGAACACGGCGAAGTCGTCATGACTGTGGACGTCGATGAACCCCGGCGCGAGCGCGAGGCCACCGGCGGCAATCTCGGTGCCGCCGTGCGCAGCGGACAGGTCCCCGACGGCCTCGATCCTGCCGGCCGTCACGGCCACGTCGGCAACGCGTGCCGGCCCACCGGTGCCGTCGTACACGGTCGCACCGCGGATCAGCAGATCCATCCGGCGGAGCGTAACCCTGTGCCGAGTGCCGGTCAGGCAGGACCGGCGCGCCGGTCAGACCCGGAAGACGATCTCCCAGAGCGCGTAGTAGACCACCGCGAGGACGAAGCCGGAGATGATGGCGTTCCGGTGTGTCTCGTACGGCCACTTCAGCGGGCCGGGGCCGGTGCCGCCGATGACGCCGACCGCGTCGAGCTCGAAGGCGAGCCAGGTCACCAGCACGATGATCCAGTAGACGGCGCGGTCACTGCCGCTCGGTTGGAACTTGAAGTGCGCGGCGACGAAGAAGTGGCTCGTCCCGACCATGAAGAACAGCATCGGTATGGAGAAGATGACGTTCATCCGCGACGCGAGCAACGCCCGCCGCCCCGCGGCCGGCGCGTCGGGATCGGCCGCGCCACCCGCCGCGGTCGTCCGGGCATTGCCGATCACGATTCGCTGCTTGGGCCAGATGATCGACCACACGTTGCCGAACATGGTGAGCGCGAGAAGAATTCCGGTCGCGATGCTGATCCCCGGCGCAGTCTTGAAGTAGCTGTTCTTGAACTGCTCGTTGAAGCCCAGGATCATCAAGCCGGTCAGCACCGTGAGCACCGAGCTCCACCGGAACCACCACAGCGCCCGCCACGCGAGCTTGTCCATCGCGTTGGCGCGGGCGGCGGGATCCATCTCCGCGAAGGCGGGCACCTGCACGAAGTTGAAGTAGTAGAGGAGACCGATCCACGTGATGCCGGCGAGCACGTGGCCCCAGCGCGACAGGCCCGACAAGCCGAACTTCGTGAAGATCTCGAGTGTCGCCCCAAGCGTCACGAGACAACCCCCCTCTGCTCATGAGAACCGGGGCGAACGTAGCACCGGGTGACGGCGCCGTCAGGGACCAAATGGACTGCCCGGCGCACCGGGCGTCAGAACGGGCAGGAGCTGAGAACGTTCGGGAAGTACGCGTCCCAGAGGTGGCTCACGAACATGCGGTCGAACCGCGCAACCCCGGCGAGGCCCTTCCGCCAACCGTTCGGACTGCGATACGTCGTCATTTGGTGAAGGAAGTCGAGCAGCGTGAGATACATCTCCCCGCCCTCCCCACCGGCGATCAGGTCTCCGTCGTCACCGGCCTCGTGCCATCCATCCTGAATCTTCGCGTCGAAGGTGGTGGTCTGGAACCAGAAGTTCTTGATCGCCCGACGGTCCCGCCGGTCGCGCTCGATATCGCAGGTCTTGCGCGCGACCAGCGTGAACTGGCCGCCGTTCGGCGCTTCCAGGAAGAGCCGGTACAACATCAGCTTCCGGTCGATCCGGTCCGGGTACGCCTTGTCCTCCACGAGCAGGTTGAAATGGCTGCCCTCGCGCACCTCGAGATGACCACCCAGGGACTGCGCGACAACCGATCCGCTGCACTTCCCTTCGTGAAATGGCGACCGTACGAACTTCTCGACGTCGTCGATCTTCATCAGGAGCTCGACCGACACCGTCTCGCCGCCCGATGACCGGGACCGGCTGGCGGTCACGGCGCTGCTGGAGCCGAAGTTGAACAATCCGTGCGCACGCTCCCGAAAGGAGATCTCCACCCCCTGCTCCGGATGCGAGCTGACGGGCGTCTCCTCGTAACTGATGCCTTCATCACGGCACCATTCCCTCGCCGCCTCTACCCCGAGGTTCACGGCCTTGGCGATCCGGTCCCCGCTGAAGGCGAAGAGGTAATGCAGCGGCACCTCGTGTTTCAGAAGCTTGTACTCGATGTGGCGCCCATACGTACTCGGGGCACCTCCTTTGTGCCGCTCGTTGCTGACGTTGATCCGTCGGAGCGCGTCCCGGAACTTGCTGTTCGAGGCGGCCTCGATGGCCTGGAAGTACTCGGCGATCGCTCCGTCGCGCCAGCGTCCACGCTCGCTCACAGTCCACACGATCCACAGCTCGTCGGCGCCGGCCTCGATCATCGCCTCCGGGTTCGCGTCGAGCGCGTACACCGCGTCGATGTAGAGATCGTCCTTCGTGGGATCCTTCACGTTCGGCATCGGTATCGGCGGGAACCAGAAAGGCAACGAGATCCCCGCGATGACGAGATCCTCGTCGATGTCCGCGTGCGAGATCTGCTCGAGCTTGTGTCGCGAGAAGTTGTAGACGTTGAACGTCCCCTTCCGGTCCACTTGGCTGTTGATCGTCGGCCAGTCGAGAGCCCAGGTGTTACTCAGCGTGTTGCGAAACTTGCCCAGCTTGAACAACGACCGCGCGTACGGGCCGCGGATCAACTGTCTCCAGTTCACGTCGACGCTCTTCAGCGGGTGCATCGACCGCCAATGGTCGGCGATCGTGGTACCGGAGTGACCTGTGCACCATTGCACGAGGTTCAGCACGCCGCCGCTGGCGCCGTCGCCGAACTCGAAGCTGATCTTGGCCTCGTCGAGCCACACCTGCAGAACCCCGGCTTGGAACGCAACCTTCTGACCCCCGCCCGCGAGGATCAACGCGCGTCTCCGCTCGGGAGCGCCGCCGTTGCCGGCAACAGCGTCCTGCGCTGCGGCAGTGTCGGCCACGGTCTCGTTGCTGATCATCACCAAGTCGCGATCATGTTGTCCGCGAAGCGTTCGGCGAGCGCGGCGATGGTCAGCGACGGGTTCGCACCGGCGGGCCCGGGCAGGACCGAACCGTCGGCGATGACGAGGCCCGGATAACCGAACACCTCGCCGAAGCTGTTCACTACGCCCTCGTCCTCGTCGTGGCCCATCGGGCATCCACCGACCGGATGCACGGTGATGACGCGACGCAGCCGCCACAACACCGTGTCCTTCAGGCGCGCACCCATCTGCTCGCCGAGCCGCCGGAACGCGTCCCGAACGCGCTCGAAATAGCCGAGCGACGAGTGGATGGACCAGTTGATCGCGAGGTAGTCGTCACGCAAGGTCATCACGCCGTCGGGAGTGTCGCGTCCCATACCGAGGATCGGCAGTGAGTACGCCGACCGCTGCCGCCCGAGCACGTTTCTGAGCTCGCCGCTGACTTCGCTGCGCGGGTTGTGCCGGAGGTGGTTGATCACCTGCCGAGCTCCGAAGCGGCCGTACCGCCCGAGTCGGCCCAGGGTCGGGAAGCCCTGGACGAACCAATTGAAGAACTCGGGAAATCCTCCGTCCTGGATGAAGAAGCCGCGGCCGGTGCCCCCGTTCAAACGGTCGGGGACCTTGAGCGCGCTGGTGATGACCGTGCCGTTGCTCGGGTCGACCATCTCCGTGGTGCCCGACAGGAACGCCAGCAGGTCACCGTTGCCCGAGAACCGCGAACCGAGCTGCGGGCTGATGTTCGGGAAGGAGCTGCGGTTGCGGAGGAGCAAGTGCGTGGTCGCGAGCGATCCCGCGGCGAGCACGAGCTTCTCCGCGGTGATGGTCTGGTGTCTGTACTGGTCCTCGGTCCGTGGCTTCTCGTCGAGATGCTTCGGGTGCTCGATGTACTCGACCTCGAACCCTCCGCCGTCGAGCGGTCTGATCCACACCACCTCTGACCGCGCCCTGATGTCAGGCGGGTTCGCACCTTGCTCCGCCTCGCTGAGGTAAGTCAGGTCCATCGTGTTCTTGCTGCCGTAATTGCAGCCGAGGTCGCACTCACCGCAGAGGCGACACGTCTCGCGTGGCGCGTGGTGCAGGTTCCGGTCGCCGAGCGGCGAGCCCTTGCGCGGCGTGTTCGGATCCCCGGGCGGGGCGAACGTCACGGCCAGATTGATCTCTTGCTCGGCAAGGCCCGCCCGCGCCGCCGCCTTGGTGAACTCAATCGTTTTCGGCGTCTTCCCGGCGTACGACGGTGGATAAAGGGTCGCGCCGAGCATTCTCTCGACTTCGTGGTAGTGAGGCGCCAGTTCCGCGCGCGTCACCGGCCAGGGCGTGGTTGTCCCGTCCGGGTGCTCCGTGACGAACCATTCCTCGGGCATGCGCAGCAGCACGTTGGCATAGATCAATGACCCGCCGCCGAGGCCGCTCGAGACGAGCGCCTCGAAGTGATCGAACGACCAGAAGTCATACAGTCCCGTCAGTCCTCGACTTCTGTCCCACACGTTCCGTGCGAGCGCATGCGGGCTTCGGGGAAAGCTCCCCGGCGGGAACTTCCTCCCGCGTTCGAGAACGCAGACCTTCTTGTCCGCCTCCGCCAGACGAAGGGCCATGACCGACCCGCCGAAGCCCGAACCGACGACGACGACCTGGAAGTGCTCGTGATCCACCATCTTGCCCACCCGAAGTCTGCGACGTCTTACGTCGTTGCCTTCTTGATCTTGAGCTGCGCCCACACGAACATCGGGATCCACATCGCGTCTGTCACGAGCACCAAACCGACGAGTCGGCGGGGCACCTCTCTGCGCCCGTCCCGGTCGGGCCTGTATGCATTCAGAACCGCTGCGGAAGTGACGAGCTTCTCGACGTACGAGTACTTGATCAGGTCCCGATGCTTGATCGGGTCCTTCGAGATGTCCCAGAACGACACACCCCACAGCAGTGCCATGCCGGCCCAGATGCGGACAAGGAACGGGTAGTTCGGCTCGCGTCCCGTGGCGAAGGTGCTCACGTACCGCTGGTACGAGATGAATGCGGGAAGTGTGACGACCGCGTTGCTGACCGCCGCCGTTCGGTACAGCTGGCTGACGGCGTAGATCGTGCGGGCACGGAATGGTGGGGTCATGCCCGAGCCCCGATCCGGTCGATCCACGGTCCTTCGGCACCGATCGATCGGTACAGCACCACCGCGGCCTCACGGGTCCGGTCGGCGTCATCCGATCGCCCCGCGCGCTCGTACGCGGCAGCCCACTCGTCGAGCGTCTCGGCTTCGTCCCAACGGAGACCGAGGCTCCGGAATTGATCCCGCGCGTTCCGAAACCGTGTGTCGACCTCGTCGTCCGGCATGCCGGCTGACCCCGCCATGGCGGCCCGTGCGAGAGCAACCCGACCAGCCAAGCCGTACCAGTTACCAGAAGCCATGGCTCCGCAGCTGCGCTCGAGATTGGCGCTCGGATCGACACCAAGACGCGCGAGCTCGGATCGAAGAAGGATCTCGTGGTACGGGCGCGCCGTGTCGGACGCCTGCACGTCGGCGAGGATGTCGGTGAGCACCGCGGCGGCGTCGTCGTGGTCCCCACGCAACAGGTGAAGGTGGCCGATCCAGTACGCGATCGTGCATTCGTCAGCGCGATTCCCCGCCTTCCGGAGCGACTCACGGGAGTGGACGAGCCGTTCCAGCGCAAGGTCCCAGTCGCCTCGGCGCATCGCGAGGAGTGGGCGGTACAGGGGTGCGTAGGTCGAGGGGTCGCTGTCGACCACGTCGGCACCGATGGGCAGGCCCATGAGCAGCTCGCAGATGGCGCCCATGGCCCGGAAGGTGTCCCGGTTCCGCGGCATGCTCTCGATCCGGTCAGAAGCGAGCTCGCGCTGGAACCACGTCTGTGCGTCGACCGGGTTGAGAAGCAGGACCGCGCCCCAGCCCCGCATCCATGCGGCGAAGAAGGAGGCGATTGCGTCGTCGGTGGCGTCGGCCGTTGCCCACGCCTGCTCGAGCTCGGCAAATCCCTCGGCCACCTGCCCGAGGTACGCGCGGTGCGCGCCGTGGAGGGCGCGGGCCAGCGCACGGGCGTTTCCGTGCCCGCTTGCGTCGGCATTCTCGATGGCTCGGCTCGCGGCGTCGAGACCCTCCGCGTTGTCGAGCGAGTACAGCGCCGCCCCCGAGAGCCCGGTGTACAGATGCGAAGCGAGCGGAACGCTCGGCTTGTCGTCGAGGACGGCCCGGGCCGACCGATAGTGGTCGAGTGCCGCCGGGATGTCCATGAACGTGGGCAGGCTAGCGAGCGTCAGACCGAGGCGGCAATGCAGCCGCGCCGCCGAAGAAGGGTTGTCGAGACGCTCATACAGCGCGAGCGACGTCTCAAGGTGTCGAATCCCGGCGCTTCGGTCGACCCCAGTCGAGAACAAGAGCTGCCCGAGCATCTCGTGCAAGCGGGCGCGGGTCGGGTCGGTGGCCGCAGTCTTCGGAAGAAGCTCCAACGCCGTCGCCCAATGGCCGGCGGCCTCCGTGTACGCAAGCGCGTCGCGGCAGACCATGCCGGCTCTCACGGAAAGGTCGAGCGTCCGTTCGACAGGGACTGCAGGGCCGGCCGCGCGGCAATGCGACGCGAGCTCGGGAAGGAACCGGTTGATGTCGTCGCCGTGAACGTCCTCGATTGCGGTCGCGGCTCGTGCGTGGAGCCGCCTCGAGCGCACGACGCTCACGCTCTCGTAGAG
>JRHI01002046.1_pt1 | contig 14967 bp, 11 predicted proteins | sample 215371 | NCBI WGS metagenome assembly JRHI01 (sample SAMN02929681, study PRJNA255918) | sediment metagenome | biome: cave system; feature: Ice Cave; material: Sediment; isolation source: sediment from deep within a dark volcanic ice cave with no known source of... ...
CGCCCCTGAGCCACTCAGACAGCTGCGGAACCCCGGTGGAGCGATCCGTCGCCATCGTCGAGGCGGCGCGCGCCTCGGGGGTGCCGGTCATCTTCATCCAGGAGCGGCACAGCCGCACCTGGGTGGACTTCGGCCGTGAGCTCGACGGCCGCGAGACGGCGCACTGCCTCGAGGACGACCCGCTGACCGCGCTGCACGAGCGGTTGCGACCCCAGCCCGACGAGTACCATGTGCCCAAGCGCCGGTACTCGGCCTTCTTCGGGACCGACCTCGACATCCTCCTTCGCGGCCTGGGCGCGCGGACGCTGCTGCTCTTCGGCGGCCTGACCGACGTCTGCGTCCACTACACCTTCGCGGACGGGCACCAGCACGACTACACCGTCCGGGTGGCCGCCGACGCCTGCGGCGGCTCCTCCCTGCCCGCGCACGAGGCCTCCCTCCGGGCCATGGAGTACCTCCAGACGGGCGCCGTCAGCGACTCGGCCGCCTACATCGCCGCGCTCGCCGCCCACGACGGCCCGCGACGCCCCCGGGTCCGCCCGCTGCCGGCGGCCGCCGCGGCGCGGGCAGCCGTGCCCGCATGACCGCGGTGGCGGCCTCGGTGCTGTCCCCGGCCGGTGCGGCGGCGCCGCGGCCCGCGCTCGCAGCGGTGGCCGCAGTCGAGGGGCTGCGAGTCACCTTCCGGCGCCACGGGCGAGACGTGCGCGCGCTGCGCGGCATCGACCTTCGCATCGCGCCCGGGGAGATCGTCGGCATGGTGGGTGAGTCCGGCTCGGGGAAGAGCGTCCTCGGCCTCTCGTTGCTCGGGTTGCTGCCGCCGGCAGCCAGTACCGAGGGCCGCGTCGCCGTGGCGGGCGTTGACATGCTGAGTGCGCCCGAGGCGGAGCGGCGGAGGCTGCGCCGCACCGCGCTGGGGGCTGTCTTCCAGGACCCGATGTCGTCGCTCAACCCGTCGATGCGGGTGGGGCACCAGGTCGAGGAGGTGGCGGGGTCGCGCGACGAGGCGCTCCGGCTGCTCGCCGCCGCCGGCATCAACGACGCCGAGCGACGCCTGGCGCAGTACCCGCACGAGCTCTCCGGCGGCCTGCGGCAGCGGGTCATGATCGCCATCGCCGTGGCAGGCAGCCCGCGGCTGATCGTCGCGGACGAGCCCACCACCGCCCTCGACGTCACCGTGCAGGCCCAGATTCTGGCACTGCTGCGGTCCCTGTGCGACGAGGTGGGCTGCAGCGTGCTGCTGATCACCCACGACCTGGCCGTGGCCACCACCATCGCCGACCGGATCGGCGTCCTCTACGCAGGGCGGCTGATGGAGGAGGGCCATGCCGACGAGCTGCGCACCCGGCCGCTCCATCCCTACACGGCGGCACTTCTAAGTTCACGGCTGACGCTGCGCAGCCTGCGCAATGTGGAGCTGCCGACCCTGCGCGGCGAACCGCCGGACCCGCGGACGGTGCTCCCCGGGTGCTCATTCGCCCCCCGCTGCGACGCCGCGGTGCACGAATGCCGCGCGGGCGAGCCGCCCGAGCCCCTGGCGGTCCCGGGACAGCCGGGCGTCAACGCGTGTCTGCGCACCCCGGCGGAGGTGGTGGCGGCGCGGCGCGTCATCGGCGCGCGGCTGCCGGCGGTGGCCGCCGGTATCGGCGGCGTCCGCGTCGAGGAGGTGGTCGTCACCTTCGGCGCGCGCCGGGGCCTCGGACGTGCCGTGGGCGGCTTCACGGCCCTGCGCGGGATCAACCTGGCGGTGGCGCCCGGCGAGGCGGTGGCGGTGGTGGGCGAGAGCGGCAGCGGCAAGAGCACGCTTCTTCGCGTCATCGCAGGCCTGCAGGCGCCGACCAGCGGCAGGGTGGTCATCGACCCGGCCGCGGCCCCGCAGATGGTCTTCCAGGATCCGGGCTCGTCGCTGACGCCGTGGCTGACCGTCGGCGAGCTGGTGGGGGAGCGCATCCGGCGGCTGCCGCGGGCCGAGCGCGAGGCGCGGGTGGCGGCGACCTTGTCCCTGGTGGGCCTGCCCGAGGACCTGGCCGCGACGCGGCCGGCTCAGCTCTCCGGCGGTCAGCGTCAGCGCGTGGCGCTGGCGCGGGCGGTGATCGCACCCACCGGGCTGCTGCTCTGCGACGAGCCCATCTCGGCGCTCGACGCCTCCCTGGCCGCCGGGGTGCTCAACCTGCTCGGCCGCCTGCGCCGCAGCCTCGGCAGCGCCCTGATCTTCGTCACCCACGACCTCGCCGCCGCCCGCGTGGTGGCCGACCGCATCGTGGTGATGCGGGCCGGCGAGATGGTCGAGGAGGGCACCGCCGACGGCCTCATCGTCGGCGCACGCCACGCCTACACCCGCGCGCTGGTTGCGGCGGTCCCGCAGGTGGCGGCGTGGCGGTAGCCGGCCCCCACCCGGCCGCCGCCGGGGCGGTCCGCCCCCTCGGCCGGCGCCACCTCGACCTTTCCGCGCTCCGTCGCATCGGGTGGGTCGACCGCGCCGGGGTGCTGGCGCTGCTGGTGATCGCGGCGCTGGCCTTGCTGGCGCCCCTGCTGGCCCCCTCGGATCCCACTGTCGCCGCCGGTGACGCCTTCACAGCGCCGGGCGCGCAGCACCTGCTCGGCACCGACGACCTGGGTCGCGACATCCTCTCGCGAGTCCTCTTCGGAATGCGCGCCAGCCTGCTCAGCGCCGTGATCATCGTCGGCTCGGGCGTCGTGGTGGGTGGCGCCATCGGACTGGTCGCCGGCGTGCGCGGCGGCATCGTCGACGCCGTGCTGATGCGCCTGACCGACGTCTTCCTGGCGCTGCCGGGACCGGTGCTGGCCATCGCCGTGGTCGCCGCCCTGGGGCCGAGCCTGACCCACACGCTGCTCGCCGTCTCGGTGGTCTGGTGGCCGTGGTACGCGCGGCTGGTGCGCGCCGAGGCCAGGACGCTGGTGGCGCGGCCCTTCGTGGACGCGGCCCGGCTGGGGGGCGCGTCGCGGATGCGCATCATGCTCCGCCACCTGCTGCCGGGAACCCTCCCGCCGGTCATCGTCACGGCCAGCCTCGACATCCAGAACGTGGTGCTGACGCTGGCGGGCCTCTCCTTCCTCGGCCTCGGCGCCCCCGACCCCGCCCCGGAGCTGGGCTCGATGGTGGCGCACGGCCAGGACTACTTCTTCGGCCATCCCTGGATCCCGCTCATCCCCGCGGCCGCCGTCTTCGTGCTGGCGGTGGCCGCCAATCTCACCGGTGACGCAGTCCGTGACCTGCAGGCCCGTCGCGCATGAATCCCGCCCACAACGGAGGTCTTCGCATGTCCGTCTCGCGACACGCCGTCGGCTGCCTGGCGCTGGCGACGCTGGCGGTGTCAGCCTGCGGCTCCGGGTCCGCCGGCTCGGGTGGCGGCGGCCCGGTGGGCAGCGACGTCCTCCACCTCGCCTACTACGCAGACATGAGCACGCCCGACCCCGACGTCTTCTACGACATCGAGGGGCTGACGGTGACCATGACCGCCTACGACAACCTGATCCGCTACAAGCCGGACAGCAAGGAGTATGTCGGCGACCTGGCCACCAAGTGGGTCACCTCCGCCGACGGCCTCACCTACACCTTCACCCTGCGGCCGGGCATGACCTTTGCCGACGGCGCCGCGCTCGACAGCAAGGCGATTGCGGCCTCGTTCCAGCGCCGCACCGACGTCAACTCGGCACCGGCATACATGCTCCAGGACGTCGACCACTACGAGACGCCCGACGCCACCACCTTCGTGGTCAAGCTCAAGAAGCCGGTGCTGGCATTCCTCGACTACATGGCGTCGTCGTGGGCGCCCAAGGCCATCGATCCGGCGGTGCTCACCGCCCAGTCCGGCACCGACCATGCGCAGACGTACCTGGCCACCCACAGCGCCGGCTCCGGCCCCTATCAGGTCGCCTCGTTCGACCGTGGCCGCCGCTACACGCTGACGCGCAACGACAAGTACTTCGGGACGCGCCCCTTCTTCAAGGAGGTGGACATCGACATCATCCCCGACTTCACCACGCAGAGGCAGAAGCTGCAGAAGGGAGATCTCGACGTCATCCTCCACGCCTTTCCCGTCGCCGAGCTGGAATCCGCAGCGGGCACGGGCGGGTTGGTCGAGAAGGACTTCAACAGCTACCTGATGCCCATCGTCTATCTGAACCCGGCAAAGCCGGCCGTGAAGGACAGCGCCACCCGCGCCGCGCTGATCAAGGCGATGGGCCTGCCTGACGTCGTCAAGCAGGTGTACGGCCGCCTCGGCAGCCTCGCCGACGGGGTCTATCCCACGGGCATCCTCGACGCCTCCCTGGCGCCGACATCCTTCACGGACGACATCTCGGCGGCGAAGACGCTGGTTCCGGCCGGAACCACTCTTGACTTCGCCTATGTCGCCGACGAGAGCGGGGTGCAGCGGCGCGCCGCCGAGCTGATCGCCCAGAAGCTGCAACGCGCGGGAGTGGGGGCCACCGTGCACGAGGTGCAGCCGGCGCAGACCTACGATTACATCAAGGATCTGGCGCATGCCCCCGATCTGCTGCTGGGCACCAACACGCCCGACGCCGCCCATCCCGACACCTGGGCCCGCATCCTCTGGGGAACCGGCGGCGGGCTCAACTTCTTCGGCTACTCCAACGCCGGCGTCGACGCGGCGCTGGACAAGGGGCTGCGCGCCACCGACGCGACGGCGGCGGCCACCGCCTACGGCACGGCCGGGACGCTGATGTCGGCTGATTCAGTGCTCGCGCCCTACGCCAACATCAAGGACTGGATGGTGCTGCGCAGCGACCTCAAGAACGTCGCCCACGTCCCCAACTACGCCTGGTACCTCGATCTCGGGACGCTGTCGCGCTGATGGGCCGCACCATCGCCATGCGGCTGATGGGGGCGGTCGGCGTCCTGGTGGCGCTGGTGACCATCGTCTTCGTGCTCCGCCAGGCGACGCGCGCCGACCCGGTGAAGGTGCGGCTGGGAGCCAACGCCTCCCAGCAGGCCGTCGCCACCGAGCGTCACCGGCTGGGCCTGGACCGCCCCGTCCTCGTGCAGTACGTCGACTACCTCGCCGGCGCCGCCCACGGCGACCTCGGCGACGCACTCCACACCCGGCGCACGGTGGCCCAGGACCTGGCCGACTTCCTGCCCGCCACCGCCGAGCTGGCCGTGGTGGCGGGCATGCTGTCCGTCGCGGGTGGCCTGCTGCTCGGCGTCGTCGGCGCCACCGTCCGCTGGGGCGGCGGCCTGGTGCGGCTGCTCTTCGTCGCCGGCGCCTCGGCGCCCACATTCCTGGTGGGCCTCCTGCTCATCTACGTCTTCTACCTGCGCCTGGGCTGGCTGCCGGCGACGGGGCGCTCGTCGATCGCCGACGCGCCCGGCGGACCCACCGGGTTGCTGCTCGTGGACAGCCTGATCCATGGGCGGCTCGACGTCTGGTGGGACGCGGGCCTCCACCTCGTGCTCCCGGCGACCTGCCTGGCGCTGGCCCCGGCGGCCGCCATCGGGCGGGTCCTGCGGGGCTCGCTGATCGAGGCGCTGGGCGCCGACTTCGTCCGCACCGCCCGCGCCAAGGGGCTGCACCCGCGCCGTGTCCTCTGGCGTCATGCGCTCCGCAACGCGCTGTCGGCGCCGCTCACCATGCTCGGGCTGCAGGCGGGGCTGCTGCTCGCCGGAGTGGTGGTGGTGGAGACGGTCTTCGCCTGGCCTGGCATCGGGCTCTACACGGTTCAGTCGATCCAGGCCGCGGACTTCGGCGCCGTCGCCGGGGTCACGCTGGTGCTGGGCGCCGCCTATGTGCTCGTCAACCTGGCCGTCGACCTGGTCCAGGCGGCGGCCGACCCACGCATCAGGAGCGCCTGAGCGTGAGCGTCACCCGCCTCGTCCCGCTGCTCCTCGGCACCCAGGTGCTCGACCGCTGCGTGGCCCTGGGATGGCCGGAGACAGGGGTGAGGGAGCAGATCCCCATCCCGGCCTTCCTGGTCGAGACCGCGGAGGGCCGGTCGCTGCTCTGGGACACCGGCACCGACCACGCCATCCTCGACGACGCGACCCTCTTCAGCGCGGAGTTCCCGCCGCCGGTCATGGGCGCCGACGACACCCTGGAGGCACGGCTCCGCGCCGCCGAGTCCTCTCTGGAGGCCATCGACCTCGTGGGTGTCAGCCACCTCATGGTCGATCACGCCGGCGGCCTGCGCTACCTGCCCGGACGCGACGTGATCGTCCAGGCGGACGAACTGGACTACGCGCTCGGCGACCCCGATCCCGGCTGCTACCGCCGCGCCGACTACTCCGGCAGCCTCGTCGACGTGCGCTGGCGCCGGGTGCACGGCGACATGGAGATCCTTCCGGGCGTCACCGTCCTGGCCACTCCCGGCCACTGCCCGGGGCACCAGAGCCTGCTGCTGCGCATGGAGAGCGGCCGCAGCGTGCTCATCGCCAGCGACGCCGGCGACCTGCGCGAGAACTTCGCGGAGGAGCGGCCTCCCGGCATCCTGCTGGCCGGCCGCGAGGCGGCACTGGCCTCGGTGCGGCGGCTCAACGCCATCGCCGCGGCGGAGGACTCACTGCTCATCCCCGGCCACGATCCGCGCGCCTGGGCCGAACTGCCGGCCGTGCTCAGCTGATGACCGCCACCACGGCGGCGGCGCGCGACCATGCCCGCGCCCAGGCGGGGGCCCGCGCGGCGGCCATGCCGACCATCCCGGCGACCGATGCCACCGACCTGCCGGCGGGGGTGGCCGCGGCGTCCGTGGTCTGGGACGAGACCGTGCCCGGCGGCGGCTTCGCACAGGCTGTGCTGGCCCTGGGCACCACGGTGCGGCTGGTCGACCTCGAGGGGGAGGGGGCGGCCCACATCGCTCTCTACAACGCGCTCAACACCGCCGAGCGGCTGTGCGTGGCGGACACGGTCAAGGTGATGTGGCAGGCCTACCTGACCACCGGCCACCCGCTGCTCAGCGACCAGGGTCGGGTCCTGGCGACACTGCTCGCCGACACCTCCGTGCACCACGATGCGCTCTGCGGAACGTCAACCCTGGCCGGCAACGAGGCCCGCTACGGGTCGGGGGCGGCACACGGGCCCTCTCCCGCCGGTCGCGAATTGCTGGTGGCGGCAGCGGCACGGCACGGGATGGGACGGCGGGACCTGCCGCCGTCTCTCTGCCTGCTCAAGGGGGCCCGGGTCGCCGGCGACGGCGGCGTGAGTTTCGCGGGCGGGGCCGGACCCGGGGCTGCGGTCGAGCTGCGTTGCGAGATGCCGCTGGTGGTGCTCATCGCCAACGTGCCGCACCCGCTCGACCAGCGCTCGCAGTACGTCAGCACCCCGTTGCGGATCACCGCATGGCGGTCGGCACCCACGTCCGCCGCCGACCCCTGGCGGCAGGCCGGCCCCGAGGCGGAGCGCGCCTACCTGGCGACCGAGCACCACCTGCGTGCACGGGGACTGCGATGACGGCGACTCTGCACGCTCGCAGCGCGGTGGTGCTCGACACCGTGGTGCCGGCACGGGCGCCGTGGTCGTCAGTGATCAAGGCCGGCCAGTCGCTCGAGATCATCGACCTGGGTGGCAACCAGGCTGTCGACTGCCTGCTGTACCGCGCCGACGACACCGCCGAGCGCTACTCGGCTGCGGACACCATCTGCGCCCAGGGCAACATCTTCGTCGGCCTCGGGACCCGGTTGCTCTCCGGCGAGGGACGGCCGTTGATGACGGTCGTGGCAACAACCTGTGAGCGGCACGACACGGTCGGGGGCGCCTGCAGCCGCGAGTCCAACATGCTGAGGTACGGCTTCCACACCGCCCACCAGCACGCCTGCGTCGAGAACTTCCTCACCGAGGGCTCGCGCTGGGGCCTGGGCAAGCGCGACCTGGTCTCCAACCTCAACTGGTTCATGAACGTGCCCATCGATCCCGACGGCACCCTCGGCATCGTCGACGGCATCTCGGCTCCGGGCCTGAGCGTCACCCTGCGCGCCGAGGTGGACACGCTGGTGCTGGTCTCCAACTGCCCGCAGATCAACAATCCGTGCAACGGATTCGACCCCACGCCGGTGCGCATGGTCGTGCGCGCGCCGGGATGAGCACGGCACCGGCGGCCACGCTCCACGTGGTCGCCGTCAAGGGGCAGGCGACGGTGCAGGACTGGCCCGGGCGCGTGGGGTACTGGAGCGTGGGCGTGCCCCCGTCGGGCGCCATGGATGACCTCTCGTTCCGGCTTGGCAACGCGGCCCTGGGCAATCCCGAGGGCATCGCCGGGATCGAGCTCCTCCTCGGCGGACTGGGCGTGGTGACCAGCCACGACGCCGTTGTCTGCGTCTGTGGCGCCCGGGTCACCGTCCTTCTCGACGGTGCCGAGGCACCCATGTGGGCGCCGGTGGCGCTGGCCGCAGGTGCGCGCCTGGACCTCGGCCAGATTCGCGGTCCCGGGATGCGCACCTACCTGCTGGTCGGTGGCGGCATCGACGTGGCGCGCTACCTGGGCAGCGCGGCGACCTTCACGCTGGGGCGATTTGGCGGCCACGAGGGCCGGCCCCTGCGAGTCGGCGACTCCCTGGCCGTGGGCGCGGCCGCCGGCTCGCGGGCCCCCTGCCCGGTGCCGGACGGGCTGCGCCCCCACATCGACGCCGTGTGGTCGGTGGCGGTGACCGAGGGCCCGCACGCCGCGCCGGAGTTCTTCACCGCAGCCGGCATCGATGCCTTCTACGCCGCCGACTGGCAGGTGCACCACCATTCGGCCCGCACCGGTGTCCGCCTCAGCGGCGCCCGGCCCGGCTGGGCGCGCAGCGACGGCGGCGACGCCGGGATGCACCCCTCGAACATCCATGACACCCCCTACTCGGTGGGGAGCGTCGACTTCACCGGCGACACCCCGGTGCTGCTCGGCCCCGACGGCCCCAGCCTGGGCGGCTTCACCTGCCCGGCCGTCGTGGTCACCACCGACCGCTGGAAGCTGGGCCAGATGCGCCCGGGCGACACGGTGCGCTTCCGCCCGGTCGACGTCGCCGGCGTCCCCGCGGTCCGGGCGGTCCGCGCCGCCGGCCTGAGGGCGCCCGCGGGGCACCCGGCGCCGGCGCTGCACGTGCGCCGCGATCCCGGAGGCGGCATCCTCGTGCGCCGGCCGGCGACGCCGGAGGCGCCGGCGGTCACCCACCGCCTGAGCGGGGACGACAACGTCCTCATCGAGTACGGGCCGATGGCGCTCGACCTGGCTCTGCGCCTGCGCGTCCACGCGCTCGCTCAGCGGCTCGCCGCCGAGCGCCACCCGGGGATCCTCGACCTCACCGAGGGCATCCGCTCGCTGCAGGTGCACACTGACCCCGACACGCTCCCGCTGGCGCGGCTGCGTGGCCTTCTGCTCGAAGCCGAGGTGGAGCTTCCCGCCGCCAGGACCATGTCGGTTCCCAGTCGCGAGGTCGAACTGCCGCTGTCCTGGGACGACCCCGCCACCCGCGAGGCGGTCATCCGGTACATGGCGACGGTCCGCGCCGACGCTCCGTGGTGCCCGTGGAACATCGAGTTCATCCGCCGCGTCAACGGGCTGGAGACCGTCGATGACGTCCATCGCATCGTCCATGAGGCCGAGTACCTGGTCCTCGGCCTCGGCGACGTCTACCTCGGGGCACCGGTGGCCACGCCACTGGATCCGCGCCACCGGCTGGTGACCACCAAGTACAACCCGGCGCGGACCTGGACACCCGAGAATGCCGTCGGCATCGGCGGTGCCTACCTCTGCATCTACGGCATGGAGGGCCCGGGCGGCTACCAGTTCATCGGTCGCACCGTGCCGGTGTGGCGCAGCCATGCGCAGGAGACCCCCTTCGAGTCCGGCGTCCCCTGGCTGCTGCGGGCCTTCGACCGCATTCGCTGGTACCCGGTGAGCGCCGCGGAGCTGCTCGACATGCGTGCGCGGATGACGGCCGGCCGGCTCGACCTGCGCATCACCGAGGGCCGCTTCGCACTCGCCGACCACGAGGCCATGCTGGCCCGCAACGCCGCCGGGATCCGGCGCTTCGCCGGGCGCCAGCGCGCCGCCTTCGACGCCGAGCTGGCCGCGTGGAGTCGCGACGGCGAGCTGGGGTCGCCGTCCTGCGAGCCGGTGGTGGTGCGGGGGAGGCCGGTGCCGGCGGTGCGGGAGTGACCTCGCCCGCCCCGGGTGCGGAGCGCGGCGCGGCCGCCTCGGGTGCGGCGCAGCCCACTGCCGCAGTGCGGCGCACGTTCGAGCGGATCCGCGCCGACCCGCGCCGCGGGGTGTGGATCACGCTCGTCGACGAGGCGGTGGCGTGCCGGGCGGCGGCCGAGGTGGAGCGGCGGTGGCAGGACGGCGAGGAGCTGCCGCTGGCCGGGTTGACGCTGGCGGTCAAGGACAACATCGACGTGGCGGGGCTGCCCACGACGGCGGGCTGCCCGGCCTTCGGCTACAACCCTGCCGCGACGGCCCCGGCGGTCCAGCGCCTCGTCGACGCCGGCGCCGTGGTTGTGGGCAAGACCAACCTCGACCAGTTCGCCACCGGTCTGGTCGGAACCCGGAGCCCGTACGGCGCGCCCGCGTGCGTCGCCGACGCGCGACGCATCTCGGGCGGGTCGTCGAGCGGGTCGGCCGTGGCCGTGGCCGCGGGGCTGGTGGACCTCGGCGTCGGGACCGACACCGCGGGCTCCGGACGCATCCCCGCGGCGTTCAACGGGATCGTCGGGGTCAAGCCCACCCGGGGGCGCATCCCCACCGCCGGCATCGTGCCCGCCTGCGCCAGCCTGGACTGCGTCTCCATGTTCGCCCGCGGGCTCGCCGGCGCCGTCGAGGCGGTGGAGATCATGTCCTTCGGCCGCCCATGGCCGGCGGCCGCTCCGCTGGCGGCGCCCCCGCGCCCACGGGTCGCGGTGCCGGACGCGGCGGCGCTGGCGGCGCTCGACGGCGACCGGCGGGCGGAGTTCGAGGCGCTCCTTGATCGCGTCGCAGACCTCGGCTGGCAGCTGCGAGAGGTGCCCTTCGAGGTCTTCGACCGCGCCGGCGCGCTCGTCTACGGGGGCGGCCTGGTGGCCGAGCGGTACGCCGCCGTCGGCGCCTTCATCGACATGCATCCGGATGCGGTCGACCCGACGGTGCGCGAGATCATCTCCGCGGCCGGCCACGTCACCGGAGCCCACCTGGCCGGGGACCTGCAGCTGCTCGACGAGCTCCGGGTCGAGGCCGCGGCGGTGCTCGGCGGGGCGGTGCTGCTCGTGCCCACGGCGGCGTCGCATCCCACGTTCGACGAGGTGGCCGCCAAGCCCCGGGCGACCAACTCGGCGCTGGGGCGCTTCACCGCCTTCTGCAACCCCCTGGACATGTGCGCCGTGGCGCTGCCATCCGGGACGGTCGCGTCCAGCGGTGACGAGCGCCGCCTCCCCGCCGGGATCACGCTGATGGCGGCCTCCTTCGGTGACGCGGTGGTGGCCGACCTCGCCGCCCGGCTGCTCGGCGAGCCGCCCCCGCTCGTCGGTGATGCGGGGATCGCCATCGCGGTCTGCGGCGCCCACCTCTCCGGCCAGCCCCTCAACGGCGAGCTCACCAGCCGGGGGGCGCGGCTGGAGTGCGCCACCACGACGGCGTCCTGCTACCGGCTGCACGCCCTCGACACCACCCCGCCCAAGCCTGGCCTCCGCCGTGTCGAGACCGGGGGTGCCAGGGTCAACGTCGAGGTCTGGCGTCTGCCGGTGGCGGGTTTCGCCCGCTTCGTCGAGGCGGTCGCCGCGCCGATGACGATCGGCACGGTCGCGCTCGCCGGCGGGCGCGAGGTGGCCGGGTTCCTCTGCGAGCCGATCGCCCTCGAGGGTGCCCCGGACATCACCGCTGACGGCGGCTGGGTGGCGTATCTCAAGGGCGGCTCCACCGGCTATTGAGTACCCCGGTGAGTGATTCGACAGATGTGCCGCACAGCCGGCCGTTCCTGCTGTGGCCCTGACGACCGCGCCTGCTGCGGGGCGACCGGCAGAGATGGAACGACGTGACCAGCAAGCGCAGGTGGTGCTCGCCGATCCTGACGCCTCGAGCTCTGCCACGCCGGCATCGGGCGGGTTGGTGTGAGGAGTGGGTGGGCCCACGGCCGCCGTGGCCATAATCGGTCGGATGGCAGCGTCGGCTCCCGACCCCGCGGCCCACCAGGCCGAGGAACTGGCCCACGTGCGACGCACCTGGGACCGCTGGGGCCGGCAGGACCCGCTCTGGGCGGTCCTGAGCCTCCAGGACCGCCGCGGTGAGCGGTGGGATGTCGACGAGTTCCTGGCCACCGGCCGCGAGCACGTGGCCTGGATGCTGCGATGGCTGGGTGAGAACGAGATCGAGGTGCCGAGGACGCGATGGCTCGACGTCGGCTGCGGTGTCGGGCGCCTGACCCAGGCACTGGCAGAGCACGCGGATCGCGTCGACGGGATCGACATCGCGCCGTCGATGATCGAGCGGGCCAGGGCCCTCGCCGCCGGACGCGACGGCATCACCTTCCACGTTGGCAGCGGCGGCGACCTGCGCACCTTCGACGATGCTTCGTTCGACCTCGTCTGCAGCTTTCTGGTCCTTCAGCACATCCCGACAGAGATCGCGCTGGGCTATGTCGCGGAGTTCGTCCGCGTGCTGCGTCCGGGCGGGGTGGCGGTGTTCGGCGCCCCGAGCGAATACAGTCCTGCCTCGGTCGAGAGTTACGCGCTGCCCCCGGACGCCTGCCGGGCGGCGCTCTCGCTGGAGCGCCCCCCGCGTCTCATGGCAGCGGGCGCGACCGCGGAGGTCGAGGTCGGCGTGACCAACCGGTCGCGCGTCGCCTGGCCGTCTGCGACTGAGCACGAGGGCGGTCTTGGCGGCATCACGGTCGGCAATCACTGGTCGACCCGGAATGGCCGCGTCGTCACCGATGACGGGCGCTCCGCGCTGCCGTGCGACGTGGCGCCCGGCCAGACCGTCCGGATAGCGCTCCGCGTCACCGCCCCCTCGCGCCCTGGGGTGTACGGCCTCGAGGTCGACCTCGTTCAGGAGGGTATATGCTGGTTCGGCGACAAAGGGTCGCCCCTCGCCCGCCGGCGCGTCCTCGTCGCCCGGACCCGGCGAGCGCGCGGCGTGACGCCGGCCCCGCCACGGGAAGGGGCCGTCCCCCCGATCTCGCCGGCGCCGGTGTTCGGGATGTACCCACTTCCCGAGTCGCGGGTGCGGGCCGCCGTCGCCGCCTCGGGTGGCAGCGTCGCGGCTGTCCTGGAGGAGCCGGGAGACGGCTGGCGCAGCCTGCGCTATGCCGTGATCCGGCAGGGGTGAGCCAGGAGCCCGACAGCCAGGAGCAGATGCCCAACGCCTGGGGGGTGGAGCGACACCGTCTGCAGGCGCTGGCGCCGCTGCTGGGTGACGGCCGCTGGCACCCGCTGCGAACCGCCGTCCAGCGCACCGGGCTGTCCCGCGCCGCCGTGCTGGACGCCCTGGGTGCGCTGGGCGCGGGCGCCGAGCAGGATCGGGCCCGGATCCGGGTCACCGGCGCGGCGCTCAACCGCCTGGGCATGCCCCCCTGGCTGCCCTCGACCGAACGGCGTGCGCTCATCGTCCGTGGCGAGGTGGCGCAGCCCTCGGCCGCGCTGGCGGAGGCCGTGGCGACGGCTCGCAGCGGCATGCCGCGGGCGCTGCGCTCGCTCGACCACCTGGCGGCCACCGCGGACACCGTGGCTCGGCGCGCGGCCTTCCTCCACGCGCGCTACGCGCTCGCCGGCGCCTCGATGCTGTTCCTCGGCGACCACGACCTCACCAGCCTGGCGGTGCTCGAGCTCGAGCCCAGCCTCCGCGCCACCGTGCTCGACATCGACCAGCGGGTCCTCGCCCACCTTGATATGACCGCTGCCGAGCGGGGCGTTCCTGTCGAGCTGCTGGCGGCGGACCTCCGGCTGACCCTGCCGCCGGCGCTGCTGGCGCGCGCCGACATCGCCGTCACCGACCCGCCCTACACCGTCGCCGGGATGCGGCTGTTCGTCGAGTGCGCGCTGCGCTGCCTGCGCCGGACACCCTGGTCACGCGTGGTCACCTGTCACGGCTACGGCGAGCGCCACCCCTCGCTCGGAGCGCGCGTTCAGGCGATGCTGGCGTCGCTGCATGTGACCGTCGAGGCGCTCATCCCCGGGTTCAACGTCTACGACGGGGCCGAGGCCATCGGGGCGCGAAGCGACCTCTACGTGATCCGACCCACCAGCAGGACGTGGTCGCTGCTGGACAGCACCAGGCCCCCGGACGCCCCGTCGATCTACACCCACGGGCCGGCGGCGGAGGAGGCAGCGCCCCCGCCGCTGGCCGAGGCGGTGACCCGGACGGTGATGGAGGCCGCCGGCGCCGAGCCGGAGCGGATCCTCGCCGGTGACGGCTGGCCGGAGCATCTCGGGCGCGCCACCACCCTGGCGGCGGTGGTCCGCGCAGCTGAGAGTCTCGGCAGGCACCACGGCGCGGGCGGGGCGGTGATCGCCAACCTGACGCCCCACAATGGGGACAGCCTGTGGCGGCTGCTCGTCGGCGTGGGGCGCCGGCGGGCGCTGCTGGTCGTCAGCGATCGGGACCGCCAGCTCCTCGGACTGCGCCGCGCGTCTGGGGCAGACCGCGTTCTGCGCAGCGCCATGAGGCTGGCGTGGAGGCCGATCGACGACACCGGCCTGGTGGTGGTCGAGGTGACGCCGGCTCCAGCCCCCCCGAAAGGCGTGGACGCCGTGTTTCGTCACCTGGTCGAGCATCCCGCGTCGCTGGTGGTCAGCGCCTGGCGCGAGGGGCTCATCGGGATGGCCGCCTCGTCTCAGCCGCTGACCAGGAACGCCGCGCGCGCTCTCATCGCCGGAACGAGGTCGGCGACGGTGGTTCGCTCCTGCCGGCTTGGCGACATCCCCGCCTGCCGGATCGACCAGCTGGTCGACGACATCGAGGCCACCGGCGCACAGGTTCACTGAACCCCCGGTGCCGCCACTCCGGGCGGGGGCCGATGCCCCCGCCCGCCGTCAGCGCACGGCGATGGAG
>JRHI01002047.1_pt1 | contig 14962 bp, 11 predicted proteins | sample 215371 | NCBI WGS metagenome assembly JRHI01 (sample SAMN02929681, study PRJNA255918) | sediment metagenome | biome: cave system; feature: Ice Cave; material: Sediment; isolation source: sediment from deep within a dark volcanic ice cave with no known source of... ...
CCCGCCGCCGCGCGGGCGTGAATTGGAAAAACGGTTACAGTAGAAATAGAAGCGCCAATCACGGAGCTGCCGCGCATCGTGTCGCCGACAAGGTGGTAATGCAGGCTGTACCGGCCGAGGACGCCTTCCTTGCCGAGATGGCGAAATTCGGCGTAAGCGATCGAGCCGGCCGAGTGGCGATGGTACATCGTATGGCCGCGCGCTACCGCCGGGTCGGCGGATTCGACGATCACGTTCCGGCTCAGGTTCGCCACCTCGCCGCGATACTCGCCAGTGCCCTGGTGCGCATAGTCCAGCGCCCTGTCCAGGATCACGCGAGCGCCGTCGAGGGCCTTGACGGTCCGCTCCTCGGTGCAGGCGTAGCGCTTGGCGACACCTGGCCGGCTGGTGCCTCCTTCCTCGCGGCCGCGCTCCGTCGCCGTGACCAGGATGTGGTCGCCGGCGCGCCAGCCGTGAACCGGCTCCGCGAGTGTCACCGTGTTGTCACCGGCCTTCGCTGCCTCGCCAAGCTTGACCCAGGTACGATTCATGGGGGCGCCGTGGAAGTCCATGCGCCCCCCGCAGCAGATGATGGCGGGACAGGACTCTTTGTCGAGTCCCTTGAAGTAGACAAGACGGATGAGCGCCGTGTGCCGGGGGTCGATGGGCTGGTCGGGTGTGCCGACTTCCAGCGCCGGCCGCAGCGCGTGCCTGTCGGGCATGGAAGGATGGGCGTCGCAATCGAAGCCGTTTTCGGAAGCGTCGTCGCCGGGCTGGATCTTGAGGAGACCGACGTCGAGGCGCGTGTCCCGATCGCGGGCAAAGGTCAGCTTGCCGGCGACATGAATGGAGCGAATTGCCGGGCCGCCGTTGACGTCATAGGCGACCGTGTGACCCGGGCGAATCTGCACCCGGGCGCCGGCGGCGGGGAGATGGCCGCCCTGCCACGTGCCTGGCGCCGACCAGGGACCACTGCGAGCAGTGAGGACGAGCGCCGGAGAGGCATCATCTGCCCGCACCGGCGCGAAAGCGGTGATGCACACGAAGACGACGAGAGTGGCGCGTCGGGAAAGGAACCGGGAGAGCATGGTTGGTAGCTCCTGTCGGGGACGGTGTGCCGGGGCAGGCGTGACTCCGCAGGCAGGAGGGACACGGGCAGGTATCGACGAGTATACCCGCCCGCGAACGGGTCGCCAGCAGATTCAGGTAAGCTCGCCATGCGGCATTCCGCGCGGGTGGACCCGTGTGGGGTCGGTAGGTAGACTGGACTGCGTTGACATCCCCACAACGGAGAACCAACCGATGGACGTACCCTTCAAACGGCTGACGGATTTTCTAGTCGGCATCGGCGTGGAGCAGGTGGCAAACACGAAGAAGTCGTACCTGGCACATCTGATCGGCGTCTACCGCTGCATGGAGATGGGCGGCTGTGCCGAAGAGGTGTGCCGGGCCGGCATGTTCTATTCGATCTACGGCACCGAACTCTTCCAGGGCTTCACCCTGCCGCTGGAGCGCCGCGGCGAGGTGCGTAACCTGATTGGCGAGCGGGCCGAGCGGCTCGCTTACCTGAACTGCGCCATGGACCGCGCCTCCTTCGACCGCGCTGCCGAGCAAACGGAGGGACCGTACTTTTTCCGCGACCGGATCAACGGTGAGAAGGTCACGCTGGCGGATGAGGACTTCGTCGATCTTTGCAAGATTCATCTGTACGACTGGCTGGAGCAGGTGCCGCGCTCGCGTCGGTGGGAGTATCGCCGGGCCGGCTACCGGCGGCTGGCGGAACGGTTGGGTGGCATCCCCGAAAAATGGTACAAGCGTGTCTTTGCCGACGCAACGGCGAAGCAGGTGGATGATCCGTCCTGAGGTCGCCCGAATTGACACCGCGGCGCCCCGTCCTGCGTCCGCATACGATTGGGTACGGCAGTAGTTATCCAGGGCCGTACAGAATTCTGGCTCTGGCCCAGGTCCTGGAGCAGGTTCGCGGAACCTGACCAATCGGAGCAGTATTCACCACCCATGCCGGCCCCTTCTGCGCATTCCCTGCTGTTCGTCGCCGCTGGCGCCCTCGAACCCGGCGACCGCTTCGAGATCGTCCCGACCGCCGACGGCATCCTGGTCCCCGAGCCGATCCAGGCGGGTCTGATCCCGGTCGAAGTGCTCGAGGACGACAACGGCCAGCCCATGCAGTTCACTCTTACCCCGGCGCGCGACCGTCTCCTGCTGCCCGAGACCGTCCGTGCAATCCTGGCCGATGCGACGGCGGTTTGGTTGGAGCAGCGGGCGGCCGGGCGGTTCCGCTTGCTCCTCGAACGGGCTGTGGCTTCGGGAGATGCCGAGGAGGTAACCACCGAGCAAGGCATCCACATTCAACTGGACCCCGCCGATTGGCAGCTGGTGCGTCAGCACGAACAGGCGGCGACCAGCCTGACCGAGTTCGACCTTGCCTTGCGCGCCGCGCGCCTGGCCAGTCACGCCGGCTTCGACCAGCTCATCTGCCTGCCGCTGGTCCGCGACATGGAACTGCTGGAGCATCAGGTCCGCACGGCCAAGACGGTGCTGCGCCGCTGCCGCGGCCGGGCGCTGCTGTGCGACGAGGTCGGCCTGGGCAAGACGATTGAGGCGGGTCTGATCCTCGACGAATTGTGCCTGCGCGGCCTGGCTCGGTCGGTCCTGGTGCTGGTGCCGCCGTCGCTCCTCGAACAGTGGCAGGGCGAGATGCGGCGCAAGTTCTCGCTGGAGTTCATCAGCCACGACGACCCGGCCTTCCGTGCCCGCGGGGTCGCCGCCTGGACCGAGCACGACCGCATCATCGCCTCGATGCACACAGCCAAGCGCGAGCCGCATCGCTCCGCCATCCTGGCCCGCAAGTGGGACATGATAATCGTGGACGAGGCCCACCACCTGCGCAACGCCCGAACGCAGCTGTGGCGCTTCGCGAGCGAATTGCGCAAGCAATACATTCTCCTCCTGACGGCAACGCCGGTGCAGAACAATCTCGACGAATTGTTCAACCTCGTGACGCTGCTGGAGCCAGGTCTGCTCAGCACGTCGAAACAGTTCCAGCGCCGTTTCGTGGACCGTCGGGACAAACTTACGCCGCGCAACGTGGACGAGCTGCACGCGCTGCTCGCCGAGGTCATGGTCCGCAACCGCCGCAGCACGGTCGGCCTGCAGTTCACGCGGCGCTGGGCCAGGACCGAACGGGTGGCCCTGTCGCCGGAGGAACAGCAGCTATATGAGGCAGTCACGTCCCTGGTGCGGCGTAACCTGTCGTCGGCCGGAAGCAAGGGTGCGTTCACACGTATGGCCCTGATCGCATTGCAGATGGCCCTGGGCAGTTCCAGCCAGGCGGCCGCCGCGACGTTGCGGAACATGGCGGAGAACGAGGGTTACCCAGCTCCGGAACGCCAGAAACTGGCGGCACTCTCCGGCCTGGCCGCCATCCTCAGCACGGGCTCGAAGGTGGAGCGGCTGTTGGAACTGCTGCGCGCGTATCCCGACAAGATGGTTATTTTCACGCAGTTCCGCGCTACTCAGGAGATGCTGCAACACCGCCTGAAAGAGGCAGGGCACGAGGTGGCCATGTTTCACGGGGGCCTGACGCGGTTGGAGAAGGAAGCGGCCATCGAGCGTTTCCGCGGCCCGGCCCGTCTGCTGCTGGCCACCGAGGCCGGCAGTGAGGGACGCAACCTGCAGTTTGCCCACGCGGTCTGCAACTTCGACCTGCCGTGGAACCCGATGCGGATCGAGCAGCGCATCGGCAGGCTCAGCCGCATTGGCCAGACCCACGACGTCCACGTCTTCAACCTCATCGCCACCGAGACGATCGAGGCCGCCGTGCTCCACCTGCTCGAAGCCAAGCTGAACATGTTCGAGTTGGTCATCGGCGAGATCGATATGATTCTCGGCAATCTCGAAGACGAGCGCGAGTTCCAGGACGTGATCGCCGATCTCTGGGCAGAATCGACCGATACCGACGATTTCGCGCGGCGCATGGAGGAATTGGGAGATCGGCTGTTGCAGGCGAAGGAGGCGTACCTGGAGCAGAGTCGGCACGACGATCGTCTGTTCGGAGATCGCTTTACCCCGGAAGGGTAACACCCATACCAGCCCGCAGCGCCAGCAAGTGAGGAACGAAAACCCTTGCTGGCGCTGCGGGCGGATGGTCGAGGAATGGATGATGGCAGCTCCCTCTTCGCTCGAAAACTTCGTGCGCGACTACGTCGAGGCGACCGGCGGCGTCTGGGACGAAGTCGAATCGCAGGTCTACGACGTGTTGCTCCCGGCCACCGCGCTGGAGGGTGCGGAGCACGGCGTGCTGCGCATTGCCTTCGATCCGGAAGCGCTGCCGGAACACCCCGGGGCACAGCTGGCCAGTTACGGCACGCCGCTCGTCGAGCGACTCTTGGCCGATGCCGTCACGCGCGGCAATCACGCCCGGCTGTACTTCGTCGGCCTCAATCTGCAGCCCCACGACCTCGCCGGCCACATTCGCCGTGCCCTGACCTTGCCGCCCGAGAGCAACTTGAAGTTGGGGAGCGCCCGGCCGCTGCACTTTCCGCAAGCGGTGCTCTGGTTCCAGGCGACCTTCGTCAGCGACCAAAAAGAAGAGGAAATTGTGCCGATCGCCCTCGATTTGCACTACGGCCGGCAGGTTCGCCACCTGGATCAGTTACTGGACCATGGCCGGCTGAGCGAAGTGCCTGCGGTCTCCCTTGCCGAGGCACGCCATCTCAGCCTTGCCGCCGCCTATCCGTTGGCTCGCGCTGCCGTGCTGCCCACGGTGGCGGCACTGGCAAACATCCGCGGTCGGGAAGTGAGCGGGCACGTGGAACGGCAAATCGCACGCATGACCCGCTATTACGCGGACCTGCGAGCGGAATTGGAGGAACAACTCCGCCGCGCCCGGAGTCGCGGCGAGGAGCTTGCGCGCTTTACCGGGCGACGCGAGGCGGTGGAGCGCGAGGAACGCTTCCGGATCACCGAGCTCCGCCAAAAAAGCACGCTGCGAGCGCAACTCCACTTGCTCACTGTGCTGCTGGTGCAGCAGCCAAAACTCCTCGTGCAAGGCACCATTCAGGGCAAGCGCGCCGAAGCGGCTCGGCTGGAGGTGGTATGGGACCCGCTGACAGCGGCCGTCGAGGCGGTGCCATGTCCGGGCTGTGACCGGCCCACCTTTGCCCTGGCGTGGACACGGCAGGGCCGCCTGGTGTGCCCGGCCTGTGCGACCGCCCTGGCGAAGGGGGCACGCTAGGCCGCCGGGACTGGGTTGGCGGAAAACAGGGGCCTGGTGTATAGTCGATGCGCTCGGACAACTGGAAGGATTCCCGCCCACGGCAAGGAGGAGCCGCGTGCCGTCACTGGACCTTGTGCCCGCGTACACCACCCCCTGGGGAGAGGCGTACAACGCCGATTCGCTGGAGGTATTGCGCCGCCTCCCCGACGATACCGTGGGCCTGGTGCTGACCTCGCCGCCGTTTGCCCTGCGGCGCAAGAAAGCCTATGGCAACGTCGCTGCCTCCGAGTATGTCGAATGGCTCTGGCCGTTCGCACAGGAAATCTTCCGTGTCCTGCGCCCCGACGGCAGCTTCGTCCTGGACCTGGGCGGCGCCTGGAAGCCCGGTCTCGGCACCCGGTCGCTGTATCAGTACGAACTCGTCTTTCGTCTGAGCGAGCTATTCCACCTGGCGCAGGAGATCTACTGGTATAATCCCAGCAAACTGCCGACGCCGGCCGAGTATGTGACCATTCGACGGACGCGCGTCAAGGATGCCGTCAATACACTGTGGTGGTTCGGCAAAACGACCGAGCCGCAGGCCGACAATCGCCGGGTCCTGCGGCCCTACAGCAACTCAATGCGCCGCTTGTTGCGCGACGGCTACCAGCCCGCGCGGCGACCGTCTCAGCACGACATCTCGCCTCACTTTCGCCGCGACAACGGCGGCGCCATTCCGCCGAACATGCTCGAGGTGCCCAACACGCGCTCCAGCGACGCCTACATCCGCCGCTGCCGGGCGGCGGGTCTGCCGGTCCACCCGGCTCGGTTTCCGCCGGCCATCCCGGAGTTCTTCATCCGCTTTCTGACACAGCCGGGCCAACTCGTCGTCGATCCCTTTGCCGGCAGCAACGTCACGGGCCAGGTCGCCGAGCAGCTGGAGCGCCGCTGGCTGAGCAGCGAACTCAACGCCGACTACGTGATCGGTTCCCAGCTCCGCTTCACCGAGGGCGTCAGTTCCGTCCTGTCCGGTTCCGCAGCAGGGTGAGATGGCGGGCGAACCGCTCGTCCAGATACGTGTGGACCTGACAGAGCAGGCTGACGTCGTCCGCCGAGATGCTTCGGCCGTTCGTCAGCACGGCGCACTTTTGTCCGAGTTCGCGCTTGAGGTCGGCAAGGCCGCGCTGCAGTTTCTCCAGCCGCGCGTCGAGCGCATCGCCGTGCAGATTCTCGGTGATGCCCCAGAAACGGCAGGCGTCGGCGAAGGTCAACTCTTGCTTGCGGCTTTCCTGGTACTTTTGCATGGCGGTGCTGCCAAGCAAAGTGAGCAGGAATTTCTCCTGATCGCGCGGCAGCTTGACGGCCGGCATGAGCGGCAACTCCATTTCCTCCGTCGTGTCTTCCTCGTTCATCAACTCGCGGACGGCCTGCCGACCTTCACGCGTCATGGCGTAGAGCTTCTGCCCCATCTTGACGAGCATCGCACGCCGAGCCAGGCCCCGCTTGCCCATGATGCTTGCCAGCACCTTGTTCGAGTCGGGATGCTGGTCGGTGTAACCCTTGAGGCCAAAAGCCCGCGGGTATTTCTGCCAGGTGGTGACTATCAGCGTTTCGGCGCTGAATGGCGACTGCCCCGCTTCTTCAAGCTGCCAGGCGGCCAACAGGATCATTTCGGAAACGCTCGGTTCAACAACGGTACTCACGCTTGCCCCCATGCGCAAATGAAATGCGACCAACCCCCGTGTCCCTGGAGATCGATTGTCGCGCGACGGGGGCAGGGCAGCAAACCCATTTGAGTGGCAGACGGGGTGCGAATCGTCGCGGGCGCCGCTGTTTTCGCTACAACCGGCGCAAGCCCACCTAGGATTCCTCCACCGTTTCCAAATTGGTGCTCTTGGTCAATTCCCGGAGCAGCACCGTGGCATAGCTGCCTGCCGGCAGCGTGAAGGTCAGCCGCACTCCTTCCGGCTCCATGGCAGCCGACAGATCGTCGAGATAGACGAGGTTATGGCGCCGCGTCCCTTGCAGGATTTTGCCGAACCCGAGGAACGCCTCCCGGGTCAGGCCCGCGTCCTCAAGGACGACAGCCTCTCGCTCAGCGGCTTCCGCGGCGGCGGCGAACGTCTTGCGGCCGAACATCGGCCCGGCGTGGACAGTCTCGCGGGCGTCGAAACGGGCCTGCTCGGCGGGCAAGTCCTCGGCCACGAACATGCCGCCAAACGGCCATTTTGCCATGACGTCGCCCGGCAGAACACGCCGCAACAAGCCGCTGGTCAGGCGCTGGCCAAGATAGTGATTGAAGAGGGCCGACTGCGCTGCGGACAGAACCAACTTACGCAGGAACGGGCTGCGCAGGTTCGCGCGCCGTCCCGAGGCGGTCGTCGGCGGAGGTTCCTTGCGAAGGAGGGCGAGGCCCAGCTGTACCGTCTCGCCGTCCCGGCCGAAGCGCTGCGGTCCATAGAAGTTTGGCAGTCCTTCGCGCCGCAACCGCTCCACGATCGGGCCAAGCCGCACACCGGCCTGGGGATCCGCGTGGCGAACCAGGATGCGAAAACGGTTGCCATGCAGGTGGCCTGGCCGCAGCTTGTTGCCGTGGCGCGACACGCTCAACACACGAATGCCGTCGCCCTCCAGCTGCGCGAGACGTCCTTCACAGCTGAGGGGCAGCGAAACCATCTGCCGTGTGACGGCGCGGCGGTCCTTCATGCCGGCGGTGCCAATCTCGCCGGTCGGGATGCCGAGCCGATGCGCGATCTGGCGGGCGAAATACTCGGCGCCCATGTCGCGCTTCTCGAGCCAGAGATAGAGGAAGTCGCCGCTGCCGGAAGGCTGATAAGCCGGGATTTCCTCAACCTCGAAGTCTTCGAGTTCGGTCTTGATGCGGCCGCCGATGCCCGGCAAGTCGGCGGTCCATAACGGCGGCGCTTCCAATGGTGCGAAGGTCATGCGTCGTTCTCCGTTGAGCCTCCCTAGAATAACCGGCATGGCGACAACAAGCACCACCTCGACCCATTTCATCGAACATATCGAGCGCTGCCGCGCGGAGCAAATGGCGTGGGCGCTGCTGTCCGTGCGCGAGCGGCTGCGCCCGGTGAACACCTTTCGGCGACTCCTCGTTGATGAATGCGACAGCCTCTGCGCCGCCGTCAGCCGCGACCTAGGCAAGACGACCGAGGAGACGCTGGGCGGGGAAATCCTGCCACTGGCCGATGCCTGCCGCTTCCTGGAGTGCGAGGCCGGACGGCTGTTGCGACCGCGGCGAGTCCCCGGCGGGCAGCGGCCGCTGTGGCTGTGGCCGCAGACCGACCTGGTCCACCGCCGGCCGCGTGGTGTGCTGGGCCTCATCGGCACCTGGAACTATCCGCTGTTCCTCAACGGCGTGGCACTGATGCAGGCCCTGACGGCGGGCAACGCCGTCCTCTGGAAACCGTCGGAAGTGGCCCCGGCGAGCGCAGCCGCCCTGTTCGCCCTGGTCGAACGCGCCGGTTTTCCGGGGGGCCTGGTGCACTTGCTGGAGGCGACGCGCGAGGCGGGACAGGAACTGGCCGAGGCCGATGTCGATCACGTTGCTTTCACCGGCTCGTCGGCAACGGGCCGTGTACTGGCGACCGCGCTTGGCCGGCGGCTCGTCAGTTCGACCCTTGAGCTGTCCGGCTGCGACGCCTTGTTCGTCCTCGAAGACGCCGATGTCAAGCTGGCCGCGCGGGCGGCGTGGTTCGGCGCCAACATCAACCGCGGCCAGACGTGCATCGCGGTGCGACGAGCGTTCGTACAGCGCCCGCTGTATCCGGCCTTTGTGGAAGCGCTGCAAGGGCTGGCCGACGGTGCTCCCACAGTACGGCTGGCTCTGCGGTCGCAGCTACAGCAGGCGGAGCGACTCCTCCAGGAAGCGCTCGCCGAGGGCGGGCGACTCCTCGGCACGACCGGCAAGACGGATGCTAATTCGTGCGCGCCGATGGTGGTACTCGACGCCCGGCCGGAAATGGCCCTGTGCCGCGAAGCATCGTTCGCGCCGCTGCTGGCCGTGCTGCCGTTCGACACGATGGACGAGGCCCTGCGGATGAACGCCCACTGCCCCTATGGCTTGGGCGCGTCGATCTTCACGCGCCAGCCGGAGCGCGGAGTCGGCCTGGCGGCTCGGCTGCGCGTCGGCATGGTGGCCATCAACGACGTCATCGTCTCGACGGCGCATCCGGCGACGCCGTTCGGCGGCCGCGGCTCCAGCGGCTGGGGTGTGACGCAGGGAGCGGAGGGCCTGCTGGAGATGACGGTGCCGCAGGTGGTCAGCAACCGCGGCGGCAGTTTCCGGCCGCACTACGACATGGCCCCGGGCAAAGAAGTCAACCAGGGCGATCTGCTGCGCGCGTTCCTCGACCTCGGTCACGGGGCAACGTTGGGCCGCCGCATGGGCGGAGTGATGCGCTTACTGCGGGCGCTGTGGCGGATGCGCGCTTCTTGATCCTCTAGCCGCGACGTGCCGCCCGCGCTCTGTTGCGCGTCACGGCACCATGAGGAACCGTCAGCGCTGCGGCTGTCGTGCCTCCAGTTCCTCAAAGGTCCGATTGAGGATCGGGTATCGCCCCCAATCCTTGTAGTCGAAGTGCCACCATTCCGCCTCGTAGACGGTGAATCCCTCCGACTCCATCGCACGCCGCAGCAGGCCCCGGTGCCAGCGTTGCAGCGACGTGCCGCCCGGATAATCGGCGTAAGAGCGATCCGACATCTCGTCATAACCACCGACCATCGCCACGGGCTTGCCCGTCTTGCGCTCGTACAGCGTCAGGTCCACCGCGCAGCCGCGGTTGTGCCGCGAGCCCTGCGATGGATCAGCGACGAACACGTGCCATTTCTCCGGCGTCGCGTCCCAGAACATCTTTGTGACGTACCAGGGACGGTAGCCATCGTGGATCAGCAGACCATAGCCGTCCTTCTCTAGCTTCTCGTGAACGCGCACCAAAGCTTGCGCTGCCGGCCGTTGCAGAAACGCCCGGGCCGAGGTGTAGAGCGGCGTGCTCAGGAAGTTGTTTGTCGTGGCGTAGCGGATGTCCAGCTTGATCGTGGCGTTGAGTTTGGTCAAATCCACCAAGTCGGGCTGGAGAAAGTCGCCCTTTTCCTCCGGCGGATGGGCCGCCAGCGCCGCGCGGCGGACCTCGGCCACGGGATGCTCGGGACGGATGCGAAACGTTTCGCTGTTTTCGCCGTCGATCGGCCGGAGCTTGAAGAGGACGTTGGCTGCCCGCGCGCCAGTCGCCCGCCCGCTGCTGTCGCGGAGGAAGACGATCTTCTCTCCGTGATACAGGCCGAAGTCCGGAAACTTGTAGACGTTTTCCGACACCTCTTGCAACGGATAGACGAAGAACCACTCAATGAGCGCGTGCAGTTTGCCTTCCTTTTCGAGGATGTAGAGAATGTCGTGGTCCCAACCGTACTCGCCAATCAGTGCCGCCCTGCGCTCCGGTGCCGGCTCCGGCTTGCGCTCGGGAACGGGCTCGTAAGTATCCTTGCCGATGACGAGATTGCCGTCGTGGACCGTGATGCGACTGCCGAAATCGAGTCGATCGTCGGTGACGAGCGCGTCTCCGAGACGGCGCAATTCCATGCGAAAGCCGCCGCGCACGGGGAGAAGCCAGAGCCGGCCGGCGCTCTCGGTCAGGTCGAGCGCCTTGTCGCCGGAGCGATAGCGGCCGGCCAGGGCGCAGGCCTCCTGCACCGGCAGCCGCTGCGTTTGCTCGATGGGCGGCAGCGGTTTGCCCTGATTCACGGCAAGCATGTACCGCAGGGCGGTTTCCGCAATCCGCGTCAGGACGGGGTTGACCACGTCGCGCGAAGCGACAACGACCACGCCGAGCTTTTCGTCCGGTAGCGCTTCAAGCTGCGTGGCGAAACCGTAGATCGCGCCGCCGTGGCCGATGCGGCGGTGGCCGTCGAGTTCGTTGACCATGAAACCGATGCCGAAACCGCTCTTTTCCTCTGGTTTGGCGAACTGCGGCGTCCACATTTCCCGCAAAGTCGCCGGCTTGACGATAGGACCGTTCGGTCCCTGGCCACCCGCGAACAGGACGCTCAGAAAATGGCCGAGATCTTCGACTGACGAATACATGCAGCCGGCCGGCGCCATGCCTAGCTCGAAGGTCGGTGCCGGAAACTCGCGGCCGTGGTAGGTCCACATCGTTGCGGCCGCCAAATCCTTCATCAGCGCCGCCTCCGGCTCGAAGCTGCTCTTCTTCATCCCCAACGGGTCGAGCACCGTCCGCTTGACGTAGTGCGCGAATGGCTCCCCCTGTGTCTTTTCCAGGATGTAGCCGACCGTCGCAATCGCCGCGTTGGAATACTTGATGCGTTCGCCTGGCGGATAGACCAGTTCCGTGTCGTTCAAACTGGCGACCATGCGAGCCAGCGACAGTTCCGAGGGATCGAAGTAATTGCCGACCGGCGGCTCGCGCACCAGGCCGGAGCGATGGGCCATCATCTCCCGCAGCGTGATCGGCTTGCCGAAGGGATTGGCCGGTTTGAAATCCGGCAGATACCGCGTGACCGGGGCGTCCAGATCGAGCTTGCCTTGCTCGACGAGTTGCATGACGGCGATGTCGGTGAACAGCTTCGACACGGAGCCGACGCGGTAAACGGTCCCGGCCCTGGCAGGGGTCTTTGCCTTGGGATTGGCGAAACCGAAGCCGCGCGACCAGACGATCTGCTGGTCATCGACCAGGGCGATCGACAGCGCCGGCAGGCCCTTGTCGTCCACCTGTCCCTGGATGAAGCGCTCCAGGGCTTGCACGGCAGCGGCGTACTTTTCCGGCGGTGCCGCTCGACCGGCGAGAGGCAACGTCACGAAGAAGGCGATCCCTACCACAGTCGCAAGGACACGTCGCATGATGGATGCTCCCAATTGCCCTGCTCGCCCGAAGCGCCAGCGAGGTGGCTGAAAACCCTCGCTGGCGCCGCGGACCAGTTAGCGAGTTTCCAGGTCCGCCGTATCGAGGCGGCCCTCTGCTCGCAGGGAACGAAACTGCTCGAGCGTCTGGCGGATGCCGTCGTGTAGCGACGAACGCGGCATTGGTCCCAGGTCGCGCTTCAAGGCCGCATCGTCCAGGTCGTAGGCAATCGCAATCTGCCGTTCGCCATGGGTGATGAGTCGGGCGGCAGCGGGCTCCACCTCGCACAGCGCCCTCCGGAATTCGGGCAAATCGACAACGTGACCGCGCAGGTTATAGGACTTCGCCCCCTGGTACGGCGCCTCCAGGCAACGCACGAACGTCTTCGCCACGTCATCGACATATTGCAGGTCCTGCCAGCCGCCGTAGGTGATGTGGTAGGATCTGCCCAGCGCCAGCGACTTGATCGCCTTCGTCGGCTCACTCGTCATGCCAAAGTCGCGGCCGACGCCGTACACCGTCCACGGTCGCAGACCGATACTCGACAGGCCGTGATCCTGGAAGTAGATGCGAGCGTTGCCTTCGTTACAGCACTTGAAGTAGCCGTAATGGGTCGTTGGCGCCAGCGGCACGTCGTCGGGCAGGGGACCTTTCGGATAACTCTCTGGTGGTCCAAACACCGCCGCCGAACTGGCGTAGACCAGCCGCTGCACCTGCCCCCGCGCCTGGCGCAGAGCCTCGAAGACGGCGAGGGTGCCCAGGACGTTCACGCGGGCGCCGAGGATCGGGTCGGCCCGACAGACGGGGACTTGCAGGCCCGCGAGGTGGATGAGGTGCGTGATACCCTGCTGGTCGATGGCAGTGCATAGTCCCGCCAGGTCGGTAACGTCGCCGCACACGTACTGCACCTGCCGCACCGCGTCCTCGCCCAGGATCAGGCGCAGGCGGCGCGGATCTTCCTTGAGGTCGTAGATCCACGCCTGGTCACCGCGCTCCAGCAGGTTGCGCACGATCCAGCTGCCGATGCACCCGTAACCACCGGTCAACAGAACACGCATAAAGGAGTCTCACAATCCGCCAAGCCGCACGCGGCTCAAGACAACTCATGAACATATCCATGTGGCTCCAGCGGGCGACGCTGTCCGCCCTCCTCGAGCCACAACCCCTGCTCGACGCAGGCGCCAATGTGCGTCAGAGCGACGCCCGGCACCGGCTGTTTTTCCAACAACCGGCGCCCCTCGTCCGGCGCCACGGCGAAGACCAGCTCAAAATCTTCGCCATCGTTCAATGCATGCTCCCGCGGTGTCTTGCCATCATGCAGAAAGTGCGCCGCCTCTGCAATGGGGATGGCCTCGGCGAATAGCACGGCGCCGCAACCGCTCTCCACACGCAAGTGATTGACGTCCGCGGCGAGACCGTCGCTGACGTCGATCATGGCGTGCAGGTCGGCGTGGGCGTGGAGTTGCAGAGCCTCGCGCACCCGCGGCGTGAAATCGAGATGCTTGCCAAGAATACTCCCCCCGAGCGGGCCAGTCACCATCAGCCAATCGCCAGGCCGCGCGCCACTGCGTCGCACAGGTCCGCGCGCGGTGGCCTCGCCGAACAATGTCACCGACACGACCAGCGGTCCGTCCCAGGAGTTCGTGTCCCCGCCCACAAGGGCCGTCGTGAAAGCGTCCGCCATCTCGCGCAGGCCGCAGTACAACTCCTCGGCCAATGCCCGCCCGCCGGTGCGCGGCAGCCCAACGCTGACCACCGCCGCGACCGGCCGCCCCGCCATCGCCGCAATGTCGCTCAGATTGATGGCCATGGCCTTGCGTCCGACCCGCCGCGGCCCCGCCTCCGCCAGCAGAAAGCAGCTCCCCTCCAGCATCATATCCGTTGTTACCAGGCACGGCGCCCCAGGCGTCAACCGAAGTGCGGCCGTGTCATCTCCCGGACCGATCGGAACTCGCGGATCCGGCGGCGTCTGCCGGCGCAGCCAGTCAATGTAGGCAAACTCTCCCGGCACGATTCTCTCCGTAGTGGCGGCGTTCTTCCTCTTACCCGCCGTCTTTGCCTTCAAGCTAGCGGCCACGCCAGCCGCAGACCAGGAAAAAGTGTTGTAGAATTGACAAGGTATCTATGCTTGCCCGAAATCTTGACCCAGCGAGACCGGTCCATGACTTCCGCAATCTCCACTCGGTCCTCCAGCGCTGATCTTCCGTCCACCTCACCTGCCGCGGTCGTGCAAGTCTTTGGCGCACGGCCGTTCCAGACTGACGGCACCCTTTTGGCCATGGCCTTTGCCGCGGAGGGCGGTCTCTGGTCGGTGGACGAACCGGGCGTGTTGCGCCACTGGGACAACAGCGGTCGCCAACTCTCCTGGCGACCCCTCGGCGTCCCGGCCATTTTATGGGAATTCAGCCGCGGAGCCCGCCTTCTGGCCGCCGCGAGCGATGACGTGACCGTGTGGGATGTTGCCAGCGGCGAACCCCACGCGGTCTTGCCGTGCCAGTCGTGGATCACGGCGCTGGCCTTCAGCCCCGATGCCAGCTTCCTTGCGGTTGGACAGGACAACGGGGTCATCGGCATCTGGCACGCGGGGGAGCGTCGCCTGGTGCGCGAATGGCAAGCGCACCATTCCCCGGTCAGCGCGCTGGCGTTCAGCGCAGAGGGCACGGCCCTGGCTTCGGCGGGTGAGGAACGCACTATCTGTCTCTGGAACACCGACGACGCCCAACTGACCGGGACGCTGCTCGGCCACACCGATCGCATTCCGGCCCTGGTCTGGCAGCCGGGCGGACAGAAACTCTATTCCGCCGGGTGGGATACGACCGTGCGCGTTTGGGACACGACGGTGTGTGAGCCACTGCTGTCAACATGATTCACTTGCCTAACTGCTTTTGTATCC
>JRHI01002048.1_pt1 | contig 14944 bp, 13 predicted proteins | sample 215371 | NCBI WGS metagenome assembly JRHI01 (sample SAMN02929681, study PRJNA255918) | sediment metagenome | biome: cave system; feature: Ice Cave; material: Sediment; isolation source: sediment from deep within a dark volcanic ice cave with no known source of... ...
GCGTAGTCCCACGCCGAGCCGCGCGCCACCGCCGAGACAATCCCGGCCGGGATGCCGATGGCCAGCGCGATCGTCATCGCCAGCAAGGCGAGTTCGAGCGTCACCGGCAACTTCTGCAGGATCAGCTTCAACACCGGTTGCTGCGTACGGATCGATTCTCCGAGGTCGCCGCGCAGCACCCCGCCCATCCAATACGCATAGCGCACCGGCAACGGTTCGTCGAGATGAAGCTTGGTGCGCAGATAGGCCACGACGCTCGGGTCCTGTTCTTCGCCGGCGAGGATCATGGCCGGGTCGCCGGGCAGCAACTGTTGCAGTCCGAAGATCAGCATCGACACGAACACCAGCGTCGGGACGATGGTGGCGAGGCGCTTGACGAGGAATTCGAACATCGATCGTTGTTCAACGTTGCTTGAATGTGTTTTTCAATTGATCGTTAAACCTATCTTTCGATCTATCTTTTTCAGTCCATCAATTCATTTTCAAGCCGGTGACGCGGATCAATCCATCGGGCACGCTGCGCACGCCGGTCAGCTTCGCGTTGTAGGCCCACAGCCAGTTGCGGTGGTAGAGGTAGACGATGGGCCTGTCCTTCAACACGCGCGCGGCGACCTGCTCGTAAGTTTTCTTGCGCTCGGCGAGTTCGCGCTGGGTGCGCGACTGGTTGAGCAACTCGTCGATCTCGGGCACGCAATAGCCGGCGTAGTTGAGCGGCTGCTTGCAGGTGTCGAAGCTGTAGATGTTGCCGTCGGGGTCGGCACGCCCGCTCCATGCCAGCACATAGGCTTCGTAGTCGCCTTTGTCGGCCATGTTCAGCGAAGTCGCGAATTCGGTCGATTGAATCTTGATGTTGAAGCCGGCTTCCTTGGCCATCGCCTGCACCACCAAGGCCAGGCGCTGCGCATCCGAGGTGGTCGGCGTGACCAGTGTGAAGCTCGGGTTGGGAACGCCCGCCTCCTTGAGCAATGCCTTCGCACGGGCCACGTCGCGCTTCGGCACCGGTACGTTTTTCGCGTAATAGGCGTTGGTCGGTGCGACCCATTGATTGCCGACGGTGGCTTCGTTGTCCATCACCACCTGCACGATGCCTGCGCGGTCGATCGCCAACTCGAATGCTTCGCGAACCCTGGCGTCGCGACCGAGCGGGTTCTTCTGCGCGAGCTCGCTCTTGCCGAGGTTGATGGTGATGCCCTGGTAGCCGATCTCGGTGATGCGCGTGGCCTTCAGGTTCTTGTCGCGCTTGAGGCCTTCCATGTCCGACGGCGCGACTCGTTCGATGATGTCGAGCTGGCCCGCACGCAGATTGGCGAGGCGTACGGTGGAGTCGGGAATCGGCGTGTAGGTGACCTTGTCGAAATGGACATCGGTCTTGTTCCAGTAGCCGGCATAGCGTTCGAACACGATGTGGTCCTGGGCGACTCTTTCGACGAACTTGAAGGGGCCCGAACAGACCGGCTTGCTGCCGAAGTTCGCGCCCTCGGCCTGCGCGGCCTTGGGCGACACCATCATTCCGGCGCGATCGGCCAGCGCGGCAAGCAATGGCGAGAACGGCGCCGTGAGGTTGATCCTGACGGTCGAGGGATCGACCACGTCGACGCTCGCCACCGGACGCAGCTCGCCGCTGCGATTCGATCCGGCCATCGTCTTGTGGCGCTCGATGTTGAACTTGACCGCCGCGGCGTCGAATTTCTCACCGTCGTGAAAGGTGACATCGGTGCGTAACTTGATCGTCAGCGCCTTGTTGTCCGCGGACCATTGATAGCCAGTCGCCAGTTGCGGAACGATGGCGAGCTTGTCGTCGATGTCGAACAACTTGTCGCACAGCGCGGCGAACACGACGCGGCCGACGAAGGTGCGCGCGAGCGTCGGATCGAGCACGTCGGGGTCCTCGGCCAGACCGACGCGCAAGGTCTGGGAATGTGCGGCAAGCGATCCGCACGCAAGCAACGCAGCGCCGATTGCGGCGACACAACGGTGAGCAAACTTCATCGAGAGAACTCCAGAAGAAAACGAACAGGACGGCTAGCTCGCGAGGGTTTCATCCCTCGGCGGTTTCGGCGATGGACGAACGATTCGATAGCGGTGCGACGAACGCCGATTGCAATCGATCGAGCCGCGTGTCGAGCACACGCGGCTGGATCGCCGCGCGAACACCGCCCGCGGCCGCGATGTCGCGCCAGAAATGACAGGCCACAGCATGGCCTGCCGCATCGGTTTCAAGGGGCGGGTTCTTCGCAGAGCACATCGCTTGCGCATGGATGCAGCGCGTATGGAAATGGCAACCCGACGGCGGCGCGATCGGACTGGGCACGTCGCCCGCGAGCAGTACCCGCTGCCGGTCGAGGCCGGGTTCCGGCACCGGTATCGCCGACAGCAGCGCTTGCGTATACGGATGACGCGGCGACGCGAACAGAGCGCGCTTGTCGGCCATCTCGACGATGCGGCCCAGGTACATCACCGCTACCCGACTCGCGATGTGCTTGACGACGGCGAGATCGTGGGCAATGAAGATGTACGCGAGGCCCAGGCGTTGCTGCAAGTCCTGCAACAGGTTGACGACCTGCGCCTGCACCGACACGTCGAGCGCCGACACGGCTTCGTCGCACACGATCAGCCGGGGCTCGACCGCCAGCGCGCGCGCGATGCCGATGCGCTGGCGCTGGCCGCCGGAGAACTCGTGCGGGTAGCGCTGGGCGTGCTCTCCCCTGAGACCGACGGTGCGCAGCAAATCGGCCACGCGCTCGCGACGATCGCCGACGGAGAGATCGGTGTGCAGGAGCAGCGGCTCGGCCAGCATCTCGCCCACCGTCATGCGCGGATTGAGCGAGCCATATGGGTCCTGGAAGATGAGCTGGGCGCCGGCGCGGACGCGGCGCAACTCTGCGCCCGACAGGGCGGCGAGATCGCGGCCATTGAAACGGATCGCGCCCGCGGTCGGCTCCATCAGCCTGAGCGCGAGCCGGCCGACCGTCGATTTGCCGCAACCCGACTCGCCGACCAGCGCCAGCGTCTCTCCCCTCGCCACGCTAAAGGAGACGCCGTCGACGGCGCGCACCACCGCGGTCGGCAATCCCAGCAGCGAGCGGCGCACCACGAAGTGCTTGGTCACATCGTCGAGGACGAGGAGCGGCGCGGCAGTCATGATGACACCGCGCACAATCTCCCTCTCCCCGCATGCCCTCGGGCCATCCACAAAAGCGCGCCATCCATGGCGAGCCCGAGGGCTTGTGGGGAGAGGGAATATGCGCGCGCCGCGCTCATGCCACCAGCGCCTCCAGGGGCGCTTTCCAGCAACGCGAAAGGTGGCTCGTGCCGACGGCGGCGAGCGGGGGCGCCTGGGCACGGCAGTGCGCATCGGCGAACGGACATCTGGCGGCAAAACGGCAGCCGGTGAACCGGCCGGACAGAGTCGGTACGCTGCCGGAAATCGTTAGCAGACGCTCGCGCGTCGCGCTGATGAGCGGGATGGAGCCCAGCAACCCCACCGTGTAGGGGTGCTGCGGCGCGGCGAACAGGCGCTCCGCGGGTGCCAGCTCCACGATCTCGCCGGCATACATGACGGCCACGTCGTCGCAGGTTTCGGCCACCACGCCCAGATCGTGGGTGATGAGAACGATCGCAGTCCCGGTCTCCTCGCGCAGCTTGCGCAGTAGGTCGAGGATCTGCGCCTGGATGGTGACGTCGAGCGCCGTCGTCGGCTCGTCAGCGATCAGCAGCGTCGGCGCGCAGGCGAGCGCCATGGCGATCATCACGCGCTGGCGCATGCCGCCGGAGAGCTTGTGGGGATACTCGTCGACGCGCATGTGCGGGGAAGGCATGCGCACGCGCTCCAGCATGTCGATGGCGGCCCCTCGCGCAGCCGACGCCGACAGCCCGCGATGGCGCGACAGCACCTCGCCGATCTGATCTCCGATCGTAAAGCTCGGATTGAGGGAGGTCATCGGTTCCTGGAAGATCATGGCGAGCCGGTTGCCGCGCAAATCCTGCATCTGCCGCTCAGGCAGGGCGCCGAGCTCGCGCCCCTCGAACACCACGGAGCCCGACACCCGCGTTCCCGCTTTCGGCAGCAGCCGCATGATGGACAGCGCGGTGACGCTCTTGCCGCAGCCGGACTCACCGACAATGCCGAGCGTCCGGCCGGGGATGAGCGAGAAGCTCACCCCCGCGACGGCCTCCGTGACGGTGCCGCGATCGCCCTCGAAGACGACGCGTAGGTCCTCGACCGTGAGGAGCGGCGACGCCGTCACTCATAACCCTCCGCGATCGATCTCGCGACCAGAGCCTCGAGCCCGCTCCGGTCGGTCAGCCCGGAAGGATTCTCGCGCGACGGCATCCAGCGGCGGAAGTGCACCCAGCGCTCGCGCGCGACGTCGTGCAGCCGCGCCAGCTCGCCGAGGGGATCGACGTGATCGTCCACCCGTAGATCGTAGAGCGGATAGTCCTCCCCATCGTGGATCAGCAGCGCCGCCGACTGCTTGCCACGCTTGTCGCCACCGGCCGCCTCGCCCGCCCGCATCGCCGCGATGAGCCGCCGCGCGAACGGCAGGGCGGACTGGGCCTCGTAGGCGCGCATCGTGTCAGCGAGAACGGCGGGCCCCGCCAGCATATTGCCGGCAACCGAGAAATTTTCGCGCAGCGCGTGGCCGCACCAGTCGATGCACGCGGCACCCGTGTAAGCAGCGAAGCTGCCCTTCCGGTCCATGGCGTGCAGCTGGCGGTTGTCGCGGCCTGCATCCGCCGCGGTCAGGCGCCCTACGGTCTCCTCGGCGCCGAGCCCGGATTCTAGCAGCGCCAGCCCCTGCTGGCCGTAGAGCGGGTTGATGAAGGCCTGCGAAGCGATGGCACCGACCCCGGTCTTGATGTGCGGCACCATCGCGCCCACGGCGAAGAAGCGGGTGGCGACGATGATGCCGATCCGCCCCGTCGGCGCGTCTTTGGCGATGATCGACCAGGTCACGGCCGCTCCTTCAGGCGTTGGACGCTGTAGACAACGCCGTCCCTGCAAGCGCGTCAATGCGTCGATCGTCCGCGGCCGGCGCAGCACTATCATCCCGGCGCTCGCCTGCCCTCGGACTTGTTCCGAGGGTCGCGGGATCCACCGCCCGCGACCTCCACCCTGCTCGGATAGCTGGATACCTGGGACAAGCCCCGGTATGACACCTCGCTGCTCGTTTCTGGCGAACGGAGGGCCACTTGCGCGTGCTGCTGACTGGGGCGACCGGCCTGATCGGCTCGGCGGTGCTTGCCGCGCTGCGCAGTGAGGGGCACGAGGTGGTGGCCGTCGTCCACAGCGCCGCCTCGGCCAGCCGGCTCCCCAGTGCAACAAGGTGCATCGCGCTGGACATCGGCCGGGCGACAGAGCCCGCCGACTGGTTGCCGCACCTGGCCGGCATCGAGGCGGTCGTCAACTGCGCCGGCGTGCTGCAAGACAGCCCTCGCGATTCGACGGCGGGGGTGCATGTGGAAGGGGCCGCTGCCCTGTTCGCGGCCTGCGAGCAGGCCGGCCTGCGACGGATCGTGCACATCTCGGCGATCGGCGTGGACCGCGGAGCGACCACGGCCTTCGCCCGCACCAAGCTCGCCGGCGATCAGGCCTTGATGGGCCGCGAGCTCGATTGGGTGATTCTGCGACCTTCCGTCGTGGTTGGGCGTGCGGCCTACGGTGGCAGCGCACTCTTCCGCGGCCTCGCCGCGCTGCCGGTCGTGCCGAGCGTGGCGGGGACCGGGCTTCTCCAGGTGGTCCAGCTCGACGACCTGGTGCGAGCGATCCTGTTCTTTCTGCAGCCCGCCGCTCCGACCCGCATCGCGCTGGAGATCGCCGGACCCGAGCGCCTGAGGCTCGATGACGTGCTGATCGCCTACCGCCGCTGGCTCGGGCACACGAGCATCCGCGTTGTGAAGGTGCCGCGCTGGATGTCCGACATTGTGTTTCGCGTGGGTGACCTCATGGGGTTGCTGGGGTGGCGGCCGCCGTTGCGCTCGACGGTGCGGATCGAGATCGAGCGCGGCGGCGTCGGCGATGCGGGAGCATGGACACGCCTCACTGGCATCGTGCCGCGCACGCTCGGCGCGGCGCTGGCTGCCGAGCCGGCTTCCGTGCAGGAGAGATGGTTTGCGCAGCTCTACTTCCTCAAACCCCTGGCGCTGGTGGTGCTGGCTCTCTACTGGCTCATCACGGGCCTGATCGCGCTGGGGCCCGGCGCCGAGCCCGCCGCGGCGCTGATGCGGGACGCGGGCACGGCCGCGGCCAGCTCGCTCGTTGCCGCCGGCGCCGTTGCCGATATCGTGATTGGCATCGGGATGGCGATCCGGCGCACGGCGCGGCCCGCGCTCTGGGCGGCGCTGGCGCTGTCGATCGCTTACCTCGTACTCGGTACGCTGTTGCTGCCGCGACTGTGGGCCGATCCGCTGGGGCCGCTGCTGAAGATTGCGCCCATCGTCGTGCTCAATCTCATGGCCCTGGCGATCCTGGACGACCGCTGATGCTCACCTATCTCGCGCTCAAGTTCCTGCACGTCATCGGCGCGGCGGTGCTGCTGGGCACAGGCGCCGGCATCGCCTTCTTCATGCTGCTCGCGCACCGCACCGGCGACGCGGCGACCGTCGCGAGCGTCGCGCGCATCGTCGTCATCGCCGACTTCCTGTTTACGGCCACGGCGGTGGTGGTGCAGCCGATCACGGGCGTTCTTCTCGCCTGGATCGTCGGCTATTCGCTGCTGGACGGGTGGATCCTGCTGTCGATTGCCCTCTATCTCCTCACCGGCGCGTTCTGGCTGCCGGTGATATGGATGCAGATGCGCATGCGCGATCTCGCCGCGGAGGCCGCGCGCGAGGGCACGCCTCTGCCCGGCGAATACCACTGCCTGTTCCGCCTCTGGTTCGCCTTCGGCTTTCCGGCATTCGGAGCAGTGGTGGCCATCTTCTGGCTGATGATCGCCAAGCCGCAGCTCGGCTAAGCAGGCTTGCGCCGCCACGCCAACAGACACCATCGCCGCTATGCCCCGACCCGGCTCCGAAAAAGGCATGGCCTACTGCGCGCTATCCGCCGGCTTTCCATCGACAATGTAGAGTTTGTCGCCGGAACGGAAGATGATCGCACCGTCCGCCACCTCTTTAGCGCCCATTTTTTCTATTTGGGTGGACGGGTCACCCTTCGCCGCTCCCTTGGCGATTTTGAACGCTTTCAAGTCGACATACATGCCTTCGTTGTTCGCGAGCTCCCCAATCATCGCTCGTTGCTGCATCCCCGCGACCGTGGAAACGGCCACGGCAAAGCCGAAAAACGACGACATAGGATTCTCCGAAGCTGGGTTTACGATCCGCAAGGGGGCGCGCGATCACCCTATGGACCTGGTGAAGCACTCCTCGAGGCAGCATGATCCGGCCGAGGTGTGAGAGCAGCGCTCGGCCGACCAACCGCGTCAATCGCTTCCTGTAGCGCCTTGCGCAGGGCCAGTGGGTCCGCGATGGGAGGTAGGAGCATTTCACTGACCCCAGTGCCCTGCAGTTCAATGCGGCCATAATTGAATAGCCGTCCAAGCACACCCTGTATGCTGGCTACCGCGCAAGGACGTTCATCGTCGCGCGAACGGAACGCCGCCGATATCGGTAAATTCCCCTACCGGAAGTGGAATTTGTGCTGGGTTTCCGAGTTATCTCTGCATGCGTCAGCTCTTGACCGCATCTACCTATGTGCCACGGAGTCCAGGCTAGAGAACCCAGCACAGTTCCTCGGCTCAAGAGCCCACACCATGCTCGGTCTTCTCCCACAGGTAGGGGTCGCGGGCGAGCTGGTAGAGGGCGCGATAGGCGGCAACCGAGATGAGCAGCCAATAGATCGGCATCAGCAGTGCGTGCACGGCCAGGTCCGCGCGACGCCGACGCCACACGCTGATCACCCCGACCAGGATCGAGACCGCGTAGCCGAAGGCCAGGTTGATGAACGCAATTGTCCACATCACCGTGCCGGCCGCCGTGTCGGACGGCGCCAGCAGGTTGCCCGACAGCCAATGATAGGCGAGCAGCACGTAGAACACGGGATGCACGAGGGCCGAGCCGATGAGCCCGCCCATCAGCGCGTGAAAGCCGATCGCCGCCCGCAAGCCGAGCTCGCTGTTGAGCCGCCGCAGCTGACGCGTGTGCACCAGATAGGTCTGCATCCAGCCCTTGAGCCAGCGGGTGCGCTGCGTCAGCCACACGCGGAAGACCGGCGGGGCCTCTTCCCACGTCGTCGATGCCAACACGCCCGTCTGATAGCCCAGGCGCGCGATGCGCACGCCGAGGTCGGCGTCCTCCGTCACGTTGAACGGGTCCCAGGCGCCGATATCGACCAGCGTGGCGCGCGGGAAATGGTTCGAGGTGCCGCCCAACGGCACCGGCAACCGCAGCTTCTCGAGCGCAGGCAGGATCGCGTCGAACAGCGCGGAATACTCGATGGTGAACTGGCGCGTGAACCAGCTCTGGCGCGGATTGTAGATGTTGAGCTGCGCCTGCAGGCAGGCCAGTCCCGGCGGGGACTGCCGGAAGACGTCCCACGCACGACGCAGCTGGCCGGGCTGCGGACGATCCTCGGCGTCGTACACCACGACGAAATCGCCGCGCGCGAACTGCAGCGCATAGTTCAAGGCCTTGGGTTTGGTCTGCGGGCCTCCTTCGGGCACGATGAGAGAGCGGAAGTTGCCTGGCAGGGCCTGTTTCGCCACGGCCGCCTGCGTCTCGGTGTCAACGGCCTCCAGCACCAGGAAGATCTTGAGCTTGGCCGGCGGATAGTCGAGCGCACGCAACGACTGAATGAGGCCCGGCAGCACGTTCGCCTCGCGGAAGACGGGCACCAGCACCGTATAGATCGGCAGAAACCGGTCGGGGATGCGTGGAGCACGTGGACCGCCCGCTCGTTTTTTGGTCGCGGGTCGCGCCAGCGCCTGGCGCAAGGCGACGACGCGCAGCGCCGTCACGCACAGGAAGGGTAGCGCGATCAGCGCCGTCAGCGCGGCGAGCGTCGCATCGGGCTGCACGGCGAGGCCGCCGATGAGGAGGCCGGCCACCCCGGCGCCGACGATCATCTGCCAGGTCGAGACCCGCGCGCCCGCGGAGCTGGCCGGCTGCTGGCGCAGCAGGCCGCGCACCGCCCGGTCGATCTTCTCGGGGCCCGCATGCGCCTCCAGTGCGGCATCGATGAGCAGCTGGGACGCCAAGACCACGTCGACGCCTTGCCCTCGCAACGTTGCCACGTGCCGCGAGAGGATCGCCGGCGGCTCCAGCGTCGCGGCGAGCACACGGCACGGCCGCCCGGCGAGACGCGCCGGCAGCCCGATCTCGGTTGCCGGCCAGTGCGCCGCATCGGCAAGATCGAGCGGCGCGTTCCACGAGACATTGGCAACGCCCAGCCGGTGCGCCAGGGCGGTCGCGTAGTCGAGCTGCGAGACCCGCCCCGTCGCCAGCAGCACCTCATGGGTGGCCACGTCGCAGTGGACCGCCTCCGCCTCGGCACGCTCCAGGGTGGCGCGATCGATGAGGCTGCCGAGGAGGAACCCGTATTCGTGCTCAGGAGGGTGGGGCTGGGGCGCGCGAGCCGGCTGTCCGTGCCGACGCATCCGCGCTAGTATCTCGCCGGGAATCGGGGCGCGGCCGCCGCTACGGCCAGCAACTCCCCGCCCCTGACGTTGCATGGCCATGGCGCCCGCGCGCGAAAGGCCGAACCCGGATGAGCATGTTACAGACGAAACGCAGCGCAGTTGCCCTACTTTTTGTTGGCCTCCTCGCATGCGGCGGCTGGCTGCCGCGCGTCGTTGCGCAGGCGCCACCGGCATCCTCTTCTGCCGCCGACCCGGCCGAGCCGCAGCAGATCCCCCGGCGCGTCGCCATCCGCTTCCTCACGGACAGCGACTACCCGCCGTTCAATTACTACGACGAGGACAATGTCCTGACCGGGTTCAACGTCGACGTGGCGCGGGCGGTCTGCCTTGAGCTTGCGGCCGCCTGCGACATCCAGGTGCGGCCATGGCCGGAATTGCTGCCCGCGCTGAGGCGGGGCGAGACCGATGCCGTCATCGCCTCGCATGCGGTGAGCACCAACGCCCTGAAAATCGTCGATTTCACCGACCGCTACTATCACACGCCGGCCCGCTTCGCCGGCAAGCGCAGCGCGGGCCGCCTCGACGCCACCCCCGAGGGGCTGGAGGGCAAGAAGATCGCCGTCACCAAGGGAACCGCGCACGAGGCCTACCTGCGCACCTTCTTCCGCGACAGCTCGATCCGCGCCTTCGACACACCGGAGCTTGCGCGCGACGCGCTCATCAGCGGCGCAACCGACCTCCTGTTCGACGACGGCATCGCGCTCGCCTTCTGGCTCAACGGCACTGCCTCCAAAGCGTGCTGCGAGTTCAAGGGCGGGCCGTTCGGCGAGCCCAAGTATTTCGGCGATGGGGTGGCCATCGCCGTCAACCGCGAAGACCCGCAGCTCAAGCTGCTCATCAACGCGGCGCTGAAGCGCATGCGCGAGAGCGGCCGCTACGAGGAGCTGGTACTGCGCTACTTCCCCCTGCGCGCGTTCTGATCGGAGGACCATGTTTCCCGCCAAAGACACCCTCAACATCTGCTTCGCCCACGGCGCCTACCAGATGGCCGCCCGCTTCGCGGCCCGCGGCACCGACATCGCCCATTTCCAGGCCTGGAAGCCCGACGAATACGCCGGCCGGATCGCGGAGGCCGACGTGGTGGTGGCATCGATGATGTGGCGGAACGATCTCGTGCCGCAGGCCAAGCGGCTCAAGTTCGTCCAGTCGATCAGCGCGGGCATCGACCAGTACGACCAGAAGGTGATGCGCGAGCACGGCATCCGCTTGGCCAACGCCGCCGGCGTCAATGCCCACGCTGTTGCAGAGCACGCCATGGCCCTCATCCTCGCCCTGAAACGGCACATCCACACCGGCCGAGACAACCAGGCGGCCAAGGTCTGGCGCGGCATGATCTCCGACATCCCGGCACGTGAGGACGAGCTCGGGGGCAAGACCCTGCTGGTCGTCGGCCTGGGGCGCATCGGCTCGCGGCTGGCGAAGCTCGCCAAGGCCTTCGATCTGAAGGTGGTGGCGACGCGGCGCGATGCGAGCCGGGGCGGGGAGGGAGCGGACGCCGTTTACGGACACGAGCGGTTGGCCGAGCTGCTCCCCGCCGCCGACATGGTGGCGCTCACCTGCCCGCTGACGCCCCAGACCACCAACCTGATCGATGCCAAGGCGCTCGCCCTGATGAAGCCGACCGCACACCTCATCAACGTGGCGCGCGGGCGCGTCGTCGACGAGGACGCCCTGATCCGCGCGCTGCAGGAAAAGCGCATTGCCGCCGCCGGACTCGACGTGACGCGCGAGGAGCCGCTGCCGGCCGCATCGCCGCTCTGGGCGATGAAAAACGTCCTGATCACGCCGCACACGGCCGGCGAGACGCAGCGCTACGAGGACGGCGTCATCGACCTGCTGCTGGAGAACCTCGACCGCCTCTGGCGCGGCGAGACGACGCTCGTGAACCAGATCGTCTGACTTCTCCCTCTCCCCACTGAAGAGTGGGGAGAGGGGATGCGGCTACTTCGATTTCGTTGGAACGGCCGACTTCACCAGCGGGTTCTTGCAGCCGGCAAGGTACTTGGCATCGAGATCATTGAAGTCCGGGTCGCCGGCCTTGATGACGCGGGCCTTGAGCAGGGCGGTCTTGTCCGGAGGATTCTTCGCCACGAACACGTGCGGAGAGTTGCAGGCGAAGAGCATGAAGCCGCGCGTGTCCTTCTGCGCGGCTTGGCGCGAGGCGTCCCCGTAGCGGTAGATGCGCTCGCCCTTGTCGTCCTTGACCACCACGTAGGAGAGGCCGGTCCCAGTCGTATAGGCCTGCCGGAACGGCGCCAGGTCCGGGTCGGCCGCAGGCGGGTCGGCGGCGAAGGCGGCCGTTGCGGCAAGCATGGCGACGATGGGCGCAGCGATGGCAAGTTTTCTCACGTTTCTCTCCTTGGCAGACAGCGGATGGATACGAACGGTCTGACGCACAGATGGCCCCGCCGCCCGGCCGGCGCAAGCGGCTCCGGCCAAGTGCCACACGCCAGCCCGGAGTATTGCGGGCCACTACGCTGCCGCAGTCGCATCTCATTCCCCTCGCCGATGCGGTGACGGCGGAGCAGACCGACCACGCTATGCGGCCGGCCGTATCCAGCCCTGCCGCGCCCAGGGTTTGCGCGGGCGCGCAAAAGGGCTAGTTTGCCGCGGCACGGCGGCCATACCGCCGGCGCCAGGGAGCCCACAATGCGCGAGCGCCTGCATTTCCTGCTGCTCAACATCGGCCACTTCCTCGACCACCTGTTCACGCTGATCTTCGCCACGGTGGCGGCGCTGGCGCTCTATCGCGAATGGGGGCTCGGCTATGCCGACCTGCTGAAATACGCCACGCCCGGCTTCTTCGCCTTCGGCGTGTTCGCGCTGCCGGCCGGCTGGCTCGCCGACAAATGGAGCCGCGAGGGCATGATGAGCACGTTCTTCGTCGGCATCGGGCTCGCCTCGATTCTCACGGCCTTCGCGCGCACGCCGCTCGAGCTCGCGCTCGGCCTGTTCGTGGTCGGCGTGTTCGCCGCGATCTACCACCCGGTGGGCCTCGCCATCGTGGTGGAGAAGTGGAAGAACACGGGTATGCGCATCGCCGTCAACGGCGTGTGGGGCAACCTCGGCGTCGCCAGCGCGGCGCTGATCACCGGCTATTTCATCGACCACGGCGGTTGGCGCATGGCCTTCATCCTGCCGGGTGTGATTTCCATCCTGATCGGCATCGCCTATACGGGCCTAATGTGGCGCGAGATCGTACAGCCGAAAGCGAAGGCCAAGATGAAAGCGGCCGCGCGCGTGCTCCCGGCCGACGTCAAGGCGCTGCTCTTCCGCGTCTCGATGATCGTGTTCCTCACCACGGCGGTGTCGAGCATCGTCTTCCAGTCGACCACCTTCGCGCTGCCCAAGGTGTTCGACGAGCGCCTCGGCGGCATCAGCGTGTCGGCGACGGCGCTGGGCGGCCTCGCGTTCTTCGTGTTCGCGCTGGGCTCTATGGGCCAGCTCGTGGTCGGCCACTTCCTCGACCGGCTGGGCCCGCGCACCGTGTTCATCGCCGCAGCCTCGATGCAGGTGGTGTTCTTCGCCATCATGCCGGGGCTCTCCAACTGGGCGGCGCTGCTCTGCGCCATGGCCTTCATGCTGGCGGCGTTCGGCCAGATCCCGATCAACGACTACATGATCGGGCGCCTGGCGGAGGGCGAGTGGCGGGCGCGCATCTACGGCGTGCGCTACGTGGTGAGCTTCACGGCGCTGGCGGCCGCCCTGCCGCTGATCGCCTTCGTCTACGAGAACTGGGGCTTCGACGCGCTGTTCCGCGTGCTGGCGGTTTCCGCCGCGGTCATCCTCGGCGCCGTACTCATGCTGCCGCAGCGGTTGCCGCGCGCGCAGCCCGTGCCGGCGTGACGGCGATGTCGGAGGGTCTGACACCATGGCTCCGAACCTGGTGTAGGTTGGGTCGAGCGTCAGCGATGACCGAACGCCGGCGGAGTGCGCGACTTGTGTTGGGTCGGCGCTTCGCTTGACCCAACCTACGCGCTTCGCGTCGCAAACGCCGCGATGGCGTCCGCAGCGGCGGCGAGATTGCCCTTGCGGGTGAAGCCGGAGCCACCGCGAGGGCCCAGATCATGGTCGCCGTCGCCAGCCCAGTGGAAGCGGATCGCCGGCGACAGTCCGTAGCCTTCCACCTCGGCGCGGCCGCCGAACGGATCGCGCTCGCCCTGCACGATCAGCGCCGGACAGGCGAACGCTGTGAGGTGCACCGTGCGCAGCTGCTCGGGCTTCTTGGGCGGATGGAACGGGTAGCCGAGGCAGGCGAGCCCGGCAATGCGCCCCGCGGCGTAAAGCTCATCCGCCACCAGGCTCGCCACGCGCCCACCCATCGACTTGCCGCCGATGATGAGTGGCGCGCCTGCCGGCACCGCGGCCACGGCGGCGCGATACTCGTCCATCAGCCGCTCGGCTTTGGGCGGCGGCTTCCGCGCTCCCTGCCGGCGCGCGGCCATGTAGGCGAACTCGAAGCGCCAGGTGGCGATGCCCCGCTCCGCCAGCAGCTCGGCCACCGCCTTCAGGAACGGCGTCTCCATGCCGGCACCGGCCCCATGCGCGCAGAGGAAGCGCACGCCAGCATCCGCCGGACCGGTGACGAGGAATTGAGGCAAGGTCTCGGCCATCCGCGTTGTCGTGGTCGGGTTTGTTCCGACGACCATCCATCTATCCGAGAGCGCCCGTGTTTTGCCGAGACCTGGGTCCTCGGGACAAGCCCGAGGATGACGGCGTTGGGCGTCACTCCTCGCCCTCGCCCAGCGGCGGCAGCGGCTCCTCGGGCTCGTCGCTGGAGTCCAGCGGCAGCTCGTCGGGCATCAGGGCGGCGGCGTCGGTGGGCTCCGGGACGGTGAAATCGGGCGGCAGGTTGCTGTCGAGCAGGCCGCTGCCCTTCAGCTCGGTGAGGCCGGGGAGGTCCTTGATAGCGTCGAGGCCGAAATGGTCGAGGAACTGCTCGGTGGTGCCGTAGGTGATGGGACGGCCCGGCGCGCGCCGGCGACCGCGCGGGCGCACCCAGCCGATCTCCATCAGCACGTCGAGCGTGCCGGCGGAGGCGACGACGCCGCGGATCTCCTCGATCTCGGCGCGAGTCACAGGCTGGTGGTAGGCAATGATGGCCAGCGTCTCCATGGCCGCCTTCGACAGGCGCCGCTGTTCGGTAGCGTGCCGCTCGAGCAGATAGGAGAGGTCCTCGGCGGTGCGGAAGGCCCACTTGCCGGCCACCTTGACGAGATTGATGCCGCGGCTGGCGTAGAAGCCCTTCAGCTCCTCGAGCAGAGCTGCGACGTCGTCTTCCGAGCCCAAGTGCGTGCGCAGGTACTGCT
>JRHI01002049.1_pt1 | contig 14931 bp, 15 predicted proteins | sample 215371 | NCBI WGS metagenome assembly JRHI01 (sample SAMN02929681, study PRJNA255918) | sediment metagenome | biome: cave system; feature: Ice Cave; material: Sediment; isolation source: sediment from deep within a dark volcanic ice cave with no known source of... ...
CGGGAGACCGGGGTCGAACCGGCGACGTCCAGCTTGGGAAAATGGATCAGGTTTTGTTTTCAGTAAGATAAAAGCGCATGGCGTTGATTCAGGGTATGGAAAACGCCAGCAAAACGATACCTGGTTTCCGAGGCTTGCCAAATGGAGGGTTAATGGAGGGTGTGAATCAGCTAAGACTCACCCTGATTCCTCTGCCCGGCCGGCCCAGATAGCGGGAACTGATTCTCTAACAATTGGCTTCGGCAGCCGAGTCGTTCCATTACTCGCCCCATCTCCTCGTACTTCACCTTCGCCAGCGGCGGGGAGCTTGGAATTGACATCTCCGGGCAATCATCAAAACCGCTCGCCCGATTCTCAGGCCAGCACTTCGACTATGTGATCACGGTTTGTGACGAGGCCCGGGAACAGTGTCCAGTGTTCCCCGGAGAGACTTTGCGTCTTCACTGGCCTTTTGACGATCCAGCCTCCGCGCAAGGAACTCCTGAGGCGCGACTAAAGGCATTTCGAGATGTGCGGGTTCGGATCTACGCAAGGCTGATGGTATTTATTTGTGAAGGGCACTATCAGGTGAACGCAGGAGCCTGAGTCGGTCGGGCCGGGCCGCTGTGCTGGGTAAATGAGCCATTCTGCCTATCAATGGGACCCGGCCGGGGAGCACAATGGATGCAGAAGGACTATAAGTTTCATGACAACAATCAAAGCAGTGACGGGCCGCGAAATTCTCGACTCTCGCGGCAACCCGACATTAGAAGCTGAAGTCACTTTGGAAGACGGAACCTTGGAGATGGCGGCCGTGCCATCCGGTGCTTCTACGGGCGAAAAGGAAGCGGTGGAATTGAGGGACGTTGACAAGCAGCGTTACGGCGGCAAGGGGGACCGCTGTCGCCAATATCAACAACGAGATCGGCAAGGCAGTTGTAGGTCTTGACGCTTCGGACCAACGCGGTGTGGATCAGGCGATGATTCAGGCCGATGGGACTCCAAACAAAGCAAAGCTCGGGGCCAATGCGATTCTCGCAGTATCCATGGCGACGGCTCGGGCCGCCGCGGTTGCCCACGGCCTGCCACTCTACCGGTACTTGGGCGGTGTGAATGCCGCAACGCTACCGGTCCCATGCCTCAACGTCCTTCCATGAGAAGGCCGGTCGGTGTCAATAGAGAATTTATTTTTTCTAGGCAGTTGAGTTGATCATCGTCTTGTTTGTCTCCAGCCTGGTTTGGTTCCCTCGAAGATTCGCACCGATCTGTCGCCATCCTTCCATCCGCACTCGTCGTTGAGCATATTTGCTCGGTGCCAGTTGGGCGTTTCTCGTTTCAGTGGGTGCTGCCACCTGAATGTCGCTCTCTGGTTCCGCGCTAGCAGACCAGGAGCCGGACTTATCCCGCAGTCACCCGAACTCGGCGATCCTCTTTGATATACCTACCTATCAGAACGGACTAAGCTGCGCGAGCAACCAGCTGGCGACTGTTGCGGAGCGGGTCATAAGCTTCGCCGCTCACCCACAACTTGTGCAACAGCACCGCTAGCTTCCGCGCCACCGCCACGACCGCTCGCTTCTTGGCCTTCTTGCCGCCTCGTTCGGACATCTTCAGACCCCAGCGGCGTAGATCACAGTCGATCCCAAAGGGACCGAGAATGTAGTGCGCTCCTTGGACCAGCAAGCTCCTCATGTAGCGGTCGCCTTCTTTGCTGATGTGCAACTGCGGCTCACTCTTGCCGGAGTTTCGGCGTCCCGGTCGTAGGCCCATGTAGCAACCCACGTCGCGGCTCCGCTGGAAACGGTTCGGGTCGTCCACTGTCAGCACGAATGTGAGCGCGATCAGTGTCCCTACACCCTTCACCTGTTGCAGCCGGGCTACTTCCGGGTAGTGTTCCTTGGCCAGTTGCTCGATCTGCCGGTCGTAGGCGGCGATGCGCTGATTAAGTGCCTCCACTTCCGCCAACAGCGGCGCCACCGCAACCCGGATCTCCGGGTTCAACTCGGCCGTCAGTGTCGGCCCCACTTGGCCCGCACCGCACTTGCGCAACCGCTCTCCGAACGACTTCGTCATCCCACGCGCGGCATTGATCAGCATCGTCCGTGCCCTGACCAGTACTCGCCGCGCACGGATCACGGCCAAGGCCGCCTGCGCTTCCGCACCCCGGTGACGCACCGGACTCAGAAGCAGTGGATCGATGCGGGCCAGGCGAGCCAAGGTCCGCGCGTCCAGCCGGTCATCCTTGCGCGTACTCTCTCCGATCAGACGCACGTTCCGCGGATTGGCCACGATCACTTCGTGACCGTACGCCTGCAGCTGCCGGCTCACCCACGGCGAGTGACCTCCGGCCTCCAACGCTATCCGGCATCGCGCCATGGCGCCAAATGCTTTCGCGATTCCCGCTTTCGTCGTGGGAGTGCTTGCTTCCGCAATCACCACTCCTTCTTCATCCAGCAGGCAGTAACGACTCGTTCGATCGCCCAGATCCATCCCGATCGTAACCTTCTTCGTCGCCGCTTGGCTCTTGATCTTCGCAGTGCTAATCTTTTTCACAGCCGGTCTCCTCTTCCGCGCCTCAGGCGCTTCTTTGGGAGCTTATCGCATCCCGTTTCGGAGACCGGCCTTCTCATCCCATCTGAATGGCGGCAAGCACGCCGACAACACAGTGGACTTCCAGGAATTCATGATCGCACCTCATAACGCACCATCCTTCGCGGAAGCAATCCGCAAGGGAATCGAGACGTTCCACTCGCTGAAAAGCGTCCTGCGGAAGAAGGGCTACAGCACCGCCGTCGGCGACGAGGGTGGATTCGCTCCTGATCTCAAATCAAATGAGGAAGCGGTCGAGGTGATTTTGGAGGCTATCACGCAGGCCGGCTATCGGCCCGGTGAGGACATATCGATTTGCCTCGATCCCGCCGCGAGTGAAATGTGGGAGGGCGGAAAATACGTGCTCTTCAAATCCACTCGTCAAGCCATTGCCCCGGAGGAGATGGTGAAGCTATGGGAATCGTGGGTGCGTCAGTATCCGATCATCCTACTCGAAGACGGCATGGGCGAAAACGATTGGGAAGGCTGGAAGATGCTCACCGACGCGGTGGGCGATCGCATCGAGTTGGTGGGTGATGACATCTTCTGCACGAATCCGGCGATCCTGCGCGAGGGAATCGACAAGGGGATCGGAAATGCAGTGCTGATCAAGTTGAACCAGATTGGGACCGTGACCGAAACCCTCGAAACGATCGATCTCGCAAAGAAGAACAACTACAGATGCTTTGTCTCTCACCGCTCGGGTGAAACAGAGGACACGTTCATCGCGGATTTGACCGTCGCGACCGCTGCCGGGCACATTAAGACAGGCTCGGGATGCCGGAGTGAACGAATCGCGAAGTTCAACCAGTTCTTGCGCATCGAAGACCGGCTCGGAGCCCGAGCGCTGTTTGCGGGCCGCTCCGCCTTCGGTGGCGGCGCGTAATCCACCCCTAAAACAACGCGCTTGACCCTGGAACACATTCCAGGGTTTATAGTGGTTACCAGAGGTCACATGGAGTGAAAGGAAGCGCAAGCACTATGAACCAACGTCCCCAATGGGCCCGATTGTTGCTGCTGCTGGTGGTTGCTGTGAGTGCGCACGCGCAGACGCCGGCCAGTCACACAGCAGCAGATCACGCGAAGATGCATCCCGACGGGGCGAAAGGTGTAGCAACGGGCGGCCACATGGATCGCCACTTCGAAGACGCGAATGAATGGGCGAAGGTGTTCGACGACCCGGCGCGTGATCAGTGGCAGATGCCTGAAAAGGCGATCGTTGCCCTCCAATTGAAGCGTGGGCAAGTCGTAGCCGACCTCGGCGCAGGAACGGGCTATTTTTCTGTACGGCTCGCGAAATCGCCAGTTGCGCCGAAGGTCTTTGCGGTTGATGTCGAGCCGTCTATGATCGCGCACTTACAGGAGCGCGCCAAGGGCGGGGGCTTGCAGAATCTGTTGCCGGTCCAGGCCACGTTGGAATCCGCGAACCTGCCTGCGCCCGTCGATCTCATTCTGATTGTGGACACGTATCATCATCTGACGGATCGCGGCGCCTACATTCGCAAATTAGCGGCATCCCTCAAGCCGAACGGACGCTTGGCAATCATCGATTGGCGCAAAGGAGGTCCGATGGGTCCGCCCGACGAGTTCCGCTTTACCGAGGACGAGTTGCTCGCAGAACTGAAAAATACTGGATTCAAGCTGGCGGCGAAGCATGATTTCCTGCCGAACCAGATGTTTCTTATCTTCCGCCAGAGCGGCAAACCCTAACGGCACAAGCCACGCCTTGGATCAGAAAACACATCTTCTTCGCTCCGGGCAACTATCGAGCCTTACAGGCGTTAGTACCGACAGCTTGCGCCACTATGAGCGGATGAAGTTGCTTCCGGCTCCAAGACGTTCGAGTGGCAACTACCGGCTATATCCCGCAACCGCAGTCGATCGCGTGCGGCTGATCCAGGGAGCACTATCGATCGGCTTTACACTGGCAGAGCTGGCGAAGATTCTCACGGTTCGTGACAGTGGCGGCTCGCCCTGCGGCCAAGCGAAACGATTGCTTGAGCAAAAGTTGGCCGGGATGGATGTACAGATCAAGGAGTTGACATCGTTGCGCTCTCATCTGCAAGGCATCTTTAAGGACTGGGAACAACGCTTGGCGGCAACGACAAATGGCGAACCGGCAAGGCTGCTGGAATCACTCCCGTCATCGGTGCCGCGCAAAGCTACTTTGACCCGGAGAAAGTTGTCGGCTTGACGGCCCGGCGCTTTGAAATGGAAACTGGCCGCCGACAACTCGCCTTCCCACTGCCGGTTGTCGGGTTGAAGCCAGGGCTCCGGAGGCGTATATTCAAAGAAAGCGGTGGAGTCCGCTATAACCGTCGCCGAGAGGCGGCCAATGACTCCTACAGGAAGTAGCTGTAGGATTTTGCTCCACCAACCCTCCTGCAGCACTCCTAAACGAACAATAGGAGGCACGAGCCCTTGGATCGATACATTATGGTCATGCTGGGCGCTGCCGCGGGCGGTCTGGGTAGGTATGCGATAACTACCGCCATCACCGAAGAGTTCGGTGGCAATTTTCCACTGGGCACGTTCCTCGTAAATCTGTCGGGTTCATTCCTGATTGGCCTCGTGATGACGCTGATCACCGAACGATGGATCGTTCACCCCAATTGGCGCCTGCTGTTGGTCGTCGGCGTGCTCGGTGGATACACAACCTTCTCCAGTTTGGAGTTTGAGACAATACAGGCCGTCCGGAGGGGCCTCCCCTGGGTGAGCCTGCTCAATGCGTTCGGAAGCTTGATTCTGGGCTACGTCGCGGTATGGTTTGGGATGGCTGTGGCGAGTCGCCCATAGGAGGAGGGAGAGAAAGGTGCTGGAAAAAGGTCCTGCCAAGAAGGTCACAATCTGGGTCAATGAAGAGACCCGGCATCATCATGAGCCGCTCTGGATGGCGGTTTTTGAATACCTCCGTCACAAGCGCATCGCCGGAGCTTCGTTGACACACACGAAGCTGGCATTCGGCGACCGCAAGCGCATCCACAACGCTGACGCAGCCGAGACCTCGGAATTCTCATACCGCATCGAGTTCATCGAGTCTCCCGAGCGCGTGGAAGAAGTTCTGCCCACGCTCTATGAAATGGTTGTCGACGGCTTGATCGAAATTCATGACACCACGGTCATCAAATCGATCAATAAAGATCGCCCGGCGCAAGAAGCCCCATTGCCGGTTGAACGAACACGGCAAAAAGCGAAGCTTATGCGGATCTTCCTCGGCGCGCGCGATAAATGGCACGGCGAGCCCCTCTATGACGCCATCGTGAAACGGCTTCGCATGATGGATATTGCAGGCGCGACGGTCTATCAGGGCATCATGGGCTACGGCGCGAAGGGTGAAACGCACCGGTCGAAACTCTTGCACATCTCCAAGGATCTGCCGATCATGATTTCGGTCATCGACTCGCCACATAAGATCGCCGAAGCGGAGCCCGTAGTGGAAGCGATGCTGGAGGATGGGTTGATTGTCGTTTCGGACGTCGACATCATCCGCTTGATTCATCCCAAGGTTCCCGTGGAGGCGTCCGATGGTGAACGGTAAAGCTGCGAAGCTTCTACGAATCCACTTATCGGAAGGCGACGCCTATGACGGAAAGTCGATGCTTGAGGCGATACTTGGCAAGTGCCACGAACTCGGTATCGCAGGTGCAACCGTATTCCGCGGTTTGGAAGGCTATGGAGAGTCCGCCGAGGTCCATCGCCACCGGTTGCTGTATCAAGATCAGCCAATTGTAATTGTCGTCGTGGATGACGCCGCCAACATGGCGCGTCTGATTCCAGAAGTGGAGGCGATGATGCCGTCGGGGATGATGGCGATGTCCGACGTCAGCGCACTTCGTGTGAATAAGAGCCAATCCGGCAATGACTGAAGCGGAAGATAAGGAGGCCGGTGCTACGAAACCCGCCAGAGTGCAGGCTGCTCTCCAAACGGTCGCAGATCTTTGCGAACATTACCAGATCACAGCCCTCGAAGATTTTCTGAAAAGCTGCCGTGATTTCGCTCAGGAAGAAACACTCAACATCGCCGTGCTGGGAAGGTTCAAAGCCGGCAAGAGCAGTTTCCTGAACCATCTTTTGGGAAAGAATCTTCTCCCCATCGGCATAGTTCCGGTAACGTCTGTTGTGACGGAAGTTCAGTGGGGACCGGAGGAACGCACATCGGTCCAGTATGCCGGCGGGCGCATTGAGCATGTCCCAGCGGGGCAGCTCGGTGAGTTCGTTTCAGAAGACAAGAATCCAGAAAACGCCAAACGAGTCGAGCGCGTCTGCGTCGAACTATCTTCGATGGATCGATACCGGGGAATCAGGTTCGTAGATACCCCTGGCCTCGAAAGCGTTTTTGAGCACAACACAGAAGCGTCCTTGGAATGGCTGCCGAATGTCGGATTGGCGTTGGTCGCAGTGGGTGTGGACCCGCCTCTGTCCCAGCACGACATTCAGTTGATCCGGAAGCTGAGCCGCTTCACTCCGAACATCTCCCTTCTCCTCACCAAGGTTGACGTTCTCAATGAAGGCGAACGGGCTCAAGTGCTCGCGTTCGTGCAGAACCAGTTGGCGAGGTATTGGAAACAAGCGGTCCCAGTATTCCCGTATTCTATCCGCCCTGGCTTCGAACACCTACGCGCCGCGCTCGACGATGCTCTACTCTCACAAGTTCGCGCAAAGGCCGGCGACCAGCGCGAGGCGATCCTACGGCACAAAGTTAATTTTCTGCTGGCCGAATGCGCGGACTACTTGAACGTGGCACTCAAAGCAGCCGAGGTAACGGACACGGAGCGAGACGATCTCCGAACCATGGTGATTGGACGCAAGGAATCACTCGACGACGCCCGACTGGGGCTCAAATTGATCGTTCGACACGCTATTGCAAACACGCGGTTGAGTTTCGAGGAGCTCCTGCGCAAGGACGAGCTACCGATGCGGCTTCGACTCAAAGACAGCCTCAATCAGCAGTTCCCGTCATGGGCCGCTAGCATGAGCACTGCGACCAACAGGTTCGAGGACTGGCTTCAGGGCAACATCACAAGCGAGATCACGCAGCTTTCACAACAACGCCGGAACGAGTTCCTCGAACCGCTACGCCGGACCAGCAGGCAATTGGAACAGTCCCTACAGGATTTTCGCAATCGCCTTTCGGACCGGTTGCTAAAAACACTGGGAGTGCCGTTGCGAACGACGGAGGTGGAACTCCGCGTGAAAGAACCGGCGTCGCCCGACGTGCTGGTGGGGAGGATCTTCGATCATAACTGGGAACTTCTGTCCTGGCTCATCCCGATGAGTCTGGTCCGCAGTGCTGTGTTGAAACACTTCCATCGAAAAATCGAGTACCTCGTTTTCGCGAATCTCTCGCGCCTGGTTGCGCAGTGGGAGGAGACCGTCAACGCCGCTCTTCTGTCGCTCGAAAAGGAATCGACACGCCGGTTTGACGGACTGGTTGGCACAATTGAGACGCTGATTGCATCGGCGGAAAAGGAGGCTCCGCAAATTCGGAATGACTTGGCCAGGATCGAACAGGCGCGGCAAGATTTATGAACGAGCACGGACCTCCCGCAGCCAACAGCCGATGGTTGAACCGCACCGTCACGGGCGCCGGGCTAACCAGCGCCCTTGGTGATTTCTGCTACGAAACCACGACTGTGATTCTACCGGGGTTTCTGGCTGTGCTTGGTATTCCCGCAGCAGCATTGGGAGCTATTGAGGGCACGGCCGACGCGGTGGCAAGTTTCACCAAGATGTTTTCGGGATACGTCGCGGACCGCTTTGGCCATCGCAAGGTCCTTGTCCTCATCGGCTACGGGTTAACCCCTGTGGGCCAAGCGCTGATTGCCCTGGCAGGTGGTTGGCCGCTGGTGCTAGTGGGCAGACTCGTGTCCTGGTTTGGCAAGGGACTTCGCGGTCCTTTGCGGGACGCCATCGTGGCTCAGGCGATTCAGCCAGAAACCCGTGGCCGCGCTTTCGGTTTCCACCGCGCGATGGACTCGGTGGGCGCAGTAGTCGGTCCTAGTCTCGGGGTTGTTTTACTCGGATGGGCGCAGAGCTCAACTCCGGCCGACTCGTCGGGCCCGTTTCGCTTTGTCCTTTGGTTGAGCCTTAATTCCCGGTGCATTGGCCGTGATGGCGTTTCTCGTTTTAGTGAAAGATCCGGAACAATCTCCGAATCCCGCTTTGAGGCTTCTACACGCTCTGAAGAACCTGCCCAAACCATTCCGCAGGTATCTCGCTGCCGCGGGGCTCTTTGGGGTTGGCGATTTCTCGCATAGTCTTCTCATTCTGGCCGCCACGCAATTACTCAGCCCGTCGGATGGCGTCGCCCGAGCAGCCCAGATCGCCGGAGCACTCTATGTCTGGCGAAACATCGTCCAGATCGCTGCCTCTTATCCGACCGGCGTATTGGCAGACCGCTACGGATCCATGCCTGTGCTTGTTGGCGGCTATGCCTTGGGCGTGATCACTGCGATCCTAACTGCGGGAGCATTCGTATTTCAGGCGACGACTCTTGCTCCGTTTGTTGTGATCTTCGGTCTGGGAGGCCTCTATATGGCTGTCCAAGAGGCCCTGGAATCCACAGTAACCGCCGACATCGTTGATCCCGAAACTCTGGCGACCAGCTACGGAGCACTCGGCACGGTAAACGGAACCGCCAAGTTTATTTCGAGTACAGCTGTCGGGCTCCTTTGGACAGCCGTGTCACCTGAATTCGCGTTCGGGCTTGCGGATTCCGCGTTCATGCTTGCAGGAACTTTCGCACTGGGCCGTCTTCCGAGGCGTTGACGGCACAGGATGGGGGCTCCCGCGATCCTCACCAGTACTGGCGGCTAAGCGTAACTTTCCTACTCCTCCTTGAGGATCTTTCCACCAGATGAGAGCACGACTTCCTTCTTGGGCGCGTTCTTCAGGCCGACTTCGTACTCAGTCTCCGTGGTGCGCGTAATCTTCTCGGCGGAGTGCAGTGTGGCCTTAGCCGCTTATCGCAGAACTTGATAAACAAATTGTCGATCTTCTTTGGATCGCCCTATGCGGCGAAACCCAGTTCATCAAACAGTCCTTTCATGTCAACCTGAAGTCGTTCGTAATGTGCGTCCAGTGGTGTGGCGTTCCCGGGTTTAGGTCCCCGCTTGCGTTGACAGCAACTGGCGAGTAACGGCTTGATGACTTTGTCGCGAAGGACAACCAGGGCGGTCATGGCGCGGAGTCCTTTGGTGGAAGGGCGATAACGGTGCGAGGAACCGATCTTCTCGATCAACTGCTTGCCGCGAAGTTTCTTGAGATCGTAGGCGGCCTGTCGCGGAGTGTACCCGCAGTTTTTCGAAGTGCTGAGATCGCCCACCTTCCGCGCGAGATCGGAAGCCGTGAATCCGTTGGGCGCAGTTGAAAGAGCGAGTGACGCCCGCATAGCGACGCGCATTCTGGATTGGTTGTAGTCGATGCCCCCGACGTTGGCTTTGCCCACCTGCGCAGACTCCGGCAGCCGCTCCAGCAGATCGTCGGCGATGAAGCAGCGGTCCATACAATACAGCGAATTCAGAAATCGTTCCAGCATTCCCCGAAGCATTTCAACCATGACGGGGAAATTCGGCAGGGACCGTCCGCAGGACAGTTCTTTCGCGTTGTGCACGATGACTTCGATGCGGAGGACGCGTTCGCCTTTGGTATAGATCTTTAAGGTCAACTTGCCATAATGCACTTTGAACACCGTCAGATCGTACGCAGGTGTCTCGACCACGACTCCGTATCGCCCGTCGCGCAGTTTTCGGCGGCACGGCCGTTTCCGGTTTCCGAAGATCGTCTTCACACGATCCAGACCCAAAGGCGCCCTAGTCCGGTCGATGAGAGACTGAAAAATCTGTTCCATTGCGGCCCCGGATTGGAACAGGAAATTCCGGCTGTACTCGATCTGATAAATCGAATACTGATACTGGAACGCACTCCGCTTCTGTTCCTCCAGATCCAAGGCGAATAACAGGCAAGTGGTATAAATCCAACGCTCGCAAACTTCGCGTAGCCGCCCTGTGGTCCGCTGTTCGGACAAGGTGTCTGCGACCCTCGACAGGCCTGTGGCGTCGGGTGTATGAATGAAGCAATTCCCTTCTTTGGAAAACTCGACTTTCTCTTTGCGCGCCTGGCAGGCGACGTACTCGTGACCGTTCAGCATCACCTGGGCCCCGAACGGCGGATGGCCGCTCATTTTGATGGTGAGGTGCCCCCACTCTGGGTCGAGAATATGAAAATGATAATGGTTGACGTAAGGCCGCGGCTCTTTCTTCCGGATATTCCCGATCTTGCCGGTACCGGACATCTGCACATCCCATACCAGAGCCGGCGAGCGTGACACCAGGATGAGAAAAAGACCAGTCTGGACCTGCCGTGTGGCCAGATATTCCTGGGCGATCTCGTGCTTGCGGTCCCCCGGAGGACAATCCTTGACGGGAACATGATTGTCTTTCGCCCAAGCCCGAAGCCGGCGGCTGAACCGCCCCGCGACGCGCATCAGGTGAGCGTTATCCAAGCCTCCATCGGAACCGTGCAGAGCTCGCCACCAGCAGCGGATGCCTCCCCCGTCGATGCCCATCGGGAAGTAAGCATTCAGGATGATGCGATCCACGCAGTCATAGCTGCCTTCCAGAAGATCTTCGTATTGCTCACTCAACGGATCCGCCATGTGCCACCTGCCTCAATCCAGGAAACCGGCAGATTACCGCAAACCTCTCTTGATTCAAAACCCCTACCTGAAAGCTGCCCCGCAGGGGCCACTTTTTCGGAGCGCAGTCTCCGAAAAAGCGTAGTACCTCTACATTCAGATCCTGCGCGAATCAGGCAGGAAATAAAACTTATGCAACGCGGCCGTAGGCCAGTTGCGGGATGATCACCAGTTCGCGGAGCTTGAGGCCCGCGGTAAGAATATCCTTGCCGAATTGGGTGACGTAGTACTTGTAGGTGTGGCCGACCTTCTTGATCAAGCCGTGCACGCGCAGCCGTTTGAGGAGTCGGGATATTTGTCCGCTGTTGAGGCCAGGCAGGAACCGTCGCAGCGTTTTGTTTTGTAGCCCGCTGATGTTGAACTCGCCACGCAGGATGGCTTGAAACAAGGCCTCGTCATCGTGGTCAAAGAGGTTGAAGCCGGGATAGGTACGGCCTTCCTGTGTTACCGGTTGAGAAAGTTTATCGAGTTTGTCACGTCCATTGCGCGGATCCTCGATCGTGGAGAGGAACTCCAGATACCGGCGATTAGCGGCTTCCAGCAGTTCGCGCAAAGCGGGTAGGCTGTAGATGGTCTTTTGCATGGAAGCCCATTTGGTTTCCTTAGTGCCGTCGCGATGTTCTACCTCGCGGTAGTGCTTGAAGAAGGTGAGATCGTTGACCGTGGTCTCGATCCGTAGAATCAGGCTGAACTTGTCGTAGAGCTTCAACGATACCGGCCCCATCGTATGCTTGATCCGCGTTCCTTCGATGCGGATGTTGTAGCGGTTGCCAGACTCGCCCTCAAACTGCGTGCTCAGCTTCTTGCCCAGAAACGTGGCGATGTTGTCCGGCTTTACGGTATGGATCGCAGTCCGAGTCAGGGTGTCATAGATGGCCGCCAGATCAGCCTGCCTTTTGAACACGACATCGGTGGCGTACTCACATTGATCCACGCTCCAGTGATACTGGACTCCGAACTCGCGATGAACTGGACAGTAGGTGCGAGCGAACTGATCCAGCTTGCTGTGGAGCCGTTTCACCTCCAGCCCGTTCGCCAACTGCTGGGCGCGTTTCCAGTCCGCGATCTCAACGAAGGCGTTGTCCACCAGTCGGCAGGCAATGTCCTGGCGGCGCAGCTTCCAAGCCAGCCAGTTGTGCGCGTTGTAATAGATCTGCAAACGGCAGGGTAGCCAGGTGGGCACGCGCACATAGCACAATCCCAATTCCTCGTCGATGAAATAGAAGTAGTAGTGGAGACACTTGCCGTCGTCCGGACGCAGGAAGGTTTTGCCGGTGACCTTATCGTGCCACGGCTTGTAAGTCGAACACGGCTCCATGGCCGAAAAGACGCACACCAAACCCGGCTGCTCACCTCGCTTGTCGAGCGCCTTCTTCACCAGATCTTCCTTGCGTACGTTCCGCTTGCGGAGAAACTCGATCTGGATGCCGGCGGCGGCAGCCAACTGCTCGGCATTTTCCCGTAGCTGTTCCCGGAAGGGCTCGGCGAATTTGGGATAGTCGAAAATTCGCACCTGCTTGGCGTACAGATACGAGGTCATTCCTTCGGCGTAGCAGATTTTCGGCAGCGTACCAAAAATCAGCACGCGATCCCAACACTCCAGCACTCCCGCGATTTGGTCTTTGAGTCGCCCTGTCAGTAGTTCAACGCCCACTCCCGCATCATACCCGGACTTCTTTGGTTCCGGCTATGCCGGGTTAGGAGAAACGTGTTGGCAAGTTACCGATCGACGATCTTGTGTTTTGGCCTGTTCGCAGCGCTATTGCGTTTTGGGTAAGCGATCCTCGGATAGCGGCGACCCGAGTGCGCCACAATCCACCTGAGCTACGTCACGATTCGTGGTTGCACTTGTGCGAACGGGCAAGTTTTGTTTTGTTGTTCCACCCCCCCTTGCCCGTTTCCCCCCAAGGGAAAGCCGGGGTGGGTCCCCCCACGGCGCGAAGGCAGCGCCTCCCCCCACAAGAGGGATTTGCAACCGCTCCGCTGAAATCTCCCTTGTGCATCCCCCTTTGGACAGCGAAGAGGTGACAACATCAGCAATCCGCAGATCGTTATTCATTCTCCCCAATCGTTATCTCTCCGTACGCCTCAAGACGGCCGCAATCCATCCCTTCCGGGTTCGCGACCTCCACGTCATCCACGGCGAGCGTCAGGAGCCTGAACTCCAGCATCACTTCTCCCTCCGGCAGCCGCGCATGATAGGCTACTTCGACAACCCGCCGGGCGTCGGCCAGTGTCACGCGCCGCTGGAGGTCCAGTCATCCCCGCGAAATCGCAAACCGGAGTGGTGCGATCATCATCGTCATGCGATCCATTATGGATCGGATCGGACGCGGGGGTAGTAGTGGTACCCCGGTTCCCAAAATAGTCTGAACCACAGCGCAGCAGCACGGCATTAAACTGGATTGCCGCATGGTTCCGACGCCAAATGATGACTCCGCCGAACTCGTCACGCTTGCCCGCGACGGGGATGTGCGTGCGTTCTCGCGGCTCATGGAGATGCACCAGCCGCGACTGATGGGGCAGGCGCTGGCGTTTTGCGGCGATACGCAGTTGGCGCAGGATCTCGTGCAGGAGACGATGATTGCAGCGTGGAAGAGCCTGCGCCGCTACGATGGATCGTGCCGCTTCTTCACTTGGCTCTATGTGATTTTGCTGCGCCAGCACCGGCGTTCAGTGCATTGGTTTGCACGACGACTTCCGTTACCCACAGCGAATCAGATGGCTTTTGCGACACGACATGAACCAACGACGGCCCACGACGCCGATACCACAGATCCAGCGGAGTCGGAACTGCTGCGCGCGATGGTGGACGCCTTGCCTGCGCGGCATCGCGAGGTGATCCGGCTGCGCTTTTATCAGGACGCGAGCGAGGCGGAGATTGCCGCTGCGCTGGGCATCTCGCAGGGCACCGTGAAAAGCCGTCTTCACAACGCTTTGGAAAAACTGCGGCGCATGAAAGAAAAAATGAACCTTCTACGCGGCGTCGCACATTAACCCGATGAACCGACAATGAAAACTCCGCCTTCAAACCCTGAAGATCATGATCCGCTGTCCGCGGCATTGCGACGCGACGCGGCGCGAGTGCAGGAGCCGTCGTTCGATCCGGCGCTCCATCAGGCGACGCTGCGGCGCATCAGCGCGATGGGAGACTCACGAGACGCACGCTGGAACTGGGGGTGGACGCCGGCACTCGCGGGAGCCTCTGCGCTCGTTGTGCTGGCGTTATGCATCGGACTTTGGATTCCCCGCGCTTCGCACAACACCGCGCACCACGTGACTCAGCCGCCGCGGCCCGATTTCGCCGCGGTGCTAGCTTCCACCCAGGCGGCGGTGGCCAGTCTTTCGTCCGACGCGTCGGCGCCGCTGCCTGCATGGATGTCGCCCACCGCGGCGCTCCTCGATCCGCCATATCTACCATCCCTCAACCCCAAACACTAGCCATGAAACACACTCTGCACGTCCTTCTTCTTGCTGCCTTGCTCCCGCTGAGTGCGGCGCTCGGCGCTGACTCGCCCGCCGATCCGCTGGCAGGTGCGTTCTTCCCCCCGGAATTGATTCTGCTGGCGCGCGGCCAGATCGGCCTGACTCAGGCACAGCAGGAGGTTTTTCGAAATCGTACGGAAAAAACGCAGCGACGCTCCGAGGACCTGCGCGGAATACTGGAA